>Ga0070683_100002295_pt1 | contig 15165 bp, 11 predicted proteins | sample KBSC713LmetaG_FD_64662 | JGI IMG/M metagenome (GOLD analysis project Ga0070683, IMG submission 64662) | Corn rhizosphere microbial communities from Kellogg Biological Station, Michigan, USA - KBS C7.1-3L metaG | ecosystem: Host-associated > Plants > Roots > Rhizosphere ...
GTGCCTTTCGGAGAATCTGCTGCGCTTCTGAGCAATCGGGGTCGACTGCCAGCGCGTTCTCAGCCAGCCACGCGGCACGCTCGGAATCCTTACGCGAATCCGCCTCGCGCGCCTGCTCCAGAATCGGCGCGACCGCTTTCGCGCGCTGCTTCGCGACCCGCTGGCGCTCAGCTTCTGCGGCAACGCGGGTTTCCTCCGCCTGGATCCGCGCAAGCATCCGTTTGTGTTCCTTGTCCGAAGGTGTCAGCTCCGCGGCGGCGAATACGAGCTCACGCGCTTTCTGGAACTTGCCGCGCGCGAGCTGCTCTTTGGCGTCCTCGATGTGACGCGCGGCTTTGGCCGCGCGCGCCTTTGCCTCCTCCCGCTGCTTGACCTCGGCGGCGGCCAGGCCCGACACCTTGCGTGCGAGCACGTGACCCGGATCGATCGCCAGGGCACGATTGGCCAGTTCCAACGCCTGCTCCGGCTTGCCGCCCGTCAGCGCGGCTTCAGCCGACTTCGCGTGTTCCGCAGCCTCCGCGGCGCGCTGCTCGGCGACCGCGAGCCGCTTCGCCTCGCTTTCCAGGCGTGTGATTTCTGTCGCGGCGAGCGGATGCGGAGTGCTGGCGTGAAACGACTTGAGCTCCGCCAGCGCCTCATCGCGGCGTCCCGCGGCGAACGCATTCCGCGCAGCCGTGATCGCTTCCGCGGCCTGCTGTCCCTGCAGCGCCTCGCGCTCGGCCTCCGCGATCGACGTTCGGATGCGCCCTTCGACCGCGTCTATTTCCGCGGTCGGGTCGAGCTCTCTCGCGCGCGCGATTTCCTGCGTCGCCTCCTGAAAGCGCCCCTTGCGTCGGAAGGCTTCCGCGCGACCGAGCGCGCGCTCGCACTCCAGCTTTCGCTCACGGGCTTCAGCCTCGATCGCAGCCACCGCCGTACGCTTCAACTCCGCCGCGGCCGCGACCCGGCTGTCGAGCAGCAGCGCGTCATTGCACAGGACAATTGCCGCCTGCCATTGCTTCGCGGCTGCAGCCTTGCGGGCCTCGTCCAACAATGCCTGCGCCCGCTGATCAATGGCTCGTTGAGCCGCCAGTGTGTCGCGGCCTCGATCAGCCTCCGCCGATGCCCGCCGCGACGCCGGTTCGGTGCGGAGCGCCAGCTCGAAATGAGAGATCGCTTCGCGCACGGCACCCGTTCCAGCAACGCGAATGCCCTCGTCGACGCTGATCAACGCACGCTGCCAACGGTCGACCTGTTCGGCCGCCTGTTCCTGCAACGCCTTGATTTCGGCGAGCAGGCCGGCCACGGCCCGCTGCCGGTACGGCTCGGTCAGCAACGCGTGCTTGTTCAACAGGTCGAGCCGCGCCGCCTCGATGTCGGCCGGCGCCGGAACGATGTCGAGCGCGGTAATCAACTTGCGTCGCTGGGCGGCCAATCCCTCCAGCTGCTGCAAGCGCTGGCCGCAATCGTCGAGGCAGTCCCTGGTTTCGGTTTCGAGATCGCGCTTGACGTGCTCGAGCTCGGCGATCATTCGGGAGCACGACTGATAGCGATCAGCGGGATCCTTCGCCAGCGCCTTCGTCACGAGCCTGATGATCGGCGGCGGCGCTTCGCTGTCGCGAATCGGCAGCGGCGTTTCCGTTTGAACCTTGGAGAGCACCGAAATCGGGTCGGCCGCCGAAAACGGCTTCCGGCCGGTCAGCATCAGGTAAAACACGGCGCCGGCGGAAAAGATGTCGGACCGCTGATCGACGTCGGGTCCACGCGTCTGCTCCGGCGACATGTAGTCAGGCGTGCCGACAATCAGGCCGCTCGCGGTCATGTTGGACGAAGCGAGCCGCGCGATGCCGAAATCCACGATCTTCAGCTCGCCGTTCGGCCTGACCAGCAGGTTCCCTGGCTTGACGTCGCGATGGAAGATGCCGTGGGTATGCGCCGCATGAAGGCCGGCGCAAATCTGCAGCATCAGATCGATCTTCGTTTCGATGTCCGCGGCTTCCGGCCGCTCCATGTACTTGTTGAGCGTCTGGCCGGCGAGCAGCTCCATCACGATGAACGGGCGGCCGTCGTCTTCGCCCATATCGAAGATGGTGATGATGTTCGGATGAACGAGCTGGCCTGCGGCGCGAGCCTCGCGGTAAAACCGCGAGCTCGTCTCCGGATCGTCCTCGAGGTCGGTCATCATGACCTTGATGGCAACGGAGCGTTCCATCAGGCTGTCATGGGCGTTGTAGACGACGCCCATCGCGCCTTTACCGAGGCGATCGACGATCTTGTAGCGGCCGATGCTGGTGGGAAGCCTGCGGCGAGGCGGTGGCTGTTCGGGATCCACGGCTATTCTCCGGCGTAGCGGGCCAGAACGGCAGTGATGTTGTCCCTGGCGCCGCGCGACAGCGCCTCTTTGATCAGCCGCGACACGACTTCGGATACCGTGCCGCCCGCGCTCAAGACCGACGCGATCGCGGGATCGTCGAGGACACTGTGCAGGCCATCCGAGCAGAGCAGAATCTCGTCCCCCGCCGTGAGATCGTGTTCGCTCATGCGAACGTCCGCCTGCTCACGCGCGCCGAGGACGTTGGTCAGGACGCGCCGCATGGATTCGGGCGGCGCCGGGGCATTGGTGCCGGCCTGAGAAGCCAGCACGGTGGCCGCCCACGTATCGTCGCGCGTGAGCTGCGTCAGGCAACCGCCACTGAACAGATACAGGCGGCTATCGCCGGCATTGGCGACCGCCATGCGCTGCCCGGAAATCAGCGCGCCGACCGCCGTCGTCCCCATGCCCGTGTATTCGTCGTACCGCTCGGCCGCACGGAAAATCCGTCGATTCGCGAGGTGCACCGCCGTCCGCAAGCGATTGCCCGAGAACGAAAGACCCGGTTCGATGCCGTATGGCCAGGAAAACTCTGCGTCCTCGTCCGTACGACGGATGAAGCCTTCAATCGTCTCCGCCGCCAGATTCGAGGCAACCTCGCCTGCCGAATGACCACCCATGCCGTCGGCAACGACGAACAACCGCAGCGCAGGATCGCTGACGAAGCAGTCCTCGTTCGACTTTCGAACCGGCCCGCGATCGCTCAGGCCATGGGCTTCGATCACGCGTATGCTCCTCGTCCTTGTGGAGGCAAAAAGTCTATCGGGCAGCTGTTCGGTGGACCAATGCTACTTTGGTAGTACTGCCGCGAGCAAGAGCACCTTGGTACTACCTTAGGACCAGAGACGGTCCGGTCTTCCTAAGCCAGCCGGCTGACTAGCTGGGTGCGGGAATCCACGCCGATCTTGTCGAAAATCCTCGTCAGGTGGCGCTTGGTCGTGGTGGGAGCGATACCAAGCGTCGAGGCAATGACGGGGTTCGGGTAGCCCCGCAAGACCAGCTCGGCGACCTCTGCCTCGCGCGGCGACAGTCCATAGCGCCGTGCAAACGCCTCGCGCTCGATCCCGAGTTCCCGCACGCTGACGGCAATGTCGGAATCCGATCCGCTTCCGAATGGCAGGACGTGAACGTAGAGCGGTTCGCCGCGAGCATCGGTCAGCAAGGTGACAGCTGGCGGTGCCGCCGCCGAGTCGATCTCCCTGATTCGCAAGAGGTGATCGCGCAGCATCACGATCAGATCGGCCTGGTACTCCTTCTTCAGGCGCGCATGCAGCCTCACCGCGGCGTCGTTCTGATACACGACTCGCGTGCGATGAAACACGAAGACGGCGAGCCTCAGGCCGTGCACGATGGCCGCGAAGTCAACTGCCGGCCCATCCCCCATGACTGCGCATCCTAGCAAAATATGGCGAACCAGAAGCTGGAAGCTGCCGGCTACTGGCTGCTGGCTTGTGACTTCGAATCAGTGCTGGCTGGGACGAATCCGAGCGGATTGTCAAACGGGAAGCCAAAAAGCCTCGGGTCCTCGCCGATGACCGCCGCCGCGACAATGTAGAACACGTACTCGTAGGTCTGAAGCGGGACCTGTTCCCTGTGTTCCGCCAGCAGCTTCCAGAAGTTCCGATCCTTGGGATTCTGGGGCATCTTTCTCAAGATATCGACCACCCGAACCTCGCCCCAGTTGTATGAGGCCATGACGAGCAGGCCCGACGCCTGCGCGTCGGTCGAGTAGATCTCCTTGATGTATTTCGCCGCCGCCGGAGTGGCCTTCTCCCAGTTGAGTCGATCGTCGAACTGATCGACGCCCGCGCGACCCGCATTCGGCCCGATATTCAGGCCGAATCGCCGTCCGGTATCGGGAATGAACTGCCACATTCCTTTGGCGATGCCCCAGCGTGTCGGCTGGCCGCTTATGTACGGATCAAAACCGCTCTCGCGCATCGCGAGGTAGAAGTACTGCGGCGGAAGATTCTGCGCGAGGAACGCTGAGGCGATCTTCTGCGGGTAACCGCCGTCCTGCGCCCGTTTCAGCGAATTTGCGAACTGTCCAGTCGATCGCCACTTCTCGACGTAGCGCATGACCTCACCGATGTACTCGGGTGGCGCGGCCGCGTCGCACTCGCCAAACATGCGCGTCACGCGCATGACGAGCTTTTCTTTCGCGTTCAACTTCCGATCGAACAGGTTTGCGACATAGCGATCGTAGTTATTGAGCATGCGCTCCCGGTCCGCCATGTAAGCCGCAACCTGCTGTTGACCGGGCGCGTTTCCGGCCTCTGCAAGTTTCTGCTCGAGCGCTGCGAAGACCACGTCCTGCTGCTTCATTCCGTAGAAGATTTCCTGCGCCTGCTCGATCTGTTGGCTCAGCACGTGGTGTGCGTAGAACGCGTATCCGCCCGTGGCCACCGCAATCAGCGCGATCGACGCAACGATCAACCGCTGCGTTCGCCGCTGCTGCTGCTGCACTTTCTGATACGCCTTGCGGATCATCAACGTGCGGCCACCGACCGACTCATCATCGTCTTCTGATCCGAAGTACCGTTGTGCGTACGCGTCGAGGTCTTCTTCGGTCGTCTCAGCGGGGGTGGACGACGAGGTCCGCGCGCGTTCTGGCTCGACGTCCAAGGTCGGACCATCGGACCCGAGGGTAATCGCGACCCCGTCTCCTATCGCGGCGGTCTCGACGCGGGCGCCGTCGACGAACAATCCATTGCTGCTTTGCAGATCTCGAACGATCCATTGGCCGTTGACGAGCGACACCTGTGCATGGCGGCGACTGACCTGGGAGTTAGCCAGTTCGACCTCGCATCCGGGCTCGCGGCCAATGAAAAAAGACGAAGTGAAACGCCGGATCTGTCCGTCGGGCAGGCGGACGAGAAGTGCCATGACTGATGGTACTGGACGAGCGGCGTCCCGGGGCAACGATCGAGGCGGCCGGCCGGCCCCTAGGGGATGGCCGGTCGGACCGTTACCGGCTGCGACGATCTGGCCGTCTGGCCTGCATCGTCGGTCACCACCAGGGTGACGAGATAGACGCCGGACACCGTGTAATCGTGCGTCGTCTTGACGCCGGTCTTGGCTTCACCGTCTCCGAAGTCCCAGTTGTAGCGGACGATGGTGCGGTTCGTGCCAGGCGTCGAGAGAGACCCGTCGAAGTTGACGGCCTGCAGGACCTGCGGCGTCTGCGGCGTGAAGGCAAACAACGAGACGGTCGGATTCGGCATCGTCGTCGTCGTTGTCGTCGGAATCGACGTCGTCGTCTCGGTGATTACCACCTTGCCAGGGCCGACTGGGGGCTCGCTCTTGCATCCGAACGCAATGAGGGCGAGCAGCGGTGCGGCGAGCAGCAGCTTTCGCATAACTACTTGGTCAGGTTGATGCCTGCAACCGGCGTGATCTTCGAGTGCAGACCGTTGTTCTTCATGGTGACGAGCGCGTTCAGCGACAATACCATCTTGCCGATGAGATTCACTTTCATCCCCGGGATAAACGTGATCTTGTCGAGGCTTCCATCGGCAAAGATAAGCGATTGCGCCGACGTGGCGCCGATGCCGGCGATTGGGGTGACAGCGGCAACCTCGAGCGGCCCTGCGCCGAGAATCTTCTGTCCGAGCACGTCGGCGAGGATCGTGAACTTCGGCGCCGCGACGACTTCGACGCCGCCGCTCCACTGGAACTGGTTCTTCAAATGATCGTTCGGCACGTCGAAGGCCTTGTTCCAGTATTCGAAGCTGACCGATCCATGCGGCTTCAGCGGACCTTTGCCGAACGACCCGACGAGCGAACCCAGCGTGCGGGTCACGCCAAGGCCGCGAAGGTTGTCGCGGTCGCCGGTGGGGAGACGCATCGCCACGTTGACGGCAATGCCGCCTGGATCAGGAACGTCTGGACCCTTGAACTTCACGATTCGAAACTTCACGAGCGCCGCGATATCGCCAAGGCCGGAGAACACGTTGTTCGTCTCGACCAGTCGCGAAACCACACCATTGCCGTTCACGGTCGTTGACGCACCGGAAAGCTTGACGGTGACGAGCGGCACGACCACCCCCACATCGATGTTCGGTGAGACGCCGACGGTTCCGGACATCGCCAGCGTCGAACTCGAGATGGTCAGGTTGCCGGTGGTGGTGCCGCTGACGAGCGGCGACCCTGCGGTGACGCTCCCCATCGGCAGGTTGGTCAGCGAGAAGTCACTGAGCTTGTCGTAGTTGGTCTGGCTGAAGGTCGCGCCAACGCTCACCTTGCCTTCACCGGCCGTCAGCGCGCGCTCGACGAACGAAGGGCCGAACGATGTGGTGGTGCGCTGGAGCAAGCCGGACGCTGGGTCGAGTTTGAAATTGAATCCGCCGGAGGACGTGCCGAACGGAACCGTCGCAATTTCCGTCGCGGTTGCCGCGGCAATGGCCGTACCCGCGACACCGCCTGTCGCCTGGTTTGCCATCTGTTCGAGAACCTGCTTACCGGTGAGATCCGGGACCGTCGTGACCTTTTGCGCAAACGCAGGAGACGCGCACGCAATGGTCAGGAGCGCGACCGCACTACGAACGTGGCTCCTCATACTCATTTTCATCAAGCGGCCTCGCAGGAGGGGTGAAAGCCCTCGGATTATTGAACGCGTGAAATGCCAAGTCAAGACCTCCGCCGCAGCAACCTGACTCACACGTGTGAACCAAAGTACTCAGTTCGCAACCTTCATCCGATAGAAGGCAAAACTCTGATCGCGCTCGCGATATTCCGTGACCAAATCCGCAGCGCCGATTGCGAGCGCCTTGCGGCAGATCTCCTGCTGCACCGGGTCCTGCACGTTGCACCAGAAGTTCCAATGCAGATAGAGACCACCCCGATATCGCTCGGCGAGAAAGCGCACGTATTCCGGGTTGGATGTGACGAGCGACGTCTGCCCGGCATTGACGCCCCACAGGTGGAACATCGACGGATTCTGCGTCAAGACGTACGAGTTGCGCGGAATCTCACGCGCGAACGACTGCGCGAACGTGACGTCGGCGCGCGCCGCCCACGCCTCCTCGGTTGTCGCCCGTACGACCGGCGAGTACCACAGGAATTGAAACAGCAGGATGGTGACTATCACTGCTCGGGCCGGCAGTCCGGACAATGACGGCGCTCCGAGCTGATTCCCTAGACGAGTGGCGAACCTGCCAAGGCTGCGTGCGAGCCACGCCGCGCCCAGCCCGCCAAGTACGGCGAGAGGGGGATAGGTCATCAACGAGTACCGCACGTCCGCGCCGTAGTTGTAACTGCCTGCGTAGAACACCAGGTCGATGGCGAAGAACAGGGCGAAGTAGATCGCCATCGCCCACGCTTCACGCCGTCGGCGGACCGAGAACAGTCCGGCGATGGCGAGCACCGTGAAGGCGGCTGGAAAGCGTTCGTCGTACAGATAGAACCAGCCATTCACGCGAAGGTTCGCCTCAATGTATCGGACAGAGAACCGCGGTCCGACAGCACCCCACTCGATGTTTCGGACGGCAAACAGGTGGGCCAGGTGGATCGATGTCAGCCAGACGAATCCGCAGACCGCCCACCAGCCGCGAGGATGGTCCAGTTCGGGCCGAAACCGCGGCCAAATAAGGAAACCGACGACCGGCAATATCAGCAGCGACTCGGGACGAAACTGAATGGCATACGCCGTCGACGCCAGCACGGCTGCCAGCGCTATCCATCCGCCGTCGCGGCGGTAGTAAGCGGCGCAGAGGACCGCGACGGCCAGGGCAAGCGAGGCCGAAGGCTCGACGGCGGCCGTGGCCGACCATAACAGCTGTTCAGGTGTCAGCGCGACTAGAAGCCCCGCGAACACTGCGGCGTCGCGGTCGCGAAACAGCACGCTGACCAACAGATATACCGCGCAAATCGTCAGCGCCATCGCGGCCGCATTCACCGCAAAGGCCGTCCAGACGTGAGCGCCCGAGATGCGATAGACCAGACTCAGCACATGCGGATAGGCGTAGGGCTGCTTGTTGTAGTCGCCGCTGGCGCAACGCAGCCGTCCGTATTCGACGCTGCCGTCGTGGCACACTTGCGCCAGCCGCACGTCGGCAAGGTTCTGCGCGATCCCCTGATAGATCTGCTCGTCGTAGAAGATCCGGTTGGTGCGAGGCGCCGCAAAGAGAGTCAAGGCCACACCGAGCGAGGCCAGCGCAGCCATACGTGGCAACTCGCTCTTGTACGTTTCTCTCGGCACTGACGCTGCCAGACATGCGCCGACGAGGACTCCGAAGAGTACGCATGCGTCCAGGGACCACGGCTGCAACGTCTTGAGCTGTTCCCGCAGCATTCCAGTGGACGTGCTCAACAACCAGGCCGACAGCAGCGCCACCGTCCCGATCGTTACGACGCCGACGGCAATCCATTCGCGGCCAATCGACGCGCGGGAGACGACCGTGTCAGTCATGCGCGGCGTGTCACCAGGAAAGGACCAATCGCCAGCGCATCCGCTCCGGAACGAACGAACACATCGACGGCCTCAGGGGGTGAACACACGAGCGGTTCGCCATGAATATTGAAGCTGGTGTTGAGCACGATCCCAAAGTCCCAGTTGCGCCGCGCGAGCCGCAGCAAGTCCGCGAAGGGCCCGGTCTCGTCGTCGCCGACGATCTGTGGACGGCAGGTGCCATCGATGCTCGTCACACCGGCGAGGTGACTGCGGAATTCGTCCGCTACCTGATACGCCATCGTCATCGAGCGATTGCGTCCGCCGGTCCAGTCCGCGAGTACGCGGGACGCCTCGCTTTCGAGCATGCTGGGGCAAAACGGCTGATACCACACACGCCGCTTGAGGACGAGATTGAGTCGGTCGCGAAGGTCAACGCGATCCGGTCGTGCGAGCACGCTGCGATGCCCGAGCGCGCGCGGGCCATACTCCATCGCCCCCTGGAACCACATGGCGATCTTGCCGTCCGCAAGCAGTTCCGCAACCCGACAGGGCAGGTTGGTGGCACGCTCACACGGAAGATCTGCCGCGCGAAGACTCGACTCAATCGCGGAACAATCGTAGGCGGGACCAAGATCCAACCGGGTGCCCTCGATGCGAGGGCTGTCGCCCGATGCGACCGCCGCGCTGACGGCAGCGCCAAGAGCCAGCCCACCATCGCCCATGTGCGGGAACACGAACACGTCCTCGACTTCCGGAAGCAGTCGGACCTGGCGCGTGGCTTTCACATTCGAGACCACGCCGCCGGCCAATGCGAGACGATGCTGACCGGTCAGTCGAACGGCATCTCTTGCAAGCGCGACGGCCACGTGTTCAACCGTCCGCTGCGCGAGGTATGCGAACTGTTCGTTTGGAAACCGCCAGTGCACGCTTGCGAGCGGGCGGCGAAAAGCGTGCCCCGGCCACTCTGTTTCAATGATGCCGTCCCTGACCCGGAGCCACGGCAGAATCGGATTGTCCGCATCGGCAATCGGCGCCGCATAGTCTGCCAGCGCCATCACCTTGCCTTCGTCCTCGAGCTCGCGCATGTTGAGCAGGTTCGTCACCTGCTCGAAAAAGACGCCGACCGAGTTGCGCGCCGACGAGGCGGCGCGGCGCGTCAATCCGCCGTCGGCGAACGATGAGATCGTTGCGGATAGCCCGTCGCCGAGCCCGTCGATCGTCACGACGGCGCACTTCTCAAATCCGGAGGCCCAGGCGGCGGCCGCTGCGTGCGCCGTGTGATGATCGATGAGGTTGAGCTTCGCGCGTTTGAATCCGAGACGGTCGATCTGCCGCCGCAAGACCGCACCGCTAATCGCGGTCGAAATCGGCCCCGGCGACCATTCGGTCATTCGGTACTTGACCGTGCGCGTGAGCCCCGCGAGCGGCCCGGGCGGACTCTTTCTTCGTCGGACGGCGTAGTACCTTTCCTTGCTCCCGGGCCAGAGGCGGCCCAGCGTCTTCGCCGGATCGGACGTCGTCGCCGCAACGACGTCGATCTCGTCTGGACGCAGCGCAGAGTGAGCAAGACACGCGTCGATCGAACGGGCGGGAAACACGATCTCCAGCTTGCGCCGGCTCAGCCGCTCTTCGTTGACGGCGAACCGAAGCTGCCCCTCCTGCAGGAGCGCAGCTCCGGAGTCATGGCCGTCCCAGATGCCGAGAATGTTCAAGGCATTCTACCTGTCTCATACATCTGTCGGCGCTGAAAGCAGCGCCGCGAGCGAGCCACGCGGCCGGAGCGAGCCGTCGAAGCGGCGAGCGAGGGCGCGTGTCGGGGAGTCCGAGGGGCGAAGCCCCTCGGTTGCTAAAAGAACAAACACTTGATCAGCGAATAGCCGTAGCGCGGCGCGTCGCGCCAGACCCGGATGTGGGAGGCGCCGTGAGTTCGCGGATGCTCGTGGCTGGGCACCTCAGCAATCCGCCATCCGCGACGTAGGGTTTTGATCGTCATCTCCTGCTCGATCGTCGTCGTATTCTCCCGAAGATCGAGGTCACGCAGCACCGACGTCCTGACCGCTCGGAATCCGTTCTGACTTTCGCTGAGGCGGCAGTTGAATCGCCGGTTGATGCACGCGGTAATGAACGAGCTGCCGGTGAGACGAAGAAACTCATCGAATCCACCATGCAATTCGCTCGACCCGCCACGCAGCCGCGACGCGACGACGTGGTCCGCATCCCCGGCGAGGATCGGCTCCACCAGCAGCGGGATGTCTTCGGGATCGTGCGATCCATCAGCGTCGAGAAAAACCGTCACCGGCGTGCGGATGTGCGGAATGGCTTGACGGATCGCGCGTCCCTTGCCGCGGCTGGCATCCGGCAGAACCGTCGCCCCGCCGCGCGACGCGACGTCGGCCGTGCCATCGGTCGAGTGTCCGACGACGACCACGATTTCGTGTGCATAGCGGCGCGTGCGATCGATGACGCCGCCGATGCTCGGCGCTTCCTGTTTCGCGGCAATCACGACCGACACATCCGCCGCGACATGATGGGCCGCAGCCTCATCCAGCCGCGATCGCGTCAACGCATCGGTGAAGCAGGCCACATTCATCGCGCAAGTCCCGTCGATGCGGAGTGGCGGTCGCTGGTGTGTGGAACAACCGGCGTGGCACGCCGGAACGCAAGGCTGTTGCCGAGAATACTCTGATACGCCTCGCAGGCGGTCCAGCACTGCGGGCATTCTCCCTTCCAGATCTCTCCCTGGACCTTTACCGTCGCCGCGTCGTTCCAGATTGGATCGAGTCGCATGCCCGTATCGCGCAGGCGTCCCATCGGTCGCGAGTACGTGATGCAGGGATACACAACGCCCCACGGATCGATGAAGCAGCTCGCGCGGAGCGCGTGACAGGGCATCGGTGTCCGGCCAGTCTCCAGGAACCGATCCAGGTTTTTCAGGTACACGCTTTCGAGCAGCTGGTGAGGCGAGGCCGGCAGCCCCCTGAGGCTTCGATACCGTTGCATGTCGACGCGAGCAAGCGCCGGATCGGGAGCGACGCCGTCGGTGTCTGCGTTGCCGTAATAGTGGCCCGACCGCTGTGCGACATTCAGGTGGACATCAGCGACGGTGAGTCCGGGACACGCGCGCGCGCAGGCCGCGTAAGTCGCCTCGAACTGTCCAAGGTTGTGGGTGGACAGCGTCATCCCCAGCGCGGTCACGATTCCAGAAATGCGCCGGAGCGCGTTGAACGTTTCCATCTGCTGATGGAATCCACCCTTGATTCCGCGAATCGCATCGTTCAGCGCTTCGTCGCCATCGACGCTGACGGTGATGATCGTGCGTGCCGGTCCGCGCCCGGCGATCCGTTCGACGCTGCGGACGATGCGATCGGTCTGAAAGCCGTTGGTCGGGAAATGTAGGATCGCAAGGCGCGACCAGCCCGTGACGATCGCGTCAAACACGTCGTCGATATCGCGCCTGAGAAAGATCTCACCGCCGGTGAGATCCACCCAATTGACGTGCGGGTTCTCCCGCACGAGCGCAACGATCTCCTCCGTCGTCAGCTCGTCGGTCGGCTTGCGCTGCCAGATGTTGCAGGTCTTGCACTTGTACTGGCACCAGTAGGTGAGACACAGGTTGAGTTTGAGAGGAGCGGACGGCCGATGCAGGGTTGTCCTGAGGAGCGCTGCGCCGAGATGGGCGGAGCGCTTGATCACTTGGGCTTCTCTTCCGCGGTCAATCGGTCGATCCGCCACTCGCTCTGGAAGTCCTTCCTGGAGACAACCATCGTCAGGATCAAGTCCAGCGTCTGGGGCGCGCCCCCACTCGCCATCTTCACGATCTCCTTCATTCCGACCTTGAACTGCGCAGCACCTGACGCGCTCGCGTCGAGGCGATCGTACTCAGGAGGCGATGTCATGTTGCACTTGAGTGACTTGTATTCCTTGAGCCCTTCCTTCAGGCTCCGCTCGTTGTCGAGGTGAAAAAACGGCCGAATCTTGTCCGGCTTGAGCGTCTCCCGTGCCGTACAGTAGTTCTTCACCAACAGAAGTATTTCGTCTTTCGCGTGGTCCTCGGCGCTCTTCGCAGCTTTGGCGGGTCCGTCGGGACCACCGGGTGACGGCGGCACCACTGGAGGCAGAGGGGTTGCGTTTGGGTTGCCGGATGGATTCGGCTGGGTGTTAACTTGCTGCTGTTGCTGGGAATTCGTTGGCGCCGACGGCTGGCCCTGCACCTGATTATTGTTGGCCGACGGAATTTGTCGTGGCGATCGTGGAGTCGTAGGCGCAACAGCGGGAACGACGGGAACGCCGCGGTTGATCGGGGCTGCGGTCCTGATGAAGATCGCCCCGCACGTTTTCATCGACGTCATCGTCATCTTGCCAGTCGCGGGGCAGTCACCGTTGAACTGGTCGAACTGGTAACCATCATCGGCGTTGTAGACGAGATCGACGGGCACGCCGCTGGGCAGGTCGGCCGAGCAGGTCGAGCCGTTTGTCCCGCACATGATTCCTCCAGCCGCGACGACTGTTCCTCCCTCAGGTTTCGTGATCGTCAGCCTAAACGTCGTTGGTGCTGGCGAAGAGGACACAACCGGACCGAACGTCGCGCCGCACGTTTTTGGTCCAGTCATGGAAAGGCGCCCGGTTGGCGCGCAGTCGCCCGTGAACCCGTTCCACATGAATCCCTTGTCAGGGTCTGTTGCCAGCTCGATTGGCTCCCCGGTCTTGACAGTGGTCGAACAGCGGGTACCGTGGCTTCCGCATTCGATTCCCGCCCCCGTAATGGTCCCGCCGGTCGGCTTCGTGACCGTCAGCACCTGACCCGCCGGCCACATCCATCTGGCGGCAACGAACAGCCCCCAAACCAGAAGCGCACCAACGACCACCGTCGCGACAGCGAGAAGGGCGCCTCGGGCCGCGGGTTGGGACATTACCGAACCTGACGATCGCGGTCGCGATGGTGAAGCCGGCTGACGGGTCTTGGTTCGTTGCAGTCGCTCTCCGAGCGATTGCAGCGCCGCCCCGATGGACGACGGTTTCTGTTTCCCGGACGTGGGGCGCGGCTTCGCCTGGGCAATAAGGGTTGGCTCGGAAACGGGATGGGAGTTGGTGCGTGGCCGCCCGAGCGGAGGAATCGTAACCCTGGGATCCGTGTCGGTCGTTCGATAGCGAGGGTCGTCGCGCCGGACCATCACCGTCGGCTCAATCGGCTCCGACAGTGGTGCCGAGCCGGCAGCCCGACTGATGAGGACCGTTGGATCGGTCGATACGACCTCAGACGCGGCCGGCGCATGAAACGGGCTGGCGGCGTTCCGCGCCGCATCGAGCCGACCCAGCAGCGTCCTGGCACCGGTGTGCTGACGGTTGTGGGCCAGTGCCTCAACCACCCATCGGCGCGCAACCTCGAACGATTGCTCCTGGTACGCCGCGAGCGCTTTGTCGTAGGCTGCGTCCGCTCGAGAATTCGAAGGGTTATCCACGGGGCTCCAGGCGCCCTATCCTAACGGACCGGATTCGGGCTTTCAAAGCCTTTATTTCCTTAGGTATTCGACGAGTTCGCAGGTGCCAAAGTTTGACAAGGCCGGGAAGCGCCAGTAATCTGAGCCGGGTCTTCAGGTCCGGCTAACGGCCTTGTCGGCCAGTATTTTAGAAGGAGTCGCCTGCATGGACGGACGCGACAGCACGCAGTCGCTGCTGGTGCTCAGAAAGCTCACACGAGCAATCGCCGACGTTGTTCGCGTGCAGATGACCGAATATCTCGCCACCCTCGCGCCGCTGCTGCGGCCAAAGATGGTGCTGGGCGACCACGTCGAGGATGGCACAAAGGAATCAACGCGACGATCCGACAAGGCGTTCAAGGATTTACAGACGCTGTATGAATCGCTCGCCGGCACGAAACCGTTCAATCTTCCTCGTGAACTGACGCTTCCGCTTCGACTCATTGGATCCGGGCTCGAGATCACGCCGGTCGATACCGCCCTCGCGATCAAATCCGGTTCAGACACGCGGACGATCATGGTCCGGTCGCCGCTGACGTGGACGCTGACCTATTCGGGCTATCCCCCTACTCGACTTCCCGAACTGCTGAAGACGAAACTGCAAACGGGCGACGAACTCGGTCAGCTCGTCGTCAGCTACCTGCTGATGCACGTCGTGCTGTCGAACTCACCGGGACTCGTGAGCGTCTTCGACGCGCTGCACTTTCCAATCACCACGACGACCGTCCCGGAGTTTGGGCCGCTGCCCATCACTCGCGTCGGGGTTGCCGTCTCGACAACCCGGCCATCTGATGACGTGATTCTGCAGAGCGCGGAGCTGACCGGCGTTGATGCGTTTGAAGAAGTCGTCAACGTGCAGGATCTGTCGAACCTTCGTGATCCGCTGAAGCAGCGCCTGCTCGCTATTGCCAAGCAGCACGCGCCGGAGCTGGTGTAGTCCTCGCGGA
>Ga0070683_100002303_pt1 | contig 15142 bp, 27 predicted proteins | sample KBSC713LmetaG_FD_64662 | JGI IMG/M metagenome (GOLD analysis project Ga0070683, IMG submission 64662) | Corn rhizosphere microbial communities from Kellogg Biological Station, Michigan, USA - KBS C7.1-3L metaG | ecosystem: Host-associated > Plants > Roots > Rhizosphere ...
ACCGCGTCGCAGTCCGGCAAATCTGCTCGTCGCGATCGCCGGCTATCGACCGGCCACGGCAGAGTGCGACCAGATACCCGCCGGCCGTCGCAGACCATCCGACAACTTGTGCAGTTCGACGCTCTCCGCCGCTCATTCGTCGGTCGCTTCACTCTCGCGCCGCTTGTTGCATCGGCTCGATCCAAATCAGCCAGCCCGCCCGCGGCACGCAAATCCCCATAGCGCCTGCGGCAAGGCTGCACGTTCCCCTAAGCGCGGTTTCCTCCCTTGGAGGCTTTCGGACGCCGGCCGCCGAACACGCCGCGCCGTCCCTCAAGCGGCCAGCATCCGAAACCCTTCACAACAGCAGAAGTCCGGCATTAGATGTCGTTAACGGTGCGACCAGCCGAGGACAACCCGGTGCGTGCGGTTGATGTGTTCGTCGACGGGCTCGATCTGGATAAGGTCGGCTTCGTTGGCGTCCAGCCAGTCGAGACGGGGCGACCCGGCTACCATCCCGGCATGATGCTCAAGCTCTACAGCTATTGCTATCTCAATCGCGTGCCGTCGAGCCGACGGCTGGAGCGGGAATGCCAGCGCAATATCGAGATGATCTGGCTGACCGGGCAGTTGGCGCCGGACTTCAAGACCATCGCGGATTTCCGCAAGGACAATGGCGAGGCCATTCGTGAGGTCTGCCGCGAGTTCGTCGCGCTGTGCCGCAAGCTTGATCTGTTTGTTGCAGCGAGCGTCGCCATCGATGGATCGAAGTTCAAGGCCGTCAATGCGCGGGACAAGAACTTCACCGAGGCGAAGATGAAGCGGCGCCTGGAGCGGATCGACGAGAGTATCGCCCGGTATCTGTCGCAACTCGAGACCGCCGATCGGCACGGCGATGCAGTGCCAGAGGCGAACGTTGCGAGGTTGAAGGGCAAGATCGAGAAGCTCAAGGAGTAGACCGTCCGGCTCAACGCGATCAATGCGGAGATGATGAAGAGTGAGGACAGGGAGATCTCGCTGACCGATCCTGACGCGCGCTCGATGGCGACAAGTGGCAAGGACACCGGGATCGTTGGGTATAACGTGCAGATTGCAGTTGATACCCAGCATCACCTCATCGTGGCTCACGAGGTGACCAACGTGGGCACCGATCGCCACCAACTCGCCAACATGGCCAGGCAGGCTCGCGACGAGATGGCTGTCGAGACGCTCGACGTCGTAGCAGACCGCGGCTATTACGATGGAGAGGAGATCAGGGCCTGCGGGGAAGCCGACATCACGGTGACGTTGCCGAAGCCGATGACTTCGGGCGCCAAAGCTGCTGGCCGCTTCGGCAAACAGGACTTCGTCTATGTCGCCGCCGATGATGTTTATCGCTGTCCCGCCGGCGAGCGGCTAACTTATCACTATACGAACGTAGAGAACGGAAAGACACTGCGCCGGTATTGGGCAAGCGCCTGCAAAATAAGCTCAGTGCACGACAGGCCCCGAGCGCCGCATCTCACGCTGGGAGCACGAGGCCGTTCTGGAGAAAGTTCAGGATCGGCTCGACCATAACCCCAATGCAATGGGGGTCCGCCGTCAGACAGCGGAGCATCCGTTCGGCACGATGAAGTGTTGGATGGGAGCAACGCACTTTCTCACGAAAACGCTGCCAAAGGTGGCCACCGAGATGGCGCTCAACGTGCTCGCTACAACATGAAGCGCGTGATGATGATCGTGGGCGTAGGCGAATTGCTGGAGGCGATGCAGGCGTGAGGCCGGCCTTTGCACGACCAAATCAGCGCCTACACGAAGCTCCTGGTTGCCACGGAGATGACAGGAGGTCGATTCCACCGAATTAGAAGTTCGGCGGCCGTGAAATGCGCCCCAGCCACCAAGTTGAGGGATTTTCACACGGCCTGGACCTTGAGCGGAAGTGGTCGCGTCTAAGGGCGAGCACCATACCTTCGTATCGTTCCGTACCCTCTTTTGATGATCAACGTTTACCTACGTTCAATTGAGCTGCTGACCGCGATCGTCTTAGGCTGCATGCGTTGGAAAAGCGCACGGGCTCATGAAGTGCGACAGTGAAAAAAGGATGATCGACGAACAGCTGCGATAAAACCAAGAGGAGACCACGATGCCCAACTGCTCCAAAAGTTTTAGATCTGGCAGAGCCGCGCGATGCGCAGTTTGTGATGGTAAGTTTGGTCTCGTCCGGCATTACTCGTGGCGAACCCCGCTTTGTTCCAAGAAGTGCGTCGATCGCTTCAGAGCTCGCAGGGAAAGTGACCGCAACTGGGTGGGCTGGCTCCAGATCGCCTTCAACCAGCTACCAGAGAACCGCGCGAGGGCATTATGACGGTCCAGATCTCTCAACGAGGCACGGCATACTTGGAGACAGCACGGACTTTGCTCCGCGCTGCCCAAACCATGACCGACTCAGCTGTTGCGGGTCGGCTTAAGGCCCATGCCGACGACTACGAGCCGCAAGCTGAGAAAGCTTCGCATGTTGATGCGGTAAGGCATTCGCTCGATCGGCTGATAGCGCTGAACACGAGTGGCGTGCATGATCGTCATGATATAGCGGACTTGTTCTCTAACTGACGTTTGGAGCGAATATGGGCGAAGTTATTCGATTTGTCCCAAAGTCTGAGCGTGAGCGAACTCGCTTAATTCGGGAAGCCCGCGCGAGATATGACAGCATCTTCCCGCCGGAGCAGCAGGACAAGGCACCGATAAGTCATACGGTCAGCGGCGCCAATGCCCATCGCAACGACGGGGGTCACCTGTCGTGATCAAGATCATCGCCGTGCTGTGCAGTCTCTCCTCTCCGACAAATTGCCACGAGCAGATTGTCACCACCTCGGACTTCGCCGACGTCTCGATGCAGTCCTGCCTAATGGGCGCGCCGCAGCTCGCCGAGTGGATGAATCAGCATCCGGCCCAGCGCCTTGCGGCATGGCGCTGCGTGATCGGTAAACAGGATGGCAGGGGAGCTTAGGGCAAAACCCAGGACAGTATGGTACCGAGAACACTGCCCGAGGATGCTCCGGTGACCGTGACGCCCTTCGCCTCAAGCTTCTCGGCCAATGATGGATCAACGCGATTGGTGATGAAGCTGAATTTTCCGCTTGGGAGCGGAGCCTTCAGCTTGCCCCGATCGTATCCGCACCGATCGTCACCTTGGTAATAGCGCCCTGCGCCAGAAGCTCCTGAAACTTGCTGTAAGGGATCGTCTCGATGTTGGTGAGCGATCCGAGGTAAGACAACAGGATCAAAATCCCGAACGCGGCTGCCGTAGGGTAACCGACAGCAGGGCGGGGTTGCTCGCGGATGGCTCGTCCTTCATGCTTTCCTCGCTCGGAAACGGTAGTATCGATGACAGGTTGGGCCGCTGAACAAGGTCATAAGCTCTGCTGGATCAAAGGCTGTCTCGCATCGGCGTTCGCGTTTTGGTTCTCGATATTGCGCTGCTCTCGAAAGAGCATATCTCCTTGCCCGCGAGCCCGTCGTGCGCAAAACGCCGCGCCTCCTCAACCGCCTCCGCAACACCCCACAGCAGCTTCTTGGGATCGCAGCCTCTCGGCCCCACCGCGGGGACAACGGTCGACTACGGCGACCTACCAGCCCGCGTTGCGACAGGATTGTGCTATCTTGCTCGCCGCGACGCCAGCTCCGATGACAATCAGATCGTATTCCTTGGCCATGGTTGCCCCTCTCGGTGAGTCCAGTCGCCGCCGGCTGCGGCGCTCGTCACGTAAGGAGCTGCGCCTTTAGCGTGATCTCGGTTCCGGCCAGCGCCTGTGATACCGGGCATCCTTTTTTGGCTGCCTCGGCCTGCTCGCGAAACTTCGCGTCCCCGATTCCGGGCACCTCGGCTTCAGTGTCGAGTTCGATGCGCGTGATCTTGAACCCGTTATCGACCCGCTCGATCCGAGCCTTTGCGTTCGTATGAATGCGTCGCGGCGTGAACCCAGCTTGGCCGAGGCCAAGTGCCAGCGCCATTGAGAAGCAACCAGCGTGCGCCGCAGCGATCAGTTCCTCGGGATTGGTGCCCTTCTCGTTTTCAAAACGGGTCTTGAACGAGTACCGGGCTTCGAAGGCTCCACTCCCAAGCTTCATGGTTCCCGATCCGTCGGTAAGCGAGCCCTTCCACTCCGCTTCTGCGCTGCGTTCCACCATCAGTTCTCTCCATTTCGACTGTCTCTACGTATATTGAGCTCATTATGCTGCCTGCTTGAGCAGGCGATTACTGATTCCCAGCGAGCTGTTGGTCGTTTCGATTGATGCGCGCGGATCCCGCTCTAGCTCGGTCAGCGCACGGATGGCGTCGATCGTTTCTGGAACAATGGCCTGATTGTCGACGAGATAGCCGTAGAACGCTTCGCTGCCCTGAACAGTGACTAGATCCTCCCAGAGCGCGACTTCGTACAAGTTCTCGTGCGGTCGGCCAATATCGGCCATGAGCTCATGCACGGTGTTGATACCTGATAACCCGTTCTGCTAGGATATGAAGGCAATGCGTGTTGAGCTCGCGAGCGCGGAAAGCACCTCGCTCTTTTCTGCCCGACGGGTCAGTTGAACTGCCCAGTAATGGAGATGTCCGAGGGTCTCGGGCACTTTGACCGCCATCGTTATTACGTCGAGTTCAGGATCGACGCTTTGGGCATCCGGGCCCTGATGGCTTGGAATGTGCGACTCGGGGACGAGCGTGTTCATGATACCACCCAGGTGACTTTCCCATGGGTCGGCGGCGCGGCGCAGCAAGGTGCCGCGGCCCGAAGCAGGAGGCCTGCCCGCTTCAGCGCGGTCAATGTGCGGACGATCGAGGTTGTATTGCAGGACACGATACGGGTCGCTTCTCGTCCGAGCGCGCTCGTATAATTGGCCTCAGCAACGAAGGAGTGACCAGCGACAGCGTGCTCCTCGCCGCCCTCCACGATGAACTTGACGCCAGCCCGACGATACGCCTCGGCGTTCCTCGCACCGAACTTCTTCGGCGTACAATCGACGACAAGGTCGACTTGGCTAAGCAGCTCATCCAACGTTCCAGCCACCCGCAGGCCAGCCTGCTCCATGGCCCGGACATGCTCTTGGGTCCCGCCAAACAAAATCAAAGCCTTTGCGCGTGACAATGCGCATGCGCCAGTCGGTAGCAACGTCCGATATGCCGACGAGGTTCATGTCGTGCTGCAAAGCAATCGCATCTGCAACGCGTTTGCCGATCACCCCGTATCCGTTGACGGCAACCCGAACTTTTCTTTGCGAAACCATGTAATCTCCGTTCCCCACCTAGGCGCGGCCCAGGAGTAGGTCCTTCAGCACAACAGCATCGTTGTGTGCTTCATCGTGGGCTGAGAACACGAGTGTGATCCGGCCATGTTGCGCAAGCGCGCGCAGCCGATCAAATTGCTCGCGATGCTCGCGGATCTCCGACCGGTAGCGGCGCCGAAACTCCGGCCAGCGCTCGGGATCATGCCCGAACCATTTGCGCAGCGCGGTGCTGGGCGCGACATCCTTCATCCATTCATCGATTGCGGCATTCGCCTTCTTCACTCCGCGTGGCCACAGGCGGTCGATCAGGATCCGGGTGCCGTCATCGGATGCAGCTGGCTCATAAGCCCGCTTGAGTTTGATGTGATCTGCCACGATATTCTTGCTCATAATTTCGTCCCTTAGGTGCAATGTGCGCCCGGCCGACCGATCCCATCCGGTTGCCTGTTATGTGGAAAACTTCAGCTTCGAGTGCACGGTCTGTTGCCGCTCGATCTCGGCCATACTCGGGAACGCCTTTTGTGCGGCAAGCGGCACCGGCTCCCACGTCCGGCCCTGGGCCACGAAATAGTCGAAGGGCAGCGAGCCGGGCCCCACTGCTTTGCCGACGATCAGCCGTCCGACCATGCCGGCCATCTCGTGCGGCGCGCAAAAGTAGTCGTACACGCCTTCGACGGTGAGCTTGACCTCAAAGGTCTGGCCCGGCAGCAGGAAGTCGGAAGCCCAGGGAGCCGCAGTTTCGGGAATGCGCAGGGAGTGGTTGTCATTCTTCGGGCTGTACGCGGTCGTCGTGTGGACGTTTGCGTCACAGATCCAGCGCACGATCTGACCCGGCTGCAAGAAGACCCCAACCGGGTCGAAGCCTACTACTGCGCCTGCCGCATCGCCTTTCAAATGGACTTCGACGACTTGGCTGGACGATTGGGCAAAGGCTCGCCCCGGCACGAGGTTCCATGAAAGAACTCCGCCGGCTGCTGCCAGCAAACTGCGCCGCGTCAGGGCCATCACTTCGCAACCAACTGCTCGTCCGCCGCCGGTACATTCCAGAGCACAATGTGATAGTGAGGCTCGGGCACACCGGGGTGGCCAGCGTTGAACTGGATCGACACATGATCGACCTTGCCACCAGGAGCCGCCAGATCGGCGATATTTTTGTGACCGTCCATGTCCTTCAACGGGATCATGTAGATCGTGCTGACGAGCTGGCCCTTGTGATCATAAGCGAGAAACGGACCAGCCGGCAGCGTCTTGGGATCGACATAGAGCGTCCCCATCCCGGGTATGAAGTCCGGAAGCTTCACCAGCTCGCTCACCTTCTTGTAAGGTGCAGGCGGTGGGGCTTTCTCAACGGTTTGAGCCGCCGCTGAAACCGTGGACAGTGCGAGGACACCGCAGGCTGCAAGAGCTATAAGAGTTCTACGCATTGGAGACTCCCGATCCGACCTATTTGACAACGCGATTTTCGATAGCTGCCCCTTCCCAAACAGCTTGATGCTGGACTATCAATCAAGTTGTTGCACTACTTCCCGGCATTGCGCTGAATCAATGTTCTTCGACATAGGTGGTCAGGCGAGGGTTGGCTCGTACTGCCTGAGGATTCTATGCCATTCCCGACCGATGGGTCGGGAGAACCATAGGCGGGACCATTGTCTTTGGAGTGCTTCTGCTCCAAAGCAGAACAGCCTATCTGTCAGTCCCGCTGCCTTCCTTCTTGGCTGCGAATCCTTAGCACGGGCTGAGTGCGCGTCCTCATCGCCGTAGCTTTGCGACTGCGACGCGGTCAGAGATTACGGATCTTTGGAATCACTTCGATCAAAGGATTTGCAGTCGAACTCGTGGAAGCGCGGCGGTGAAGGCAGTGTCCATTCGAGAGTCGTCGCGCCCGCTCTCCATCGTTTGTTGCCGGCCCTCACCTTGCGAACAAAGGCATAGGCGAGACCTGCGAAAAAAAGACGATCAAGCCGACGGCGGAAATATAGGCTACGATCGAAGAAATCTCGTTCATGCCGGCGAACGCATCCCGATAGTTGGTGATGCCTCGCGGCATTCCCGACAGCCCAGGAAGTGCATCGGGAAAAATGCGAGATTGACGCCGACGAAGGTCAGCCAGAAATGGAGCTTCCCCAGTGCTTCCGAATACATGTATCCGGCGATCTTGGGAAACCAACAGTACCAGCCTTCGAAGACCGAGAAAACGGCGCCGATCGACGAGACGTAGTGGAAATCAAACATCGAGATGATGAGCAGCGCAAGCGATGCCGGTCATGATGGGCGGCTTTGGCAATTGGCTCGTGCCGTTGTGCCGGGAGCCGCCAGAAGGAAATGTTGTTCATCCGTGGGAAGGCCATGTCCGGCGCGCCGATCATCGGTTAATGCGACATAAGTACCGGGACAGTCATGGAACGCAGCATGCTGCGTGTTACGCCACCCAGAATGAACTCGAACAGCCGCGTATGGCCGTACCCACACATCACGATGAGGTCCGCGCCGCTATCGGCTGCGTGCGATAGGAGTGCGTCAGCAACATCAATTTTCCCGCGGATGATGCGGTTGATGTTCACGTCAAGCCCGTGACGAGCCAGATGTTGACCAACGCCGACACCATGGAGCTCATCTTCCTTGTCGGGTTCATCGGACAATAACCACTTCAGTACTTTCCGCCAGCGCCAGGAGGGGCATTGCGTCCGCCATGGCGCGCACGGCGGGCCGGCTGCCATCCCAGCAGATCATGACCCGACCGAGCTTGAATGGCACTGTCTGAATGTAGGGCACGACGATGACCGGCCGACCGGAGTCAAATAATGCCCCTTCGACAATCACGCTCTCGACCGGGGCTCCCTCGGCCTCCGGTCGAGCGACAACGGAGAGATCAAAGCGTCGTGCGATTCGGCCGAACTGATCCCCGATGCTGGTAAGGTCCGCAGGGAGCATTAGTCGTTCGGGCGAAATGGCTGATCGAACTGCCGCTTCGCTAAATCGGTCGAGCGTAGCGTTGGCTTCGCCTCTCCAATCGGGCAACTCCTTTTCGGCCAAACTACCGCCCATGTAGCTCAATGGCGACATGAGCTCGATTGGATCAAACGCAAATGTGATGCCTGCCATATGCGCTTCCAGCGCAGCGGCCATTGAAATTGCATATTTCTCGGCGGGAGACTCTCGCGTACTCACCTTCAAACTGACCAGGATGTCTTTGATCACGACGTTCTCCTGCGATTGGTTTGCATGACAATACTCATCGGCAAGGCCTACCTCATTTGGATCGAGCGTCGGACGAAAGCTCAGCCAAAGACGTGGGTCGCTGCTTCCGCACGCAACCGCTTCAGCTCCTCAAATCGCTGAGTGACATCGCGGAGGATCGCAGCCATTCCCAATATGCGACCGGTTCGGTCAGGGAACGGCAAAATCGTAAATTCAATCGAGATGCGCGTTCCATCTCTTCGCAACGCCGGCACTGCAAGGACATCCCCCGCGCCGTAGCGCGTCTTTCCGGTTCGGATGGTTTCTGCAAAACCGTCCCAGTGGCGTTTTCGGAGAGTCTCTGGGATGATGATGTCGAGGGATTTTCCTATGGCCTCCGACTCGGAAAATCCAAAGACGCGTTCCGCAGCTCTGTTCCAAAAAGTGATCGTACCCTGTGCATCCGCGTAGATGATGGCGTCAGGCGCCTCACGCACCAGCGTTCGATAGAACCGATCAACTTCAGGGGTCATGAAGTCGCCTCCTGATAATCTGCCTCGATGGTGTGATCACGGCCACGGTCGGGATGCGCGATATTCAGAAGCCAAGTGAGCGCCACCGTGACCACCAAGTTGACGATCAGAGACGCGAGCGCCGCATAACACGGAACCGTGAGCTCCCCGATTTGCAGCGGAAAGACGGACGTCGAGAAGCCGAGCGATGCCACCATTGCAGTTCCAACTACGATCCCGGCCGCCCAGCCGACGAGCAATGCATGTCGATGAAACCAGCCGGTATAGAGTCCGAGCACAACAGCCGGCAGGGTTTGAATGATCCAGACGCCGCCCAACAGCTGGAGCTGGATTGCGTATTTCTGCGGAAGCAACAGGATAAACGCGAGGGCGCCAAACTTCACAACCAGAGAGGCAATCTTCGCGACCTGCGATTCCTGAGCCTTCGTGCAGTCCGGCCGGAAATAGATCCGGTGAATGTTGCGCGTATAGAGATTCGCGGTAGCGATCGACATGATCGCAGCCGGCACGAGGGCGCCGATCGCAATGGCTGCAAAGGCGAAGCCAACGAACCAGGATGGAAACGAAGCGAGGAATAACGCAGGCACCGCGAAGTTAGGCCCATACTGCTTGAAGTTGGGTGCGAAGCCCGGCATATCGCCGACACCCGATGCAATGGCCATGTAGCCAAGCAATGCAATCAGGCCCAGGAGGAATGTGTACGCGGGCAATAGCGCGGAGTTGCGCATGATGGCGCGCCGGCTGCTCGCGCTGAGCACACCGGTCACGGAATGCGGGTACAGGAAGAGCGCGAGGGCCGATCCCAATGCGAGCGTGGCATAAGCACTGTACGAGCCAAGAGACCCTGCGGGAGGTTCTGGAAGGATAAGCTTGCTGAGGGGGACGCTGGCAAATATCTTGCCATAACCGCCGAGCTCGATCGGGATCACGATCACCGCCGTCAGGACTGTCGCATAGATGAGGATGTCCTTCACCACTGCGATCATCGCAGGGGCGCGAAGCCCGCTCGTGTAAGTGAAGGCGGCAAGAATCACGAACGCGATAATCAGCGGGAGGTCACCGACGAAACCGCTACCTGAAATGCCCATGCCGGCGAGAACGACTTGGATCCCGACCAGTTGCAGGGCGATGTAAGGCATCGTGGCAAAGATGCCTGTGATCGCGACGGCAAGCGCGAGTAGCCGGCTGCCGAAGCGCCCCTGCACAAAATCGGAGGCGGTTATGTAGCCATGCTTCTGCGAGACCGACCAGAGCCTCGGAAAAACGACAAAGACGAACGGATAGACAATGATGGTGTAGGGAAGTGCGAAAAACCCGATTGCGCCAGCGCCGAAGACCAGCGCAGGCACGGCGACGAAGGTGTACGCCGTGTAGAGATCCCCGCCCAACAGAAACCAGGTGATGAGAGTGCCAAGCCGCCTGCCGGCCAGCCCCCATTCGTCGATAAGGTCGAGATCGCCGCGCCGCCAGCGGCTCGCAACAAAACCGAGCACCGTTACCAGCGCAAACAGTGCGACGAACACCGTAATGGCAACCGAATCCATGGACGTCCCCCTACTGCCGATGACTTTCTTGCCGGATGGCACGCAGCCGGGGAGCAACTTTGAAATACACGAGCGCCGTCACAATCGCGCTAATGCCGACCCACAGAAACTGGTACCAGAAGAAGAATGGAACGCCCCACAGCTTCGGCTCGATCCGGTTGAAGAATGGAACCCACAAGACGCCGACGAACGGCGCGAGCAGCAGGATGAGCCACCACTGATTTTGCTTGCCGTCGCGTGGTTGTTTCAACATGAAATTAACTCCCGCCCGCATCACCGCGGGCTCTTTGCACGGCGGCAACCGTCATCCAGCGCGGTAACTCGGCTAGACTACCTTCGCCCAGACCGAAGTGCTTCGTTTCCAATCATTGCGCCTGCGCAATATACGGGCATCGAAGCTGGTCTAGTCTCACCTCGCGCATGGGACTGACGTTGGCCTGGAATTCGGCGGCTCGATCGCGGTGGGCGATCTCGGTGCGTTTGAAGGGATATCTTCGAGGTTTACGGCTGACCGAGACGGGTTAATTTCCAAACACCTGCGCGGCTGGCTCGGTTTCGAGTTCCGGTTGTTTTGCACTGGCAGGCGGGTCAAATATGGCCATGACTGGGATGACTGCTTGCCACGGCGCAGCGAATGAAGCGGCAACTTGATATGCCGTGCCAAACGGTAACGGTGCGCGCACGAGGGCCATTCGATCTGCAACTTTCGCTCGCAGGAGCCGATAGCTTCTTCCTATCCAGCGCTCGGCCAAGGCCCTCGAGACGGCCATCGATGTGGATGGTACCTCGGCAGTCATAACCGTCCGGCAACCGCGGGCGCACTCTTCCATCCACGCGTCGGCGACGCCCAATATCGGCCTGTTGTTGCTTCGGCGGATGACAAGGTGGCTGGTTTCCTCTGACCTTGATCTGAGCCCGTTCTATCGGCTCGTCAGTGGGCATCCGATCATGGGCCCGGTGGCTTCATCCTTGGAGGGGTTGAAGCCCCTGCGCCCTGCAACGCTGTTCGAGATGGCGGTCATCGCCATTACCGAACAGCAGCTGTCCCTGGCCGCAGCATTTCACATCCGTGGCCGGCTAGTGCGGCGGTTTGGCAAGCCGATCGGACCCCAGTGGCGTTTCCCGCTGCCGGACGAACTGGCAAGTGCCTCGTTACGCGCCCTCACGAGTTGCGGCCTATCTCGGCACAAGGCGGAGTATATCAAAGAGCTGGCCGCACGAGTCGAGGATGGTCCCTGGACCTTGATGCGCTCACCCGACAGAGCGACTCCCAAATTCGGGAGCAGTTGTTGGCGTTGCGGGGTTTCGGGGATTGGTCCGTTCAGTACATTCTTTCCCGGGGCTTCGGCCGGCCCGACGTTCTACCGTCAGAGGACGTAGGGTTGAGGCGGGTCATCGGCCACTACGTCGCGCGGGGTCGGACGCTGAGCCCCAGCCAGATGGATCGAACGCTCGCCGCGTTCAAGCCTTTTCGTGGATTAGCTGCCTACTATCTCGCTGTGCACTGGAGGCTACGCCGCCCGAAATAATTGGCGGCCCCCAACAGGCCGCTTAGTGCACAGACCGACCGGTTTCGCAGAGCGATCAGCGTAGTCGCCCCTCGCGGGAGTCACCTAAGTGACGTCGCGGGCCTGCTTAGCTCAAGGTCCAACAACGCTCTGCTTGAGGGTGCTGTCAATTGTCGCGTCTCTCTGCTCATGCGCAATAATCGCACGCAACGATGGAGTCCTGATTGAGCGTATAGCTGCAGGCCAGGGTTCGAAAGAGCTCGGCCTACCGTTTCGAGCTTGAAGGCATGGGCTCTGCATACGCGAGAACAGGTCGGAGGGATACAGCAATGCTCCCAGTCGCCCAAGCAAATAAGAAGGGATCTGAGGTTAGCGAGGCCAACTCCAAACAGGCTCGGACAGACCGAGCGCGCAAACGAGCCAAGGAGCGATTGGACGAGGCTCTCGAGGAGGGGCTTGAGCAGACCTTCCCGGGCTCAGATCCGGTCGCCGTGATTGAACCTCCGCCCGAACGTCCAAATCTGGGATTGCATGACTCCCACGGCGGGCTGTTGAGAGCGCTCCGCGGACAGCAGGTGCGACTGTCGCGCATCAGGAACCTTCTCATTGGCTTCTGCAAGACTTGCGTCAGATCTCTGCATATTGATTTGGAGCCACGATGGGCGGCAGCTTGCGGGGCGTGGTTTGGGGCACTGCTGGCGGTGCTGTTAGGCCTTACTGATTGGCGGATTGCAGTGATGGCGGCCGCAACCGCGTTCATGCTTGCTCGGGCCGGCGACGTGCCCGATGATTATTGAACAAGCGATTGTTTGGTGAGTCGATTATGCTTGCCTGACATCGGCTGGCCAACCTCCAGCGAGGTGAGCGCTGGTCGCGGGCTGGCTGAAGGAGATAATGTAATGATCGCTCGATCTCCTGGTGAGGTGCCGCAGACTACGTGCTGAAGCGCTTCCCGGTGCCCAGGAGCTTCGGCACATCTTCGGATCGCGCATTAAGCGCGGACGGAGTGGCCCGCCCCGAATGGGGCCGTTCGGACGAAACGCCTTGATATCTATCGCTACGCCCCCAACTCGGAAAAAAATCCTCGGATACATAGCTACCTGGTCGCAGTTGTCAGGAGTGTGAAATGACCGATACCCTATACCCGCCATCGTCCCGAGGGTTGGCCGAGAAACGCCGGGCTCTTACTCCCGAGACTGAGAAAGCCTTCCAGGCGTTCAGCCGCCAAGTATTCGCCGACGGCGCGCTGCCGGCGAAGACTAAGCAACTGATTGCGGTTGCCGTGGCGCACGTGACGCAGTGCCCGTATTGCATCAAGGGGCACACCAAGGCGGCGCTCCGCCACGGCGCTACGCGTCAGGAACTGATGGAGGCGATCTGGGTCGCGGCCGAGATGCGGGCGGGGGGTGCTTATGCACATACCGCCGCGTCGCTGACGGCAATGGATGAAGCGGAGAGTCAGTCCGGAAGTTAGGCACCGGTGGGAGATGCGCGCAGGCTGAATAGGTGTTTAGGGAGTCATCGGGCCTTGCTATAATGCGTATTGTCTACGTTAGCCTGAAACGGGAACTTTCATGTGAAACGGGAACTCGCTCATGAAAGAGGGCGTACCTCCTGCTCCCAAGGTCCTACCTTCAGATGAGCCGATCGTATTCGTGATCGATGATGATCCGCTCACCTGTGGCGCGCTCACCAGCTTGTTCCGTTCCGTCGGACTAGGTGTGAAAGCGTTCGCATCTGCAATCGAGCTCCTTGAGAATCCGCTACCTGCCGTCTCCAGTTGCCTCGTGTTAGATGTGAGACTGCCCCGGGTTAGTGGTTTCGAGCTGCAAGCGGAGCTCAGGCGTTTGGGCATCGAGATTCCCATTATCTTCATTACCGGTCATGGTGATATTCCGATGTCGGTTAGGGCCATGAAGTCTGGCGCGGTCGACTTCCTGACCAAGCCGTTTCGGGACCAAGAGATCCTCGACGCAGTGACTGGGGCACTTGGGCGAGATCGAAAGCGTCGCAGCCAAGAGAAATCCAACTCGGACAGGCGAGCCCTATTTGAGTTGTTGACCCCCCGAGAGCGTCAGGTCATGTCGCTGGTGACGGCCGGCCTTATGAATAAGCAAGTGGCTGCCAGAATCGGCCTAAGCGAGATGACAGTTAGGATCCACCGTGGCCACGTCATGCGAAAAATGGCCGCAAAATCATTGGCCGATTTGGTCCTCATTGCCGAAAACCTTGGCGTTCGTGGTGAAAGATAGGGGGAGTACTGAGTAACACACACGTAGTATTGGCTAGTCAGCCGTCACGTGGCACTTTCGCTCGTGGCTAGGTCGCAGTTGACCTATCTATCAACAATGGAGCGAACGGTTGACAGAAAACCCGCTCATATCCATCGTAGACGACGACGATTTGTCTCGAACTGCGGTTGAAAACCTCGTAAGGTCGCGCGGATTTGCAACCTGCACATTCGCGTCGGCAGAATTGTATTTGCAATCACCGTTCTTGAACAAGACCCGTTGTTTAATTGCGGATGTGCAAATGCCCAACATGAACGGCCTCCAGCTGCAGGCGCATCTGTCCTTGCAGGGCTTAGACATACCGATCATTTTCTTAACCGCCTACCCAGACGAGGCCGTCAAGGCACAGGCATTGAGGGCCGGTGCCGTGTGTTTCTTGCGAAAAGGGTTTGATATCGGGGGAGAACAACTTTTCGATTGTCTGCGGGAGGCGTTAAACAGTGGCTAGCCTGCGTCAATCTCATAATCGCTTAGATTATCGCGAGATCTTCAGATCGTCGGAAATGCTCCCGAGGCCCGCCTATCGGCAAGTTTGGCTCTGCTCACCGGGAAAATGCTGGTAGCACAAAACAGCGCCGCTTGTACTTCCCGGTCTCCCACGATTGTCGTACCGGCTGGCGACGGCAGCCCTATCGAATGAACTGCCGGATCTAAGCGGTTACGTTGGTGGCGGTTCGGCATGAGAGTTCCGTCTGTCAAATGATGGGGCAAGAGAGTAGATTCGACAGCCTGATCGGCCCTAATGGTCGTTCTCAAGTTGGCGCTGGTTTGGGTGAGCGACATTTTGGTGCGCCCCTAACGCTCCGTCCCGGCGACCGCATACGGCCATGTCAGTTCGAAGGAGACCTGGT
>Ga0070683_100002305_pt1 | contig 15135 bp, 14 predicted proteins | sample KBSC713LmetaG_FD_64662 | JGI IMG/M metagenome (GOLD analysis project Ga0070683, IMG submission 64662) | Corn rhizosphere microbial communities from Kellogg Biological Station, Michigan, USA - KBS C7.1-3L metaG | ecosystem: Host-associated > Plants > Roots > Rhizosphere ...
TCCCAGGAAGCCGAGCGACGTCGCATCGCGGGCGAGCTCCACGACAGCCTTGGGCAAAATCTCCTGCTGATAAAAAATCGCGCGCAGCTCGCCTTGTCCGCGGCGGACCTCCCGCCCCACCTGGGCGCCGAGTTCGAGAGTATCCAGATCATGGCCACGCAGGCCATCAGTGAAGTGCGGCAGATTTCCCATGATTTGCGGCCGTATCAACTCGACCAGCTCGGACTGACCCGAGCGCTTGAAGCGCTGATCGACAGCGCGGGACGCAACACGGGCTTTCCTTTCTCGCGCAAGCTCGACGCCGTGGACGACCTTTTTGCGGCCGACGCCGCCACCAACCTGTATCGGATCGTTCAGGAAGGCCTCACCAACATCCTCAATCACGCGCGGGCCAAGCAGGCGCGGATCACGCTGGAACGCGATGTCCGCGATGTCCGGCTGTGCATCGAGGACGATGGTTGCGGTTTTGTTCCGGGCGAGGCCGCACCGCAGCGCAAGGAAGGCGGCTTCGGGTTGAAGGGGATCACCGAGCGAGCGCGCATTCTTCACGCGGAATTGCACATCGATTCAGCGCCAGGTCGCGGCACGCGCATCGAATTGATCATCTCTTTGCCGGAAGAAGCGGAATTGTAATCTGCTGCGACCGGCGAACCCGCCAATTCGTACTCGTCTCCACCGTAAAACGGAGCACGCTTCATTTCGTCGTGTCCGGCCGCATCCGAGTCTTGATCGTCGATGACCATCCGCTGTTTCGACAGGGACTGCGCCAGCTCGTGGAAAACGACGCGCGTTTCGATTTTGTCGGTGAAGCTGGCGACGGTCCAAGCGCACTGCAGTTTATCGGCCGCGAGAAGCCCGATATCGCCGTCCTCGATATCAATCTGCCCGGACTGTCGGGACTCGAGGTTGCGCGGCAGTTGCAAAACAAACGGTCCGCTACGCGTGTCGTTATTCTCACGATGTTCAAGGAGGAGGAAACCTTTAATCGCGCGCTCGATCTCGGCGTGCTCGGTTTCGTGCTGAAGGAAAATGCGGTCCAGGATATTCTCAACAGCCTCGTCGCCGTCGCGAAGGGCGAACACTATTTGAGTCCGACCATTTCCACTTATCTCGTGCGCCGCCGCGGCCGAGCCGAGTCGTTGACGAACGAGCGCCCGGGTTTGGATAATCTCACGAAAGCCGAACGAAGAATCTTGAAATTGATCGCGGAGAAAAAAACGAGCCGGGTGATTGCCGCGGAACTTTTCGTCAGTCCGCGCACGATCGAAGCGCATCGCGCGAATATCTGCGCCAAGCTCGACCTGCGCGGCAGCCATAGTCTCATTCAGTTCGCACTCGAACATCGCTCCGCCTTGTAAACCGGCGCCGCGCGACGATTCACGTACGCAGATCTACCTAGAAAAATAGCGAGGACTACGGACTCGCAAATACGCGGGAGTGCCAATGGTCAGGTGACCGGCGCTTTGTTAGAGTCATGGGCAAAACAAGCCACATGACCAAGCTCCTGATTGTAGACGACCACGCCGGCATGAGATCCATGATCCGGCAGCTCGCCGGCTCCGCCTTCGAGGTACGCGAATGCGCGACCGGCGAGGACGCCGTGCAGCTCGCGCACAGCTTCGCGCCCGACATCGTCACGATGGACATTCGGCTTCCCGGACTCGGCGGCTTAAACGCCATCCAGGCAATTCGGCTCGCGCACCCGGCGTCGTGGCTGAGGAGGTGCGCAATCTTGCCCAACGCAGCGCGCAGGCTGCTCGCGAAACCGCGGGAAAAATCGAAGACTCGATCCAGAAGAGCCAGCTCGGTGTTGAGATCAGCACCAAAGTCGCCGCGAGCCTCGGCGAAATTGTACAAAAAGCCCGCGAAATGGATGAACTTGTCTCGGGCATCGCGACCGCGTCCACGGAACAAAACAAAGGCGTCGGCCAAATCAACACGGCCGTCCGGCAGATGGATCACACGACTCAACAAAACGCCGCCGCCGCCGAGGAGTGCGCCAGCGTCGCGGAGGAGTTGAACGGCCAGGCGATCGCATTGAAAAAATCGGTGCAGGAACTTTTGGAACTCGTCGGCGGACACGGATCGACAACGACCCGCACGCCGGCCCAGCGGGACGAAAGTGACGAAATGAACGACGGTGGTGAAGCCGAAGCCGCTGCCAACCGCCACCCGTCGACACCACGCTCGACGAACGCAGCGGGCTCACCGCGCAACCGCAACGTCGCCTTCACCGGGAAGCATTGTCGATGAAGCCACACATACTCGTAATCGAGGACGAACCCGCCCTGCTCAGTCTGATCGAGCAGCTGCTCACCTGTGCCGGATACGCGGTGTCGTCCGCGGAACACGGTCGCGCCGCCATGAAAATACTGAATGACAGCGTCGTTCACCTCGTGGTCACCGACCTCGTGATGCCAGAACAGGATGGCATCGAAACGATCCGAAAAATCCGCAACCTCCAACCGAGCGTGCCGATCATCGCGATGTCGGGCGGCGGCGTGATCGAAGCAGACCGCTATCTCAAGATCGCGCGAGCGTTGGGCGCAAAACGTCTGCTTCCGAAACCATTCGCGACGAATATGCTGGTGGAAATGGTTCGGGAGTTGGTGGGCGCACCGGAGTAACAACTCCGCTCTTTACACGTATCAACACTTCCTTATGCGTTGATGCATCATGTCGCCAGACCGACCGATCTCGGAACTTTTCGCCGCGCCGCGTTCGCTGCGATCGCTGGAGTTTTTTCCGCCCAAGGATGACGCCGGCGTGGAAGCGCTCCGCGCCACGGCGAGCGTGCTCCGCCGCATTCAGCCGGATTTTGTTTCAGTAACGTATGGCGCCGGCGGTACCACGCGCGACCGCACAGCCCAGGTCAGTGCATTGCTCAAAAACGAATTTGGTTTCACCGTCATGCCTCACCTGACCTGCGTCGGGCACACGCGGGACGAGCTCGCCGAGATCGCCGACCGGATTCACGACGGGGGTTTCCGAAATATCATGACTCTTCGGGGCGATCCGCCGAAAGGCGCGACCGCGTTCAAAGTCTCCCCGGACGGGCTCCGTTATGCGAACGAACTCGTCGCGCTGCTCAAGTCACGGCACCGCGATTTCTGTCTCGGTGTCGGCGGCTATCCGGAAAAACATCCTGAAGCGCCGTCGTTGGAAACCGACCTCGAGAATCTCAAACGCAAAGTCGATGCCGGCGCCAATTTCGTCACGACTCAACTGTTCTTCGACAACCGTGTTTTTTTTCGTTTCGTCGAACGCTGCCGTGCAGCCGGGATCACCGTCCCGATCGTACCGGGAATCATGCCCGTGCTATCGTTGAAACAGATCCAGCGTTTTACGACCATGTGCGGCACGACGCTCCCGCAAAAACTGATCACGCGCCTCGAAGCCGCCGCGGACCAGACCGACGTCGTTGAAACGATCGGCATCGACTGGGCGCTCACGCAAATCCGCGAACTGCTCGCGCGAGGCGCGCCCGGTTATCATCTGTACATTCTCAATCGGGCGAAAGCCGCGCTGACGCTCGCTGCCGGCCTGGCGGCCTGAGTAGCGCCGGCTTCCAGCCGGCATCCAAAGCCAGCTGCACGCCGAAGCTACTTTCAACCTCCGGCGAAAACCGGCCGAAAGCCCGCCGCGCTCAAGATCTTGGCGACGGTCTCGCGTTGATCGCCCTGGATCTCGATCTGGCCATCTTTCACGGTGCCGCCGCAGCCGCACGCCGCCCGCATTTTCTTCGCGAGCGTTTCTTTTTCCGGCAGGCCAATGCCGACGAATCCGCTGATCACCGTCACGGTTTTACCGCCGCGATTTCCGGTCTCTCGTCGGATGTCCACCCGCCCGCGATTCTTTTCCGGCGGCGGAGCCGCCGATTCCGGCGCCTTCTGCACGATGACCTTCGGCGCCACCGGCAGCCCCGCGCTGCTCAGTGCGCCAAACGGATTGTGCGCCAGCCCATCACCGCCAGCGGTGGAAATTTTTCCCGGTGTCTTCACCACTTCAGCCGCCGGTTTTTTCCCGGCCGCCGCAAATGCCGGCCGGAATATCCGATTCGCCGCCCAAAAACATCAATGCTTTCGCGTAGCTGCGGTTCTGCAAAAAATGAACCAATTGCGGGTGCATCGTCGCGCGCCCTCGCTGCAGAAAATCGTCCAGCCGCGCCATCTCGCTCGCAACGGCCTGTCCGTCAGAGGCCTTTATTCCGGCGAGCAGCGACGTCACCGATTGTTTGATTTCATTTTCCATGTTCAAGGTGCCAAAACTAATTTCGCTGTTACTCTCGTTAAGCCGGATTGCAATCCCGACCTCCTCCGAGCCCGGGCTTGAGTCCCGGCCCAACTGATGTTGTTTTGACCAACTATTTTTCCAATGCCATCGCCCGGCGCGGTCGGCGGACTGCTCGCCGGCGAGACGCCTTGCTCACTATTGCCATGAATTCCCTCAACGTTTCTCCCAACGCCAACGTCGCCGTCATCGAGGCGGCTTACGAGGCTTGGCAGCAAAATCCGGACTCCGTCGATCCGACGTGGCGCGCTTTTTTCCAGGGCTTCACGCTCGGCAACAATGGCGGCACCTTCGCGGCGGCACCGGCGGCGGGCGTTCGAATTCTCGACAGCGTCAAACAGGCGCAAGTCGCGCGCCTGATCAACGCCTACCGCGCGCACGGTCATCTTCAGGCTCATCTCGATCCACTCGGAGAGCCGCCGCCACCGCATCCGAGATTGTCGCTGGCGCATTTCGGCCTCGATGAAAGCGATCTTCGGGAATCGTTCACGCTCACGAATTTCAAGGGCGGCGGACATCAGAAGCTGGAGGACATCCTCGGCGCGCTTCAGCAAACGTACAGCGGACACATCGGCATCGAGTACATGCACGTGCAGGATCACGACGCGCGTGAATGGCTGCAGGCGCGCATGGAAGCGACGAATAATCAGCCCAATTTCACCAAGCCCCAAAAGGTTCGCATTCTCCGCCGACTGCACAAAGCCGAACTCTTCGAAAAATTTCTGCACACGAAATACGTCGGCCAGAAACGTTTCTCCGGTGAAGGCGCCGAGACCTTCATCGCCGCAATGGATTCCGTGATCGAAAAATGTCCCGAGCTCGGCGTCGAAGAAATTGTCCTCGGCATGGCCCACCGCGGCCGGCTCAACGTCCTCACCTCGGTCATGCGCAAGCCGTTCGAAGTGCTGTTCGAGCAGTTTTCGGAAAACTACATTCCGGAATCCGTCGCCGGCGACGGCGACGTCAAATATCATCTCGGCTACGAGGCCGTGCTCGACACGACCTCCGGCAAGAAAATCGAGGTGCGTCTCGCCGCGAATCCCTCCCACTTGGAAATCGTCGATCCGGTCGTCGAGGGCAAAGCGCGCGCACGGCAGCGCATTCGCGGCGACACCGACGAGCGCCGCCGTGTATTGCCTTTTCTGATTCACGGAGACGCCGCATTCGCCGGCCAGGGCGTCGTCGCCGAGACGCTCAACTTCTCCCAGCTCCCCGGTTATCGCACCGGCGGCACGCTCCACCTCGTGATCAACAACCAGATCGGCTTCACCACGCAGCCGGCCGAAGCGCGCTCGACCCGCTACTGCACCGACGTCGCCAAGATGATCGAGGCGCCGGTGTTTCATGTGAATGGCGACGACGCCGAAGCCGTGTGCTACGTTGCCCAGCTCGCGCTCGAGTTCCGCGTGAAGTTCAAGCGCGATGTCGTCATCGACATGTATTGCTATCGCAAGCACGGCCACAACGAGAGCGACGAGCCGGCGTTCACGCAGCCGGTTCTCTACCGCAAGATCGCGGTGCATCCGCAGGTGTCGGCGATTCTCACCGAAAAACTCGTCCGAGCCGGGACAATCACGCCGGCCGAAGCCGAGGCCATCAAAGCCGAATATTCGGCCGCGCTCGAGGCGAACTTCGAGAAAACCAAAGCCCGGGAAGTCGTTAAAAGTGCGCGTCGCGCCGAAGCGATCGAGGCGAGCAAGTACCAAGGTTCCACGGCAGTTTTTCAGCCGGGCTATCACCACGCCGTCGTGCCGACGGGCATCGGCCACGACGTCATCGACCGTCTGGTCGCCGGGCTCACCAAGGTGCCGCCGAATTTCAAACTCAACCCGAAGATCCGGCGTTTTCTCGAGCACCGGGCGCAAGCGCACAAGGAAGGCGGCCCGATCGACTGGGGTTTCGCCGAAGCGCTCGCCTATGGCTCGTTGCTGCTGGAAAATATTCCCGTTCGCCTGAGCGGACAGGATACCGAGCGCGGCACCTTCAGTCATCGCCACGCGGTATTGTACGATTCGGATACGCGCGCGAAATATGTTCCGCTCTTGAACCTCGGTGAAAAGCAGGCGCGGTTTTGCGTCTATAACTCGCTTTTGTCGGAAGCCGCGGTCCTCGGTTTCGACTACGGCTACTCGATGGACTATCCCCACATGCTCTGCATCTGGGAAGCACAGTTCGGCGATTTTGCGAACGGCGCGCAGGTCGTCATCGATCAGTTCATCGCGAGCGGCGAATCGAAATGGCAGCGCGCCACCGGCATCGTCCTTCTCCTGCCCCACGGCTACGAAGGCCAGGGTCCGGAACACTCGTCGGCGCGACTCGAACGTTTCCTCCAGCTTTGCGCCGAGGACAACATGCAGGTCGTCAACCTCACGACGCCGGTGAATTTCTTCCACGCCCTGCGCCGCCAGGTGAAACGTGATTTTCGGAAACCGCTCATCGTGATGTCGCCCAAATCGCTTCTGCGTCATCCGGCGGCGACCTCGCGGCTCGACGAATTTACGAGCGGCGGTTTCCAGGAAATCCTCGATGATCCCGCGCGTCCGGAAAAGGCCGAGCGCGTCGTCTTCTGCAGCGGCAAAGTGTACTACGATCTCTGCGACTATCGTGACCGGAACAAGCTCCCCGGCACTGCGATCATCCGCATCGAGCAGCTTTATCCGCTGCACCGAAACCGCCTCGCGGAACTTGCCGACGAGTACGCCGGCGCCCGTATCGTCTGGTGCCAGGAGGAGCCGCAAAACATGGGCGCATGGTCGTTCATCGCGCCGCAGCTCTCGGAAGTTTTTGGATTCCTGCCGCTCTACGCCGGTCGCGACGCCGCCGCCTCGCCCGCGGTCGGCGCGCTCGCGCTCCACAAATTCGAGCTAGCCTCCTTTCTTCAGGATGCCTTCAACCTCTGATCGAAAGGCGCGAATCTCGAGCAGTGCGTCGCGAGTATCCAAACCAACGCGACGCATCGCTGCACCAAATCTACTCGCTACCCTCTAGTCACTCCTCGCACCTTCCATCCCATGCCCAACCTCGAAGTTAAAATCCCGCCCATGGGCGAATCGATCAGCTCCGGCGTTCTCGCCAAATGGCACGTCAAAAACGGGGACATCGTCAAAAAAGATCAGCCGCTCTTTGAACTCGAGACCGACAAAATCACTTCGGAAGGAACCGCTGAAGCCGCCGGCAAAATTACGCTCGGCGTGGAAGAAGGCGCGGAAGTGAAAATCGGACAGGTCGTCGCCACGATCGACGCCAGCGCCACCGGCGCGCCCACGCCTTCCTCTCCCGTCACACCGGCCGGACCCGTATTCCCTGCGGCGCAATCGCCGGCGATGCCTCCGACGACACTGCCTCCCGGCCCAGCGCCCACCGAAATTCATCCACCTTCCGTCCGCCGTCTCGCCGCTGAAACTGGCATCGATCCCGCGAAAGTTTCCGGCACGGGCAAAGCCGGGCGCGTCATGAAAGGCGACATGCTCGCCGCCGCCGAAACGAAGTCGGCAGCGACACCGCCGCCTGCGGCATCACAGCCACAGCCCGCAGCCGCGCCGGTTGCGGTGCGCGCCGCGAACGAGCGTCAAACGCGCCGCAAGATGACTCCACTCCGTCAAAAAATCGCCGAGCGCCTCGTTGCCGCACAACACGAGGCCGCGATGCTGACGACGTTCAATGAGGTGGATATGTCCGCTGTCATGGCGCTGCGGGCGAAGTATCAGGAAGAGTTCGTGAAAAAAAATGGCCTGAAGATCGGCTTCATGTCGTTTTTCCTCAAAGGCGTCGTGCACGCGCTGAAAGAAGTTCCTGCGATCAACGCGCAGATCGACGGCGATACCATCGTCGAAAATAATTATTACGACATCGGCGTCGCGGTCTCGACCGACAAAGGCCTGATGGTCCCTGTCGTCCGCGACTGCGATACGCTCGGCATGGCCGACATGGAAAAGCAGATCGCCGCGGCCGCCGCGAAGGCTCGCGACGGCAAGATCACGCTCGCCGATCTCGAGGGCGGCGTGTTCACCATCACGAACGGCGGCACGTTCGGCTCGCTGCTCTCCACGCCGATCATCAACCCGCCGCAGAGCGCGATTCTTGGAATGCACGCGATCAACGAACGTCCGGTTGCCCTCAACGGCCAGGTCGTCGTCCGTCCGATGATGTACATCGCGCTCAGCTACGACCACCGCATCGTCGACGGAAAACAAGCGGTCACATTTTTAGTTAAAGTAAAACAGGCGATCGAGGATCCGACCCGGCTGCTCCTGAGCATCTGATCTTGAAGCAGCGGGTAGTGGGTAGCGAGTAGCGAGCATTCTGCAACTGCATCCGTTCTACTCACTACCCGCTACTCACTACTCGCATCTCGCACCTCGCCCTCGCACCTCCCATGAATTCTTTTGACGTGATTGTAATCGGCGCCGGCCCGGGCGGGTACGTGTGCGCGTTTCGCGCTGCGCAGCTCGGCATGAAGGTCGCGCTCGTCGACAAACGCGCGACGCTCGGCGGCACGTGCCTCAATGTCGGCTGCATTCCGAGCAAAGCGCTCCTGCATTCGAGCGAACACCTCGCGTGGGCGAAGCAGCACGCCTCCGAACACGGAATCAAACTCGGCTCCGTCGACATCGACCTCGCCGCGATGTTGCAACGGAAGGATGAGGTCGTGACGAAACTCGTCAGCGGCGTCGCCCAACTCGCGAAAGCCCGAAAGATCGCAGTCTTCAACGGCACCGCATCATTCCTCTCCGCAAATTCGGCTCGCGTCGTCGTCCCGAAAACCGGAACGCCGAACTCAGAACTCGAAACCGTCGCCGATTTGTCGGCGACGAACATCGTCATCGCCACCGGTTCCGCGCCGGTCGAATTGCCGTTCATGAAATTCGACGGGCAAACCGTCGTCTCGAGCGACGACGCGATCGCCTTCGGTTCCGTGCCGAAAAAACTCGTGGTCGTCGGTGGCGGCGCGATCGGTTTGGAGCTTGGCTCGGTCTGGGCGCGTCTCGGCAGCGACGTTACCATCGTCGAATTTTTGCCGAAGATCATCGCGACGTACGACGACGACATTGTGCGCAATTTTACCCGCATGCTCCAAAAACAGGGGTTGAAAATCGAAGTCGGCGCGAAAGTCACCGGTTTCCAACTCAAAACCCAAAACCCAAAACTCGAAACCGCCGTGCTTCTGGCCGCCGAACGCGACGGTGCGAAGCTCGAATTTCCCGCCGACAAAATTCTCGTCTCGGTCGGCCGTCGCCCTTTCACCGATGGCCTCGGCTTGGAAAAAGCCGGCGTTCAACTCGACGAAAAAAAACGCGTGAAGGTCGACGATCATCTGCGCACGACCGCGCCTGGTGTCTGGGCGCTCGGGGACGCCGTGGCCGGCCCGATGCTCGCGCACAAAGCCGAGGAAGATGGGGTCGCCGTCGCGGAATGGATCGCCGGAAAAGCCGGCCACGTTAACTGGGATCTCGTACCGGCGATCGTTTTCACGTCGCCCGAAGTCGCGTCCGTCGGCCTCGGCGAAGATGCCGCGAAAGCGAAAGGGATCGCGGTCAAGATCGGCAAGTTCAACTTCGCCGCGAATGGCCGCGCGATTTCCTTGGGCGCGACTGAAGGCTTCGTGAAAGTCGTCGCCGATGCAAAAACCGACCGAATTCTCGGCGCTCAAATCCTCGGTCACAACGCCGGCGAGTTGATCAGCGAAATCGTGACGCACATGGAATATGGCGGCAGCGCCGAAGACCTCGGCCGCACGATCCACGCGCACCCCACGATGAGCGAAGCGGTGAAAGAAGCCGGCCTCGCCGTGAGCAAAAGCGCACTTCACGCGTTGTAAGTGTCGCCATCTTCCATTTGGCAACCTGACGCGTTTGCGCGGGCCGGCGCACGAGCGGTGATCGTCGTCGCTGAGTTGGGAGGATCAGCCGTGCAAATGAACCATGGCGCTCGTGGCGCCACTCATTTCATCCGACGGAAAAATCCCCGTCGGGACGATCACTCCGTCGATGCCGGCGCGGACGCGCTTTATTTTTCCTGCTCAATTTCCACCACGTGTCCCTCGCGAAAAACGATGCGCTCGCGCGATCGCTCACGCCGGGCCGGCGCGTCGAGGTAGTACGGATAAAACGGTGCGCCCCAACCGCGGTGGTACCAGCCACGATAAAGAAACACGCCGTCATACGTTTCGTAATCGACGTAGTTCCAAATTTCGCTGCGTCCATTCGCGTCCGTCCGCTCACGCACGCGATCCGGATCGCCGAGCGCGAGGCGCACCATCTCCATATCGAAGCCGATCCCCACGCGTCCTTCGCGGATCATCTGCTGTTGTTCGGGCGTGAGCCGGCTGAAAAGTTCTGGTTGTTTTGCAATGCGCGACTCTGGCGTACTGCAACCGACCATGACCACCAGGCCGGCGACCAGAGCAAGAAGAGTGAGAGTCGTTTTCATGATATTTTGGGACGTTTGGACCCTTCGGAAGGTTACTCATCCCGACCGTTCCGCAATCACGGAAGGAACTTGCCCCAACGCACGCCTCCAGCCGTTTATCGTAACGGTTCTGTATGAAAACTCTCCTTCTCTGGGACATCGACGGCACGCTCATTCACTCCGGTGGCGCGGGCGAGCGCGCGCTCGTCGCCGCATTGCGAGACGAATTCGGCATCGCCGGCACGCTCGAGGACATCGAAGTCGCCGGTCGGACGGACCCGTGGATTGCCCATCGCGTGCTCGCGAAATTCGCCCTGCCTGACACGGCGGAGAACGTTTCCCGTTATCTCGGCGGCTATTTGAATGCGCTCCCGCGCGAACTTGCGAGCGCGAGCCCTCAACCGGCGCAAATTCTTCCGGGCATTCGCGAACTCCTTACCGCCCTTGCGAAACGCACCGACGTCGCTCAAGGCCTGCTCACCGGCAATCTTCGTCGCGGCGCCGAAATCAAACTCCGGCACCACGATCTCTGGCTGCATTTTGCGTTCGGTGCCTTCGCCGACGACAGTGAAACACGCAACGAACTCGGCCCGCACGCCGTGCGCCGCGCTGCTTCACATCACTCCGTCGAATTTACGGCAGATCGAATTTTTGTGATTGGCGATACGCCGCACGACATCGCCTGCGGAAAAGCGATCGGGGCATGCACGATCGCCGTCGCCACCGGGCACTACACCGTCGCCCAGCTCCGGGCTCATTTCCCCACCGCTGTTTTCGCGGATCTTTCCGACACCGCTGCGGTTCTCGCAAAGCTGGGATTTGTCGAAGGCGCAAACGCTGCCGAATAGCATTCGCGGGCCCGGAGGCCGGCGGTGAGCGTGGCTCGCGAACGTTGCGCGAGGAGATCGCAACTAAATCCCTATCTTCGCGTCTCGATCGCACTCACGCGTCCGCCTTCAAAAATCACGCGCAACACTTCGTTGTCGCGCCAGTCGTTCCCCACGTTCACCGCACCGGCATAAGCGCTCGATCCCCGCACCGCGCCCAATCCGAATCCGAACGAAAATTTCGGTCCGCGATCGAAATATATCCAGACCTCGGCAGCTCCGCGACTGGTGGTTCGCGACACAACCCGATCCGGCTCTCCAAGCGCGACCCGCACCATCTCCATGCCAAACCCCATATCCACTTTCCCAGCACGCACTTTATTCTGCACATCCACCGGCCAGGAATTAAACGCGGCCTGGTCGCCTTTCACGCGAGAATCAACGGTGGAACACGCCGCCGCGCCTACGACCACGCCCAGCGCAAGGCAAAGCAGGATGTTTTTCATCGGAGAACTTTTTTGTTTTGCTGACGACTAATCCGAACGGGATAAGGACCGGCATCACTCACCCAAGTTCATTTCCAACATCTTCGCCATGAAAACATTTTCCATCGCCATCGGCTCCGATCATGCCGGCTTCGCCTACAAGGAGGCGCTCAAGTCGGCGCTCTTGTCCGATGGTCACACCGTCCGTGATCTCGGCACTTTTTCCGACGCTCCGTGCGACTATCCAGATTTCATCCGGCCCGTCGCGGAAGCGGTCGCGCGCGGCGAAGTCGAACGCGGCATCGTGCTCGGCGGCTCTGGAAACGGCGAAGCGATTGTCGCCAATCGCGTGCGCGGTGTGCGTTGCGGCGTGTGCTGGACCGATCAGGTTGCGATCTGGAATCGCGCGCACAACGACGCCAATTGCCTCTCCCTCGGTCAGCGAACGATCACCGAAGCCGAGGCGCTGCATATCACGCGCACCTGGCTGGCCACCGATTTCGATGGCGGACGCCACGCGCTCCGGATCGCGAAGATCGATCCATAAGTCACATCGTCCGCGAGCGGCGCCGCTCGAGATACATTTCGCTCCCTCGCGTTCACCAGGGAATGATTTTGCGATCGCGAAAAAATTTCCCGGTCAGCTTGGCCGGCGCGTCGAGCGCCAACCAGACCGCCGTGTCGGCCCCTTGCACGACGTCACGCGGCGCGCCGGAGCCGCCCATATCCGTCCGAACCCAGCCCGGGCACATCGAGTTCACGACGATCCCATCTTTGGCCAGCGCGGGCGCGAGCATGCGGGTCACAAGATTCAACGCGGCTTTTGAAAGGCTGTAGGCGGGCGACCAACTGCCGCTGAAATTCTCCAGTTCGCCGGCGCCACTCGACACGTTGATCACCCGCCCGCCGCGCTGACTTTTCCGAAGCAGCGGCAGCAACGCCTGCGTGAGCCGGAGTGGCGCGATCGTGTTCGTCGCGAGCGTCGCCTGCATTGCGGCAGGTGTGACCGACAAAATCGAGTCGTCATGTTCCGCGATGATGCCCGCATTATTCACGAGCACATCGCACCGTCCAAAATTTTTCCGCACAAATTCATGGAGGTCCGCGACGCCTTCGTCGTCGTTGACGTCAAACGGGTGAAACCGAACCGGCTGCCCCTCGGACGGCAATTTTCCCGCCGCGGCCTTTCCTGCCTTCGAATCGCGGGCGGTCAAAATGACCTGCGCGCCGCGCGCGGCGAGCTGCCGGCAGATTTCGAGGCCAATGCCACGATTCGCGCCAGTGACGATGATGACGGAAGCATCCATTTTGGTTATCGCCCCAACCTAAACCATTTCTAGTTCCCGTGCCAGTGACGCCATCATGGTCGTCGGGACGATACTCGAAATTCGCCTATCCGGTCGAAATCACGGACGACCGGGTGCGGCCGGTGCCGCGCCCGCACGAACCGATCGAATTTTTTAACCACAATTATTTATCATTTTGCAGATGAGAACGCGCCTTCGAAGGCCTTTTACCCATCTCTCCACCGGGCAAGACTGCCGATCACCTTCAAATGAATCGATCGAGCAAGGCATTGGCTCGCGTTCACTCGCGGGTCTGCGCGATCCCGACGGGCGCCAGTGAGGCTTAAGAAACCCACCTTTCGTGCCGCTGTAAGTCTTTATGTTGCTTCGCGGTCTTGGTCTCGAGCGCAAAATCCTGCTGCTCGTCCTCATTCCTTTACTCGGCGGTCTTCTGCCGGGAGGACTGATCGTTTGGCGCGCGCAGCACGATCTGGCCGAAATGAGTAACCTGCGCGCTCTCGCGCAACTCGTCTGGAAACTCGGCGATCTCGAATCCAAAATCGACGCCGAGGCGAGCAATTGGTATTTTTTTAAACCGACGTGGACTGCCACCGATGAGGTCCGTCGCGCCGAACGCGTCAAACAGGATCAATGGCGGCGCGAAACCGACAACGCGATCGCCGACTATCGCGCGCAACGCGCTGCGGTCGAAGTTGAGAGTCTTTCCACCGCGCTGCGCGACGCACTCGAAGCCGTCGAAAACCGCGTCAATCATCTGCCCGAGCTTCGCCAGTCGGTTTACAGCCAGGTCGACGAATCCGCCGGCACCGGCATCATGGATGGGTATCGCGGTTTTCGTCACGACATCGATCTCGTGCTTCCATTGCTGGTCGACGCCACGTCGAGCGACGTGATCGCGCGAAAGCTCGTCGTCCTGCCGAAGCTGATGCTCGCGCGGAAATGGGCTTCGGACGCCGGCGGGATGATTTTTTTCTACCATCAGCTCCGCGCTTCCAAGAGCAGCCGCAAATTTACGCCGACTGAAGCGCTGTTTCTCCGGCACAGCGCGGACAATGCCGAAGCACTTTGGACCGACATTATCGCGCTCAGCCAGGGTCCGGTCCGCAACCACCTCGCCGCCGTGCACGAATCTCCCGAATGGCGACGCGTGATCGAGCTGCTCCGCGGTCACTCCGATGCCGCGCTCAATGACACTGCTCCGCCCATTCCAAGCGAAAACGAGTGGGGTCCAAGCTGGACATTCATCCAGGATGGACTCGCCGCGGAAATAAAATGGCTGCGCGAAGACTTCACTTCGACCTGTGCGACGCTCGAGGAATCCGTCCGCGCCCGTCGGCTCTGGACGTGCATCGCGCTGGCTCTGGCGGTCGTCGTCGTCTTGTGGCTCACGCGGCGTATCGGCCATGGCCTTACACGTCCAATCGCCGCGACCACCGAGCGACTTCTCGTCAACGCGGAACGCGCCACGAGTGAAGCCGCTTCCGTGCGCATTTCCTGCGGCACGGTCGCAGACGGCTCCTCGACCCAGGCGGCGTCACTCGAAGAAACCAGTTCCACCCTCGAGGAAATCTCGAGCATGACCCGTCGCAATGCCGAGAACGCCCAGCAGGCCCAGCGCTCCGCCAGCGAAACGCGCACCGCGGCCGAGGATGGGGCCAAACAGATGAGCCACTTGACGGATGCGATGAACGCGCTCCGCACATCCAGCGACGACGTCACGCGGATCATCAAGACCATCGACGAGATCGCATTTCAAACGAACATTCTCGCACTGAACGCCGCCATCGAAGCCGCGCGCGCCGGCGAAGCCGGTGCCGG
>Ga0070683_100002308_pt1 | contig 15123 bp, 17 predicted proteins | sample KBSC713LmetaG_FD_64662 | JGI IMG/M metagenome (GOLD analysis project Ga0070683, IMG submission 64662) | Corn rhizosphere microbial communities from Kellogg Biological Station, Michigan, USA - KBS C7.1-3L metaG | ecosystem: Host-associated > Plants > Roots > Rhizosphere ...
CGCCGGCACCTGGGAGGTCGACATCGCCGGCGAGCGGTACGCCGCGGAGGTCTCGCTGCGGCCGATGTACGACCCCACGTCGGCGCGCGTCAGAGCGTGATCACCAGCTTGCCGCCGACGCGACCCGCCTCGAGCCGGCGGTGCGCGTCGGCAGCGCGCTCGAGCGGGTAGGTGTCGGTGATGTGCGGGCGGACCCCGGCCGCGACCTCGGCCGCGAGCTCGTAGAGCCGGTCTCGGCCCGCCCGCATCAGGACGCCGTGCAGGTCGATGTTGCGGTCGATGGCGAGCTCGAGGTCGCCGGTGAGGTCGACGATGGTCGCGGCGTGGCCGCCCACGCGCACGTACGGCAGCGACGGCTCGAGCTGACCCCCGACCAGGTCGACGACCGCATCCAGCTCCTGGCCCAGCTCCCGGACCGCGGCGGCCGCGGGGAACGGCCCGGACCGGTCGAGCCAGAGGTCGACGCCGAGCTCGTCGAGGCGGCGACGGTCGTCCGGCCGCGACGCCGCGGCGACGCGCAGCCCGAGCCCGCGGGCCATCTGCACGAGGAGGTGGCCGACGCCGCCGGTCGCACCGTGCACGAGTACCCACGATCCCGCCTCGAGCGGCATCCGCTGCATCACCTGGAGCGCGGTGCAGCCGGCCATCGGCAGCGCCGCCGCGACGATCGGGTGGAGCTCGGGCGGCCGGAGCGCGAGGTACCGACGCGGCACGGCGACGCGCTCCGCCATCGCGCCGCACGTCGTGCCCTGGACCGGTAGCAGGCCCCACACCGGTTCGCCGGTGTCCACGACGAGCCCGGCGAGCTCGTAGCCCACGACGTACGGCGGGCTGATCCCGGCCCACGACGGGTCGGCACGGTTGCCCAGGTCGACGGGGTTGACCCCGACGGCTTCGACCTCGACCACGACCTCGTCCTCGCCGGCCTCGGGGCGAGGGACGTCGACCAGCGTGAGCGCGTCGGGTCCGCCCGGGTGCTCGACGACGACGGCGCGCATCTCAGGCCGTCACTTCGGAGGCATCCGGATGCCGCCGTCGACGCGGACGACGGCACCGTTCATGTAGGAGTTACGCAGGCACTCCAGCACCATCGAGGCGAGCTCGTCGGTCGTCCCGAGCCGCTTCGGGAACAGCACCGACTCCCCCAGCCGGGCCTTGAACTCCTCGGCCTGCGCACCCTCGCCGTAGATGGGGGTGTCGATCAGGCCCGGCGCCACCGTGTTGACCCGTACGGCGATCGCCGCGAGGTCGCGCGCGACCGGGAGGGTCAGGCCGACGATGCCACCCTTGGAGGACGCGTACGCCGCCTGCCCGATCTGGCCGTCGAACGCCGCGACGCTGGCCAGGTTCACGATCGCGCCGCGCTCGCCGGACTCCAGCGGCTCGAGGCGCGACATCGCGGTGCCGGCGATCCGGATCATGTCGAAGGTGCCGATCAGGTTGATCGCGATCACCTTCTTGTACAGGTCGAGGTCGTGCGCCGAGTCGTAGGTGCCGTCGCGCCCGACCGTGCGCGCCGCCGGGCCGATGCCGGCGGAGTTCACCAGGATCCGCAGCGGCCCGAGATCGCCGGCTCGGTCGACCCCGGCCTGGACCTGCGAGGTGTCGGTGACGTCGACGTGGGCGAACTCGCCGCCGAGCTCGTCGGCCAGTGCCTGGCCCTGGTCGTCCTGCACGTCGGCCACGAGCACCTTCGCACCGGCCCCGGCGAGCTGCCGGGCGACGGCCGCGCCGATACCCGAGGCGGCGCCGGTGACGATGGCGGAACCCTGGATCTCCATGCCGCGGAGCCTAGCGACGTGAGTACGGCAGCGGCCCGTGGACCTGGGTGCTCTGGCCGTTCCCGGTCACGCCCACGACGTGGCCCGTGCTCGCGCTGCTGTCGATGCCGACCTCAGAGATCGGTCTCGCCGCACGCCACGATCAGCGCGGGCCCACCGAGGTGGACCCGTCCCTCCTCGTCGCGCGTGACCTCGAGGGTGCCGCCGGGTACGTCGACCCGCCAGCGGCCGGGGCCCTCGGGTGCCGCGGCGACCGCGGCGGCACATGCGCCGGTGCCGCACGACCGGGTCTCGCCCGACCCGCGCTCGTGGACCCGCATGGCGAGGTGGTCGGCCCCGAGTCGGGCGACGAACTCGACATTGACGCCGTCGGGGTAGCGGACCACGTCGTAGGTCGGCTCGTCGCACAGGCGGCCGGCCTCGGCCAGGTCGTCCACCATCACGACCGCGTGCGGGTTGCCCATGGTGACGTGGATCGCCGGCCAGGACCGGTCGTCCACCGACACCAAGGTGTCGCCGAGGATGGTCGCGGGTCCCAGGTCGGCGCGGAGGAGATCGCCGTGCCGGGTCACGGTCTTCACGCCGTCCCGGGTGGCGATCCGGACCGGCTCGTCGGCCGGAACCAGTCCCTCGTCGTACAGGTGCTGGGCGAAGACCCGGATCCCGTTGCCGCACATCTCGGCGACCGAGCCGTCGGCGTTGCGGTAGTCCATGAACCACTCCGGCGTCGGGTGGGCCTCCCGGTCCCGCGCCAGGCTCAGGGGGCGTTCTGCGACCAGCGGCGAGCCGGAGCTCCGGACGACGCGGAGGACGCCGTCAGCGCCGATCCCGGCTCGTCGGTCGCACAGCGCCCGCACCCGCTCGGCGGACAGGTCACCGTGGACCGATCCGTCGTGGTCGGGCAGCAGCACGAAGTCGTTCTCCGTGCCATGGCCCTTGAGGAACGGATACGTCACCGGTCCAGTCTGACAGTCACGGCCCCGCGTGATGGAGCGGATCCACGACCACCGCCGTGCCGCCGCCGTGCCGCCGCCGCGCCCCGTGGGCTCGAACACGGCCGTGAGCCCCCCGGGCCGAACTCGATGCACGTCGCCGCGCCGATCTCGGCCGTCGTCGTCCCGGGGGCACCCGCCGGACTGACCCCGCGGGGTTACGGCGCGCGCGGCCGGAGTCGCCCGGCCACGGCCCCGGTGACCAGGACCAGCACGACCGAGCCGGCGAGGACCACTTCCACGGGCACCGGGCCGCCCGTGGCGCCCCCCAGCTGCAGGAACAGGGTCCCGACCAGGGCCGACCCCAGCCCCAGGGCCATCTGAGTGGTGGTGATCAGGATCCCGCCGCCCATCCCCGCGTGGTGGGCCGGCACGCCCCCGAGGATCGTGCCGTACAGCGGCACGACGAGCATACCCTGCCCGACCCCGAGCAGCAGCAGCGGCGGTGTCAGCTGCCAGGACGAGAACCCGGGCCACGTCGCGTGCAGCACCAGCGCGAGCGCCGCCAGGGCGACGGCGGCCACCACCGCGCCGCGCTGCATCAGTCTCACCGGGTCACGCTGCGCGGCCCGGCTGCCGATCAGCGACGCGGCGAGGAAGGTCACGGCGAACGGCGTCAGCGTCCAGCCGATCCCCAGGGGATCCATGCCGGCCGCCACCCCCGCGGCCAGGGCGAACACGAACATGAAGCCGCCGAAGACCGTGAAGAAGATCGCGCTCATCGTCAGGCCGGTGACCATCGACCGGGTCCGGACCAGACCGGGTGGCACGAGCGCGTCGCGGCCACGACGCTCCATGCTCGCCTCCCACCACCCGAACGCGCCGACCACCGGACCGCAGGCGGCCAGCATCGCCCATGTCCACCACGGCCAGCCGGCCGCGCGGCCCTCGGTGAGCGGCAGGATGACGAGGGCGACCGACAGTGAGAGCAGCCCCGTTCCCACCGTGTCGACGCGCTGGGGACGCTCGGCCCGCGACTCCGGCACCCACCGGACGGCGAGGAGCGCCGCGGCCACGATCAGGACGTCCAGCCAGAACGCCGCTCGCCAGCCGAGCCCGGCCGGATCGGCGGTCACCAGGACGCCGCCGACGATGAACGCGACGCAGGTCGAGATGCCCGCCATGGCGCCGAACCACGCCATCGCCCGCGCCCTGCTCGCCCCCTCGGTGCGGGCCTGGATGGTCGACAGCACCTGGGGCGCCACCAGGGACGCCCCCAGACCCTGCACGACGCGCCCGGCCACCAGCAGGCCCACGGACGGGGCCAGCGCGCACCACACGGAGGCCGCGCCGAACCACACCAGCCCGATCCGCAGCACGCGGCGCCGGCCGAAGTTGTCACCCAGCCGGCCGCCGAGCACGACGGTGCTCGCGTAGGCGACGCCGAATCCGGCGACGACCAGCTCCAGCACACTCGGCGTCGCATGCAGGTCGCTCTCGAGCGATCCGAGCGCCACGGTGACGACGAAGAAGTTGAGGACCTGCAGTCCGTACGAGACCAGGACGGCGGCGAGACCGAGCCCGCCCAGCCCGCTGGGTGCGTGGTCGGGCCGCCCGACGCCCGAGGTCTTGGAAGCGAGCACTGAGGTGGTCATGCGTCGACTCTCGCCGCTCGGCGAGGGGGGTAGCCAGAGTGCAGTTATCCAGGTACCAGGGGACCCTGGCTAACGGTGTCGTCGTCGTCCTAGCGTGGGGGCCATGAGCCGTACCGATCGTGAGCGCCGAGTCGAGCTCGGCTCGTTCCTGCGGGCACGCCGGGAGCGCATCTCCCCCGAGGCCGTCGGCCTCCCGGGCGGTGGACGGCGACGCACGCCGGGACTGCGCCGCGAGGAGGTCGCCCAGCTCGCGGGGGTCGGGATCACCTGGTACACCTGGCTGGAGCAGGCCCGCGACATCAACGTGTCCGCCCCCGTGCTCGACGCCATCGCCCGGGCCCTGCGCCTCGACCAGCGCGAGCGCGCTCACCTGTTCACGCTGAGCGCGACCGTCGACCTCGAGGCCCAGTCGCGGCTCTGCTCCGCGCTGGCGCCGGGATACCAGCTCTTCCTCGACCAGCTCGACCCGTTCCCGGCCGTGGCCCTCTCCTGGCGATACGACATCCTCGCCTACAACACCGCCTACCGGTTCCTGCGCGGCGACCTCGAGGAGATCCCGCCCGAGGAGCGGAACTTCCTGTGGCTGTTCTTCACCCACCCCGACTACCGCGACTTCGTGGAGGACCGCGACAACGGCGCCCGCCACGCCGTCGCGAAGTTCCGGACGCACCTGGCCACCCACCTCGGCGACCCCCTCGGACACGAGCTCGTCGGACGGCTGCTCGCGGCATCGCCGTTCTTCGCCGAGATCTGGTCGCAGCACGACGTGGCACCCGACGACCCCGGCTACAAGGTCTTCCCGACGGACGTGGGCCGACTGCGGGTCATGCCGCAGCGGCTCCTCCATTCCGAGGGTGACGGGTGGACCATGGTCTACACCCCTGCGGACGACCGCACCGCCGCGCTGCTGCCGAGGCTCCTCGACAGGGCGCCCAGCGCCCGGTCCGACGCGATCGCCTGAACCGGACCGGTGGTCAGCACGTCGACGTGATCGCGGCGAGCGCGTGGTCGACCCGGTCCGGGTCGTCCCACCGTACCCAGACCACGCGCGGGTCCTTGCGGAACCAGCTGTCCTGCCGGCGCGAGAACCGTCGCGTCGCGACGGTCGTCCGCTCGACCGCCTCGTCGAGGGACGTCTCGCCGGCGAGGTACGCCGCGACCTCGCGGTAGCCGATCGCGGTGCGCGCGGTGCGGCCGTCGGCGAGACCGGCGGCGAGGAGGCGGCGTACCTCGTCGACGAAGCCGGCCTCGAACATCGCGCGCACCCGCTGCTCGATCCGCGGGTCGAGGGCCGACCGGTCGATGTCGACGCCGATCTGGACGCTGCGCGGGTCGACGTACTCGTGCTCGGGGAGCTCTGCGCGGAAGGGCCGGGCGGTGATCCGGACGACCTCGAGCGCCCGGACGATGCGTCGGCCGTTGTCGGGGAGGATCCGTGCGGCCGCGTCGGGATCCGCCTCCGCGAGGCGGGCGTGCAGGGCCGGCGCGCCGACCCTGGTCAGCTCGGCCTCCAGCTCCCGGCGTACGGCGGCGTCGGTGCCGGGGAAGTCGAACCGGTCGAGCACCGCCCGGGTGTAGAGCGCCGAGCCGCCGACCAGGACGGGCGTGCGGCCACGACGACGGATCTCGGCAACCGCCGCGCGGGCCCAGCCCTGGAACTCCGCGACCGTCAGCGGCTCGGTGACGTCGAGCAGGTCGATCAGGTGGTGCGGGACGCCCCGGCGCCCGGACTCAGGGAGCTTGGCGGTGCCGACGTCCATCCCGCGGTAGACGGCCATCGCGTCGGTGTTGACGATCTCGCCGTCCAGCCGCTCGGCGAGGTCGAGCGAGAGCCCGGTCTTGCCGGCCGCCGTGGCCCCGACGACCGCCACGATCGGCGGCGCCGACGTGGAGCCCGGCGTGCTCGGCATGCGGTCAGTCTCGCAGCCATGGGTGCGGACTTCGGGTCGGGCCTACTGTGGTGCCATGGCGGGGATCCGCGAGGACGAGTTCGACGAGGACCTCGGTCCCGACGACCCCACCTACGAGCCGGCCCCGCCGTACTGGTTCCCGGGCACCCGGATGCCCGACGAGGCTCGCCGGATCGGGCTCACCCATCACGTGCCGGACGGCGCTCTCCTGGACTTCGCGGGCCGGCTCGACTCCACGCGGACCTACCACCGGGTGGTCGCCTGGGTGATGCTCGTGGTGTTCGGCCTGCCGGTGGTGTTCTACGTGATCCGGCTGGTGCAGGACCTCGGCGTGCGTTGACGTCTCCCGACGGTCGCGTGCCGGCATCAAGTCCGTCGGAGCATCGCTCCGGCCGAGCTCTCCGGACTAGCCTCGACCCATGGGATTCATCGACGACGCCAAGACCTTCATCGACGAGCACGACGACGTCGAGGAGAAGACCGGCGCCGGCGACACCGGGCGCTGAGCCGCCGACCAGGGTGACCGACCGCTTCCGCGTCGTCCCCGCGTCGTACGTCTTCCTGCTGCGCCCGGGCGCCTCGGGCGACGACGTACTGCTCCAGCTCCGGGCGAACACCGGGTACATGGACGGCCACTGGGCCGCAGCGGCGGCCGGGCACGTCGAGCGCGGCGAGACGGCGTACGACGCAGCCCGCCGGGAGGCGCGCGAGGAGATCGGGGTCGAGCTCGGCGACCTGTCCTTCGTGACGGCGATGCAGCGCACCCGGCACGCCGACCCGATCGACGAGCGGATCGACTTCTTCTTCAGCTGCCGCGGATGGACCGGCGAGCCGCGCATCCTCGAGCCGGCCAAGTGTGCCGCGATGGACTGGTTCCCGCTGGCCGCACTCCCGGAGCCGGTGGTCCCGCACGAGCGCTTCGTTCTCGATCGACTGGGTACGGGACTGCCTAGCTACACCACGTTCGGCTTCTGATGGAGGCGCACCAGCCCGACGGTGCGCAAGAGGGGGAACACGGAATGGCGACCGACCTGGGTGACAAGCCCATCCCGGAGACCGAGCCCGCCGAGCCGCCGCCCGGTGGCGTCGACGCCGTCGAGGAGTTCGAGTTCGAGCCCGATCCACTCGTGCCCGACCTCGTCGGCGTGGGCCACCCCGCCTCGAAGGACGAGGTGCCCGAGGAGCTCACCGAGCCCGACGAGACCGACGACGGCGCCAGCACCGACGGCGCCAGCGAACCCGAGAAGGAGTCTCCGGCATGAGCAGACCCGAGCAGGGCACGGGCAACGAGCAACCCACGGAGCTGGTGGACTCCAGCCCCAACGCGGGCGGCCCCGACCGCGCCGCCGGCGGCATGGGTGTGAGCAGCGAACGCGTCGGACCCACCGGTGGCAGCGCCGAGGCGACGGACGGCGAACGCGACACCTCGGCGCCCGACCACCGCGACGACGCGGGTGACGTGATCGGCTCCGACGCGGAGTTCCGTGCCGAACCCGAGGAGAACCCCGAAGGGATCCCCCCGAAGGCGGGCTATCCCTCGAAGGATCCACGCAGCCAGGACGCGCCGTACAAGGACGCCTGACGTCTCCTGCTGCCGGCTGATGGTCCGCCGTCGGTTTCACCGCTTAAGCGGTGAAACCGATGCTTATTGGGGGAAGCATCGGCCAGGAAGCACCGGATTCACCGCGTAAGCGGTGAATCCGACAACCTCAGCCGCACGCCGACGGGGCGAGCGGGGGTGGCGTCCCGAGGGTGGGCATGCCGAGACCGACGACGTTCGTGGTGTTGGTCGGGGGTGCGGTGCGCGCCTCCCAGGCGTCGCCGGATCGAGTACGGCGATGGCGCAGCACCGGACCATCGGCGACCAGGTGGTGCGGCGCGGCATGGGTGACCGCGACCTCGACCAGGTCGCCGGGCCGGATGCGTGCTTCGCCGGAGCTCGAGGCCGGCGACGGGACGCCGACCTCGACGCGCGGCGTGGCGAAGTGCACGAGGCGGTTGTCGCGGGCCCGGCCCGTCATCCGGTGCGTCGCGGCGTCCTTGCGGCCCTCGCCCTCGGCCACCAAGAGCTCCACGCGCGAGCCGAGGAGCTTCTGGTTCTCCACCCACGAGATCTCGTTGACCAGCTCGACGAGACGGTCGTACCGCTCGCGCACCACCCCCGGCGGCACCTGGTCGGGCATGGTGGCGGCGGGGGTGCCGGGGCGGATGGAGTACTGGAAGGTGAATGCCGCGGCGAACCGAGCCTCGCGCACCACCTCGAGGGTCTGTGCGAAGTCCTCCTCGGTCTCGCCCGGGAAGCCCACGATGATGTCGGTCGACAGCGCCGCATCGGGCATCGCGGTGCGAACGCGCTCGATGATCCCGAGGTACTTCTCGCGCCGGTAGGAGCGCCGCATGGCTCGCAGCACGCGGTCGGAGCCGGACTGCAGAGGCATGTGCAGCTGGTGCATCACGTTGGGCGTCTCGGCCATCGCCGCGATCACGTCGTCGCGGAACTCGGCGGGGTGCGGGCTGGTGAAGCGCACGCGCTCCAGGCCCTCGATCTCACCGCAGGCCCGCAGCAGCTTGCCGAACGCCCGCCGGTCGCCGAACTCGACGCCGTACGCGTTGACGTTCTGCCCGAGGAGCGTCACCTCGCTGACACCCTCGTCGACCAGCGCACGGACCTCGGCGAGGATGTCGCCGGGCCGGCGGTCCCGCTCCTTCCCACGCAGGCTCGGGACGATGCAGAACGTGCAGGTGTTGTTGCACCCGACGCTGACGCTGACCCACGCGGCGTACGCCGACTCGCGCCGCGTCGGCAGCGTCGAGGGGAACACCTCCAGCGACTCGAGGATCTCGACCTGAGCCTCCTCCTGCACCCGGGCTCGCTCGAGGAGCACCGGCAGCGAGCCGAGGTTGTGGGTGCCGAAGACCACGTCGACCCAGGGCGCCTTCCTGGTGATGGTGGCGCGGTCCTTCTGGGCGAGGCAGCCGCCGACCGCGATCTGCATGCCGGGCCTCCTCGCCTTCACCGGCGCGAGGTGGCCGAGGTTGCCGTAGAGCTTGTTGTCGGCGTTCTCGCGGACGGCGCAGGTGTTGAACACGACGACGTCCGGATAACGGGTCTGCTCTCCGTCGGGGCTCTGCTCGAAGGGGACGTACCCAGCCTCCTCCAGCAACCCGGTCAGGCGCTCGGAGTCGTGCACGTTCATCTGGCACCCATAGGTCCTGACCTCGTAGGTGCGCGGCTCCGTTGGTCGGGCAGCGCGCTCTGTGGGCGTCTCGCGACCGAGGGACGACGTCTCCGTGCTCATGACAGTCGCCCAGCGTACGGCGACGCGCGGTGCGACCCGAATTCCGCGGTGATTGCGTTTGCCATTCACGACGACGCAGAGTGACCACCGATGAACGAGAAGCTCGGACCTCACGCCCTCCATCGCCGTTCCCTCCTGCTCGGCGGGGCCGGGCTGGGAGCTGGGTTGGTGACCCGCTCGCCGGTGCTCGACTTCGCCGAGGCCGCGCCCGGCACCCGCACGCGGAAGCACTTCCACGGGAGGTTCCGCAACCCGAGGACGCCGGACTGGCACTACCTGCCGTTCACGATGCCGCGGGGCGTGCGCGCGCTCGAGGTGCGGTACGACTTCCACCCGCACGACACCGGCCTCGGCTTCAGCACGAACGTCGTCGACCTCGGGATCTTCGACCCGTCCGGGCGAGGGCTCGGGAACGACGAGGGGTTCCGCGGGTGGTCCGGCGGCGCCCGGCGACACGTCCGGATCACCCGGCACTGGGCGACTCCCGGCTACCTGGCCGGACGGCTGACGCCGGGCCGTTGGCACGTGATTCTCGGTCCGTTCCTGATCACCCGACCGGGAACGCCATGGACGGTGACCGTGACGATGGAGCACGGCGACCCGGTGGAGCCGGACTTCGAGCCGCACCCCGCGCCGACCTCGGTTCCCGGGTCGGGCCCCGGCTGGTACCGCGGCGACCTGCACCTGCACTCCATCTTCTCCGATGGTCGCTGGCGGCCGCGCGAGCTGGTCGAGCGGGCCCGGCAGAACGGCCTGGACTTCATGGGCACCTCCGAGCACAACACCAACGCCGCGACGCGCGTCTTCGGCCACGTCGTGCCCGACGGGTTCCTGGTGGTCAGCGGCGAGGAGGTGACGACACGCAACGGCCACTGGCTCGCCACCGGCACCACACCCGGGACCTGGGTCGACTGGCGGTACCGCAGGCGGGACGACCGGCTCGGCCGATTCACCCAACTCACCCGCGCCAGAGGCGGCGTGGCGATCGCCGCCCACCCCTACGTCCCGGTGGCCGGGACCCGGTGGGACTTCGGCAGGTCCTACGAGCACATGGACGCCGTCGAGGTGTGGAACGGGCCCTGGTCGGCCTTCAACCAGCTGACCGTCAACAACTGGCAGCGGCTGCTGGCCGGCGGCCACTTCGTCCCCGCGGTCGGCAACTCCGACTCCCACCACCGCGGCCAGGTCGTCGGCCTGTCCCAGACCGTCTACCGGATGGCGAGCCTGTCGACCGCGGCCGTCGTGGACGCGGTGCGGGGTGGGCACTGCTGGGTCGCCGAGTCGTCGGCGGTGGGGCTCGAGCTCGGCGGCACCAACACCGGCGCGACCGCCTCGACCGGCGGGCCAGGCGACACCGTCACGGTCGACGACGGGGCACAGCTCGCGGTGACCCTGTCGGCGTCCGGGGTCCCGGGCACGCTCGCGCAGCTGATCGGCGCGTCGGGCACGGTGCTCGCCGCGGCGTTCGCGGAGAACGACGGGACTGTGCAGCTGCAGCAGGACGTCGACCGGTCGGAGAGGTTCGCCCGCGCAGAGGTACGGCGGGCGTCGGGGACCGTGGACGCCTCGACGTACCAGCCGTCGCTGCCGATGGTGGCGCTGACGAACCCGATCTTCATCGCCTAGCCGGACGGTCCGTCACCCACAACCGGATCACGCCCTCGATCACGACCGTGCCGTCGTCGCGCACCCCGTGCACTCGCACGGGCACGTCCGGGTCGTCGCTCGCCCAGACCTCCGGGTCGGTCTCGGCGACGCAGGTGATGTCGGACGTGGCCTTGGCGGGGTAGGAGACCTCCATGCCCTGGGGGATCCAGCGCTTCCCGGGCGGGATGCTCGCCTCGGCCAGGGCTCCCATGGCGGCCTCCAGCCCGTTGCAGAGCGCGATCGCGTGGACCGTGCCGAGGTGGTTGTGCACGCGCCGGCGGTCCGGGACCACGAGCTCCGCGTGGTTCGGCTCGACGATGGTGAAGCGTGGCCGCACCGAGCCGAAGTACGGCGCGCGCCAGGCGAAGGCACGCGAGAACACGCGCCGACCGGCCGGGAGCCGCCCGGCGAGCTTCCAGAGGCGAAGGACGTCGGGCACGGCCGTCATCATGCCGGGCTCGGGCGTTCGGCGATTGGTATAGTCCAATCGTGTCTCAGACCTGGATGCGCCGCGAGATCGCCGAGCAGGGTGCGGCGGTGGCCGCCACCTTGGCGGAGGTACGCCGCCGGGCGGCCGAGGTGCGCGCCGCGGCCAGCGACCGGAGGCGGATCCTGTTCGTGGCCCGTGGGTCGTCGGACAACGCGGCGATCTACGGCCGCTACCTGGTCGAGACGCAGCTGGGCGTGCCGGCCGCCCTCGCCGCACCCAGCGTCGCGACGCACTACCGCGCGCGCCTCGACCTGAGCGACGCGCTCGTGGTCAGCGTGTCCCAGTCGGGCCGCACCGCCGAGATCGTCGAGGTCCAGCGGTGGGCCGGGTCGATGGGAGCAGCCACGGTGGCGATCAGCAACGATGCCGAGAGTCCGCTGGCGACCGAGTCCGACGTACCCCTGACCACGCAGGCCGGGACGGAGCGTGCGGTGCCGGCCACGAAGTCCTACACGTCCCAGCTGGCCGCCCTGGCCGGCCTGGCCGCCACGCTGGAGGGCGGAGCGGGTCTGTGGCCGCTCCTCGACCGGGTGCCGGCCGAGGTGACGCGGCTGGAGCGCGCCGAGGAAGCAGTGGCGGGCGCCGTCGACCTGCTCGCCGCGTCGGACGACGTGCTGGTCACGGGTCGCGGACTGGCGTTCGGGACCGCCCTCGAGGTCGGGCTCAAGCTCGAGGAGACGTGTCTGAAGCCGGTACGTGGGCTCTCGTACGCCGACCTGCGGCACGGCCCGATCGCCGTGGTCGGCCCGGGACTCACCGCGGTCGTCGTCGCGGCCCAGGACGGGCCGATGCTGGCGCCGGTCATCGAGCTGGCCGGTGACCTGGCCGAGCGGGGTGCGCGGGTGCTGGCGGTGGGCGGGAACCCTGCGCTCGCCGCGGCGTCGACGTACCACGTGCCGGGTCCGGACCTTCCCGAACCCGTCGCCCCGATCGGACTGATCGTGCCGGCCCAGCTGGTGGTCGAGTCGCTGGCTCGCCGCCTCGGCCTCGACCCGGACGCTCCCCGCGGGCTGTCCAAGGTCACCGCCACCGACCCCTCCTAGCACCGGGTCCCCAACCGGGTCGTCCGCCCCCACCGCCACTAGAACAACCACTCAGGCGGACGACCCGAGGAGGGAGAGGGCGCGCTCGGGTTCGCCGGGGGCGACGCGGGAGATCAGCACCTCGTACTCCGGCTGCTCCGGACGCTCCGCGGCGGCGTCGAAGGCGGCGCGGGTCGGGAGGTAGCCGGCGTACCCGTTGGCGTAGCCGAGCAGTGTCGCGGGGCCACCCGGCGCCAGGTCGAGGAAGGGCTCGCCGCCGAGCCCGCTCTCACCCGCGAGCGCCACCGCTCCGACCTCCAGCGGGTGCAGCCGACCCGACACCGTGCCGGAGCGCGCAGACTCATGGGACCGCCAGTGCCTCGCGCACGCTGCGACCGTCGGCCAGCCGGCGTACGGCGTCCGCGGCCGGGACGCCGGCCAGCAGCATCACGACCGCGACCTTCACCGACCCGTCCGCGGCCTCGAGCGCCGCGGACGACGCCTCGGCCGTCGCCCCCGTCGCGGCCTCGACGATCCGGCGGCCGCGGTCACGCAGCTTCTCGTTGCCCGGCACGACGTCGACCATCAGGTTCCCGAACGTCTTCCCGAGCCGCACCATCACCAGCGTCGACAGCGCGTTGAGCACGATCTTCTGCGCCGTGCCCGCCTTGAGCCGGGTGCTTCCGGCGACCAGCTCGGGACCCGTCGGCGTCTCGATCGCGATGTCGGCGACCGACGACGACTCGGCACCCTCGTTGTTGGCGATGGAGACGGTGAGGGCTCCGGCCGCACCCGCCGCACGCAGCCCCTCGACCACGTACGGCGTCCGCCCGCTGGCGGTGACCCCGACGACCGAGTCCGCGTCGGTGATCGCGAGCTCCTCCAGGGCGGCGACCGCCGCGTCTCCCTCGTCCTCGGAGTGCTCGGTCGAGCGGGCGACCCCGACCGCTCCCCCGGCGACGACGGCGACGACGAGGTCGGGGTCGGTGCCGTAGGTCGGTGGGCACTCGGCGGCGTCCAGCGCAGCGAGCCGGCCCGGCGTACCGGCGCCGAGATACACCAGCCGTCCGCCACGGCGCATGCGCGCGCTCACGGCGTCGACCGCCGCCTCGAGGGCCGGGGCGGCCTGCTCGAGCGCGGCGTCCACCGCGTGGTGCTCGTCGATCGCCAGCCGCACCAGGTCGGCGGTCGACCGTTCGTCCAGATCGCTCAGGTCGGGGCGGACGGCCTCGGTGCCGAGCCCGGCGAGGCGGGCGCTGTCGTGGGCCTGGGTCATCGGGAGCTGCTCCTTCGTGCTGACGTGCGGTGGGTGTCGACCGGCTCGCTCGGCCGGGGCCGTGGGGCCGTTAGGCTCGAATCGTGAGCAGCCGACCGTCTCAGGCACCCGAGGCGCGCGAGCCGGGCGACCTGGCCCCCGCCGTCGAGATGCCGGCGACCGGTGCCAAGGGTGCGCGCCTGCAGGAGATCTTCGAGGCCTGGGTGGCCGAGCTGCCACCCGGGAGCCCGATCCCCAGCGAGCGCGACCTCGCCGAGCACTTCGGGGTCGCCCGGATGACGGTGCGCCTCCAGCTCGACCGGCTCGCCCAGCGCGGCCTGCTCTACCGGCACCGCGGCCGGGGCACGTTCGTCGCCGAGCGCCGCGTCGCGCACACCGAGCACCTCACGTCGTTCACCGAGGACATGCGTGCCCGGGGGCTCGAACCCGGGTCGCGGCTGGTCGGCAAGGAGGAGATCCGCGCCGGCGCCGACCTGGCCGCCCGGCTCGAGATCTCCGCGAGCTCGCGCGTCGTGCGCATCCGCCGCGTCCGCACCGCCGACGCCGAGCCGATGGCCGCCGAGCAGACGCACGTGCCGGCCCGTCGGTTCCCCGGGCTGCTCGACCAGGACCTCGACCACGGCAGCCTCTACGACCTCTTCGAGCACCGGTACGGCGTGCGCGTCGCCGAGGCGGTCCAGCGGGTCACGGTCAGCGACCTGACCGAAGACGAGGCCGAGCTGCTCGAGACCGAGCCCGGCCGGCCGGCGTTCCGGATCGAGCGCACCACGCGCGACGCCGACGGCACGGTGATCGAGTTCGCGTCGTCGATCTACCGGGGCGACCGCTACGAGGTGCTGATGCACGCCCGCCGCGACCCACGAGGCTGAGCAAGGTCGGGCAGCACTCACAGGCCCAGCTTCTCCCCGACGTCCACGACACCCGCGGTGCCGGCCGCCACGGCGTACCCCTTGAGCGCGGCGACGTCGCCCCCGGCCTTCTTCCGCGGTTGCTCACCTCGAGCACCATCGGCAGGTTGAGGCCGGTCACCATCTCGACGTCCTCGTCGCGGAGGAAGGCCGACGCGACGGCGTTCCCCGGGCTGCCGCTGTGGACGCCGAGCGCCGTGAGC
>Ga0070683_100002310_pt1 | contig 15119 bp, 12 predicted proteins | sample KBSC713LmetaG_FD_64662 | JGI IMG/M metagenome (GOLD analysis project Ga0070683, IMG submission 64662) | Corn rhizosphere microbial communities from Kellogg Biological Station, Michigan, USA - KBS C7.1-3L metaG | ecosystem: Host-associated > Plants > Roots > Rhizosphere ...
GATTGGTTGGTGGGAATTGGCACAGAAATTATATATCAACTTTTCATCAGTAACATTTAAAATTACAGCACGATGTTTTGGACCTTAGAATTGGCATCTTACCTTGAGGAAGCGCCCTGGCCGGCTACTAAAGACGAGTTGATAGACTACTCAATCCGTTCTGGTGCACCCATTGAGGTGATTGAAAACCTGCAGGAACTGGAAGACGAAGGCGAAGTATATGAAAGTATCGAGGATATTTGGCCAGATTATCCGTCCCAGGAAGATTTTCTGTTTAATGAAGATGAGTATTAGAAACAATTATTTTTGATAATGAGCCGTTACTACATGTAACGGCTTTTTTATTTTCTTAGATTGTTACGTTTGTTATGAGCTTCTAATCCACATTTCAACCAACTAGCAAACTGAGACGCGGATGGAGTGTATGCTTTGGTTTTGGTCAATGCAATTTCATCAGGGCTGATAATTGCATATTGTGGTTGCGACACAGCATAAAAATTTTCGGCCTGGAAAGTGGCCCATTTATCGCCAACAGTAATGATTGATTTCGTAGTACCGTCGGAATTTATGTGATCCGTCCTTTCGTCAACAGGTAGTTTCCTTCTTTCATCAACGTACAGCGATACCACGATAAAATCATTTTTCATTAACGCTTTTACTTCTTCATTTATCCAAACGTTTTCCTCCATCCGGCGGCAATTAACACAAGCCCAACCAGTAAAGTCAATGAGCACCGGTTTGTTTTGTTCTTTGGCTAATTGCAATGCCTTTTCATAATCATTTTCCAAAGGTTTTACGCCGTTTTGATAATTGATCGAAGGTTTGTAAACACTATAATTAAAGGGCGGAGGAAAGCCGCTGATCAATTTAAGGTCTGCATGTTTTGTATTGGTAAGGCCTGGAATTAAATAAATGGTGATGATAGAAAAAAGTGCAATAAAGAACACCCTAATGCCGGTGAACCTTGGTTTACCGTCCCCTGCAAACCTGAATACACCAAACAGATATAAGACGACAGCAATCCCAATTGCAATCCACAAGCCTATGAAAACCTCCCTCTCTAAAAGATGCCACTGTTTTACGAGATCTGCATTTGATAAAAATTTAATTGCCATAGCCAATTCAATGAAGCCAAATACGGCCTTTAGTTCATTCATCCAACCACCAGATTTTGGCATCGACTGTAACCAATGTGGAAATAGCGCAAACAGAATAAACGGCAATCCTAATCCCAATCCAAAACCGGCCATTCCAGCGGTTAATTGCCAGGCACCGTTTGGTCCACTGAGTGCACCAACTAACAGTGCACCTAAAATTCCACTGGTACAGGAGAAAGAAACGATTGCCAATGTCAGCGCCATGAAAAAGATTCCAAGAAAATTTCCCAAACCTGCTTTTGAATCGGCCCTGTTTGCAAAACTGCCTGGCAGTGTAATTTCAAAATAGCCGAAGAAAGAAATTGCAAAAACCACGAAGATCAAAAAGAAGGTAATATTTAAAGGAACGTTTGTTGATATATTATTCAATACTTCTGGTTCCACGTTTAGAATATGAAATGGCAGGCTTATTAAAGTATAGATAAGAAATATTGAACCTCCATATAAAACAGCATTGGTAATTCCTTGCTTCTTACTTTGTGCCCGTTTGGTAAAAAAGGACACAGTTAATGGAATCAAAGGAAACACGCATGGAAAAAGTAGTGCAAGCAACCCTGCTCCAAACCCAATTAAAAACAAACCCAATAGACTCTTGTCGCCTGTCTGGTCATCACCACAATTATTTACAGGATGTTTTACATCGATGGAAGCAATTTTAATTTTTGATTGTTTTGTTACACCACCTTCCAGTTTGACAGTGAACGGAAACTCACCCTGGTAAAATTCATCTCCACGTCCATAATTATAAACAAGATTACCCTGGATGCTACCCGGAACCACACCTTCAATTTTTATCTGTTGTGTCCATGTTGTTGCACCGCTATATAGTTTTTCATTTATGCCGGTAAAAATTTTACTTGGTTGTTCCTTTATGGACCCTGTTTGTCGAAATTGATCAACGAGAGCAAAAGCAGAATCATTTAATGCAAGTGATGCCGAAGCCACCCCACCCAAATCCTGGTTGGGAGCATATAAATTCCATTGTGCATTACCCGGTGTTGAAAAAATAAGCTCGTAACTATTGTTCGCGAGCTTCTTGCTGCTGATATTCCATTTAAACAATTGAGAACTATCCTGGGAATAACCAATTGACCTGGCTGTGAAAATTAAAAATAAAAGAAAAACGAAGTGAAACTTTTTCATTATTGCGTTTTAAAAGCAAAAACGAGTTCAATCGCGAACTCGTTCATAATCTGGAAATCCAAACATAAATTATAATGAGATTGAGAGGTTGATCGTTTTGGCTGGTAAACATTTTTCATCGTTGCAAGTTTGGTATGTCAGTTTTCCTGTAACATTTGTTTTTGCTTTGCCTTTTAATTTAACTTTTTGGGTAAACACCACCTTATTGCTGTACTGGTTGGCTGAAATATCCAGCTCTTTATCTTTAAATTTTTCCAGGTTTCCAACTTCCTTCACTTTGCCGTCCAGTTCAAGTAAAGGATTCTTGTTAAATACGATTGTTGTGGGTTGTGCAATGGCATCTTTTGGCTGGTTTTGCGAATACACATGCCATCCCTGCTGTACGATAGCAATCATCTGGATTTCATATAGATTTTCAGCAATTTTTTTGCTATTGAAACTCCAACTGACGGGATTGAAGGTTTGCGCGGACAAAAACCCAACTATCAAAAAAGAAAAAATAATAAAGAAGAATTTCTTCATACTATTTGGTTTGACTGCAAATTTCTTTTATAATTTTTTTGAAAGATGTTAAAGTATCAGGCCGGTTCCAAAACCAAAGAAAACAGGGTTTCAAAAACTTTTCTGCCGTCGGTATTTCCCAATAAAGGCGAACATGCTCTCTCTGGGTGCGGCATCATTCCAAAAACATTTCCGCCTTCGTTACAAATACCAGCAATATTTCTTACGGAACCGTTAGGATTGGCCTCTTGCGTAGTATTTCCCTGTTCATCACAATAACGCAGGATTACCTGCCCGTTTTGTTCAAGGCGGTTTAGTGTTTGTTCGTCCGCATAGTAACGTCCCTCGCCATGAGCAATGGGAATTTTATAAATAGTATTCTCAATATCTTTTACAAAAATGTTTTTGCAGATGTATTGTTGATTGTTGTTTCGCAATAAAGCTCCCGGTAATAAATGTGATTCGCAAAGAATTTGAAATCCATTACACACGCCCAGTACCTTACCTCCGTTATTAGCAAAATCAATTACACTTTGCATGATAGGACTAAATCTGGCTATAGCTCCGGTGCGTAAATAGTCGCCATAGGAAAAACCTCCTGGAAGTACGATACAATCGTCGGTTGAAAACTGCGATAGATCATTGTTCTTATGCCATAACATAACGCATTCCTGCTTCAGGTCGTACACCAAAGCATCGTGAATGTCACGATCACAATTGGAACCTGGAAAAACAACAACACCAAATTTCATGTTCAAAGTTTTGAAAAACAAAGATAGTTTAGGGCGGCGTTATTGCCATGTTAGAGTTCCATACTGTTGATAAAGAATGTAGCCAATGGTGATAAAAAAAATAATGAGGGGAAACCATCTTTTTACAGGATAGAAATAGGCACATGCATGAAATGCGGCAAATGGTACGGTCACCAATATCCAGGTTTCAAAAGATTGATCGCTGTTAATGAAAGGCACGAAAAAAGCAAGCAAAAGATAAATCAAAAGTACGCTCCAGTTCTTTCTTACCTGGATCAACATCCTCCTTAAATTGGCTTGCACAAAATATCCACCTACAAGAAAAGGCACAGTAAGTAACAGAATGCTTCCTGCCAGCCAAATCGAGTTTTTTAAAAGGGGGATTCTCACAGAAATTTGCGGGAAAAAATTTCGCAGGCTCAACTCGCCGAACAAAAAAAGATAAACCGCGTGAAAATAATAGGGTGTCAGGCAACCCAAAAAGAAAAGTACAATTTCGTTCAGGCGAAATGGTTTTAATATCATCAATCCTAATAAAACGCAAAGAACAAAAGCTACTGATGGAAAATAAATATAGGATGTCATGCCTGTTATAAGACCAATATTATACACTTGCGCTTTTGCGTTGTTTGAGTTATAAAGTCTAAAAAGATAAATAAACATCCATATGATGAAACTGTTTGCCAGCATTGGTGATGACAGGTAATTCCATTCCGGCATCAATGACGTGATCAGCAGGTAAGCCATCGCCGGCAAATAGGTAGCTTTAACGATCATGCGGTATTCATTAACCATATAATTGATCATTAATGCCTGTGTATATAACAATGAAAAAGCAATTACCGAATAAACCATCGAACTATTGGGAGGAAGTATGGAGATAAACCATTGATACAACCGACCATCAATTGAACTTGCAACTATGTTTTTGGGATAAAGAAAAAGTGGCAATTTAAGCAGCAGTCCAAAGAGCAACGTTATCACAACGTTACCCGGTGATTTTTGTTTGAATATTGCGATCACATGGCAATGCTATTAATTAAATTCGATTTTAGCAAAGCAAATGTAATTGCGGAAGAAACAGGGCATTACAATTTGATGCGTACTTATCTGTTTCCCATACTTAGGTAAAAACTCATATCCCTTATCAAGGTTCCTTAATGTTGGATTATGGCTGATGTTTCCATCACGTGACAACATAAAATCATTCAACAACAGCGTTCTTTTTTCGTCCATATTAAAAATATAATGGAGCTGAGTACCCGTGTTTGCTAATTGAAATGAGATGCGATCATCCCCTTCATCATCATACTGTTCCTTATGAATCACATCACTCCATTGCAGGTTGCCTCCCTTATCAAAGGAAAGTATCGTTATATTATCGGCATGGTATCGAACATTCTGTGTATTGTCATAACGGCTACGCCACCACGAGGTGCTGTAATAAGGAGAATAAACGCTGTAATAATCGTAACTATTGTAAGGCGAACCGTACAAATAATTCCAACGGTTCCAGTTACCAAACCTGGAAGAGGTATAAAATGACTCAGTATTTACAAGAAACCCACTGTCCTTCTTAATAATAATATGTCGTATAAAATAATCATTAAAGGCCATTTTTGCATTGGCATCACCTTTGGCTTCCTTGCGCAACTCATCACCCAATACTGCAGTATTTTGTAAAACCGGCGATTGGGTTTGCTTATCCCAGACATAAAAATAGAGCCCCTCAATATTTCCTCTTTTTTGTTTGTAATAAAAGGAGCTTACAACATAGCGTTTATTGGCATTATCAACTTTAATATGAATCTCATCTAACAAAACATCCTTTTGAGGCACCTCGATGGTTATCAGGGAATCAGAATCCGCCTTTTTCCAAAGTAAAACAGAGCTGTTGATGGTTTCATTATTGTTGCGATTAAACTTTGAAAACACGAAATCGCCATCATTGTCTACATAAAATTCATCAAGATTATCGTCATGTTCATCCATGGGAATAACAAACCTGGAACGCCTGGCTGACCCCAGGTTCTTGTCAAAAAGCAAAGTACTGATGATAAATCTCGACTTATTTCGAGAGTTGATTTTAAAGAGCATGATTTTTGACTTATCGTCGCTGGTTACAGCGGAATAAATCTTATTGCTGGCACTGGCACCTATGTGAGATGTGTCGAGTACAACAATATCAGACATTTTTTTGCCATTGCCGTCGATCTTTACAGCATCGCAATACACCACATTCTTCTTTTGGTATTGATACACAACGTAGCTAAAATCAGGGTAAGGAAAGAAATCCACATTAATTAACCGGTCATCAGGTAAATAGTCCTGTTCAACTTTGGCCATTTGCTCCATATTGTTGTTGTATACAGCTATATAGGCATTGCTCCGAACCTTTTTATAAATCAGAATATTGCCTGAAATTTTTCCAATGATTTCAAAATCCATCCTTCGGGAATCATCCTTCTCAGGTTCTGAATACACAATTTTTTGGCTAAAGCAAGGAACTATAATAAACAGGCAGGCAAGTGCCAGTAAAACTCTTTTCAATAACATAGCCCGTTAATTCATTTTAAGGGTTTAAAGTTAACTTTTGTATCTCTATTATAGACGTTAAAACGGCAATATAGCTGCATGGTGCCAATTGTTTTGACATTGCGCAAAAAACATTTTGTTCGGTTCAATGTTGGCTTGGCATAGATTTTAACATATACCTTTGCACACTGCATTAAATCTAAAGGACGAGTGAGAATACCTTTAAACAGAGTTACGGCCGCAGGATTAGTTGTAGCACTTGGAATTATTTACGGAGACATCGGAACATCACCGCTCTATGTATTCAATGCCATCATAACTAACCGCCTGATTAACCAGGAAGTTATTATTGGCAGTTTATCCTGTATCATCTGGACCATTACACTTCAAACTACCATCAAATATGTTTTCCTGGTTTTAAAAGCCGATAACCGGGGTGAGGGCGGAACATTTGCACTTTATGCTTTGGTACGAAGGCAAAAAAGGTGGCTGGTCATCCCTGCTATGTTAGGTGGTGCAGCCTTACTGGCCGATGGTATTATTACACCGCCAATTTCAATTACTTCTGCAGTAGAAGGTCTTAAAGAGATACCTGCATTTCGACATATCGAAGAATATGTTGTCTATATCGTTTTGGGCATTGTCACCCTTTTCTTTTTTCTGCAACAATTCGGCACCGCATCAATTGGAAGATTGTTTGGACCTGTAATGTTCATATGGTTTAGCATGCTCGCTGTTTTGGGAGTAATTCACCTGGCCGACGATTTTTCTATCTTCCGTGCAATTAGTCCTTATTATGCTGTTGAATTTTTAACCCATTACCCACATGCCCTATGGCTTTTGGGTGCAGTTTTTCTATGTACTACGGGTGCAGAAGCATTGTATAGCGATCTGGGACATTGCGGCAGAGGAAACATCAGGGTGTCGTGGATTTTTGTGAAGACCTGCCTCCTGCTGAATTATCTTGGCCAGGGAGCTTATTTACTTAGCCACCATTCAGGAAAAACTATTACCAATGCATTACGAGAACAACAGGGAATTAATGCATTTTACGACCTGATGCCTCAATGGTTTATTATTCCCGGAGTAATTATAGCGACGGCAGCAGCAATTATTGCCAGCCAGGCCATGATATCAGGATCGTTTACACTGATCAGCGAAGCGATGCGACTGAACCTGTGGCCAAAACTTAAGATTCGTTATCCATCTGAAGAAAGAGGACAGTTATTTATTCCTTCATTGAATTTTTTCATGTTTGTTGGTTGTGTAGGGGTGGTCCTGTATTTCAAAAACTCTCAACGAATGGAAGCGGCCTACGGTTTGGCTATTATTGTAACCATGTTGATGACAACTATACTGTTTTCAAACTTTATGGTGTCACGCAGGATAAAGTCAGGATTTATCTGGGTGTTTCTTACGCTATATCTTTTCGTTGAATCACTCTTCTTATTCGCACTTTTACAAAAGTTCACTCATGGCGGGTATATCACCTTTATGATTGGCGGCGTAATGTTCTCAGTAATGTATGCATGGCACCGTGCCAGGAAAATCAAGAACCGCTATGTGGAGTTTGTTAGACTGGAACATTACATTCCTAAAATACAGGAGTTGAGCAACGACAGGTCAGTTCCGAAGTATGCTACCCACCTGGTATATCTGACCAGTGCAGACAATCCTAAAGAAATTGAACATAAGATCATTTATTCGATACTGAATAAAAAACCAAAGCGGGCAGACATTTACTGGTTCGTTCATGTAGATACGCTTGACGATCCTTACACGATGGAATATTCAGTAGATCATATAATTCCAAATGACATTATACGCGTGGAGTTTAGGTTAGGTTTTAGGGTTGAGCCCCGAATTAACCTGATGTTCCGCAAAGTAGTAGAAGATCTTGTTACCAACCGCGAAGTGAATATCACCAGTCGGTACGAAAGTTTAGAACGCAGTAATGTTGTCGGAGATTTTTCTTTTGTTGTTATGGAAAAATATTTAAGTCAGGACAATGATTTACCTATCCTTGAGCGCATGGTTATGAGATTTCATTTTTGGCTTAAAGAAGCCAGTCTTTCCGAGGAAAGAGGCTTTGGACTCGATCCAAGCAATGTTGTGGTTGAAAAATTCCCGCTGATTGTTTCCCCCGTGACCGATTTAAAATTGCGCAGAATAAGTTAATTCAACAGATAGTTTTACTTTACTGTTACAAACTTTCTGTTTGCCTCCATTTATTTATTATATAGTTGGCGTAATCGTGTTGCTTTCTCTTGCTGTCTATTTTTTGCAGGACCTTTTTATTTTCAAACCTGAAAAACTGAAAGCAGATTTCCAATTCAATTATGATATTCCTTTCAGGGAGTTGAATTTTGACGTGGAACCTGGCGTTCGCATTAATGGTTTGCATTTCTTTCGGGATCGTCCAAAGGGCCTGGTTTTATATTTCCATGGTAACACCCGCAGTATAAAAGGCTGGGCAAAATATGCCAGGGATTTCTACCGGTATGATTATGACGTAGTACTTGTTGACTATCGGGGTTTCGGAAAAAGTACAGGCAAAAGAGGCGAGCCCGAAATGTTAAATGATATGCAGGTAGTGTACACATCCCTTGCGACCGAATACTCCGAAAATCATTTAATTGTTTACGGAAGAAGTTTAGGAAGCGGGTTTGCTGCCAAAGTGGCCTCTGACAATAATCCGCGTTATTTGATTCTGGATGCTCCTTTTTACAACTTCAGAAAAGTGATTGAACGTTTCCTTCCTATACTTCCCATCCGGTTGGTGTTGCGTTATCATTTGCGAACGGATAAATGGCTGCAACGAGTGAAATGTCCTATATACATTATTCATGGAACAAAGGACTTATTGATTCCTATCAGGCACAGTGAACAATTGCAAAAAATAAATCCACGAAAAATCACGTTGATACGGATTCATGGAGGTGGGCACAATAATCTGACGAAGTTTGATGAATACCACAATTTCATCCGGGATATTTTGAAGTTTTAGGCCCATCCCGACTATCACGATGGGAAGGAAGGCCCACCTAAATCCTCCCGGTGGGAGGACTTTCCAACTCACAGCCCTTGTTTGTTTGAAGCTACTTATAGCTCTCAAAATTCTCATCGCTACTAGCTTTTAATTTATAAAATGAATGATGCTCATGAGGGTCTGTGCTCAGATGGTCTTCCCACCGCGAAGGTCGGGATGGGCCTCAAAAATGCCTCCACCGGAGGGACTTAGGGAGGTCCCTTTGATTTACCATAATCAATTTGTTTCTTTGTTCTGTTATTTTTTCCAGGTTTGTTAACGATGAATTAAATAACATATCGTAAGTAACCATTATCCTGTGTTTTTGCTCTAACAGAAAAACCATAGACCATGACTAAATTCTACCCCCTCGCCGTTGCTGCTTCCCTCATTTTAATTTATAGTTGTAAGTCAGCAAGTAAATCCTACCAAAAAGGTGATTATACTGAAGCGATTGAACGCGGTGTAAAAAAATTACAAAAAGATCCCAGCGATTATGAAACGAGGGACCTTGTTCAAAAATCATATACCTATACTGTAAATGAACATGAAGATCAGATCAGGATGCTGGCAAACAGTAAAAGCGACAATCGTTTTGATCGTATTTACCAGGAGTATGTGGCTTTACAAAATTTGTATAATACCATACATCAATACCCCGAAGCGACAAGGTTGATAAAGGCAAAAGATTATTCTGAATCTGTTGAAACCTATCGCGACAAAGCTGCTGAAGTTCACATTGAAAAAGCAGAAAAATGGAAGAATGAGGGTACAAAGGAAGCTTATCGTGAAGCCTATAAAGAGTATGCTACTGCCGTTAACTACCGTCCTGACGATTTTGAGTTAAGAAAACAAAGAGACACTGCGTATGATCATGCAGTAGTGAAAGTAATTTTGAGTCCCATTCAAAATATGGGTGGTTATCAATATGGCTCTTCATACCAATTACAAAATTTTCAAAAAGATATAGTGCGCACTCTTTCCTACAATATGAATAATGATTTCGTAAAATTTTATTCTGAGTACGAAGCCAGGAGCAAGGATGTAGAACCTGACCAGGTTATGGAATTAAACCTGAGTCGCATCAGCATTGGTCAACCTAATGACATTAAAACTTCCAGGGAAGTAACCAAACAGGTGGTAGTAAAAGAAATTGTTTTTAGAGAAGACTCAGTGAAAAAGGAATACGGAACTGTAAAGGCAAACATTACCACAACCAAGAGGACACTTCTATCACAAGGTGATTTATTTATTACAGTGAGAGATACTAAAGGAAGAACCATCTGGAATGACCGCTTCACCGGTCAGCACAAGTGGGAAACACAGTTTACAAATTATACAGGTGATGAAAGAGCATTAAGTGACACCGATAAAACCGCATTGAACCAGAAAAACGCCACTCCACCCACCGAGGACCAGGTCATGGATGAATTGCTTAAACAAATACAAAGTGATCTATCCTATCGCTTAAGAAACTATTATACCCGATATCAATAGCCTGAGAAAACGAATGTACCCGCAATCCCGCCAAAGTGCGGGATTCTTTTTTTATTGATATTTGAAAGAATGAATAAGGTCGGGGGAAGGATTAAAAGAGCTTTGATTGTATTAATCATCATTTATTGTGTAGGCGGACTGGTATTATATTTTGCGCAGGGTCTTATTTTGTTTCATCCCCAACCGCTCGGCAGAAATTATCATTTTAAGTTCGAACAACCTTTTGAAGAACTTAATATCCCATACGGAAAAAATAATTTAAGTATTGTAAAGTTCCAGCCCGATGAAAAAAGAAATGGGATCGTGCTTTTTTATCATGGCAACATGGAGAACGTTGAACATTACAAAACATATCCTTCAATCTTCTTAAAAAATAACCAGGAAATATGGATGATAGATTATCCCGGTTTTGGAAAGTCAACCGGCAAACGAACCGAAAAAATCATGGATGACGAGGCATTGCTTATGTACGACATGGCGCTAAAACAGACCAGTAGTGACAGCATTATTATTTACGGAAAATCGATTGGTACAGGAGTCGCAACTTTTATAGCGTCGAAAAGAAACTGTAAACGTTTAATTTTAGAAACTCCTTATTACAGTATACATTCTTTGGCAACACATTACTTTCCAATATACCCAGTAAACTGGATGATAAAATATTCTTTCCCTATTAACCAATATTTAAAAGGAGTAAAATCACCTATAACCATTTTTCACGGTACAAAAGATGGAGTTATACCTTATGATCATTCAATGCAACTCAAAGGAGAAAATAAAAACATTCAACTTATTACCATCGAACACGGTACCCATAATAACCTGACAAGTTTCAGGCAATATCAGACAACACTGGATTCTGTTTTGCAGCACTAAATTTCCTGCAAAACAGAAACATTATCGGTAACAGATAGCTTGTACTTGGCCCCAATTTTCAAAGCAAAGTTTTCTTTTTCGTGGCTAACAGGAAAGCCAAAACAAATTGGATACTTATACCCTGCCAACTGTTCATAAATGATATCATAAACCGATTTACCAAATGGTCTTTCTGTATCCTTGGTATCTGTGAAGCCGCCAATAATCAGACCTGCCAGTTTCTTTAATTTGCCGCTTCTTTTTAATTGTAACAATAAACGATCGACATTGTACAAATATTCCCCTACATCTTCCAAAAACAAAATTTTGTTCCTGGTTTTTATGTCAGAGTCTGTTCCTATAAGATGGGCGATCAAACTTAAATTGCCTCCAATAATTTGACCTTTTGCTTCACCCGGTTTATTAAATGCATGTGGTGCACACTCATAATGCGCAGGTTTCCCATCCAGGGCATCTTTTAACGAAAGAATGTACGGGTTATTGAATTCGCCATCATTAAAAGCTGCTGCCATAGGTGCATGCAACGATGCAATTTTATAATTGGAAAAAATATGGGCGTTCAAAACGGTGATATCGCTAAACCCAATAATCCACTTTGGGTGCTTTGTAAATTTCTTGAAGTTAATACGATCAATGATTCTGCTAACGCCGTATCCACCACGGGCACACAAGATAGCTTTGACATTGCGATCATCAAGCATTTGCTGCAAATCAGATAAACGTTCTTCGTCTGTTCCTGAAAAATAATTTTGGGAACTACTATGCGTAGTTGCTCCTGCCTGAACATTATATCCCCAACCATCCAAAGTTTCAATACAGGTTTGAATTTTTTCAATAGGCATAAAGCCTGCAGGTGCTACAATGCCAATTGTATCACCTTTTTGTAAATAGGGCGGAATTGTTATACTCATAATATTTCTGTTAATGTCACTTCTTTTTCAGTTACCAATAACCGGTGCTTTACTCCACATTTCAATGCAAAATTATTTTTTTGATGGCCAACGGGGAAATCAAAACAAACGGGAAACTTATAATCCTTTATTTTTTCCAGCACTATTTCATCCACTGTTTTTCCAAACTCTTCCCCTGGATCATCAGGTTTCACCTTAAAACCTCCGACAATTAGCGCTTTTAGATTCTTTAATTTGCCTGTTCTTCTTAAGTTCCAGAACATCCGATCAATGCTGTACAGGTATTCACCCGTGTCCTCAACAAATAATATTTTGCCATCTGTTTTAACATCAGATGAACTACCACACAAGGTTTCGAGGGTTTTTAAGTTACCACCCACTAATACTCCTTCGGCTATACCCTGTTTATTTGCTGGATTGGGAACGGCCGAATATTTCATCTTCTTTCCGGATAAAGCATCCCATATCGAAATAATGGTTTCAATCTGGATAGGCTCCGCCGCATTCCAATCAAAAGGAAAACTATTTGTCATTTTGGAATGAATAGAAGCCACCTGGAAATTGTTGTGAATATGGCTGTGCAAAACAGTAATGTCACTAAAACCAATAATCCATTTGGGATTAAGCTTGAACTTCGCCCAGTTAAGACGATCAACAATTCGTATCGATCCATATCCGCCCCTTGCACACATAATTGCTTTAAGTTTTGGGTCATCCAACATTTTTTGCAGATCGTTTAGCCGTTCATCATCGGTGCCGCCAAGCGTAAAATCTCTCTTACCAATGGTATCACCCAGTTGAATTTTATAGCCCCATCCTTGCATTACCTGCATTGCAGGTTGAATCTCTTCGTACATAATAAAACCGGCTGGTGCTGTGATACCGATTGTATCTCCGTTTTTGAGGTAAGGAGGTTTTTTATAAACAAATTCTTCATCGGTGCTCCTGTCAAATGATTTTTTAAATGGGAATGCTGTTCCGGCAATAACAGTTGTTGCTGTTCCTAAAAAATGTTTACGATCCATTGTACAAAATACACCAGTGGAGAGATTTAAAAAATATTCAGCGAGAATTTCGAACAATAATTTGGAAAGATGAAGGCACTTTTCGTCAATTATTTGTTTTCTTGTTTGGTCTACCGTTCACAAGTACATCCTATTGTTGTCACAACCAATTGGGAAAAAGCTGATCGCTGAAGTCATGGCCAAAAAAAAATGCACCAAAGTGATGGACGTTCAATTAAAACCATCAACCATTTCCCAATACCAATTACATTAATTACCAGTTAGCGAGTTTACGGTATTTTTGCACTCCGTTTGCTGAGATGACTTGTTACCGTACAAGAGTGCGACGCAACGGAAGTTTAATAGAACTCAAAAGCCGGGCCTATAATGAATCAACCTAAGAGATATTTAGTTACTTCTGCCCTTCCTTATGCGAATGGCTACAAACATATTGGACATTTAGCTGGCGCTTATATTCCCGCAGATATTTATGTGCGTTACCTGCGTGCACAAAAAAGAGACGTTGTTTTTGTTTGTGGAAGCGATGAACATGGAACTGCCATTCCCATACAGGCCACAAAAGAGGGCACAACACCGCAAGCCATCATTGACAAGTACCATGTCATCATGAAAGAAAACTTTGATGACTTATTTATTTCTTTTGATGTTTATGATCGTACGTCCAGTCCTATTCATCATGAAACTGCCCAGGAATTTTTTACTTACCTGAATGAAAGGGATGCACTGGAGACATATGAAACCGAACAATATTATGATGAAGAAGCACAAACTTTTTTAGCAGACAGGTACATCAAAGGCACTTGCCCTAATTGCGGTTTCGAAAATGCCTATGGCGATCAGTGCGAACGCTGCGGTAAATCTTTAAGCCCCGATGAATTAATTAATCCCATTAGCACACTAACTGGTAAAACCCCTGTCAAAAGAAAAACCAAACACTGGTACCTGCCCCTAAATAAACACGAAGACTGGCTGCGTAATTGGATTTTAAATGAACATCAAAAAGATTGGAAGGTTAATGTACTTGGTCAATGTAAAAGCTGGATTGACGGGGGGCTTCAACCGAGAGCAGTAACACGTGACCTTGACTGGGGAGTAAAAGTTCCTTTATCTGAAGCAAAAGGAAAAGTATTGTACGTATGGTTTGACGCACCCATCGGATACATTAGTGCGACAAAGCAATGGGCTTTAAATAATGGCAAAGACTGGGAACCTTATTGGAAGGATAAAGACACCAAGCTTGTTCATTTTGTAGGCAAGGACAATATAGTTTTTCACTGCATCATTTTCCCTGTAATGCTGCATTTGCATGGATACATCGTTCCGGACAATGTACCTGCCAATGAGTTCATGAACCTCGAGGGAGATAAAATGAGCACAAGCCGAAACTGGAAGCTAGACCAACAGGATTACATCGATGATTTCATCAAAAAAGAAAATGGTGGTCCACAGCTGGCAGATGCACTTCGGTATTATTTAACAACAATTCTTCCTGAAACCAAGGACAGTGAATTTACATGGAAAGGCTTCCAGGACGCCGTGAATAGTGAATTGGTTGCCATCTTCGGAAACTTTATCAACCGAACTTTTGTGCTTATGCATAAGCTCACAAATGGAAAGGTTCCAAAGTTTCATAATGATAAAGCTGATGAAAAAGACAAAACCCTGATTGAAGACATTAAAAATTCCAAAACACG
>Ga0070683_100002311_pt1 | contig 15118 bp, 12 predicted proteins | sample KBSC713LmetaG_FD_64662 | JGI IMG/M metagenome (GOLD analysis project Ga0070683, IMG submission 64662) | Corn rhizosphere microbial communities from Kellogg Biological Station, Michigan, USA - KBS C7.1-3L metaG | ecosystem: Host-associated > Plants > Roots > Rhizosphere ...
ACCTTCGACTTCCGGGTTAGATCTCCAAATTTCCAAATTCTCAAATTTCCAAATCTATACCGCGGCTCCCTCCGGGTACTGCAGCGCCAGGCGCAGCTCCTTGGCCAGTGAATCCACCGTCGTCCCGCCGCGCTTCCAGGCCCCTTCCGTCTCGAATCGCAGGTCGCCGATGCGACGGCCCCACGGCGAAATGACGCGGCCGATGGCGCGGAAATCGGTGCGGTCGGCGTGTTCCTGGTCCAGCCGGCGCACGACGTCGGGCGCGACCTTGACGAAGGCGCGCAGCGCGGTCGCGCTCTTGATGCTGTACTTGCGGCCGTTCCACGCCGCGCCAAAGACCTGCGCGACCTGCTTGAGGTAGTTCACGAAGAACTTCTTCGAGTCCTCGCGGAACGCCTCGCCCTTGCGTCCCTCGCCGAACGCGTTGGTCGCGAACAGCTTCTTCAGCTCCTGCGCCAGCGGCGCCTGCGCCACCCGTCCCGTGCCGACGCCGAGCAGCTTGATCTCGCCGTAGAGCGGCGAGTCCTCGCGATCATTGAGGGCGCGCACGACGTCGTGCGCGGCGGCGAGGTTGTCGTCGCGATACAGCTGGCGCCCTGAGAGCGAGACGAGGTGCGAGGCATTCAGGCGCGTGTGCTTGGCGTTGATCGTCACGAACATCTGGACGATGTGATCCTCGGGCAGCCGGTCGAAGATGATGGCCGGGACCGTGAAGTTGTCTTCGCGCATGCGATCGATGTCGGCGTGCAGCGCCAGCAGGCGGTGCTGGCCGTCGATGGCGCGCAGGATCCCCTCGCGCTCCGGCACCCGCAGCGTGCCGAGCGGCGATCCGCTCTCGACCGGCTCGAACTTCAGCGCCTCGTCGCAGGAGATGATGACCGCGCCGGCGATCGACGGCAGGTCGCGCGCCTGGCGGCACTGCTCGTAGTACTGCACCAGCTCGTCGATCTTGCGGCGGATGATGGCGCGCTGATACGCCTTGTCGCTGGACGCGATCCGCTTCTCGAGCAGGTCCCAGTTGACCTTCGACTGGGTGGCGGCGCTCTTCTTGCGGCCGCCACGCACAGGCTGCGCCTGTTCGCCGTAATCGAGAACCTCGAAACGGACGAGCTTGTCGATATCGTTAGCCGAAAGGGATGCCTGGTAGAACTGCACCCCGAACTGCTGCATCCGGATGGCGGCGACGCTGATCAATGGGCCTCCAGTGACTGCTGTTTATATTGTGTCGGCGTCAGAACATCAAGGGTTGAGCGGCCCGGCTCAGTTGATTGCGTAAATTACTGCCTCTATTGAACTTGCCTTTGGTCCAATCCTTCATCACGGCGGCCGCGAGCATCAGCCCCCAGAAGACCGCCAGCGCCACCCACGCTCCGGCAAGGGTAAACGCCCCATGCAGCGGGAGCGACACCAGCCCGTAGACCATCTCGACGTGAATCCAATAAATGAACAGCGAGCTCCGCCCGAGCACCTGCAGCGGGCTGAAGCGCTTACCCGCCGTGGGCCGCTGTTCCCAGAGATACGACAGCCCGATGGTCGCCACCATCACGCCGAGCCGAATGAAGAAGAAGCTGGCCGACGTCGTCCAGAAGCGCGAGCGCGGGTCCAGGGGCGGCAGGAAGGAGCACTCGTAGGCCGCCAGGGCCAGCAGCAGCCCGCCGGCGGCGAACCACAGGTTGACCCGGCGGTCGGCTGCCCCGGCCCGCGCATCGTCGAGCAGGACGCCGGCAAACGCGCCGGCCATGAGGAAGGCCAGCCAGGGGAAGAACGTGAAGTTGGTGAGACCCGGGATGGGGCGGAGATAGCCTTCGATCGAGTCCGGCAGGGCCGCCAGCGCGTCGAGGCTGCGGACGAGCGGCGCGGCCCAGACGAAGACCGCGGTGGCGGCGGCAAAGGCGGCGAGCCGCCATCGCGTCCTGCCCGCGAGGCCCCAGATGGCCGCGGCCAGCACGATCGCCAGCCCCATGATGTTCAGGATGTCGACTTTCAGCAGCGACCACGCCGGCCCGTGACTGAGCACGAAGGACTGGAAACGGAACAGAAAGGCGAGCAGGAAGATCTGCCCGCCGCGCTTCTGCACCGCGCGCATCGCCGCGAACTCATCTCCACCGCGGCGGGCCTTCGACCCCGCCGACATCGCCACCGCGACGCCGGCGAGGAAGAGAAACAGCGGGGCACCGAACCCGCCGAGGATCAGCGACTGCCCGAAGGCGCGGGTGTGCCGGTCCGCCGCGCGCGTCCACGAGTCGATGACATGCGCCTCGATCATGACGAGCACGGCGATCCCGCGCAGCACGTCCAGATACGTGCGGCGCGAGGCTGCCGCGCTCATGCCGAGACGGTGAAATGGGTCGTGAAGGCGATGTCCTGGCGGAGAGAGTGCCAGACGGAGCAGTACTTGTCGTGCGAGAGCGCGATCGCCCGTTCCACCTGGTCGCGCGGCACGGGGCCGGTCACGGTGAACTCGGCGTTCACGGCGGTGACGCGGTGGGGGTCCTCCTGCGCGCGCTCGGCGACGAGCGACACCTTCAGGCCGCGCAGGTCGTAGCGCCCCTTCTGCAGGATGTAGACGACGTCCATCCCCATGCAGCCGGCCAGCGCGAAGACGAGGGCCTGCACCGGCGACGGGCCCACCTGGCCGGCGCTGTCGAGGACCATCGACGCGTGCGCCGACTTCCCCTCGAAGACGAGCTCGTGCGTCCAGACGATGTCGACGGTGGTGGGGGTTTTGGCTGCCATCAGGCCGACCTCCATGTCCTTCGCTGGCGGTTGAACAGGCTGCTCAAGGCCAGCCAGGCGAGCGGCAGTGCCACGAGGAGGTAGGTCAGGTAGTGCCCGTAGATCCCGTCCGGCCCGTAGGGCTCGGTGGCGCCGTGCAGCAGCTCGCTGTTGGGCAGCACGTTGGCCTCCGCGAGCTCGTGGAAGCCGTAGATGAACAGCTGCACGACGAACACGAGCAGGAAGATCGCCGTGACCTGGAAGAAGCGCGCGAGGTTCACGCGGTGGCCGTAGCGCGACCACAGGAACGCGATGAATGCCGCCGCCAGCGTGCCGCCGATCGCCCCGGCGGTGATGCTGAGCGCCTTCACCTGGAACAGCAGCGCGTTCATGAGCATGGCGGTCTCCATGCCCTCGCGCGTGATCATCAGCAGCGTGAAGCTGAAGACGCCCCAGAAGGCGGCCGCGCCGATCTTCTCCGAAGACGCCTCGAGCTTGCCCTCGATTTCCTTCTTCATGGAGCGGCCGGCGCGCCACATGTGGACCGTCAGGGAGGCCACGAGGAACGCCGCCGCGATGCCGAGCACGCCTTCCCAGAGCGACTGGTTCCGGGCCCTGGCCAGGAGCAGCCCGGCGCCCACGCTGAGCGCGATGGAGGCAGCAATGGCCCAGTGGATCGCCGGTATCAGGACGCTCCGGCCCGTTTTGCGCAGGTAGGCCAGACTGATGGCGACGATGAGAAAGGCCTCGAGCCCTTCGCGGAGTGTGATGACGAACGCCTGGAGCATCGGTGGAGAGAAAATCTTATCGAGCGAAGTCCGACCGGTCAAGTCGCCATTCACCCACCACACAAAAAACCGTGGCACCCACAGTTTTTTGTATGGTGGGGGTATGCCCCGAACCGCAATCCTCTCGTTCCTGGTGGTGCTCTCGATGACGGCCGTGTCCGCCCAACCCGACTATCTGGCGCGCGCCAGGGCGCTCCACGCCCAGGCGCTGCTCATCGACGGCCACAACGACTACCCGATGGCCCTGCGCGAGCACGACCCGGCCGCCAGCCTCGACACGCTGGACATCAGCAAGCCGCAGCCGACGATCATGACGGACATCCCGCGGCTCAAAGCCGGCGGCGTCGGCGGCCAGTTCTGGTCGGTCTACGTCCCGGTCGAGCTCCAGGGACAGGCCGCCGTCTCCGCCACGCTCGGCCAGATCGACATCGTCCACCGGATGCTGCGCCGGTATCCCCAGACGTTCGAGCTGGCGCTGACCGCCGCCGACATCGAGCGGATCCACACGAGCGGCAGGATCGCCTCGTTGATTGGCATGGAAGGCGGCCATTCGATCGACAACTCGCTCGCCGACCTGCGCATGTTCTACCGCCTCGGCGCGCGCTACATGACGCTGACCCACACCGCGAACACGCCGTGGGCCGACTCCGCCAACGGCCCCGCCGAGCATCACGGCCTGACGCCGTTCGGCGAGGAAGTGGTCAAGGAGATGAACTGGCTGGGGATGCTCGTCGACCTGAGCCACGTCTCTCCGGAGACGATGGAAGACGCGCTGCGCGTGACGCGGGCGCCGGTCATCTTCTCGCACTCCGACGCGCGCGCCCTCAACGACCACATCCGCAACGTGCCCGACAACATCCTCGAGCAGCTGGCCAAGAACGGCGGCGTCATCTGCGTGACCTTCGTGCCCGGCTTCGTCTCGCCGAAGGTGAACGCGTGGAACGCGCTCTCGAAGGAGGATCAGGCCAGGCAGCCGATGCCCCAGGCCTCGATCGCCGACGTGGCCGATCACATCGATCACATCAGGAAGATCGCCGGGATCGATCACATCGGGATCGGCAGCGACTTCGACGGCATCACGCAGACGATTCCCGGCCTCGACGACGTGTCGAAGTATCCGGCGCTGACGGCGGAGCTGCTCAAGCGCGGCTACAGCGACGGCGACGTGAAGAAGATCCTCGGCCAGAACCTCCTGCGCGTGTTCCGCCAGGCCGAGCAGGTGTCGAAGACGCTGCAGGCGGAGCGCGGCCCGTCGACGGCCGTGTTCGCCAAGTGATGCTGATCGCGGCGGCGCTCGCCGTTACGTTGCAGGCGCCGGCGACCCTGGCCATCTCGATGCAGCGCACCGCCTGCTTCGGCACCTGCCCCGTCTACACGGTGCGGCTCTTCGAAGACGGGCTGGTGCAGTACACCGGCACGCAGTTCGTCAAGGTCGCCGGGACCCGGTCCTGGCGCATCGACCCCGGCGCCGTTCGCGCCCTCGTCGGCGAAATCGACAAGGCGGGCTTCTTCGCCATGAAGGACGAGTACACAGCCCCGGTCACCGACCACGCGACGACGTACGTGACGGTGGTCGTCGGCGCGCGGCACAAGAGCATCAAGGACTACTTCAACGCGCCTCCGGCGCTCAAGGAGATCGAGCAGCGCATCGACGAGGTCTCGGGCGTGCTGCGTTACGTGAGCGATGTCAACGAACGCCTCGAGGCGGCGATCGCCCGCGGCGACGCCGCCGCCGTCACGCAGCTGCTGGCGAATGGCGCCGACGCCCGCGGCCGCGACGCCAACGGCGTCACCCTGGTGATGAAGGCGGCGCTCGCCGGCGACCCCGAGGTCGTCCGCCTCGTCATCGAGGCCGGGGGCGATCGCACCGCGCGCGATCTCGGCGGACGCAACGCGGCCGATCGCGTGCGCGACCTGTTGGCGCGCGATCCGCGCAACGCGAAGCTCGCGGCCATTCTGCGGCTGCTGACCGACGAATGATCCTGCTGGCCGCGCTCGTCGCCACGGCAAGCGTGCGCGGAGTCGTCCGCGACACGGAATGCCTGCCGCTGCCTGGCGTCACGGTCGTGCTCCGCGGCGACGCGCGGCAGCGGACCGCCGTCACCGGCGCCGCCGGCGAGTTCGCGTTCGAGGACGTGCCCGACGCGCCGTACACGCTGCGCGCCTGGATGCAGGGCTTTCAGGCCCTGTCGCGTGACGGCGTCAGGCCCGCGGCCAACGGCGAGCCCGTGTCGCTGATGCTGCCGCTCGGGTTTGGCACGGTCGTCGACCGCGTCGTCATGGCGAGCAGCTCGGGGAACACACCCGAGAGCGTACCGGGGCTTTCGGTGCGCGTCCTCGACGACCGCTGTCAGCCGGTGGCCCACGCCGCCGTCGCACTCACCGATGGACCGCGCGTATCGACGATGACGACCGACGACACCGGACGCGCGTCGCTGCCCCTTCTCGACGGAGGACGGTATTCGCTGATCGTGACCGCGCCGCGATTCTCCCAGTCGGCGCTGTCGGCGGATACGACGCCTCGCGGCCAGACGGAAATCCTGATGCCGCTCTTCCGCGGTCCGCCGGAATCACGGATCGTGTTCGAACCTGTTCCCTCGCGTTTCTCACTGATGGATCCCGTGACTCAGCCTCGCATCCGCATCGTCGCCATCGGCGACTCCACCACTGCCGGCACGCCGGCGTTCAAGTCGCCGCGCGAGGCGCCGCCCGCCGGCGAAGGCAACGTGACCAGCCAGTACGCCTACTGGCTGATGCAGGCGCATCCCGACTGGGAGGTCGTGAATCAAGGCGTGAACGGCGAGCGCAGCGACACGATCGCGGCACGGTTCGACGAGGACGTGATTGCGCTCAAGGCGGCGGTCGTCGTCATCGTTGCCGGCGTGAACGACGTGTATCAGGGCCGCGACGCGCAACACGTCGAAGAGCAGCTGGCGACCATGTATCGGAAAGCGCGCGCGGCGGGCCTGCACGTCGTCGCCGGCACCATCATCCCCTACAACACGGCGACGCCGGATCAGAACGCGCGCATGCACGAAATCAACGCGTGGATCCGGACGCAGGCGGATGCCGGCGTCGTGACGTTCGTCGACACGCGAGCGGCCGTCGCCGCGCCCGGCAATGCCGACATGCTGGCCAGCTCCCCCGACGGCCTGCACCCCGACGCCGCCGGCTACCGCCGCATGGCGGACGCGATCGCGCCGGCGATCGAGCGCGCGGTGCGCTGACCGCGCCCCGCGCTACGCCTCTCGCAGCGCGCGGACCGGATCCATGCGCGCGGCGCGGCGGGCGGGCAGCCAGCCGGCCGCCAGGGCGGCGAGGACGAGCACGCCGCAGCCGGTCGAAAACGTCATCGGGTCGCGCGGCCGCAGCCCGAAGAGCAGCTGCTCGAACAGCGCCACCGTCCACCAGCTGAGGACGACGCCCAGCGCCAGACCGATGCTGAGCAGGACGAGCAGGCGTCCGAGGACCAGCCGCACGACGCGCTGCGGATCGGCGCCGAGCGCCATGCGGATGCCGATCTCGGCGCGGCGTTGCGCCACGGCATGCGAGGCGAGCCCGTAGAGGCCGACGGCCGCGAGCAGCAGCGCCATGACGCCGAAGAATCCCGCCAGAATTGCCGTCAGACGCTCCTGGCGGACGGCGCTGCGCAGCTGCTCGGCGAGCGGATGAATCGTGAACGAGACCTGCGCGTCGGTGCGCGTCATCGCCGCCGCCAGCGCGCGCGTCAGGCGCTCGCCGTCGCCGCCGGCCGCGCGTGCGGTGACGACGATCTCGGCCGGCATCTGGTGCACCTGCGCGAGCGGCACGAACACGGTCGGCTCGAATCCCTTGCGCACGTCGGTGTAGACGGCGTCGTTGACGATGCCGACGACGCGATAGGTGAGGACGTCGGGCCCTTCCAGGCTGGTGCGAACCTCGCGGCCGATCGCGGCCGCAGGCTCGCCGAGAAAACGGCGGGCGAACGACTCGTTGACGATCATCACCGCCGGCGTGCCCGCGGTGTCGTGGCCGTCGAAATCACGGCCGGCCATGAGTCGCATGCCGAGCGTGCCGAACCAGCCGGGCGACACGAGGTTCACCCATGACAGCCGCTTCCGGTCGGTCAGCCCGGTCGTCAGCGGCGTGGGTGCGACCACCGTGTTCCAGCGCATCGATCCGACCGGCGTCAGCACGGACAGCGCGGCCTGCGACACGCCCGGCACGTCGGCAACGGCCTGTCGCGCGCGCTCGAAGAGCTGAAGGCGCGCCGGCGGCTCCAGCGCGTTGGCTCGCGCGCTGAGATCGATCGCGATCAGCCCCTGCGGCGTGAAGCCGAGCGACGCGGACGCGAGCGCGGTCAGCGTCCGCACGAACAGCAGCCCGCCGACGACGAGCGCCAGCGACAGCGCGACCTGGACGGCGACGAGCGCGTTGCGCAGGCTGAAGCGGCGATCGCCGGTCACGGTGCGCGTCTGCGCGCGGATCGCGTCGTTGGCCGACACGCCGCCAACCCCGAGTGCCGGCGCGGTGCCGAAGACGATCGCCGTCAGCATCGCGACCGCCACGGTGAACAGCAGCACGCGCCAGTCCGGCGACAGATCGAGGGTCACTCCCTGGGACGAGGTGGCCAGCTGGCGCACGAGCAGTGCGCTGCCCCACTGGGCGACGAGCAGGCCGAGCAGCGCGCCGGCGGCGGCGAGCATGGCCGCCTCGGCCAGGAGCTGCTTGGCCAGGCGGAAGCGGGATGCACCGAGCGCCAGCCGCACGCTCAGTTCCGAACGGCGCGCCGCCGCGCGCGCCAGCAGGAGGTTGGCGAGGTTGGCGCAGGCGATCGCGAGCACCGCGGCGACGAGCCCGAGGACGATCTGCAGCGGCTTGACGTACGACCGCCGCAGATCCGACTGCCCGTTGGCGCCCGGCACCAGCTTCAGCGGCTCGGGCAGGTAGTTGGCCAGCTCTTTCGGCGGCCAGTTCTGCGGCAGTGTCGCCTCGCGGATCGACGGACGCACCGCGTTCAGCCGCGCCGCCGCCTGTTCGATCGTCTGGGCGGGCTTGAGACGTCCCATGATCTCGAGCCACCACGTCGACCGGCCGTCGAGGAGCGCCTGGCGGCCGGGCATCAGCTCCGCCGCGCCGATCGGCGCGATGATGTCGGCGCTGCGGCCGACGTCGGGGCCGAAGAACCCGCGCGGCATCACGCCGACGACCGCCACGTCGACGCCGTTGAGCGTGAGGTGGCGGCCGATCGCGTCGGCCGCACCGCCGAGCCGCCGCTGCCAGAAGCCGTAGCTGACGACGGCGACGGCACCGTCCGGCCCGCCGCCGTGCACGTCGTCGGCCGCGGTGTACGTGCGTCCGAAGGCGGCGCCGATGCCGAGGGTGTCGAAGATGCTGCCGCTCGCCCACGCGCCGTCGACGTAATCGGTCTCGCCGTGCGTCGCCAGGTTGAACCGCTCGCCGCTCCACGCGAACGCGTCCTCGAAGATGTCGTGACGGCGCTCGCGGATCTGCTCCCAGATGGGATTGGTCCACGAGCCGCCGTCCACGACCACGAGACGCGACGGGTGGCGCACCGGCAGCGGCTTGAGCACGATGCTGTCGAGCAGCGAGAAGAGCGCCGTGTTGGCGCCGATGCCAAAGGCGAGCGACACCACCGCGACGAGCGTGACGACGGGGCTGGCGCGCAGCGATCGCAGCGCGTCGCGGACGTCGACGGCGAGGAACGAGGACATGGAGAAACCTCCGCGAGGGTGGCAGCGCTCGGCGAGGCCGAAGCGCAGGGCGTCGATGGCCGTCACCACGCAGAACGCGACGAGGGCGGCGGGACCGGCGTGTCGCGCCCGCGCCCAGTCCCGCTCGAGCGCGTTCCGCATGCCGGGCTCGAAGCGGACGCGGTAGGCGCGCGGGTAGCAGCGCAGCGCGACGTCGAGCCAGCGGCCCGGAGACGCGCGGCGCATCAGGAGTGGCTCCGGCGGGCGGATCGCCGTGGAAAGGCATCGAGCAGCGCCACCAGGCGGGCGCGCTCGGCCTGCAGCGCGGTCCGGCCGCGCGGGGTCAGGCGGTAATAGGCGCCGCGCCGCGGATCGTCGCCGGCCGGCGCCTTGACCTCGCCGACCCAGCCGGCCTCGAGCAGCTGCGACAGGTGGCGATAGAACGACCCGGTGCGCAGCGGCACGCCGCCGCGGCTCTGTTCGCGGACGGCCTGCATGATCGCGTAGCCGTGGCGTTCCCCCTCGGCGAGGGCCAGCAGGATGTGGAGGACGGCCGGCTTCAGCGGATCGGATATATCCATTTCAGACATGTCCATCCTAGCACAGGAGCCGGCCGGCGCGTCGCCCGCGTCAGACCGGCTCGGGCACCGGCTGCCGCCGGCCGCTCAGCACGCCGACCCAGCGCGCCATCGCGCTGGCCAGAATCACCAGCACGCAGACCATCATCACGATCGTCAGGACCGAATTGAGGTAGCCCTGGACGTGCCCGGTGACGTCGGGGCCGACGGCCATCGGATAGAAGTTGTCGCGCACGCTCAGCGCGCCGGCGCTCAGCGTGGTCACCGAGACGAAGGCCAGCGGCGCCAGCGTGACCCACGCGTAGCGGGCCCGGCCGGCGTTGACGATGACCGTGGTCCCGACGGCGAGCGCCACCGACGCGAGCAACTGGTTGGCGATGCCGAACATCGGCCAGATGGTGGCGATGCTGCCGGCCCAGATGAAATACGCCCACGCGGCGACAACGAGGAAGGTCGTGGCCAGCGCGCCGGGCAGCCAGTCGTGGCGGGCAAAGGGGGCCCAGGCGCGGCCGAGGAACTCGCCGACGAGGAAGCGCGCCACACGCGTGCCGGCGTCGATCGTCGTCAGGATGAAGAGCGCCTCGAACATGATCGCGAAGTGGTACCAGTAGTCGAGCAGGTGCCGCATCCCCGGCATGCCGGCGAAGATCTGCGCCATCCCCACGGCGAGCGAGACGGCGCCGCCGGTGCGGCCCACGACCGATTCGTTGACCGCGGCCTGGAGGGCCGGCAGGTTCGTCACGGAAAGGCCCAGCGTCGAGAACACGGCCGGCGGCGTGTTGATCGCGAAGTAGTCGCCGGGGTGCATCGCGCTGGCGGCAACGATCGCCATGATCCCGACGACGCCTTCCATCAGCATCGCGCCGTAGCCGATGACACGCACGTCGGACTCGCGATCGATCATCTTCGGCGTGGTGCCTGAGGAGATGAGGGCGTGGAACCCGGAGATCGCGCCGCAGGCGATGGTGATGAAGGCGAAGGGAAACACCGGCCCCGGCACGATCGGCCCGCCGCCGCCGATGAAACGCGAGAACGCCGGCGCTTCCAGCACCGGGTTGACCACGATCACGCCGAGCACCAGCAGGGCGATGGTGCCGATCTTCATGAACGAACTGAGGTAGTCGCGCGGCGCGAGCAGCAGCCACACGGGCAGGACGGAGGCGACGAAGCCGTAGACCGCCATCAGCAGGATCAGCTGCGTGCGCGTGAACACGAACAGGTGGCCGATCGACGACGCCGCCAGCGGCTTGCCGGCGACGACGCAGATCAGCATGCCGGCGACGCCGATGAGCGTGGCCTCGGCCACGTGACCCGGCCGCAGCCGGTACATGTACCAGCCCACGAACAGCGCCAGCGGAATCGTCATCCCGATCGTGAAGGTGCCCCACGCGCTGTGCTCGAGCGCGTTGACGACGGCGAGGCCGAGGCCGGCGAGGGCGATGACCACGATGAACAGGATGGCGAGGGCCGCGGTGGTGCCGGCCACCGGGCCGATCTCACGCCGGGCGATGTCGGCCAGCGAGCAGCCGCCGCGCCGCGTCGACGCCCATAACACGATCATGTCGTGCACCGCGCCCGCCAGGCAGACGCCGCCGACCAGCCAGATGAGCCCGGGCGCGTAGCCGAACTGGGCGGCGAGGACGGGGCCGATGAGCGGGCCGGCGCCGGCGATGGCGGCGAAATGGTGGCCGAACAGCACCCAGCGGGTGGTGACGTGGTAGTTCTGGCCGTCGGCGTGGAGGTGCGCGGGCGTCGGGCGGCTGTCGTCGAGGCACATCACCCGGGCGGCGATGAACGCGCTGTAGTAGCGGTAGGCGATGGCCAGAGCGCCCAGGATGGGCACGACGAGGTAGAGCGCCCGCATCTCGCGCCATTCTACTCAGCGGACTTGGTATATTTGACAAGCCAGCCCGCGTTTTCAGGAAGACTTATGCGTTTTGCCTCCATCCTCGCCGCCGCCGCCGCGCTCACGGTCACCATGGCCGCGCAAGGCCAGAAGATCAAGGTCTCGACCGCGTCGGTGCCGGTCTACGTCACGGTCACCAACGCCGAGAAGCAGCTCGTCCCGGATCTGACGATCGACGACTTCGAGATCCTCGACAACCAGAAGCCGCAGACGATCAACGTCTTCGAGAACAAGGCGGTGCCGATCACGACCGTCGTGATGCTCGACACCAGCGGCAGCATGACGGGCAACATGTCGTTTCTCAAGGAAGGGGTCGAGCAGTTCCTGCTGCGACTGCTGCCCGAGGACCGGGCGCAGGTCGGCGAGTTCAGCGACAAGATCAAGTTCCACCCGGGCGAGTTCATCGACAACCGCGACCGGCTGATCTACATGCTGAAGAACGAGCTCGACTTCGGCTATCCGACCCGGTTGTGGGACGCGGCCGACGAGAGCGTGCAGCGGCTCGAGGCGGAGCCGGGGCGCAAGGTGGTGGTGCTCTTCACGGACGGCGACGACACGTCGAGCAAGGTGGGCGTCGGCAGGGTCATGGACCACGCCCGCGAGAAGGACATCATGATTTACGGCGTCGGCTTCGTCAGCGAGTACTTCAACGGGCAGCACATGACGCGCAGCCAGCCCGACCGCGGCCTGAAGAAGTTGGTCGAGGATACAGGCGGCGGCTACTTCGAGCTGAAGAAGTCCGCCGACCTGAATGAAACGTTCACCCGCGTCGCGCAGGAGCTCCACAGCCAGTACGTGCTCGGTTTTTCACCCGAGGCGCTGGATGGGAAAGTGCACAAGCTGGATGTCCGTGTGAAGAAGCCGGGGATGACGGCCCGTGCCCGGAAGACGTATCTGGCCGCGTCAGCGGGAACTCAGTAGGCCGCACCGCTCGGGGTGCGGCGACGCGGGTCTTACACGAATGCCGTAAGGACCGTCACCGCCAGCAGCAGCGCGACCAGCCGCTCGGCGTTGCTCGAGAAATCCCAGGTGATGTTCCGCATGACTCTTCCGTCTCCTTTCACAGAATTAGACGGAAACCGCCCGCGATCGGTTTAGCTGTCACGCAAACGTCATATGCGCCGGCGCGGCAGCGTCAGCGCCGCCACCCCGTAGGCCACGACCGAGCACCACAGGACCGTGGTAAACCCCGCGACAAGGGCCACCACGATCGCCAGAACGCTCGCAAGCACGCTCGTCGCCCCGTTGACGGCCCAGAACCAGCTCCGGTCCGCATCGTCGAAGTTGGCCATGCCCATCGGCAGGGCCATGCCCATCACCGCGCCCGCCACGGCGAGGGTGACCGCCGCCAGCGTGGCGCGCACGGCAAAGGGCTCCGCGATCGTATGCCGCGCCGCCCACAGCAGGCCGAACCCCGCGACGCCGACGAGCAGCGGCACCGCGGCCATGACGAGCGGCTGGCGCCGAGGCGTGACGCGGCCGGCGAGCCAGGCGCCGGTGCCCGCGCCGGTGAGCAGCGAGCCGAGCACCACCGTGGTCGCGTAGCTCGGATGGCCGAGATAGATCGCCAGACGCTGCAGCAGCGGGATCTCGACGAACATGAACCCGAAGCCCAGGCTCGCGAAGAACAGCGTGTGCCTGCCCAGGTGCGGCCCGCGCGGCAGCGATCCCTTCGCCGCCATCGGCGCGAAGACGAGCACCAGCGTCAGCCCGCTCAGTACGAGCACCAGCTGGCGCAGCAGCACCACGCTCTGCTCGCGTTCTCCGGTGCCGAGGAGCGCGACACGGGTCGACCCGCGCACGAAGTCGAGCGTCTGGAAGAAGAAGGGCCGGTTGTCGGTCGGCGGCGACATGTCGTAGCCAAGCGCCGTCAGTTCGCCCGGTCCGTGGGTCAACGCCCGCGTCAACGGCACGTCGGGCGTGCGCCCGGGCAGCATCGGCCAGAGAGGAACGTAACCGCGCTCGGTGGCCACGGCGCCGACCGCAGCGATGGTCGCCGCATCGAGCGGCTGACGGAAGAGCAGCACGTTTGCCGTACCGCCGGACGCGAGAACGGCCAGATGGCCGCGCGGGTCGCCGACGCCGAGCTGCTTCAGCGCCTCCATCTCGAGCAGCACGAGGCGGACCGCTTCGGGCCAGGCCGGACCCGAGGCCCAGCGTGAGATCGAGAGCACGCCGTGGTCCGACAGCCGCGAGAACAGCATCTGGATCGATTCGACCGTGTAGAGGCTGTTCTCGGTGAGCGCGTAGGCGCCCGCCGCCGACGCGGCGAAGGTATCGATCTGCGAAACCTCCATCACGTCACAACTGGCCCGCGAACGGCTGAAGTAGTTGCGGCCTTCGCCGACGACGGCGTGAACGCCAGGCAGGTGATAGGGATCGCCGGAGTAGTCGGCGAACACGCGCGAGACGGCGTCGACGGTATAGGGATTCAGTTCGACGACGTCGACGGAGGTCGCGCCGCCCTGCAGCGCCTTGAGGATGTCGCGGCCGCCGCCGCCCCCGATGATGCAGGCGGTACGCGCCTGCGTCAGCTGGTAGGCCGCGCTGACCACGTCATAGGCGAGGTGCGCGGGATACGGGTCGCCGCGGCGGTACTGCAGGATCGGGGTACCGGCGCTGCCGTCCTGGTCGAGCCACAAATGCGGCACGACGCCCGTGTTGCGATAGCGGAGACCGATGCCCCATCCGAGAAAGTCCTGAAGGCGCTGATCGAAGATCGTGATGCGCGCGGTCGCCGTCCAGCGCTCGTAGACGGGCGGCCGCGTCTCGATCGAGAAGCGGGTGTAGTGGAGACGATAGGGCTCGCCCCAGATGACGGACGCGGCGAGGGCGGCCGCATAGACGATCGACGTGGCCGGAACGCGTCGCTCGACGAGCCACGCGGCGAGGAGCGGCAGCAGGCCGAGCGCGGCGACCACGGCGGGCGTGGGCAGTCCGTGCAGCAGCGGCACCGCCAGGAGCGCGCCCGCCGCGGCCCCGGCGAGATCGGCGGCATAGATCCGCGACACGCGCCCGGCGCGCGCCCGCAGCAGCAGCAGGCAGATGGCCGAGCCGAGCGCCAGCAGCGGCAGCAGCATGATGACGATCCAGAACGCCACGTCCTGCAGCCGCGCGGCCCCCAGGTGGACGATGGCGAGCACGGAGACCGGCAGCGCCACCGCGCTGAGGTAGAGCGACACGCGGAGCGCCGCGGGCCGCGGCGCCGTCATCGAGAACCACACGCCCGGCGCCGCCAGCCCCAGCATCGCCAGCGACACCGTCAGGAAGGCGAAGTGATACGACAGCGTCACGCTGAGGATTCGCGTGACCAGCACTTCGAAGAGGAGGACGGCGGCGGAGACCGCGGCGATCGCGGCGTATTCCCCGTAGCCAGAGCGTTCGACGGACTCCACGTCAGTCGGATGTATCGGCACTCGAGCGCAGGTCGAACAGCCC
>Ga0070683_100002314_pt1 | contig 15105 bp, 13 predicted proteins | sample KBSC713LmetaG_FD_64662 | JGI IMG/M metagenome (GOLD analysis project Ga0070683, IMG submission 64662) | Corn rhizosphere microbial communities from Kellogg Biological Station, Michigan, USA - KBS C7.1-3L metaG | ecosystem: Host-associated > Plants > Roots > Rhizosphere ...
GCGATCATTTGCTGGTATTTCGAAACATCAATGCCGTGAATTGGATATTCCACAGGAATAGAGATCCCGAATTCGGGATAACGAACAAACCTGGCACGCCCATATAACCACCATTGATAACCGACGTAGCCCGCCAAAATCAACAAAGCAGTCAACAGTATTAAAAAAACAAAACGTTTAAGGCGTCGTCTCTTTCTCGAACGCATGGAGCAAATATAATCGCTGGGAGATTTACCAAATATCATCCAAAAAATAAAACATTATTAAAGAAAAGAGAATCACTCCTCGGTCGTGCATATATTTGGAATTTGTAAATTGTGAACGAAACTTGATTCTTGATTTCCAATACCAAAATTTTAAACAATGAAGTCAACAACCTTTTTACTAACTATTTGTGTGGTTCTATTTTCATGTGTCAGTTCAAAGAAATTTAAAAAATCCCAGGCCGATTACGCCACGTTGCAGACACAATACAGCCAACTACAGGGCAGCTTGAATGATTGTAACACTCAGAAGGCTGACCTGACGAAACAAAACGGGGACTTAACCAGCCAGCTTGATGCAGCCAATAAGCAAATAGGCTTACTAAAAGAAAACAATACGCAGGCATTGAAACAACTGGAGGACATGTCAGTGATCTCCGCGTCACAGGCAGAAAGCATTAAAAAATCCATGGACAACATCGGCGCTAAAGATGTTTACATCCAGTCATTGCAGGAGCAAATGGCCCGCAAAGATTCTTTAAATATGGCATTGGTCATGAACCTTAAAGGCGCCGTCGGCAATCTGGATGACCAGGACATCAACATAAAAGTTGATAAGGGCGTGGTCTATATCGATATTTCGGACAAGCTCCTTTTCAAGAGTGGCAAGTATGAAGTAACTAACCAGGCAAAAACTGTATTGGGTAAGGTCGCATTGGTTCTGAAAAACCAACCCGATATAGAATTTATGGTAGAAGGTCACACCGATAACGTGCCATACAAAAATGGTCAGTTGATCGACAATTGGGATCTGAGTTGCAAGAGAGCAACTTCAGTGATCCGCATTCTTCAAAATCAATACGGACTCGATCCGGCAAAAATGGCTGCCGCGGGTCGCGGTGAGTACAAGCCGGTCGTTGGGAATGATACTCCTGAAGGCAAGGCCGCTAATCGCAGGACAAGAATTGTTATTCTGCCACAATTGGATCAGTTCTTCAAATTACTTGAAACAAAGAAGGGCTAAATGTATTAGATCCTCAAAAAAAAGGCTGTCTCAAAAATCGTCACTCGTGATTTTTGAGACAGCCTTTTTTTATTTCAACACAGTTTAACAGCAAAGCATAATAATAAAAGATACTTTTGCAAAATGACTAAGGTGAACATAGGACTGGTGCAAATGAGTTGCTCAGCAAATAAGGAAGAAAACCTGCAGAAAGCTATTGCTAAAGTGAACGAGGCGGCTCAACAAGGCGCGCAAATAGTTTGTTTGCAGGAGTTATTTACCTCTTTATATTTCTGCGACGAAGAGAATTATGACAACTTCAAGTTAGCAGAATCTGTACCGGGTCCATCAACTGATGCTTTAGTCAAAATAGCGAAAGAAAATCAAATCGTGATCATTGCTTCTCTTTTTGAAAAAAGAGCGCAGGGAATTTATCATAACACAACGGCGGTAATTGATGCAGACGGGAAGTACCTAGGCAAGTATCGCAAAATGCATATTCCGGATGATCCGGCATACTATGAAAAGTTCTATTTCACACCGGGTGATCTTGGATACAAAATCTTTAAAACAAAATTTGCAACAATCGGCGTATTGATCTGTTGGGACCAATGGTATCCTGAAGCAGCGAGGATCACTTCACTAATGGGTGCAGAAATTTTATTTTATCCGACGGCAATTGGATGGGCAACTTCGCAGGATGAAAAAACAAATACTGAGCAATATAATGCCTGGCAAACGATCCAGAGGAGTCATGCAGTAGCGAATGGAGTTCATGTTGTAAGCGTGAACCGTGTAGGCCTTGAACAAAACGGCGCCATGAAGTTCTGGGGTGGATCGTTTGTATCAAATCCATTTGGAACGGTATTGGTGCAAGCCTCGCATGACAAAGAAGAGGTGATCGTGCAAGAGATCGACACAGAAAAAACCGACACGTACCGCACTCACTGGCCATTCCTCCGCGACCGTAGGATCGATTCATATCAACCGATTACAAACAGATTTATTGATGAAGAAGTTCATGATTCATAATTGGTGAAGCTGCACAACAAAAAAATATTTAACGATCATGAACCATGAACAAACGCCAAAGCAGCTAGGTTACTATTTTCCCGCTGAATTTGGTCCGCATACCGCTACCTGGTTGAGCTGGCCACACAAGGAAGCAAGCTGGCCCGGAAAAATTCACACCATTTATCCATACTATTGTCAATTCATAAAAGAGTTGACGACCAGCGAAAAAGTCTGCATCAATGTCAGCGATGAAGCCATGAAGAGTTTCGCTTCGGCCCAGTTGCAAGCAGCAGGCGTTGATCCCGGTAAAATAGAATTCTTTTTTCATCCAACTAATGATGCGTGGTGCCGGGATCACGGACCAGCATTTTTGATCAATCCAAAGGCTGAGCAGAAAAAAATAATTGTTGACTGGAACTATAATGCCTGGGGAAATAAATATCCACCTTTCGACCTGGATGACATAATTCCCACGCTGATCGCAAAGCATTATGAACTTCCGGTTTATCATCCGGGAATTATTATGGAGGGAGGCTCAGTCGACTTCAATGGCAATGGAACGCTGATCACATCAACTGCCTGCCTTTTAAACGAAAACCGAAATCCACATTTGGATCAGCAGCAGATCGAAAATTATCTCTGCAATTATTATGGTGTTGACCAAATTCTTTGGGTAAACGAAGGAATTATCGGTGATGATACCGACGGACACATCGATGATACTGTCCGTTTTGTAAATGAAGACACGGTAATAACTGCTGTCGAGGAAAATAAAAACGATCAAAACTATGAGCTGCTTCAAAAAAATTTAAGGGAGTTAAAACGGATGCGTTTGCTAAATGGAAAGCAGCTGAACATCGTTGAACTGCCAATGCCGGAAGAAATTATTTACGAAGGCCAGCGATTGCCCGCTTCTTATGCAAATTTTTACATCGCCAATGAATCTGTAATTGTTCCAACCTACCGAAGCACCAGGGATACCCGGGTCCTGGATATTATTCAGAAATGTTTTCCAGGGAGAAGTATCGTTGGTATTGATTCTACAGAAATCATTTGGGGTCTCGGGAGTTTCCATTGTCTCAGCCAACAAGAACCGGCGGTTTAGCTTTCGAGGTACTTTCTTAATGTTAGCGCGTTGTCAATTCCATAGCCAAACCAATCGTTATTAAAAAATATCCAGAGATCATATCCCTCACTAAGCCATTTTTTAAATACCCTCGCATATTTTTTCATCGTTGCACTGTGATATTTCGTATTATACAATGTTCCAGGCCCGTGGAAACGGAAATAAATATTTTTTGAAGTAATCACTTCAGCATAAGGAAAATGATTTCCCGAATGAGAGATCACAAAAGCAATATCATATTTTGCCATCAGGGAGTAACTAGTCTCAGTCATCCATGATTCATGACGCACCTCGATGGCAAACTGGTAACAAGAATATTTTTCTCTCAAAAGTTTATACAAATGTTCCGTTATATTAAAATCAAACCGAACCATCTTAGGCAACTGTATAAGCACAGGACCCATTTTTTTCTGCATAGGTTCAAATATTGAGAAAAAACGTTCGAGCGGTTCTTCCGGGTCCCGGAGTTTTTTAAGATGTGTAAGATAACGGCTCATCTTCGGACAAAATTTGAATTTCTCCGGTACTTTGTTCACCCAATTGATCACGGTTTGTTTTACCGGCAACCGATAAAAACTTCCGTTGATCTCCGTACAATCGAATGTCTTCGCGTAGTAAGAAAGCCAGTCCGCGGTTTTTAATTTCTTCGGATAAAAAACTTCAACCCAGTCTTTATAGCTCCAGCCAGAAGTACCGATATGAAATTTTCCAGTCATTTAATCGAAATAACCAAATTTGGGCCATGTGTGATTTTCACATGATAATTAGAGTGCCGCAGATAAAAATATTTCTATAGTTGTTAAGCTCAGTTATATTCGCAGTCTTGCTAATGAATTTGCTTAACTTTATTATAACCGACTATTGCCATGGCTACGATCATTGACATTAAATTACCCAGAGCAATAGCTACTGCTTTACGCATCCCTCAAAATGATCCACAGAGACAACAGATTCGTGTGTTAAAAAAATTACTAAAGAAGGCGCGATTTACTGAATTTGGGCAGCATTATATGTTCGATGAGATCTTGTTCGGCAGTGATGTCCGTGAAGCGTTCCAGGAATTAGTTCCTGTGCACGACTATAATAAGATCTATAACCGCTGGTGGAAAAAAACGCTTGATGGTGTTCCCGATGTTGCATGGCCCGGGAAAATTAAATATTATGCTCTAAGCTCGGGCACTTCCGAGGCTGCCAGCAAGTATATACCCATAACGAGGGATATGCTACGCAGCAATACCGTTAATTATTTACGGCAGCTTATTACTCTGTTTAACTATGAAAAGCTTCCGCGAAATTCAATGACCAAAGGTTTTCTCATGATCGGGGGAACAACAGATCTCCAGAAGGGAAAGGCTGGCTGGTATGCCGGCGATCTTAGTGGTATACTGGCAAAAAAACGTCCATTTTGGTTTCAAAGTTTTTATAAACCCGGTGGTCACATTGCAGCTATCAAAGACTGGAACCAAAAACTCAATGAGATTGTTGAGCATGCAAAGGAATGGGACATTGGCTACATAGTAGGTGTGCCTGCGTGGTGTCAAATGTGCATGGAAATGGTGATCGAGAATTATGGAGTGAACAATATCCATGACATCTGGCCCAACTTTGGGTTTTTCGTGCATGGAGGTGTTGCCTTTGAACCTTACAAAAAAGGATTTGAAAAATTGCTGGGCAAACCGATCGTTTATATTGAGAACTATTTATCGAGCGAAGGCTTTATCGGTTATAAGGACAGGGAAAATGCGAGGGGCATGCGGCTGATAGTAAACAACAACATCTACATGGAGTTCGTGCCGTTTGATGAAAAGAATTTTGATACCGATGGAAAAATGATTGATAATCCAACAGCCTTAACGATCAGTGAAGTGGAAGAAGATAAAGACTACGCATTACTTATCAGCACAAACGCAGGCGCCTGGAGATATTTGTTAGGCGATACACTTCGGTTCGTAAATAAAGAACGCGTAGAAGTAGTGATCACAGGAAGAACGAAACATTTTTTAAGTCTTGTTGGCGAGCACCTAAGCGTAGAAAATATGAACAAGGCCGTGGAAGTTGTAAGCAACGAGATGAACATCAGCATTCCGGAGTTCACCGTCGTAGGATTTCCTTATCAAAATCTTTTTGCTCATAAATGGTATGTGGCCTGCAATGACGAAGTAAATTCGAATGAATTGATAAAGAGAATTGATAAACAAATTTCCATTCTCAACGATGACTATGCTGTAGAAAGAGCAAGTGCACTGAAGGAAATTTTTATTGAAGTATTACCCGAAGAAAAATTTTTGCAATTCATGAGTGAAAAGGGAAAGTTGGGAAGCCAGCATAAATTTCCGAGGGTACTGAAGGGAAAAATGCTTGACGATTGGAATAAGTTTCTCGAAAATGGAAAGGTCTGAAATAAATATGCTCTCGGAAGTCTGCTATTAGCCTCATTCTTGATACCTTTGTGCCCCCAATTTATATATGTCGCAGTTGCTGGAAAAAATTGATAAAGATCGTTTGCCACGCCACATAGCGATCATCATGGATGGCAATGGCCGATGGGCAAAAGAACAGGGACATGACCGACTCTTTGGTCATTTTCACGGCGTGGAAAGTGTGCGGAATATTGTGGAGGGTTGCGCAGAATTAGGTATCGAATATCTCACTCTCTATGCTTTTTCCACTGAAAATTGGGACCGCCCGGAATATGAAGTGATCGGTTTAATGGAATTACTGGTAAACACGATTCGCGATGAAGTTGAAAGCCTTCATAAAAACAATATCAAACTCCATGTAATTGGGGATATGAATATGTTGCCCGATTACGCAAGAAAGGAACTTGGCGAAGCCCTCGAAATCACAAAAAATAATACAGGGCTGAACCTGATCATGGCATTGAGTTATAGCGGAAGGTGGGAACTCCTGAATGCCGTTAAAAATATAGCCCACGAAATAAAACAAAACAGGCTTACCATAGAGGAAATTGATCAAACCACATTACAGCGGTTTTTGTGTACTAGCGCGTTCCCCGACCCCGAATTAATGATTCGAACCAGCGGTGAGTTCAGAATCAGCAATTTTTTATTATATCAATTAGCCTACGCCGAGCTGTACTTTACCAATGTTCGCTGGCCTGATTTCAGAAAAGAAAATTTGTATGAGGCCATTCTCGACTACCAAAACAGGGAAAGAAGATTTGGGAAAACGAGCGAGCAAATTGAATCGGTGGTCAAATAAGTCTTAAAGGTCAAAGATGGCTGATTTTATTGACACATTTCTTTAACAAAACACTTTCAATATTTCCCGTTATTTTGCCAAGAAATCCAATCTGGATCCTATAAATACAAGCATAATTGACTGTACACATTTCAAGACTGATTGAATATAAACCCATGCAACGATTTTTATTGAGAACTGCTGTTTTCTTGATTACCCTTCTCTTTTCCGTATTTATCGTGCATGCACAGGAAGACACCACCAAACATACTTCGGATACCACGAGATCGGCTGCAGATACCACCAGACCTTTTTCAGATACCACGCGACCTATTTCAGATACGACAAGACCTGCTTCAGATACCACGAGGCCCATTTCAGACACGACAAGACCTACTTCAGATACCACGAGACCTACATCAGTTGATCCCAATCTCATCGCTCTTGAAAACGCTAAGATTGCAAAAGAATATACCATCGCCGGGATAAAACTAACAGGAGCCCATTACCTGGATACCTCAATTGTACTATCAATAGCCAGTATACAAGTGGGTGATAAAGTTCTGTATCCCGGAGGTGATCTTTTCTCAAAATCTATTCAAAATCTATGGAGGCAAAAACTTTTTTCGGATATACAGATTTATATAACAAAAGTAGAGGGTGACAAGTTTTGGATCGAGATCGCTGTTACGGAAAGACCGCGCCTTGCAGATTTTAAATTCGAAGGCGTCAAAAAATCGGAAGAAGATGATCTAAAGGGAAAAGTTGGGTTGGTAAAACAAACGATCATTACTGAAAATATGCGCCGTCGCGCAGCGGAGGTGATTACAAAATATTACACCGACAAAGGCTTTAAGAATGTAACGGTCAATATTGAGGAAAAAGCAGATTCGAGCTTTGTAAATTCAAACTCAATTGTCTTTCATGTTGACAGGGGCAGAAAGACCCATATTGATAACATCTTTTTCAATGGGAACGACAACGTGTCCAATACTAAATTGAAAAAGCAAATGAAGGGTTCAAAAGAAATGACAAAGATCACTTTGTATCCTTCGAAAGATGTAGACCCTTATGGCAAAGATTCCGCCATTACACTTAATGAATACATGAAGGAATGGGGACCGTTGGTGCCTTCAAAAACAAAAGCAGTTTTGGATCCTTACTTCCGTTTTAAATTATTCAGCTCGTCAAAATTTGACGCAAAAAAATACGAAGAAGACAAGGAAAAAGTTGTTAATTACTACAATTCGCTTGGCTACAGGGATGCTCAAATCGTTGCCGATACACAATACAATTCTACCAATGGCAACATCGACGTTGCACTAAAAATCCAGGAGGGTCATAAATACTATTTTGGGAATATTAGCTGGAAAGGAAATGCCAAATACTCGGACTCAATCCTTAACGTTTTACTTGGTATTCAGAAAGGTGACGTATACAATATTCAAACGTTGAATAAAAAGTTGGGAAAAGAGTTATCGCCAGAAGGTGGCGATATCAGTGGCCTTTATATGGACGACGGCTATTTGTTTTTCCGCGTCGATCCTGTTGAAACGGCGGTATATAATGATACGATAGATTATGAAATAAGGATGGTGGAAGGTCCCCAGGCGAGGATAAAGAATGTGACTATTGCAGGGAATGAAAAAACAAAAGATTATGTTATTCGCCGTGAACTTCGCACTGTCCCGGGTGAATTGTTCAATCGCTCAGAAGTAATTCGTTCAGTACGTGAGTTGGGTAATCTTCAATATTTCAACCAGGAAAAAATAAACCCCGGCGTTGTTCCAAATGCTGAAGATGGCACTGTGGACATCAACTGGACCGTTGAAGAAAAATCATCCGATCAGTTGGAACTTTCTGCAGGATGGGGCGGCGGTATTGGCTTAACAGGAACACTAGGTGTTTCCTTTAATAATTTTTCCATTAAGAACATTTTCAATAAGCAGGCGTGGGACCCCTTACCACAGGGCGATGGACAAAAATTAAGCTTGCGCTACCAATCCAACGGAAGAGCATTTAATTCATACAATGCTTCTTTTACCGAACCCTGGCTGGGAGGTAAAAAGAGAAATTCATTGACGCTTGCATACTATCACAGTAAGTTCTCAAACGCATTTGATCCTCTTACCGGGCTTCCTGATAAGACAAGATCGGATTCGAATTTTTTGAAAACGACAGGTATTACCATTTCATTGGGAAAGCAACTTAAATGGCCTGATGATTATTTCAGCCTTGTGTACTCGCTTAATTTCACGAAGTACAATATGATGAACTATCCAATATTCGCGGGAATGGATAGTGGAATTTCTACCAACGTCAGTCTCAAGATAGCCTTGCAGCGTTCGTCGGTTTTTGACCCGATATTTCCCCGAAGCGGTTCGAATTTTATCGCCAGCGTACAATTAACACCTCCTTATTCTTTGATTGATCCCGGTATCATCACATCGGTGAACCCGTACGAACACCCCGAATACCACAAGTGGCGCTTTAATGCAGAATGGTATGTACCGATAGGAAGGGGAACCGGTGAAGACAAAAACAGGCAGTTTGTTTTAAAGATGGCCGCCAAGTATGGGTTTATGGGGCGGTACACAAAGAAGCTCGATTTTTCACCGTTCGAAAGATTCCAGTTGGGCGACGCGGGATTGACCAACAATTATGGTTTGCTCGGATATGAGATCATTTCCCAAAGAGGCTACCCGGTATATGAAAACTCTGATCCGAATATTAATCCTGATCAAAGCAGTGCAAACAGATTCTTTACCATTTTTAATAAATACGTCTTGGAACTGCGCTATCCGTTAGTGACTAACCCAAGCAGTACGATTTATGGTCTTACATTTTTTGAAGCAGCAAATGGCTGGTACGATTTTAAAGACTATAATCCATTTCGTCTTCGTAGGAGTGCTGGTGTAGGTATGCGATTCTTTTTGCCTATGTTTGGCTTGCTTGGATTTGATTATGGTATTGGTATTGACCGCCTTGGCCCCAATACCAAGCTCAAAGATGCATCACGCTTTACCTTTATGCTTGGCTATGAACCAGAATAAGAAGTGGCCAACAGCCTATGATTATCATAGTTCCCCGTTGAACTTTGGACGTATTCAATTCTACTCATTATAAATTGAACAACATGAAAAAAGTATTGCTTGTAGTATGCAGCTTATTGCTTATAGCCCTTGTAAGCCAGGCACAGAAATATGCCATTATTGACACAAGGTACATCCTCGATAAGATGCCCGACTATAAACTGGCCCAGTCCAAACTTGATGACATAGCTGCCGGATGGCAAAAAGAAATTGACAGCCTGCAGACTGAGCTCAATAAAATGTACAAAGATTATGACGCTGAACAAGTGATGCTAAGCGATGACCTGCGCAAGAAAAGAGAGGCCCAACTCTTTTCGAAGGAGAAATATCTGAGGGACCAGCAACGCAATCGCTTTGGTTTTGAGGGCGATCTGTTCAAAAAAAGGCAGGAACTGATAAAACCCGTTCAGGATAAGGTTTACAACGCCGTTCAAAAAATTGCGACTACAAGAGGATATGACTTTATCCTCGATAAAAGTGAAGGAATTACCGTTATCTTTGCCGACCCAAAACTGGACAAGAGCGATGATGTGTTAAGAGAGCTGGGCATTAAATAAAAATCCCGTTTGCGGGCAACCAATTATTTAAAAAACCAATCTTAAAACAGCTACAGTCACTAAAACAAACTGTAAAACGAAGTTCAAAAATTAAATCATGAAAAAAGTTATTTCGCTGGTAGTAATTGCATGCGGGTTGCTGGCAGCCACCAATGCCAATGCACAAACAAAAATCGGGTACATCAGGATTGATGATGTTGTGAGCCTGATGCCTGAAGCCGCCAAAATAGATACTTTACTGCAGAAGTATCAGAATGACTCGTTGAATCAAACTTTAAACAATATTGTCCAGGAGTATCAATACAAGGACAGCATGCTGACCAAGGTGGATACTTCAAAAACACCCAAACAGATCTTAAATCAATTGCGTACTGATGTAAATGTGCTTGCTTACCAGATACAAAACTGGCAAAGTCTTGCAGGGCAGGCATACCAGGCAAAACAGGAACAACTATTAGCGCCGCTTTATAATAAAGCAATCACGGCTGTGAGAACGGTCGCAAAAGAAAAAGGATATGCATATGTTATGTCCAAGGATGCATTCCTTGTAGCACCCGATGGGGATGATATGTTGCCGGCAGTAGCTGCAAAATTAGGAGTTAAGGTTCCTGTCGGTGCCACTTCGCGACCTGCGACGGGGAAACCAAATCAATAAAATTGTTCTGAACTTATTTTTCAAAGCCTCGCCGAATGACGGGGCTTCTTATTTTTGTAAGATGCCTTCACAAAACCCAATTGGTGTTTTCGATTCCGGCTATGGCGGATTAACAGTACTAAAAGAGATCGTAAAAAAACTCCCCCGTTACGACTACATTTATTTAGGTGACAATGCCAGGGCGCCCTATGGCAACCGGTCCTTTGAAACGGTTTACCGCTATACACTTGAGTGTGTAAAATGGTTCTTTTCGAAAGGGTGCCACTTAGTAATCCTTGCCTGCAATACTGCTTCTGCAAAAGCCTTGCGCACTATCCAGCAAAATGACCTTCCAAGAATTGACGGTGAAAAAAGAGTATTGGGCGTCATCCGACCTACAACAGAAGTGATCGGTAGTTTATCCGAATCGAAGCATGTAGGAATTTTAGGAACTGCAGGAACGATTAACTCAAACTCATATGTTCTGGAAATTCAAAAATTTTATCCGACTCTGAAAGTCTATCAACAAGCGTGTCCCATGTGGGTGCCACTGGTTGAGAATAATGAATACGACAACCATGGCACTGATTTTTTTATAAAAAAATATATCCAGCAACTCCTGGGCCAGGACGAAGCCATAGATACGATCTTGCTGGCTTGTACACACTATCCATTATTGATGGACAAGATTAAGGAGTATTCACCGGCCGACATGAAGATCTTAAGCCAGGGTGAAATCGTGGCGAAAAGTCTTGAGGATTATTTACGGCGTCATCCGGAAATTGAAAGCAGGTGCAGTAAAAACAATTCCAGGGAATTCTATACAACCGATTCTACTGAGGATTTTGACAACCACGCCAGTATCTTCTTCGGAGAAAGCGTGCAATCAAAACATCTTGACCTCGATCACGGATAACCGGTTTCTAATAAAATACGGCGGCTTCGTTCAATAGTAATCGTCCGCGAGTGATTCAGATCAACCGCTAAAATCCTCTAAAAATCTGCAAATATCTGTGGCAAACCTCTTACCTTTGCCGTCCTTTCACAAACCATAGGTGTGGTGACCTATGGGAAAGAAATGAAACCTGGTCCGTTCTCCCGGATCGTATTTCAAAAAGATCCGGAGCAGTGTCTTCGGAAAAAAATGAATTTATGAAACGTACATTTCAACCACATCGCCGTCGAAGAAAATCAGTTCATGGTTTTCGCAAACGCATGCAAACCGCTAACGGCCGTAAAGTAGTGGCTAGCCGCAGAAGAAAGGGTCGCAAAAAGCTGAGTGTTTCTGATGAAAGAAAGCTGAAATAATTCGATTCAAAGAAAGCACGAATGTTTTAATAATTTTATGGTCCCGAATTAAATTCGGGACTTTTATTTTATAGATCTTGTGGCTAAACAATTTCCTCTTGGAAAAAATGAGCGGCTGAAAAGCCGGAAGCAAATTGAACAACTGTTCAGCGAAGGGAAGAACTTTCCTTCGTCTCCGTTTCGGGTCCATTACATCCTTAAGCCACTTGCTAATGAGTCTTCATCAAATCTTCAATTTGGAGCTGGTGTCTCAGGAAAAAATTTCAAACGAGCTGTAGATAGAAACAGGATAAAACGATTGACCAGGGAGGCTTATCGCCTGCAAAAAAAACAGCTGCACGAGATGTTGAAGCAAAAAAAGCTTCAGCTAAACATCTTTTTCATTTACACGAGTAAGGAGCTCCCGTTGTTTTATGCTGTGAAGGAAAAAGTAAATGTAATTTTGAATAAGTTGATAAAGATCCTGAATGAAACTAATTCTCCGGCTACTTAGTTTGCCATTTATTGCATTGATAAAAGTCTATCAATGGATCATTTCTCCCTGGATAGGGCCAAAATGCAGATTTACTCCTACCTGCTCGCAATATGCGCTGGAGGCCTTAAAAAAATATGGATTGTTCAAGGGTACCTGGCTGGCGATAAAAAGAATTTCACGATGCCATCCCTGGGGCGGCCATGGTTATGACCCCGTGCCGTAGAGCTTTTTTTGCGTGCGTTCTTTAGTTTTTGAAAGGCTGACAATTGAAGCGCTGCCGAGGTTAAAGTTTATATGCATTGAGCATCCTCTTCCAGGCGATGATACGATCTCGACGCTACCATTAAAAGTTTCGGCGCGATTAATAATATTGGTGATCCCAAGTCCTTTTCGTTTTACATGGATGTCAAAGCCGCGGCCATTGTCTTCGATGAATAAAGAAACGTTGTTAGGTTGGTGCTCGAGAAGTAAGTGGACCTTCGATGCCTGCGCATGTTTGCGAATATTGTTTAATTGTTCCTGAATGATACGATAAATAGAGATCTTAAGGTCTTCGCTGAGACTGTCCTCGTGAAGATCTACAATCGTATATTCAATTGTTCTTTTCCCATCAATCTGGTTATATTCTTCTGCGAGCTCTTCAAGAGATTCTCTTAGTGTAAGGTCACCCAAAGAAGGCGGTGCTAAAAATCTTGAAAGTTTACGGAGTTCTTCAATACATGAATTGATAAGATTCTTACCACGGGTTAGCATCTCTTCCTGCTTTTCCGGGTTATGCACAGAGTTCTCAATAAATAATTTTGAAGTCGACAAGATCTGGTTCACATTATCGTGTAACTCTCGTCCTAATTCAAGCCTTTCTTTTTCCTGTGCCTTGATGGTTGCCAGTGTAATTTCTCTCTGCTTCAGGATTTTTTGTTTGCTGATCTGGTCCTTCAAGCGATGTTTCTCCTTTTCTGACGCCGTCAATTTTTGCTCAGCCATTTTGCGCTCGGTAATATCCTGGCAGGTTCCTATTACCTTTTCGGGTTTACCATAAGGGTCAAAGAGTACATCTGATCTCTCATAAACAAATTTCGTATCACCATTTCTTAAAACAATTTGATGCTCGCTTTCATAGGAAGTACCTGCTTGCACACTTCCCAGGAAAGATCTCATCATCGATTCCCGGTCTGCTTCATGGACGTGGCTGAAGAAAAGTTTTTTATTTACTTTCACTTCTCCCGGTTCATATCCGAATATCCGGTAGGTTTCATCGGACCATATCAACCTGTTTGTGCCTAATGGATCTTCCGTGAGGTTAAGTTGCCAGCTACCCGTTTTTGAAATTTGTTGAGAGGTCAGTAAGTGCGCCTGGTTTTGCAAGAGTCTCTTTTGAGCCTCCTGCAGCATCTTGTTTTTGTTCCGTAGCCGGGCTACCATATTAAATATAATGATCCCAATAACGGCAAGAATTATTACTCTTATTCCAATCAAGACATTAATGTAGCTGATCGATCTTTTAAAGTAATTGTCTGCGGCTGCTTCCTGGCCTTTGATATCGTTGGTTATCGCCCGGAATGCTTCCCTATCTTCACGGCGTTCCAATAACAATGTAAGTTTTGTGTCCGCCTCATTTGCAAGCTGCTTATATTTATCCGTTAATTTATAGTTAGCATCATATATCTGCAGAGCTGCAAGGGCCATTAATAAAAGAAGAGAGAGATAACCGACAAAAGCGATCCATCTGCCGGGGATGTTCTTCGAGACATTTATCATGAGAGGTGGTTTTGGATATTGGAACTGAATCTTTTAGAACGATCGCCAATCTGTTTTATTGTGCAGTTTGCACCGTTACAAAATCATAGAACAAAAAAAGAGCAACTTTGGGCTGCTCTTTTCGTATCTATCTCTTTTTACAATCAGGCTTTTGAAAAATATTCTTCCACTTTTTTCCAGTTGATCACGTTCCATACGGCCTTTAAATAGTCAGGTCGTTTGTTTTGATATTTTAGATAATAAGCATGCTCCCAGACATCAACACCTAAAATGGGAATTCCCTGTACTTCGGCAACATCCATTAAAGGATTATCCTGGTTAGGAGTAGATGATACTTCCAGTTTTCCATCCTTGACTATTAACCAGGCCCAACCGCTTCCAAATCTTGTCGCGCCTGCTGCATTGAATTTTTCCTGGAAAGCTTCAAAAGAACCAAATGCAGAATTGATCGCATCGGCTAATTTGCCTGAAGGTTTTCCGCCTGCATTCGCCGAAAGAATGTTCCAGAAGAAAGAATGATTCCAGTGACCGCCACCATTATTGCGAACAGCAGGAGAAATTTTACCTGCATTCGCGACCAATTGTTCTAAAGTTTTATTTTCATGTTCGGTGCCGGCAATGGCTTTATTAAGATTGTCAACATAGGCCTGGTGATGCTTGCCATGATGTATTTGCATGGTCTGACTGTCGATGTGTGGTTCCAATGCATCAAATGCATATGGTAACGCAGGTAA
>Ga0070683_100002318_pt1 | contig 15100 bp, 16 predicted proteins | sample KBSC713LmetaG_FD_64662 | JGI IMG/M metagenome (GOLD analysis project Ga0070683, IMG submission 64662) | Corn rhizosphere microbial communities from Kellogg Biological Station, Michigan, USA - KBS C7.1-3L metaG | ecosystem: Host-associated > Plants > Roots > Rhizosphere ...
CCCCGAATTCCCTGGATAAAAAATATACCAGCCGAATTGGTGACGGTTCCCAGCCTGGTTCTGAGGTTTTGAACTGACGCTCCTGACAAGGGAAGGCCATCTTCAATAGTGGTCACTTTTCCTGTGATTCTATTAACTGGAATCGTATCCTGGAAGAAATGCCTGGCGGTATTACCTGAATGAGCATAGGAGTGGGATGAGATCAGGCCTAAAAAGAAAAACGCAAAACTTAAAAACGAAATTTTATTTTTTAATAGGAATTGGTTGTAGTCAATTGCAAAGGTCATAAACAGCCTCATTTGAATTTTAAAAAGACAATAAAAATGTGCTAAACGTTGTAAATGTACCCTAAAATAGTTCATTTGTTCGGAGCAAAGTGGCATGTTCGAGGTCAATTTACAAGAGGCAGATTTAAATTATAAACGTAAACAAAAAGTAATAGTTGCTAAAAAGGCCAATGTTATGTTCGGCCAAGTTTAGGTCGCATGATATCCGGGAAATTTTATTATGTGTTTATCTAATTGTTGAATAGGATTTGGATTTCTGAGTGTTGAACTAGAAGTAGTCTTTAGGTCCTAAAATGGCAAGTTGTAATATGTCCGCATCCTTGGAACTATTTAAGTATAAGAAATCGCCGATATATCCCTTTCCATTCTATTTAGGCTTATACTTTGCCTCCTGGAAGATCATTTTCGCTGGTGTGGTCAAAATTTCCTGCAAAGTCATTTCTGGTTTATTCTCGGCGAATTTTTGCACTATACGCCAGCCAATCCATTGACCGATATTTCCAGGAGTGCCATTGCCCTGAAGATCATGCGGCATATCCTGGGTGAACGGGCCTTCGCCTAAATAATTTTTCATCCGCTCCTGGTCAACCGTGTAAGGGTCAGGAGTGCTTTGTAAAAATTCGCCCCAAATATTGCCTTCATTCTTTTTAATGAATTCTGTTTGATTTTTGGAATATCCGGTTTTCAAAGTGTCTGACGCCTCGGGTAAAAATTTGTCCAACAAATACCATTGCTTCCCTCTTTCGATCATTTGTTCAATTAAAGATGTTGATTCACCGTTATCTGTGTAAATATGATTGGCGATAGACCGGATTGAATTGGGAACAATGTAATCTTCGTTAAATCTTCTGCGCAAATAATCAGGATATTGAACTGGATCATAACCTGCAAAATCGCTGCCTAAAAACATCTGAAGACTAATGATCAAAGTATCCTGGTAATAAGTTGTTCCATAAACTTCCTGCGGATCATCCGGATTAAAGCTTTCAACAGAAACAATAACATTCGGAATTTTAAAAGAAGCATAATAATGCTTTATATACTTAAAACTTTGTTCAAGACCACTTCTGACGTTGTCCAGGTTCTTGTATTTTTTTTCGACGGCATCTGCCAAGGGTTTTATGCTATTGTAAAAAATTTTTACGGCCTGTTCATATGTCTTGCCTTGTTGCGTCGCCATTGCATTAATTGGTGAAAGGAACTCTGAGTATAACGGTAAAAAGGAAGGATATTTTCTCTGCAATTCATTTAAAGATTGGTCAATTCGATTGGTATCTATGGCAAAGAAGTCCTTGTCAAACCGTTCCATTTTTACATTCACCTTAATATCTGAAACGTTTGGTTTGCCATTTGAATTAGTACAGGAGATTCCAGCAAAAAAAAGCAGTATGCTAATAATAAAACGCATGCTGTTGTTAACGGTTTTATTCATCATTTATTTCGGAACTTTGCGGTTTAACAGATTTAACGAAGATGAAGATTTTTTTAGCGCAGCAAAATTATCATATCGGAAATTTTGAAGAGAATGCAACAAAAATCATTGATGGCATTAACAAAGCAAAACAAGTTGGTGCTGACCTTGTGGTCTTTTCTGAGTTATGTATTTGTGGTTATCCTCCAAGAGATTTTTTAGAGTTTAAAGACTTTATTGGTCAATGTTACGACACATTGGATCGAATTAAGGAACATGCCGATGACATTGGCGTGCTTGTTGGAAGCCCTGCTCACAATCCGCAAAAAGAAGGAAAGGATCTATTCAATGCGGCTTTTTTACTTCATGAAAAAAAGATCAAGGCAGAAGTTCATAAAACCTTATTACCTAACTACGACGTATTCGATGAATACCGCTATTTTGAACCGGCGTTTGAATGGAAATGCATTGATTTTAAGGGAAAGAAACTGGCTGTAACCATATGTGAAGATATCTGGAATTTAGGAGATAATCCTTTATATCGCATTACTCCAATGGAAATGCTGATCAAAGAAAAGCCGGATGTAATGTTGAACATTTCTGCATCACCTTATAATTATGCAGCAGATGTTGTAAGGAGAAGCATTATGGAGGCGCATACTTTGAAGTACGGTTTGCCCATACTCTATTGCAATACGGTAGGTTCTCAAACAGAAATTGTTTTCGATGGTGGGAGTTTGGTTTATGATGCAAGTGGTAACCTGGCGAAGGAGATGAAATACTTTGAAGAAGATTATTATTTGGCAGATCTGGCCTGCCTAAATCCCTCCGGCGGAGGGACTTCGCTGCAGCACAATTCCTTACTTGTTGAAGAATCTTTTGGTCATTCGAGGCTTTCTGAAAGTACGGAGGCGAACAATCCATCGACAACTACCATAAGTCGGGTTAGTGACAGGAACTCTTCACTCGCTGACGGAGGACCGAAAGCGGCTACACGCCAATATTTTTATTCTCCTGCTGAAGTAGGCCGCGATTCTGATACTTTAAAATATTTAACAGAAACAAAAAACATCCAGGAAATTCATGATGCCCTGATCTTAGGAATACGTGATTACTTCCATAAGATGGGATTTAAAAAAGCAACGTTAGGGGCAAGCGGCGGAATAGACAGTGCAGTAGTGCAAGCCCTGGCTGTTGAGGCTTTAGGCAACGAAAACGTTCATGTTCTCCTCATGCCATCGCAATACTCATCCGACCATTCAGTCACTGATGCCAAAAAATTGAGTTCTAATCTTGGGAACAGGTATGACCTTATCGCGATCAAGGACGTTTATGAAAGTTTTTTACAGTCACTTCGTCCTATTTTTAAAGACCTTCCATTCAATGTTGCTGAGGAAAATATTCAAAGCCGTACAAGAGGCAACTTATTAATGGGACTTGCAAATAAGATGGGCTATATTTTATTAAATACATCTAATAAAAGCGAACTGGCAACCGGATACGGCACTTTATATGGAGATATGGCTGGTGGCTTAAGTGTACTTGGAGATTTATATAAAACACAGGTGTACGCTTTGGGAAAATATATTAATAAAGATCAAGAAATTATTCCAAACAATATTTTGGTTAAAGAACCGTCTGCAGAATTAAGACCCAACCAAAAAGATAGTGACAGCTTACCGGATTATGCAACACTTGACAGAGTATTATATCAATACATTGAATTAAGACAGGGTCCTAAAGAAATTATTGCCCAGGGTTACGATCCTAAAGTGGTAGCAAGGATTTTGAAATTAGTTAACACCAATGAGTATAAGCGCAATCAATTCTGCCCAATTATTCGCGTAAGTTCCAAAGCATTTGGTGTTGGAAGACGGTTACCGATCGTAGCAAAATATTTATCCTGATTAATGTTTGAGGTTCACAATGGCAGTTACTGCCCCGAATCCGGTCACAGTTGTATCTTTTAGTAAGGATAATCTCGTACCGGATAATTCTTTTATTCTAAAACTTCCTCCAATACCTGCCACGGCTCCTGCTGAAACGTTTAAAACAGTTTCGTTGTTTAAAAAACTCCATGTGAATGCTGAAGTGGCAGGTGCATTGGTACAAACGTTCGTGTTTTCAGAAATTGTTCCACTATTATTCGAATTAAAACGGATTGTATTGTCAAGTGTACAGGCAGGAATGGTTCCGGTTGTACTGAAATCAACAAGAATATTTCCATTAGGATCGCCAATTCCGCCATTATCATATCTCCAGTCACCATTTGTGAGCTGTTGAGTTTTATCAGCCGAAGAATTTGAATCTTTGTTTTTTTCGCATGAAAGAATCAAAAAACAAAGTGCAGTAATTAAAAGAGTATATTTCATACGTAAATCTTTCATTAAATAATTTAATCCAGGTAAAAATTACGTGCATTTTTTAAGCCAAATGATTAAATAGCTAAATTTTAGCTTTACGGCAGAATCTTTGCTAATGCACAGATTGTATTTTAAAGACCTAAACCGCATTTATGTTCAAAACCTCTGAAGATATTCGACAGCTTAATGAAAAGATTGGTTATGCAGGCCGGTTTGTTGAAAGCATCCGTAATGAAGTTGGTAAAGTAATTATTGGTCAGAGTTACATGCTTGACCGTTTATTAATCGGGCTTCTTAGTAATGGCCACGTGCTGCTGGAAGGCGTACCAGGTTTAGCAAAAACGCTAACAATTAAATCACTTTCTCAGGCAATTCATGCAAAGTTCAGCCGTATACAATTTACTCCAGATCTTTTGCCTGCCGACGTAATTGGTACCCTGATCTACAACCAACAGAAAAATGAATTTGTGGTTCGTAAAGGTCCCATCTTCGCCAATTTTATTTTGGCAGATGAGATCAACAGGGCCCCCGCCAAAGTGCAAAGTGCTTTGCTGGAAGCCATGCAGGAAAGACAAGTAACCATTGGTGATACGACTTACAAATTGGAGGAACCGTTTCTGGTTTTGGCTACTCAAAACCCATTGGAACAGGAGGGAACGTATCCCTTACCCGAAGCACAGGTAGATAGATTTATCATGAAAGTTGTAGTAGGCTATCCTTCCCGTAGCGAAGAACAAATTATCATTCGCCAAAATGTACAGGGTGCAACAACACCCGCTGTGAACCAGGTGGTATCTGTACAGGAAATTGCAAATGCCAGGGAAATGGTGCGTACTATTTATATGGATGAAAAGGTTGAGCAATACATCCTCGACATTGTTTTTGCCACGCGTAATCCCTCAGAATACAAATTGGATAATTTAAAGCCTTTGATCTCGTATGGTTCTTCTCCAAGAGGCAGCATTAATCTCGCTATTGCTTCCAAGGCTGTGGCATTTTTAAATAAAAGAGGTTATGTAATTCCTGAGGATGTAAGAAGCATTTGTAATGATGTACTCCGGCATAGGATAGGGTTAACCTATGAAGCCGAGGCTGAAAATATAGTCATTACAGATGTTATTGATCAGATACTTCAAAAAGTTGATCTTCCATAATGGAGAAGTCTAAAAAGTTCAAACGGTTCCAAAGTTGAAATAGCACTAAGCCCGGGGAACTGTTCAATTTTGTGAAACACAAATTATGCTCACAACTGCCGACATAATAAAGAAAGTCCGAATACTGGAGATAAAAAGTAAAAAGCTTGCAACGGATCTTTTTACTGGCGAATATCATTCCGCATTCAAGGGAAAGGGAATGTCCTTTAAAGAAGTTCGTGAATACGCAGCAGGAGATGATATTCGATTTATCGACTGGAATGTATCCGCAAGATTTGGCCATCCTTTCAGTAAAGTTTTTGAAGAAGAAAGGGAATTAACAGTGATGCTGCTTATTGACATCAGTGCCAGTTCCATGTTTGGAACATTAAACGCGAACAAAAAAGATATTGCTACTGAAATTGCTGCCGTTATTGCATTTTCTGCAGTTAACAATGGCGATAAAGTGGGTGTTATTCTATATAGTGATAAAATTGAAAAATATATTCCCCCAAAAAAAGGCAAGCAGCATGCGCTCTATATTGTAAGGGAGTTGTTATCGGCAGAACCGAAAAGCGCTACCACGCAGTTAAGCGCAGCATTAAAATATTTTAATAATACGACAAGGCAACAGAGCATTTCTTTTATTTTAAGTGATTTTATTGATGCCAACTACCAGGATGCACTTCGCATTTCGGGTAATAAGCACGACGTAGTTGGCGTGAAGCTGTATGATAGAATGGATAAGACTTTACCGGCCGTCGGGATGTTGCGGGTAGAAGATTCAGAAACAGGTAACCAAAAGTGGATCGATACCAATAGTTCATTTGTTCGCTTTGAATATGAAAAAGAATTCTTCCGGGTCACCGATTATTGCATTGAAACTTTTAAACGTGCGGGATGCAGTTTATTGCACGTTCGCACAGATGAAGATTATGTAAAAGTGTTGCAACGATTTTTTATCAGCAGGAATAAATAATGAAAGGCTATTTTTTATTACTCATATCGGTTCTTACCTTGTCTGTATCTGCTCAAAGGGTAGTTCTTAAAACGGATAAACAAAAAATCCTGATAGGAGAACAATTTCATCTACGCATCCAGGCAAATTTTTATAAAGGTGAAGCTTTAGATTTTTTTGAAGTAGATACCATGCCTGGTTTCGAGGTCCTTGATAAATCCGGAATTGATACCTCCAAGTTTAATGAAGGTGTAGCGTTGATACAAAATTTTACACTAACCAGTTGGGATTCCGGAAAAATTCAAATTGCTCCGCTTGTGTTGGGGAGTTATAGAACCAAACCTCTAACCATTGAGGTTGCTTATTCCCCCCACCCCTTTGATACCACCCAACCTTATCATGACATTCATGATATAATGGAAGCGAAACGGCCTAGTGAAAGCAGCTGGTATTGGTATTTAATTGGCATTTTAATTCTAATGCTTCTGTTCCTTTTATTTTTTCCAAGAGGTAAGCCAAAAAAATCCGGAGAATTTGTTTCAGATGAAGGTGCATACAAGCGGGCCTTAAAAAAGCTTGATATACTACAAAAGAAACCGTCACCGGATAACAAAGTATTTTACACGGAACTGATTCAAATTTTGCGTGAATACCTTCACAAACGAAAAAATATTTACTCGTTTTCAAAAACAACAGAAGATCTGTCTATGCAAATTGAAAGGCTGAATTTGGATACAGATCAATATCAACAATTGGTACAAGCCTTAGTGCTAAGCGATTTTGTAAAATATGCAAAATACCAGTCAACAGAGGAAGAAAGGAGAAATTCGCTTGAATCCATAAAAGAAAGTATTGTAGCAATTGAGAATTCAAATATCGCAACTCCTAAACTTCAAACTTCAGTTTCCTGATGCTGTATGACTGGTTACGACATATCGAATTCAAAAACCAATGGGTGCTGCCTTTACTTTTGTCCCTTCCTGTTCTTGCATGGTATTACTATCGAACCGCATCCTGGAGGAAGTCATCCTTTAAAGTTACCAGTACCGATGCTTTTACAGTTCGAACAGTAAGGAACAGTTTTATTCATTTACCCTTTTGGCTTCGATTGATTGCCATTGGTTGTGTGATTCTCTCTTTAGCACGACCACAGGTTCGTAATGTAACCAGTAAAACAAAAGGCCAGGGAATTGATATCGTTTTATGCATGGACATCAGCGGAAGTATGCTTTCGGCAGATTTTGTTCCAAATCGACTTGAAGTTTCCAAGCAAATGGCAGAAGAGTTTGTACGAAAAAGGCCAATTGACAATATTGGCTTGGTAATATTTTCGGGGGAGAGTTATACGCAATACCCTTTGTCAACGGATCACGACGGCCTGGTTAACCAGATTAGGGCACTAAGGAGTGGAATGTTGGTTGATGGAACTGTGATAGGCGAGGGGCTTGCAACTTCTGTGCAAAGGTTGGCTTCGAGTAAATTGAAAAGCAAAATCATAATTCTTTTGACCGATGGCAATGAACAACCACCAGAAACAAGGGTAATCGATCCGTACACAGCTTTAGAAATCGCCAAGGCTAAAGGCGTGAAAGTTTATACCATTGGTTTAGGTGCATTGGGAACAAGAACAGTAGAAGAGAGAGGAAATAAAATAGCAAGTTTTCTTGACGAAAACCTACTCAAACGAATTGCTACACAAACCAACGGTGCTTACTTCAGGGCGATTGACAAAGAAAGTCTCCAGGAAATCTACAGGCAAATTGACCGCCTTGAGAAATCGGATATAGAAGTGGTAACAAAAACAAAGTTTGAAGAAGAATTTGTCTGGTTAATTCTTGCGGCTTTATTCTTTCTGATGCTCGATATAATTTTGAGATATACTTCTTTAAGAACATTTCCATAACATGCAGGGCATCGTTTATAAATCAACGGGAAGTTGGTATAGTGTGAAGGACCACACGGGAAAAATGTGGAATGCCAGAATAAAAGGCGTTTTTAAGCTTGACGAAATCACATCGTCTAACCCAATTGCCGTAGGGGATATTGTAGATTTTGAAGAAGAGGACCAAAACGAGCAAACCGTCATTATCAACCGGATTCATGATCGTAAAAATTATATCAATCGACAATCGCCGCGAGCAAAAAGTCAGCAACACATAATTGCATCGAATATTGACCAGTCCTTATTAATTGCTACGATAAAAGAGCCTCGAACTTCGCAAGGTTTCATAGATCGTTTTTTAGTTGCCTGCGAAATGTATCATGTACCGGCAATCATTTTGTTTAATAAACTTGATTTATACAAGGATAAAGACGTGGCAAAATTTGAGAACATGAAAGAAGTCTATGAAAAAATTGGTTACCAGGTAGTATCAATCAGCCTGAAAGAAGATCAAAATATTGACCGTATTGAAAGACTTCTAAGGAATAAGATTACGTTAGTGAGCGGACACAGTGGAGTCGGGAAATCTACATTTATTAATGCTGTTATTCCGGACGCCTCCATCAGAACACAAAATATAAGTGGATGGAGCGGTAAAGGCCAACATACAACCACTTTTGCAGAAATGTATGAATTGGCATCTGGCGGAAAAATTATTGATACCCCAGGGATGAAAGAGTTCGGACTGATAGGTGTAGAAAGGCAAGAGTTGTCAGGTTACTTTCCTGAAATGAGAGAAAGGCTGAATGATTGCCAGTTCAATAATTGTCTTCATATTAATGAACCTGGATGTGCAGTGAAGCAAGCGGTAGTTGATGGACAAATAGACGAGGAAAGGTATATCAGCTATTATAATATAGTAGAGTCCATTCCGGAACAAACATGGTGATCAGGCAATACGCTTTTTATGCATATCAATTGTCATTAGTTTGCCTTCCAGTACGTTCGCCAATTCCACTACTGCCTTGTTATCTTTTTTCCTGGCATCTTTTGTTCTTGTTGGGAAAACAGAGATACCGTTGTAAATACTGTATTGCAAAGTAAGATGGTGATGCCCAAGAGTGAAATCCCAACTAATTGCATCAAAATCGTCTTCTTTATTTATGAAAACAACCTGCAGGTCATCGCTTAAAATATCAGCAATCTGGTAAAATCTTTTTAATCCACCGTCGCCGTCAATTACAGCTTCTGTACAACCTAAAGTTGTTCGTAGGGTGAGACTCATAAAATATAATTTTTACAATGAGCAATTTACTTAAAGACAATCCAGTGGACCGTTTTGTTGCATTATGCAATTATTAAGCCTTGAATTTTCCGGCTTTTCTTTGTTCTGCTTTGGACATATCCAGGGCACGTTCCGCACCAACATTCCGTCCATTGCTTGGACAGCCACGTTTAGCCTTGAACATAGAGCATGAAGTAACAAGAAATGAAAAACTGAAGATGAGAATAATGTAGCGTACAGTTTTCATTGATAACGGTTTTCCTAAAGGTAAAAGAAAATCCCGAGGATTAAAAGGCTTTTGAAGCTTCGTTAACAGAATCAAACCATTTAGAATAACCCACATAATTATTGGCAATTCTATTGATCTCACCTTCAATCTTTTCAGGTGAAATATCTTTTACTTTTTTAGCCGGAATGCCGGCATAAATAGCACCGCCTTCACAAATTGTGCCTTCTAGAACCACGGCTCCGGCCGCAATAATGGTATTGCTGTGAACTATTGAATTGTCCATTACGATTGCTCCCATTCCAACTAAAACATTATCGTGTACAGTACAGCCATGAACAATGGCATTGTGCCCAATTGAAACATTGTTGCCTATTATTGCCTTTGTTTTTTTAAAGGTGCAGTGGATAATAGCTCCATCCTGTATGTTTACTTTGTCGCCAATGCGAACACTGTTTACATCGCCACGGATCACTGCATTGAACCAAATACTACATTCGTTACCCATAATCACATCACCAACAATTGTTGCGTTGGGAGCTATGAAGCAATTCTGTCCCCATTTTGGAAACTTTTCTTCTACTGGAAGAATCAGAGCCATTTCTTTGTGGTTTACGGCTGCAGATTTACGATTTTTTTCTGAGGCAGGTTAGAGACCGTGTTAAAGAATGGCGACATAAATACAGACTCCCTTATGTACGCCAATTTTCAATGATGATATAGTTCGGTAACTCTCATCAATTACCATTCTGATTTTGAAGGTTCATCAGGTTACTATATTTAAGGAAATGGAAATCTTACTTTAGCAAAATGAACCTTCGTCATTTATTTCTTCAGCATATTGCTCAAACTTCATCGGCTCCGCTGACGCTGGAAATTGTAAAGGCAGAAGGCTGTGAATTGACAGATGCTTCCGGAAAGAAATATATTGATTTGATTGGCGGGATCAGTGTTGCTAATGTTGGTCATCGCCATCCAAATGTTGTTGAAGCCATAAAAAAACAGTTGGATCAATACATGCATGTGATGGTGTATGGTGAATTTGTTCAAAGTCCGCAGGTGCAATATGCAAAGCTGCTGACAGATCATCTGCCTGCAGCGTTAAATTCTGTTTATTTCACCAACTCAGGCGCAGAAGCAGTAGAAGGTGCAATGAAACTTTCAAAAAGAGCAACAGGTAGAACGGAAATCATTGCATTTAAAAATTCTTACCATGGTTCAACTCAAGGCGCTCTAAGCATTATCGGCGACGAATACTGGAGAAACGCTTATCGTCCACTGTTACCGAATGTTGTGCACTTAAATTATAATTCTTTTGAAGACCTGGCCTTCATCACTGATCAAACCGCCTGCGTAATTGCAGAAACCATCCAGGCCGAAGCGGGTATCATTGCCCCCAAACTAGACTGGATACAAGCATTACAAAACAAATGCAAACAAACCGGGACTCTTTTCATCCTGGATGAAATACAAGCAGGTTTTGGGAGAACCGGCAAACTCTGGGGATTTCAAAATTTTAATGTTACTCCCGACATTTTGCTTTTGGGAAAAGCATTGGGTGGAGGTATGCCATTGGGTGCTTTCATTGCTGACAAGAATTTAATGAACCATTTAACTAACAATCCAGTGCTGGGCCATATTACAACTTTTGGGGGACACCCGGTTTGCTGCGCTGCTGGTATTGCTGCATTCAAAATTTTACTCGAAAATGATTTTGGTGTTTCAAAAAAACAACAACTATTCAAATTGCTTCTCCAAAATGCCAAAATAAAATCCATTCGTTCTTTTGGATTATGGTTGGCTATTGAATTCGATTCGTTCGAAATTTGTAAGGCCATCATCGATACCTGTATTCAAGGTGGGATGATTACGGATTGGTTTTTATTTGCGTCCAATTGTTTACGTATTTCGCCACCTCTTACTATATCAGATGAACAAATCGAAAAGGCTTGCGAGATAATAAATAATTCCATTAACCAGGTGTTTGGTTTGCGCTAACAAAACGTCCATGTTTCTTTCCTGATTTAAAAAAGCGCAATTTTTTCTTTGGCAAATGAAATTCTTATATTTACTTTGTAAAACAAAGTGCTTTTTATGAACGTAGAAAATACCCATTTAGATACGTTACAAGATATTCGGAAAATGATGCAACGGTCCAGCCGTTTCATCTCACTGAGCGGTTTAAGTGGCATAGCTGCTGGCATATGGGCATTAATAGGGTCATATTTTGCCTATACCTGGTTAAATGAATACTATAATGAGTATTATAATAATGGAGGTTTTACTGGCTCGTCTTTTCACGAACTTAAATTGAACCTTTTTTTACTGGCTGTTGCTGTTTTGACCCTTTCAATAGTTTCTGCTTTTTACTTTACCTGGCGAAAAGCCGGTAAGGATAACATTCCAATGTGGGATCATTCCATGAAGTTGTTAACGATTAATCTGCTGATTCCATTAATCACTGGTGGGTTGTTTATCCTCTCTATGTTACAGCAAAACGACTGGCATTTTATTGCACCGGCATTTTTAATTTTTTATGGTCTGGCTTTAGTAAACGGTAGCAGGTATACTGTCACAGACATCCGCTATCTTGGATATCTTGAAATTATTGTAGGTCTGGTAAATACACAATTTACCAGATCCGGGCTCTATTTCTGGGCTTTTGGATTTGGCATCTTACACATCATTTATGGATTCGTGATGTGGTGGAAGTATGAAAGAAAATCAAATTCAAATAATAATTAAATGGTTTCTGAAATAAAGAACTGGAATGGCAGCAAACAACCCCATAGCAGGCTTAAATAAAATTTTTGATAATCGTATCCGTTTGGGTGTGATGAGTATTCTTATAGTGAATGAAGAGGTCAACTTTAACGATTTAAAACAAATGCTTGAAGTAACAGACGGTAACCTGGCTACTCACCTTCAAACGCTGGAAGAAAGTGGTTATATAAAAGTGCAAAAAGGATTTATTGGCAGAAAAACAAATACAACATATGCAGTTACCAGGGCAGGCGAAAAAGCGTTTAATGATCACATTACAGGGTTGGAAAAAATAATTAATGGAGTAAAATAAATTTTTTTGTCTATTTACTTTGAAATACAAAGTGCTTTTTAAAATGAAAAATTATAAAATACTCGTGAAAGTTTATACAGTGTCGTCGCTGATTATTTTGTTAAGTGTGTTACTCAACTGTTTATTATTTGAGTGGCCGTTGGGGACGATTGCCCTTGCTCTATTTACGTCAATCGTACTCGCTTCTCCAGCCTTAATTTCTCTGCAGATAGTTATCTGGCTTTGCCAGAGGATAAATTTTGAAAACACATTTATGTGGATGCTTTTACTATCAATTATTCCTCTTTTGTCTCTCCTTACGGCCTGGATGTTTTCAGATTTTGTCCCGGGAAAAATTTGGTTTCTCCAATTATTGGGAATGATCAGTAGCTACATAGCGCTAGGTAAACATGCTTTTATTGTTTCTGAACTATTTAACGATATATGAAAGAGAAAAATACCATTCAATTAATCCGAAGGTTGCTTTTAGTTTTTATGAGCGCCCTGTTTTTAAGCGGACTCACAGCAATCCCTATTCAGTTAGAACTCTCATTTCTTCTAAAAATGTTTTCCATGCCTACTCAATTTCACAACTGGCTGGAAAAAGTTTTATCAGCATATCAAAATGTAAATAATGATACACCCTTTCTTCTTTACGCTTATGATTGGCTTGCCTTTGCCCATTTCATTCTTGCTGTTCTTTTTATTGGCCCCTATCGTGATCCGGTAAAAAACATCTGGGTAATTGAGTTTGGCTTGATCGCTTGTATTCTCATATTTCCTCTTGCTTTTATTGCAGGTCCGTTTAGAGGAATACCAATTGGATGGCGACTGATCGATTGTTCATTTGGAATTTTTGGCTTTTTGCCTTTGTGGATTTGCTACAATAAAACAAAAAAACTGATTTCTAAAAACTATTCAAACAAATAATATGGAAACTATAGTTCAAAATGTATGGACCAAAACAAAGGTTCTTGTTAAAGCCCTCATCATTGGAGGCATTGTACTGATCTTGCAAATACCAACATTATTTATTCAGGACTTAATTAAAGAACGCGAACAAAGACAAAAGGAAGCCATTGTAGAAGTAAGCAGTAAATGGGCAAAGAAACAAAACATCACAGGGCCTGTTCTGGTGTTACCTTATTGGCAATCCAATGCCGATAGCAATAATAAGAACAGCACTAAACATTTTGCTTATTTCCTTCCCGAGACATTAACCATCAATTCAACTGTAAGTCCTGAAGAAAAATACCGCGGCATTTATAAAGTAATGCTTTACACATCAAGAGTGAAGCTGAAGGGAACATTCAATTCCGTTTCGCTTGATAAATTGAAGATAGATCCGAAGGATGTAATCTGGAATGAAGCTTTTGTTCATATGAACATTTCAGATGTAAAAGGGTTGAATGAAGAATTAAAACTTCAATGGAACAACCAGGCACTCACTTTATCTCCTGAAGCACTGGAGGGTGCTGCAATGGGAAGCGGATTGAATGCCCTACTTAATTTAAACAATGTTGAGGAAGTAAAACATACTGATTTTGCAGCGGACATGACCCTTAGTGGTTCCGAGGAATTGCTGTTTACTCCCATAGGTAAAGCAACTTCAGTTGAGATGTCTGCAAAGTGGCCGCACCCCAGTTTTACAGGCGATATACTGCCAATAAACACTAAAATCAGTAAAGACAGTTTTTTTGCAAATTGGAAAAGCGTTTCTCAAAAAAGAAATTTTCCACAGCAATGGAAGGATAATGCTTTTATCATTTCTAATACCAACGATCCTGCAATTGGAAATAACATTAATGCTAGTTCCTTTGGGGCAAGTCTTTATGTGCCTGTCAATGGCTATCAAAAGACTACGCGTTCTGTTAAATATTCTTTCCTTTGCATACTGCTTACTTTCGCTGCATTTTTTCTTATTGAAACATCAAACAAAAAATCTGTTCATCCATTCCAATATGGATTGGTTGGATTAGCCCTGGTTTTGTTTTATACACTTTTATTGTCATTTTCCGAGTATATAGGGTTTAATTTTTCCTATGCAATTGCGTCCATTGCGACCATTGGATTAATAGCATGGTTTGTGAATGGAATTTTGAGTTCTGCGAGATTGACAACTGTTTTATCTGTGGTTTTGCTCCTTGTCTATTCATATGTATTTACAATTCTTCAATTGCAGGACTACGCATTGTTATTAGGAAGCATAGGATTGTTTGTTGCACTCGCAATAATCATGCACTTCTCTAAAAAAATTCAATGGTAAACTAATCAGAACTGTTATGAAAATTGAAATGATGTATAAAGCAATCGGATTAAGCGCCCATGAACTTAAGAAAGGATATGATTGACTGGGAGCAATTTTATCGCAAGTGCGACAAAATAAAAAAATTGATTCGTCACCATTTCCTTTGATTGCCTATTCATTTACGTAAAAATTAAGTTATGAAAACGAGTCCACATTTAACCGCAATAGCCATCATTACTATAGTTATTGGAT
>Ga0070683_100002320_pt1 | contig 15093 bp, 14 predicted proteins | sample KBSC713LmetaG_FD_64662 | JGI IMG/M metagenome (GOLD analysis project Ga0070683, IMG submission 64662) | Corn rhizosphere microbial communities from Kellogg Biological Station, Michigan, USA - KBS C7.1-3L metaG | ecosystem: Host-associated > Plants > Roots > Rhizosphere ...
GCGATGGCGTACATCAAGTTGTGGATGTGGTTCCAGTCGTCGTCGGGGCTGACGTGCTGTTCGCTCATGTAGCGTTCATCGGCCTCGGTAGAGGCAGCAAACCAGTGCTCCGCCGAGGCGTAGTCGCCGACGCGATAGTAAATATGCCCCGGCATATGCACCATGTGTCCGGAAGTGGGCGCGAGGCTCGCCAGCAGGGCGGCGCTGCTCAAAGCGCGCTCGGGATGACTCCCTGCTTCCATGGCGTGGATCCAGTAGTGATTTGCGGCGGAGTCGTCAGGGGCATCTTTCAGCACGCTCTCGAGCAGCGTGATGCACTCCTTCTGTCCGGCCTTCGGTTCCTCCGCGTCGTCATAGCCATCGCACAGCGATTCTGCAAGGAAGATGCGTGCCTGCCTATCTGCCGGATACTTCTTAACGAGTTTGCGATAGATACCTTGCGCTTGCGTACGATCACCGTCCTTTGCGTTCTCTTCCGCCTGCGCCGCCTCAATGTAGTACTTGTCAGCATCGCCGGCGCTCGCCATCCATCGCGCCGCCTCGGCCATCGCATGCTTCACATACGGGCCAGTTTCCTTGCCACGGAATTGCTCCGCCCGAGCCAGGCCCCACCAGCACATCGCGCATTTCGGATCAACGCGGATTGCCTGCTCAAAAGCTTTGGCTGATTCGTAATCCCAGAAATCGTGCAGGAGGTTGAGGCCCTGATCGAACCATGCCTGCGCCTCGGGAGCCGCCTTGATCCGGATGTGGCTGTTACCGATACCGGTCATGCGAATGGGTGGAGGCAGCGTCTCAGGCGCGGGTACAGGCTGCATGCCGTTCATGTCATGCCCAGCCATTTGCATTGCTTGTGCCGAGAGCGGGTGCGAAGCGGCGCCGCAAAGCAGCGAGACCGCGGAAAAGACCACTTGCCAGGTGAAGGGAAGCCTGCATTGCATGCATGGAACTATACGCGGGCGGACGCAGCCCAGGCATCCAATATCTGCGCCTATCGGCTCCGCGGAGCGACGTGTCATCGCGACTGAATGTCGGGTTAACGTACGGTGACAGCCAATGGCATTCTTTATTACATCTTTATCTGGATCCCGCATTGGAGTATGAAATCGCCTGTAACTTGCTGATATCTGTATCGGCGCGAGTCAGTCATTGACTGTCGTTGTTATTCCAGGCAAAACTGGTGTCGGTAACTACTCACTACAAGGAGGAAAACATGCGCCGTGTACGACTCGTACTTCTGGTTTCATCCATAACACTCGCCGCAGTGGCCGCTTCTGCCATGCCATCGAACGACGCTGCTGCAATAACCTCCCGCGACATCTCAACCGGAGTGACCAGCCCGAAGCTGGTGTACGCCGCCTCCATCAACATCCCCGCCGATCAGCTGCCGTCCACGCATGGAACCACAGCGAAAGTGGTTCTGCATGTGGATCTCGACGCAACCGGAACGCCAGGATCCATTCGCGTCGTGCAACCTGTCACTCCTGAAATCGACGCGCGCGTCATCGATGGCGTGCGCCGGTTTCGCTGGACGCCCGCAGTCCTCAACCACAAGGCCGTGCCCACCGACCTGACCCTCACGGTAGTGGTCCAGCGCTGAACTGAATTCACCCTGCGATTCTGGAAACTCGGTTTACTGCGCTGAACTGGCGTCCAGTTACCCGTTAAGTTTGGCGACTTGAAACTTTGTGTATCTAAAATTGATCCGCATGTATCTAAGCGCTAAGTATATTTAGAGTGAACCTATTGAGGTGCTGAGCGTCCTGGCGGTTCCCCACCGCCAGGACGGGTCAGTTATGCGCGGTTGCTTCATTGACCGGGCCGGACATCAGCGCGATCCGCACCAGGATCTGGATCGTGCGCTTTCGCAGTGCCGCGAGCAGGCACGCGCGATCCTCGCGTTCGCCGCGCTGCTGCGCAATTTCAACAGCGTTTTCGCGCCACAGCAGAAAGAGCCGCATTGCCTCGGCGCGCAAAAACGACGGCGACAAAGGCACACGGCCATCCGCCACCATGCGGCAGGCGCGTTCCAGCTGCCGGTCAGAAAGAGACCAGAAATCGGGCATCGCCGCCGAGTTGAATGGGTATTCGGTTGTGCCCATGCTGCCCAACCGGCCGGATCAAAATCGGCCCTCAATTGGCTCATCGGCGCGCGTGGCGGTTACGTGAGGCGGCAGGTATGGCGCGCGTTCGCATGTGCCGGGAAAGTTTTACACGCTTTCTCTGTCACAGATTCCCGCTCATACCGGACGCGAAAGTAACCAGGGCATTTCGGCTCCAAATCTAAGTAGCTGATATGTGGTAACTTCGCGCGTTTCGCACCGGTTTGGCGCGTCAAATGCAAAGCCCATGGGCGTTGCACCTTAACTTCCCCCGGCCGAACTGGGGTCGGCTGGCTACGAAATACAACAGAATTTGCAAGGAGGTCCTATGAAGACCATCAAGGTTCTCGTAGTTGTGGCGGTGCTTTGCTCTTCGATTCCTTTCTTTGGCCAATCGGCCGATGCCTCGGCTTCTGCATCAGCCTCAGCGGACAATTCGAACGCGCCGCGCAGTGCTTCCTCGTCCGCGGGGGCCTCGGTCGCCGGAACTGCCTCGGCCTCGCGCTACGCCGGCGCATCCGGTTCTGCTTCGGGCGCGGGAGACGCTACGGCGCAAATGACACCCGTTTCCGGCGAGCTTGCCGGCAAGCTGGATTCGAAATCGGCCAAGGTGGGCGACCCCGTCGTGCTGAAGACGACGCAGGCGGCGCGCACTGCGGACGGCGCGATCATTCCGAAGGGAAGCCGTCTGCTGGGCCACGTAACCGCAGTTCAGGCGCATGGGCATGACAGCCAGGATTCCGCACTGGCAATGCAGTTCGATCGCGCGGAATTGAAAAACGGGCAATCGATGGCGATTCGTTCCGTGGTCGAGTCGGTGAGCCCATCGCGGGCAGCCATTGAAGCGGCGCAGATGAGTGATACCGACATGTTCGCATCCGGTCCGGGCGCACCCGGCGGGATGGCAATGAGTGGGGGAGCCATGGGCGGCGGCCGCTCGGGCGGCGGCCTGGTTGGCGGAGGCCGGGGTCTCGTTGGAGGCACCGGCTCGCTGACCGGTGGCGCCGCCGGAGCGGCCGGATCAGCGACTGGCAGCGTCGCCCAGGGGACTCGTTCCACGTCCGGCGTTATGGGGGCAACTGCCGGATCAGGACTGAACGCGGCGAACGGCAGCGCGCGCGGCGTGGCCGGTGCCGGCGGATCACTCGCGGCTCACAGCACGGGAATCCCGGGCGTGATGCTGGGCGGGGACGCATCGGGCGCGGCATCGGGAGTGCTGTCGGCCTCGAAGCGCAATGTGCATCTCGACTCCGGAACCCAGATGGTGCTCGGCGTCTCTTCGGCAGTGAGCAGATAAAAGACGAGCGCCGGTCCCGAAGTCCGGCGCAAACTCCACAGCACATCCGTTCGAAGCGCGCTTGAGGGCTGCGGCCCGGGCGGGATCGGCACGAATTTACACGAACGGCGAACTTTGTTCCGCGGGGATGCAGCCTTGGCTTCCCCGCGGGACCGCCGCCTTCGCCGGCGGCAAGCCGCTTGTAAACAGTCTCTTCGCTCGAAACTTGCAGCAAATGGCCCGTTTGGCACGGGCGTTGCAAAGACCTCCGTTGAGTTTCCGCGCCGGCCCCGGTATGGGTTGGATCGGAAGTCAGCGGAGGTTTATTTATATATGCGAAATATGAAGCTGTACGTTTCGGCCTTTGCCTTGGCCGGGATAGCGAGCGTACCCCTTGCGGCGCAGCAGCCGAGCGCGCCACCTTCGAGCCATCCGCAAGCGATTCCGGCGATGCCTGATCCGGGATCGCAATCTGCGCCCGCGCAACCTCGGTCCTCCGACCCAAATGCGACGCCGGTGCAAAGCACGGCCAACTCACCGGAGGCGAGCAATGCGCAAGTTCGCCCAGTCGAGGGGCAACTTGAGAAGAAGCTCGACGCGAAGCATGCCAGGCCCGGCGATCCCGTGGTGCTGAAGACGACGGACAAGGCAACCATCGCCAACGGGGTGATTATCCCGAAAGGTTCGAAGATCGTGGGACACGTGGTGGATGCCGCGCCCGCCGGGAAGGGGAGCGCGAATTCGAAGTTGACGCTGCAGTTTGATCGGGCGCAGTTGAAGGGCGGACAGACTCTGGCAATCCAAACCGTACTGCAGTCGGTGGCGCCGGAATCCAGTTCCGCGATGGCGCAGGACCCTGCAGCGGCGAGTGGCGGCGCAGCCACGGTTGCGCCCACAGGAGGATCGGCAGTGACTGCATCTTCCGGTATGAACGGCGGATCGGCTGCGGCGCCTTCAGCCCAACCGAATGCGACGGCGCAGGCGGGCATGGCGCGTGGGAGCAACGACTCGGCAGAAAAGAGCGCTCCCGCGGCTGGAACCGTGGTTGCGCGCCAGGGAAACGTGGCTATTATCACCACGGCCATTCCGGGAGTGCTGATCGGAACCAGTGCCGACGGGAAGCCGTTTTCAAATGCGGCAGGTGTTCTGCTCGGAGCGCACCAGAACCTGCAATTGGCTGACGGAGCTCACATTGTGCTGGCGGTTGCCGACGCAGGTGCGAAGCCCGCGAATGCGCGAAAGAAGCGTTGAGTGAGACGACAAGCTGATGGGAGAGGCGAACGGGCCGGGGAGTCTCCCGGCCTGTCCCGTTTCGAGACAGTCGGTTACTTCAAGGCAGACAGGCGATGCAGGCCCGTAATCTGGCGCGCAAGGCACCTGCTCGCTACTATCGACCATGCATGAGAAATCTTGAACCCGCAATGGCGTCTGTCCTGTGCGGGTCCCTCGTCAAGGCAGCGTTTGTCGCACAAGGTTCCGCGAAGGAAAGCCCATGTTAGAGCGTCTTCCCCCCGATGGTTTCGAGATCAGTCCGCGCTTCCGCCGCTCCATCGAAGAGCGAATCGAACGGCTGCAGCGCGGCGCAGATTTCGATGAGCAGCAGCTTGCGCACATTTCGAACGAAGATCATGTGCGCAGGCAACGGCGATTGATCGCCGCCCAACGGGCGGAAGCGCTGCGCATGCATCTCTTCCTCGACCGCGCGGCCACACGGCTTCCGGCTCCCATGATCGAGATTGGAAAGATGGACAGGCAGGCGGGTCCGACTGGATCTAAATAGAAGGGCCTTAAAGGGCGCAATGCCCGAATTCGATCGATAAAAATGAAGGCCGCGGAGTGAAGTCCGCGGCCTTTTCGTGCCTATGCGCCGGGTGTTGGGTTGCGGGTTTCCGGCGCGATTCCCTTTGCAAGCTGACGAAGGCGTGGCTAGATCTGCTTCCGCTTCCACTTCCCCTGCCGGAACAGCACCACGCCGGCGGCCGCCATTGCGCACTCTGCAATCACGATGGCGAGGAACGCGCCTTCTGCGTGCAGTCCCGTCCTCTCCGCCAGCAACCAGGCGAGCGGCAATTCCAGAACCCAGAAGCCGAAGAAGTTCACTACGGTTGGCGTAACCGTATCTCCTGCGCCGTTGAACGCCTGCAGCATCACCATTCCATAGGCGTAGCCCACGTTGCCGCACGCGAAGGTGCGCAGCGCAGTCGCGGCAATTGGAATCACCGCAGGATCACTGACGAACAGGCGCACCGCCGGCGTAGCGAACACGGCGAAGAACACACCGATCGTACCCAGGAACAGCATGTTGTAGAACCCCGTGCGCCAGACCGCCGCCTCCGCGCGGTCAGGGCGCTTCGCCCCAAGGTTCTGCCCCACCAGGGTTGCCGCTGCGTTGCTCAGCCCCCACGACGGCAGAATGAAGAACATCACGATGCGAATGGCCACCGTGTATCCCGCCACCGATGCTGCTCCGAAGTTCGACACGATCCGCACCAGAAAGATCCAGCTCAGGTGCGCAATGCCGAATTGCAGAATTCCCGTGGACGAGACACGCAGCAGCCTCCACATCACCGCGAGGTTCACCCGCAGGTGATACGCCAGCGGACGCAGCCGCTCAGTTCCGCGTGCGAGCCGCCAGAACTGATAGAGCACGCCGATGCTGCGCCCCGTCAGTGTGGCCGCCGCAGCTCCCGTCACGCCCATTCGCGGAAATGGCCCCAGCCCGAATATGAGGCACGGATCGAGGACAAGGTTGATGATGTTCGACACCCACAGCAGCCGCATGGCGATGGCTGCGTCTCCCGCGCCGCGAAAGATCGCGTTGTTGAGGAACAGCATCAGGATGGCGCCGCATCCGCCGAGGGCGATACGCGCGTAGCCTGACCCCGTCGTCACAATCTGCGGCGAGGCTCCCATCCACTCGAGCAGGTTCGGCGCAAAGATTCCCGCGGGAATTCCTACTGCGGCCGAAATCGCCAGACCCAGCACGATCGACTGCACGCCGGCGATGGCCGCGTCTTCCGGGTCTTTTTCGCCGATGCGCCGCGCCACCATTGCGGTTGTCGACATGGCCACGCCCAGCCCGACGGCGAACACCAGCGCCAGCATGGCCTCGGTGAGGCCTACTGTTGCCACGGCATTCGCGCCCAGGCGGCCTACCCAGGCCACATCGACGACCGCAAACAGCGATTCCAGCACCATCTCCAGAACCATGGGGATGGCGAGCAAGAAGATCGTTCGGTTGAGGCTTCCGGAGGTATAGTCCTGGTGCGAGCCGCGCAGTGCCTCCCGCACCGACGGCCAGAATCTGCGCGCAGCCTCACCTGCCGGCTGCGGTGCCGTAGTTTCTATGGTTGCCATGAAATGCTCCACTCTGCCCCGCAATGCGAGGCGGAAACGAGCGGGGTCACGCTGCAATCAACGCGCGTTCAGTTTGGATTGTGCAGTGCGAATCCCGGGGCTGATGTCATCCTCGGGGTGCCGCGGGGACGCGGCGGCGAAACGGGGAGAACCCGAGGCAATCTTCAGCGGGAAATCGGAGGTCGGACGATGACGGGCTGGAACATAGTTCTCCTCCACGGCCGGAGAGACCGGGTTTCATGATCGTACCGCGATTCGAGCATCCGCGCCAGCGGATTCGGATTGTGCCACAATTGAGAGGCAACCTGGAGCGCCGACCCAATGCAAGCGTTCGTCGAAATCCCGGTCCTTCCCCCGCGTAGCATCGCGCTGCATCCTCCGCTCAGCGACGAGGAGTTCGAGACCCTGTGCCAGCGCACAGAGTTTGTGCAGTTGGAGCGCACGAAAGAGGGGACCATCCACGTGAACGTACCGGCAGGCGGCACCACGGGCGAGGGCAACAGCGAAATCATTCGGCAACTACGAAACTGGTGGATTCGACACCGCCGCGGCCGCGTCTACGATTCCAATACGGGCTTTTTCTTGCCGGATGGATCGATGCTGAGCCCCGACGCTGCCTATCTCGCGCCCGAACAGTTGGCCGGCCTTTCGCAGTCCGAGCTATCGCGATTTATCCGTCGCGCCCCGGCGTTCGTTGTTGAGTTGCGCTCACCGAGCGATCGGCTCTCGCCGGTGGCTGAGAAGATGGGAAACTGGATGGCGAATGGCGTCCAGGTTGGGTGGCTGATCGATCCGGAAGAGCGGCAGGTGCACATCTATGAAGCAGCGGTGGCGGCCCGCATCGAGTCGTCCTCGACGATCAAGGGCACCGGCCCTATTGCCGGGTTCGTGTTGGATGCCACTGAAATCTGGCGCTGCTACGAGTAAGCACACATCCGAAGGCGCGACAAGCGCAGTCAGACCCACCGCAGGTGGTTACCGTGTCATCTCCACTGGCGCAGTCCGCGGCGCGTCGCCGTTTCTCGGGTTCTCGTCCATCTTGCCGAAGATCATTTTGCCGCTGGCGGTCTGCAGCACGCTGGTCACGGAGATATCGACCGAGCGCCCGATCATCTTGCGCGCGTGATCCACGACCACCATGGTGCCGTCGTCGAGGTATCCGACACCCTGGTTGTATTCCTTGCCTTCCTTCAGGATCAGCACCGTCATGCGCTCCCCGGGCAGCACCACCGGTTTGAGCGCGTTGGCCAGGTCATTAATGTTCAGCACTTCGACGTGGTGAAGATGGGCCACCTTGTTCAGGTTGAAGTCGTTGGTAACGACCTTCGCTTCCCACTTCTTCGCCAGCTCAAGCAGCTTCAGGTCGACCTCGCGGATGGTGGGAAAATCCTCTGACACGATCTGAATTTGCAGGTTGGCGTTCGACTGCATGCGCTGCAGCATATCGAGGCCGCGGCGCCCGCGCTGCCGCTTGCTGCCGTCGGTTGAATCCGCCACCACCTGCAGCTCGCGGAGCACAAACTCCGGGATCACCATAACGCCGTCGATGAATCCCGCCTCGGCGATATCGGCGATCCGGCCGTCAATAATCACGCTCGTATCCAACACCTTGCAGGCGCGCTTGGCCGGGCGATCGGTCGAGAAGAAGTTGCCCAGCGCCGCTGGATTCAGCAGGTCGCCCTTGTTGGCGCCCACCAGGAGGCCCACATAGGTCATCAGCAGCAGCACAAAGATCTGCAGCGCGGCCGAGGTATGCGGGCTCAGGGGAGCCGAACGCAAGACAAGGCAGAACAGAGCCGCGCCGAAGATGCCAAGTACCGAGCCGAACACGGCCCCGATCAGACGTCTCAGGCTTAGCGCGCGCACGCGGAATTCAAAGACAATGACGGACCCCGCCGCCAGGCCTCCGGCAAGAGATCCCTGCCAGCCATCGAGGCCGAATGGGTGAAGGAAATAACAAACAACGCTGAGAAGGACAACAAAACACACACGAAGAAATACGAGATCCATATAACCCTACCCCGTTGGCGCCAAAGGAAGTGCACCATTCCGGGCACAGTCGTGGAGTATGCCCACCCGCCAAGGCACTCGTCAAGCGGGAAAATGGCGGGCGGTCCATTCCGCCCATTTTTAGGCATTTCCCGCAAGGCGAGCCCGTCAAAACGGAATCCACCGGGTTGAATCTCGCGCCATGGCCGAGAATTGAGACGCGAAGGCTGAAAAGAAGGCCGGGAGACTGAGGCTGCAGAAGCCCCTGGTGGAAGTTGCCGTTTCAGTCCCGATTCCCAGATCTCTAAGACGCCACCGCCAATTGCGGTTGCACCATTCGCGTGCTGCCCTTGCGCGGCCCGCGCTTGCGTGCGCTCATGACCTTGATTCGCTCGAGCAACTCCTGAGGCGAACAGTTCTTTTTCGCCAGCAGGGCATCGGCTCCATGTAGCGCATCGCCCATCTTCTGCGGATCTCCAAGCAGGATCATCGGAATGTGCGAGGCGATCTGCTTCAGCCTGCGCACCATCTGATCGCCATTCATCTGCGGCATGGAGAAGTCACTCAGCACCAGGTCCACGGGCGTGTCGGCGAATATTCCGATCGCCTCCTGTCCATTGCTGGCAGATACCACGCGGTAACCGTTGGTGGCGAGCATGAACTTCAGCACTGACAATTCCTGTTCATTTTCGTTAACGCAGAGGATGATTTTCTTTGGCCTCATGGATACCACTCACTCCTTCTTTTTGAGGTTGCTCTGATGGCAGGCAACACGAATCCCGTACCGTCGACAGGCGGTTCTTGTTGCTGATCTTCGCTCCTATTGCCGTGTGACGCGGGAGCCAGATGGTCCCGGACCAGATTGTGTGTCGAAGCGGATCACGCGACTGCGCCCTGGCGGGCACATGCATTCGCGCGACATCCTCCGACAATCGGGGGCCCGGCAACGATCAGCCTTTGCACGCCAATTGCGTTTGGAAGCCTTGGTCAGATCCGGCTCATCGCCGGCTCAATTTGTTGCAATGCTTGGCAAGAGTACGGACACCGGGACGGTCGGGAAAGCGGGAAAATTTAGCGAAAACAGAGGTGGAAAAAACGCCTCAACAGAGGAACATCACTTACATCTCAGAAACAAAAGTGCTTAAAAAGATGAATTCCTGTTGAAAGCATGTGCATCAAGGCAGGAAAAGGCGGCCGTTTGCCACAGGAACAGTGCTGCCTCCGACCCGCACATCCGTGACCCTCGCATCCACCGCTCGCGCGGCAAGAAAAAGATCGCTCGGACGGCCGATTTCCACGCCCTGCCTGACGTGCACCCGCTGCTCCGAGGGCACGATACCGCGGCGAACGAGATAAGCGATGGCACACCCGGCAGCCGACCCCGTGGCCGGGTCTTCGCCTCCGTTGAACTGCATTCGCGCGCGAAACTCCCCATCTGGTTGTGGCGACATCACGTAGAACCAGCGAGCACCGCGTTTCCGCAGCCAGTCTGTGGCCTCTTCCTGCCGCACACGAAGCTGGGCCAGAGCTTCTTGCGTGCGCAGCAGGACGATGGCAAAGGCCGTCCCGGTGGACACAATCTGCGGTGTGGCGTGCGGGTCAAGATCTTCATTTGCCAAGCCGCACAATCGGGCGACGTCAGCAGGGTCCAGTTCTTCGCCGAATTCCGGATCGCGCTGGGTCATTTCGCCATAAAGATCACCCCCGGAAAATCGCACCGGAATTGGGCCGACGTTTTCTGCCAATGTGATAACGCTGTGACGGAGCGTCTCGGGGGCAGTGAGTTTCAGTACGCTGGCGGTTCCGAGCGTGGGGTGTCCGGCAAAATTCAATTCCTCCTGGGTGGTGAATATGCGCACCCGCACGCCTTCCCGCTGCTCCACGGCGGCGGGCCGGCGCTCCACGAACGTTGTCTCCGACAGGTTGAATTCGCGCGCAATCGCCTGCATTGTGGCGGTGTCGAGGGCGGCCTGGTGCGTCACTACTGCGAGCTGATTGCCGGCAAGTGCGGTCTCGGTGAATACATCCACGACGTGGTATTCAAGATGCGGCATGCGGCTCCCGTCCATTTGCTCGAGTTGACGTGTCAGAGTTCATTCCAGAGTTTCGCATGATGCCGGGCCGTGCGTTGTCAGCGGGATACGCCGCGAGCAGGGTGCCAGTACCGGAAGGTGGTACCTGAACAGTTACCATAGAGTTGGACACATGGTGACCCTCGTGTTATAGTCCGCATCAGATTCAAAAAGAGTAGTCAAATCCTGCATCACGGGTCCTTGTATGTCTCATTGTGCCTTGGTTTCCATTGGGGGTGCGGAAACGCAGCCCGCTGAGCGGGACGATCCGTCTATCGTCCCCGCATTTCAAGGATTGATCAACGCTCTGTTGCTGGAATTCGGCTTTGGCCTGAGCATCTGGGTTCTTTGGCTGGAGTGGCCGCGGCTGTATCATCCGGTGATGGCGTTTGCGCAGCATGCGGGCGCCGCCGCTGTCGGCGCGCTGTAGGCGTCCGGGACAAAGGCCTCGTCAACGGGGCCGATCCAAGACACCTCCCGGTACTCAGCGAACCCGCGCGTCATCAGCAGGCAAAGAGATAATCGATCGGCCACGGAGCTTATTCTCGAGTCCAGGCTGGCGCTTATTTCGTGCGGGCATCGATTTTTTAGAGACCCATATCTCAGCCCAACATCCAAGCTTTTGGATAGCCCAGTTGGGTTTGAGAAGATTAATGCCAGTGAGTGGAACGAAATCAAGGACTGCGCGCCGGCGCGGGAGAGCCGCGTGGTGCGCATCGGTGGGTATACTCTGCGGGCTGCTGGTGGCGGTTTGCGGAGTTGCGGCGCAGACGCCCAACCCGACGTCAAAGGCGAATCCGTTCTACGGCAGCGTGACGCTGAAGCCGGCGACGGACGAGGTATTGCGTCTTTCGCTGGATGACGCCATTCAGAGGGGACTTCAGAACAACCTCGGGCTGAAGGAGGCGGAGAACGCCGAACGCGCAGTGCACGCACAACGAATGCAGGCGCTGCAGCAGTTTCTGCCTACGATTACGCTGACCGGCAACACGGGTTTCTACCAGCACGATCTGGCTGCGCAGGGGTTTGGACCGGGGCTGATCAGCAAATTTGGCGGGCTGTTTGGTGGCGGCGGGACTCCCAATATTCCACTGGTTACGCACGACACTCTCACCGAGGGGCAGATTCATTTCGACCAGATCTTGTTTTCGGGACCGGTGATTGCCGCGTGGAAGGCAGCCGGGGCCGCTACAAAGGTGGCACATTTCTCGAAGATGACGGCGCGGGGCGAGGTGGTGCAGGAGGTGGCGACGGCTTATCTGCACGCGGTGGCGGCGGCCAGCGAGGTGGACGACGCCAGGGCGCTGGAGCGTGCGGACCTGGTGCAGCTCAACCATGCGCACGAGGAGCACGCGGCCGGAGTGGCGACGAATTTGGATGAGCTTCGGGCGAAGGTGCAATACCAGTCGCAGCAGCAGGTGACGATTGCCGCGCAAAACGAACTGGACAAGGAACTGATTCTGCTGAAGCGGGAGATCGGCGTTGATCCCGGGCAGAAGCTGGAGCTGACGGACCGCACGCCTTTCAGCGACCTGGAACTCGAGACTCCGGAAGAATTGCGCGCTCAGGCCTACCGCAACCGGCAGGACTACCAGAATCTGCAGAACCAGATTGTGGAGCTTAAGGCGGCGAATAAGGCCTATCGCAGCCAGAGGCTGCCGACGTTGCGGTTCAGCGGCAACTACGGGGTGCAGGAGATCAGTTCGGTGGGGTCGCACGGGACGTTTTCCGCGGTGGGCGTGCTGAGCTTCCCTATTTTCCGCGAGGCGGGGATTCGAGGAGACATCGACGCGTCGGAGGCACAATTGGACGCGGCGCGGGCGCAGGTAGAAGACCTGAGGGTGAGGATTGACCAGCAAGTACGGTCGGCGCTGCTGGATGCCGCGGCGGCGCGCAAGCTGGTGGACGTATCGCGGTCGAACCTGGAACTGGCGACCCGGGCGCTGAATGACGAGACCGAGCGGGTGCAGGCAGGCGTGGACAACACGCTGCCGCTGGTAACGGCGCAGGCGACACTGGCGGCTGCGCAAAGCACGCTGGTGGAGAGCCTGTACCAGTACAACCTGTCGAAGCTGGCGCTGGCACGCTCGACGGGCGTGATCGAGACGCAGTACCGGGTGTTTCTCGGTAAGTAAGCGGCCGCGTTCTCACGGACGGGAATGAACAGGGCGATTGCATGAATGCGGGATGAGATGCTCCTCACGAGCTTTGCGCCTTTCCCCACGTTGAAACGCGGGGCTAACGAACCTTGCGCCTACGGCGCGGTCTAGTGCGAAACTCAAGAGGATTTCGGACGATTGCCCGGGCAGCTTTCCCCACGTTGAAAGGCAGGGCTAACGAACGCCGTGCCTACGGCACTTCAGTCCTTATTGGGCACTGCTTCCCCACGCTGAAGCGCGGGGCTAATGAACCCTGCGCCTACGGCGCGGTGCGATGCGAACCTATTACAGCAACAAGAACCTTCATGCGATTGCCCTGCGGGAATGAAGCCGAGGCCGATCGGCCCGCTTTCTTTCAGATACAATTTCCCGAACACTGCTATTGCGAATTGAGGGAAGAGTGAGACGGGGCCTGTGGATCCTGGCGCTGGGAGTAGCTGCTGCGGTTCCGGCGGCAAGGTGCCAGGCGAAAGATGCCGACCAGAAGGAATTGCTGGCCGGTGTGACGGAGCGGGGGCGCGCGCTCTACGACTACGATCAGTGCGCGTGGCATGGGACAGACGCGATTCTCGCAATGCATCCGGACATGAGCGGTGTGACCCATTACATCTGCGTCAAGACGCTGACGGGCTGGCGCCTTGTCTTTCCGCAATGGAATGCCACGCACGATGGCCTCATGGTTGCGTTCGAAGCGGAGGGATCGGGCGCGAACTATCGAGCCCGGGCATTCGATGTGCCTCAGGATGCCGGAGATGATCTGCTGGCGAAGGAGCGGGCACTGGAGCTTGCGATTAAGGATTTCCACCCGTCTCACCGGCCCTACAACACCGCGATCCTTGGGGCGCCGAACGGCAACTTCTACGTCTACCTCTACCCCGGGCAGACGAAGGACACGGTGTGGCCGCTGGGCGGAGATGTGCGGTACACGATCACGCCTGACGGGAAGAAGATTGTGGAGAAGCGTGTTCTGCACAAGACCATTCTGGACATGGAATACGATGCGGGAGATACGCCTGTTTCGGGCTTCCATACGCATGTGCTCAGCGATGTTCCGGAAGACACCGACGTGCTTTACGTTCTCAATCGGCGTCCGCTGATTCCGGAATCCATTGGCACGGTGAGTGGATGGGTTTTTGTGATCCATACCGACGGAACCATCGAATCGAAGGCACCTTGCGCCAAGGACAATCCTCTGCCGTGCAGGAAGAGGTAACTGCCATTGCCGACAGGTCACGCCTGGGATGGACCTGGGCAGGTTGCAGCTTCATCTCAACCGCGACATTCAACGGGAAGCGCCATGAGGTAGTCTAGTTTTATACCCTGCTGGCCAGGCAGGGAGTGGATTGAACATCCTTGCGTAATCCCGCATCACAGGATGTAAGGCGGTTGAGTTTCCCAAGATAACCAGCGTGGGCCGGGCAGTTTGCCCTCTTCTTCGCCGTGTTGCGGCGCCCTGCAAATCAGAATAGGACGAGGAACCGAAGGGATGGCGAGGAAGCTTCGCATCAAGTATTACGTGGAGGCGGATGCTTCGGCGCTGGCACGCCGGGCGGCGCAATACCTGGTAGAGATGGCGGCCGAGGCGGTGGACGCGAGCGGCCAGGCGCGGATCGCCATCAGCGGTGGCTCGACGCCCAAGGCGGCGTTTCACGTATTGGCGGATGGGCACGAGCGATATCGGGGATCGATGCCCTGGGAACGGCTGGATCTGTACTGGGTGGACGAGCGGTGCGTTCCGCCGGACAATGCGGAATCGAATTACCGCATGACCCGGGAGGTGCTGCTGAGCCAGGTTCCGCTGCCGGCTGAGCAGGTGCACCGGATGGAAGGCGAACTGGATCCCGAAGTGGCGGCTGCGCGGTACGAGTCGGAGCTGCGCAACAGCTTCCGGCTGGAAGGCGCGGAGAGTCCGCGGTTCGACCTGGTGGCGCTGGGAATGGGCGATGACGGGCACACGGCATCGCTGTTTCCCTACACGGCGGCGGTTCACGAGATGGGGCGGCTGGTGACGGCCAACCATGTTCCGCAGAAGGACAAATGGCGCATCACGCTGACCTGGCCGGTGATCAATCATGCCCGCTCAGTATTTTTCCTGATTGCGGGTGAGGACAAGGCGGAACGCGTTCGCGAAGTATTCA
>Ga0070683_100002321_pt1 | contig 15090 bp, 9 predicted proteins | sample KBSC713LmetaG_FD_64662 | JGI IMG/M metagenome (GOLD analysis project Ga0070683, IMG submission 64662) | Corn rhizosphere microbial communities from Kellogg Biological Station, Michigan, USA - KBS C7.1-3L metaG | ecosystem: Host-associated > Plants > Roots > Rhizosphere ...
CTCGCGGAGATCGGCAACATCGTTCTCGGCGCGTGCCTCAGCGGGTTCGGCGACATGCTCGAGCTACCGGTATCGTTCTCGGTGCCACGCATCCATATCGAATCGCTCAAGAGCATTCTTGGATCGCTGCGAACGGATGCGACTGAACCGCAATACGCGGTGATCGTCGCGACGCAATTCCGGCTGAGCGAGCTCGCTGTGGATGGTTATATGGTGATTGCGATCCCGGCGACCTCGCTGTCGCGCATCACACATGCCCTCGCCGAGCGCTTTGGCTGAAGCAGCCGATCGCGGTGCCCGCCTCAGCGAGGACCAAACGGCCACGCTGAAGGCGCTCGGCGACGTCCTCGATGTCGGCGTTCTTTGCGTTGACCCGAATCTCGTCATCACGGGGTGGAACGACTGGCTCGAACGGGCGACGGGGAAGCGCGCCGCCGGCGTCATCGGCCGACCGCTCGCCGAAGTCGAGCCGCAGCTTCGGCCGACGTCGCGCGCGGCGCTCGAGCAAGCTGTTCGCGGATCGACGGTGGTCATGTCGCAACGGCTGCATGGCTACCTCCTGGCGATTTCGTCGCCGATCGGCATGAACCGTTTCACGCACATGCAGCAGAGCGTTCGCATTCTGCCCATCGCCTCGGACGACGGGGAAGAGCGCGGTGCCGCGGCGTTGATCCAGGACGTGACGGAGCGCGTGACGCGGGAGGAAGAGTTGCGCACCGCGATGGAAAACGCGCAGATCGCGAACAAGGTGAAGTCCGACTTCCTCGCGTCGATGAGCCACGAGCTTCGGACGCCGATCGGCGCGATGTCCGCGTATGCGGATTTGCTCACCGATGGAATCTTCGGCGAAGTCTCCGAGTCGCAGCGCGAGCCGCTGCTCCGCATCAAGAGCGTCGCCGCCCACCTGCTCGGCATCGTTGAGCAAATTCTAACGTACGCGCGAATCGAAGCGGGCCGAGAGACGGTTCGACTGGACGACCTCGACGCCATTGCCGTGACGAAGGAAGCGATCATTGCTGTCGAGCCGCTGGTGTCGCGAAAGCAGCTGTCGCTCACGTCCGAGTTCGCGGCGGCGTCGATTCCGATTCGAACCGATGCCGTCAAGCTGCGTCAGATTCTCATCAACCTGCTCGGGAACGCGGTGAAGTTCACGCAGCGGGGGGCCATCACCGTCAACGTCTCGCTAGCGAGCGACGAGACCGTCGCCTTCGCGATCAAAGACACCGGGCCCGGAATCGCGCCCTATGACCTCAATCGCATTTTCGACGCGTTCACGCAGGCGAGCGGCTCGCTCAGCCGCTCGCACGAAGGGACCGGCCTCGGACTCTCTGTCAGCCGTGAGCTCACTCGTCTCCTCGGCGGCGATCTTGTCGTGACGAGCGAGCTTGGCGTCGGCTCGGTGTTTACCGCGATCCTTCCGCGACTCGCGCCGATTTAGTGGCGGAACTGACGGCGCCCCGTCACCACCATCGCGATCCCATGTTCGTCCGCCGCCTCGATTACCTCGGCGTCGCGCACTGAGCCGCCCGGCTGCACGATCGCCTTGACGCCAGCCTCGGCGGCCTGATCGACACCGTCTCGGAACGGGAAGTATGCGTCGGAGCCGAGGACTGAACCTGCCGTATCGTGACCGGCGGTCTTCGCTTTGTGTACCGACATGAACGCCGCATCGACGCGCGACATTTGACCCGCGCCGATCCCGATGGTCATTCCATCGCGCACGAGGACAATGGCATTCGACTTCACTGATGCCACTGTGCGCCAGGCGAACAGCATGTCGCGAAGCTCGTCGACCGTCGGCTGACGCTTCGTGACGACTTTCCACTCAGTATCATCGATGGCTGTCGTCGCGCGGTCTTGAACGAGCACGCCGCCTCGCACGCGCTTGTAGTCGAGACTGTGCGGTCCCCACTGTGCGCGTCCCTCGAGAACTCGAAGATTCTTTTTTCGTCCGAGGATCTCGACGGCCCCGTCGCTGAACTGCGGTGCGACGATGCATTCGACGAAGAGACCGGAGACGCGATCAGCCGTCGTGTCGTCGACCGGAACGGTGAATGCGATCACGGATCCGAACGCCGAGACGGGATCGCACGACAGCGCCTTCTGGTACGCGTCGAGGGCGCTCGTTCCGATGGCGAGTCCGCACGGCGTCGTGTGCTTGATGATCGCGCACGCCGTTTCCTCGGCGAACGGATCGACAGCGAGTAGCGCTCCCTCGAGATCGAGCAGGTTGTTGAATGAGAGCTCTTTGCCGCCGCGCTGCTTGAGACCGGCGAGTCCGGCGCCCGATCGCTCCATGTAGAACGCGGCGTCCTGGCCCGGATTCTCTCCGTAGCGAAGCGGCTGCGCGCGGTCGAACGAGACGACGATCGTCTCGGGGAATTTCTCTTCGCGCTGGATCGCGAACCACGCCGCAATGGCCGAGTCGTACGACGCGGTGTGCGCATACACCTTACCCGCGAGAAGTCGGCGCAAGTCGTGGTCGTCGTCGCCGGCGTGCAGCGCGGCGAGCACTCGCTTGTAGTCGTCCGGATCGACGACCACCCACACCGACTCGAAGTTCTTCGCTGCCGAGCGAAGCATGCTCGGTCCGCCGATGTCGATGTTCTCGATCGCGTCTTCCGCCGTGACGCCTTTGCGGGCGACAGTTTCGCGGAACGGATACAGGTTGACGGCGACGAGATCGATCGGCTCGATGTCGTGTTCCGCGAGAGCAGACATGTGCTCTGGGATGTCGCGGCGCGCCAGCAGTCCGCCGTGAACAGCCGGGTGCAGGGTCTTCACTCGGCCGTGCATCATCTCCGGGAAGCCGGTAACGTCGCTGACGTCGGCGGCCGTGAGTCCGGCGTCGCGAAGAGCCTTCGCCGTTCCGCCGGTCGACACGAGCTCCCATCCGAGCTCGCTCAATCCGCGAGCGAAGTCGACGAGTCCTTCTTTATTGGATACTGATAAGAGTGCGCGAGGCATCGTTTGCAATCGTGTGATGTTCGAACCACAGAGTCATCCCGAGCAGGACGAGGGATCGCTTTCATTAAGGCACTTCAACTGCCTCGCCTAGACAGCGATCCCTCATCGCTTTGCTCCTCGGGATGACTCTAGCCAAACTACTTCTCCGGCGGCGTCGGCGTAGCCGAGCCAGCACGCGTCGGCGCCTTGGCCACAGCCGCGACGATCCTCGACAAGGATCTCAAGTCTCGAAGATCGATCACCTCGGCGGGCGAGTGGCTGTATCGCAGTGGCCAGGCCAGCGAAACATCGAGCGCACCGTATCGAGAGAACTCCGAGCCGTCGTTCCCGCCGTTCGTGACGCCGGCTTGAAGCGGAATCGACGCCGATCGCGCGATCCGGAGCACCCGATCGATCTCGTCAGGCGGCGTGACACTCGAATTGTCGAGCGCGCGAACCAACGCCCCCTGTCCGATCGGCCCGTAGGCAAAGCGACGACTCTCCAGCGGTGAATCGGACGACACGAAGGTGTCGACCGCGTGCACGCGATGCACGGACGAGCCGTACACGGACGCCGCCGCTCGGGCTCCTTCCAATCCGCCTTCTTCGCGCACCGACCAAATGAAGATGACCTTGTGATCGAGCTGCGACGGCGTGATGTCGTCGAGCGCGGCCAGCAGTGCGGTAACACCGGCGCGATCGTCGACGGATCGTGCAGTGAATCGGACATCACCAAGGCGCGCTGAGCACTTGTAGCTCGTGAGTACGCTGCCCGCTCGAACTCCCGCGGCGGCGAGCTGCGCAGAGTCGCGCCCCATCCACGCCGTCACGCTCGCCGGTTGACGCTCCGCCGAACTGTCGCGAGTGAGGAAAACGCCGCGCATCGGTCCTTCTCTCGCTGCATCGCAGCCGAGTCGGCCGTCGCGAACACCAGGCTTGTCGTCCTCGCGGTGAAGGAGAGCAGTCTGTCCCTCCCAAAGGAACGGGAAGAACGTTCCGCGTTGCCGGAGCGAGAGCGTTCCATCCGGAGCGATCTTGGTGACGACGAATCCGATTTCGTCGAGATGCGCGACGACGACCGTCGTATCGCGGTTGGGACCCATCGCCAGCACGAGATTCCCCGCGGTATCGACGACCGCCATGTCTTTCGCCCACGCCGGAAGCGACGCCTTGACGGCATCGCGCATCGGCGCTTCGTGGCCCGAGACCGCGTAGATGTCCGTGAAGCGGCTCAGCATGTCTGCATAGCGCGACAGTGAATCGCGCACGACCATCGGCGGCGCCGCATTGAAGCCGCGCGCGACGCGAATCGGCGTCGGCGCATCGCCACTCTGGCCGACTGCACGAATCGTCGCGAGAAACAACGCTTTGATGTCGCTCTCACGAATCGACTCGATCAGAGTTCCCGCATAACGCGTCGGAAGTGAGATCGCGCTGATCGCCCCGACGTCGAGCCGTTGCGGCGCGCCCTCTCGCGCCCACGGTGCGCGGATCTCTTTTCGATCGGACGTTGCACTCGACGGCAGCAGCGTTGGATCGGCGATGATGAGCGAATCCACTCGCCCAAACCCCGCAAGCGCGCCGGTCAGACCGGCCCACGAGAACGACTTCTCTGTCGAGATGAGATAGATCGTCTCGCCGACCCCGGCCCGATTGTTCGTCTCCGACGCGGCGGCAATTGCCGCGCAGCCCGCGCGGCTTGCCGCCGCTGGACCTGAGACAAAATCGGCGTACGTCCACTCGGGCCAGTCGCGAACGACTGGGTTCAAGACCGAGATCCCCATGCGCTCGGCTTCGGCGCGCGATCGCGCACCGACGTCGATCCACATGTTCTCGATCGATGTTGGCTGATCGTCGGCGACGCGCTTGCGCCAGAGATGATTGCTTCGCACCGCAAAGACACCCGGAATCGGACGCGTCTTCAGTGTGCTCGTTCGATCCACCGCGAGCACCGCGACGCGCTGTCCTTCATGATATTGATCCCACAGCGCGGGATGCTTGCCGTTCCCGTTCATGTGAACGCGCAGGTACCCGTCATCGGTGATCTCACTGACGGCATAGCCTGTTTCGTCGATCCCACACGCGAGCACGCGGCGCGGCGAACCGTCACCGACCTTCTTTATGAGATTTCCCGTGCGATCGCGCGTCCATCCATGCGTCGTACTGAGAATGCGCTCCGTCGCGACCTTCTCGTAGCCCGGCGTCGCAATCAATGAGATCCAGGTGGCGACGGCCTTCGCGTACGGACCGACCTGACTCGTATCTTGCGCTCGAAGTGCGTGCGGGAGCGCGGCTACCGTCGCTCCGAGCGCCGCCAGCGTTCCCCGCCTAACCCAGCGCGAGCTCGATGTTCTCGGCAAGTCGAGAATCCTCGTGTGAGAGAAGTGTGAACGACGGACGTGCGTCGACGATCGCGTCGGGCGTCGGCACCGCGGCGCTGTAGATCGTTCGGCCGGATGCGATTGCGTCGATGACGCGCGGAAAGACCAAATGCTCCACGCGGAGCACGCGCGCCGCGAGCGTTCCCGCGTCGTCGCTCGCAAACACGGGGACCGGCCACTGTGCGATGATCCGGCCCTGGTCGTACACCGCATCGGCGTAGTGCACGGTGACTCCAGTGACGCGGGCGCCGGACTCGATTACCGCGCGATGCACCCGCTGCCCGTACATCCCGAGGCCGCCGAATGCCGGCAGCAGCGATGGATGGACATTGACGATTCGCCCTTCGTATTTCGCCACGACGTCCGACGGGATCAGCTTTAGATATCCCGAGAGCACGACGAGATCGATCGCATGCTGCTCGAGAAGCTGACCGATCGTCGCGGCGTCTGGCCGCTTCGGGCCCGAATGAACGTCGGCGATGATGCCGTGGCGTGCCGCTCGCTCGAGCGCGCCGGCATCGGATCGGTCGCTCGCGACGAGCACGACGTCACCGCCGCGTTTCTCGCCGATGCGATCGAAGTGGTCGAGAATTGCCTGGAGGTTTGACCCTCCGCCTGACGCCAACACTGCGATGCGCGATCTCATCGCGCAAATTTTACGGCTGTCTGCACTATGCGGGAAGCGCGCTGAGGAATTGTTCGACGGCATCGGTGAGACTCGTCGCCGTCTCGATCGACTCCCGATTCGCGCGATCTCGATCCTCCTTCGGCGTCGAGTCGACGTCGAGCAGAATCGCGCGCCCGCCGAGTGCGACTCCGGGGGAAACATCTCGATACCGATCGCCGGTAAACAGCGACCGCGTCGGATCGATCCCATACTCGGCGATCGCGCTCCGATACATGCCCAGCCCCGGCTTTCGGCAATCACATTCGCCGTCGATGGAGGGGTAGTGGGGGCACATGAACGTCGCCAAGAGATGTGCGCCTTCCTTCGCGAGCAACTCCTCGAGACGAGCGTGAACCTTGTTGTAGTCGGCGCGCGTCAAGAACTTGCGCGCGATGCCTGACTGGTTGGTGATCATGACGACGGCAACGTCGGCGTCATTGAGGCGTTTTATCGCGGAAGCGGCGCCGCGAAGCAACACGACGTCGTTCGGATCTCGGACGTAGTTCGCGTCGCGAATGATCGTCCCGTCTCGATCGAGAAATGCCGCGATGCGTCCGCTCACGATACCGCCGCGCGAATCGCGGCGACGACGAGCTCGTCTTCGCGGGGGAAAATCGTTCGAACGTCGATCAGCACTCGTCCGTCGGCGACACGTGCAACGAGCGCCGGATTGCCGAGCCGCAACTTCGTCTCGATGGCCGCGGCGTTTCCGCCGAGCGACAGGACGATCGACGGAATTCGTGCGGTCGGGAACGCGCCGCCACCAACGCTCGCTCCGCTCTCGATGACCGTTACGTCGATGCCTTCGAGCGCCGTCCGCATCTGATCCGCCCGTTCGCGGAGCGTGGCGACCGTCGCGGTCAGCTGCGCGAGCGCTGGAATTTCGGCGAATGCCCGCGTCGGCTCACGGTAGAGGGCGAGCGTCGCCTCGAGCGCGGCGAGCGTCAGCTTGTCGACGCGATAAGAGCGCGTGAGCGGATTCTTTCGGATGCGCTCGATGTTCGCCTTCGATCCGAGAATGAGCCCGGCCTGCGGTCCGCCGAGCATCTTGTCACCGCTCATGGTGATGATCGCGTTCCGGCCGCCGGAGCGAACGGCGTCGGCAGCGGTTGGCTCCCCTTTGAGCCCGAACTCATCGAGCGAAAGCAGAAGTCCGCTACCGAGATCATGAAGCAGCGCGACGCCTCGTTCTCGCGACAAAGCTCCGAGGTCGGCGAACGACGCCTCGGCGACAAATCCCTCGAGAGCGAAGTTGCTTCGATGAACCTTGACGATCGCGCCAGTGTCGGCCGTCAGCGCGCGCCGGTAGTCGTCGATATGCGTACGATTCGTCGTTCCCACTTCGACGAGTCGAGCGCCGCTTTTTTCCATGATGTCGGGAATGCGGAAGCTTCCACCGATTTCGATGAGCTCACCGCGCGAGACGATTGCGTCGCGTCCGTTCGCGACCGTGTTGAGCGCCAGCACAAGCGCTGCCGCACAGTTGTTCACGACGAGCGCGTCTTCCGCGCCCGTGAGCTCGCGGAGCAGGGAGCCGCAGTGCACGTATCGCGAGCCACGGGCGCCCGAGTCGATGTCAAACTCTAAATTCGAGAATCCTGATGCGACGCGTCCGATCGCACCAATCGCGACACCGGCGAGCGGCGCGCGTCCCAGGTTGGTATGGAGGACGACTCCCGTTCCGTTGATGACCCGGCGCAACGACGGCTGAACGGCGGAATGGACGGCATCCAACACGGCGCGTGCCCAGCCCGCCGGGTCCGTCGGAGCCTTGTCTGGCGACGAACGCGCGGACTCGATCGTGCTGCGGATAGCGTCAACGACGACGGAACGCGGCGTGTGCTCGAACAGCGTTCGGATCTCGCCATGCTCGAGGAGCGACGTGACGCTCGGCAACGACCGGCGTTGATCGGACACGATGCTCAGCGTGGCGGACGAATCGGTGGTCGCCGCGCCGAGTCCGGACGTGCGCGGTTGGTCGAATCAGCGGCGGTCGGGCGAGCGACGTTGAACGTTCGATGTGCGTCCGCAGAGTTGCCGACGAGGTTTCGCATTCCTTTGACTGTGAGCACGTACGTCCCGGGCGTGATCATCGTCGACGGGTTGATCGTGAGAACGATCGCCTTCTCCGGAGGCGGAAGCTTGGGCTTTGGGGCTGGCGGCGGCGTTCTTCCGGTCGTCGCCGGGGTTGGCGGCGGAGTGGGTGGCCGCGCGGCAGCGCGTCCGGTGTCGGTCGCCGCTCGCTTCGCGGAGTCGGCGGCAGCCTGCCTTGCCGCTGCCGCCTTGTCGTAAGCGGCGGCCCACTGAACGCCAGTCACCTCGATCGCCGACGAGTCTCCGCGAACGAGATGCACGAGTGCCGGCTGCAAGGGAATGCGCGGATCGAGTGCCTTGTCGAACGAAACGCGAATCGTGAGACTGTCGACGCGCGACGCATTGTCGATCACCGCGGGTGTCGAATCACGCTCGATGGCATCGAGCTCGACGAGCGCGTTCGTGCCGCCGACGGTGACGGTAAGACTATCCCACTTCTCGTTGCGGTCGATGACGTGATTCGAGTTTTGATCGATCAAGCCGCGAACGAGGTACTGACCGGGAGGAAGCGGTCCGATCTCGAACTGACCAGTCGTGTCCGATGCCGCGAGATACGCAATCGTCGTGTCGGTCTTCGGTACCGCTTCGAGATACGCGTTGGCGGCCACACGCTGCCCGGTCCAGTCGAAGATGCGTCCTGGAATATTGTTCGAGGGAAAGTCCGCACCCGTCGAGAACAGGATCGTGCGCGTTTCCTTGAGAACATTGCCACGCAAGTCCGCGAGTCCCGGAAGCATCGTGATGCGGTATGCCGTGTTCGGACGAAATCCGCTATGCGGTTTGACCGAAATCCGACTTCGGTGCCATGACACGTCCGGAGCGCTCGTGCGCGGCGAGATGAGGAAAAGCTTATCGAGTTCGCCTTGGCCGGCCCGATCGCTCACGACTTCGTCGAACTGGATCTCGACTGACTTCGACTTGATGTTCGTTGCGCCGGAATCCGGAGTGATCGCGACGATCGCCGGCGGCGTTTTTCGCTCGGGGCCGCCGGGGGGCGCGCCGGCTGACGCGCACCCCGCGAGCAACAGCAGCGCGATTAAGCGCCGCACAGCGACCGTACCTTCTCGACGAGTTGATCGCGCTTGCTCTTCATCTCTTCGAGAATCGCGCGATCATTGGCCACGACGTTCGCCGGCGCGCGCTCGACGTACTTCGCGTTGTTCAGCCGTCCTTCACGCGATGTGATCTGTTTCTCGAGCTCCGCGACCTCGCTGCGAAGTCGCGCACACTCCTTGTCGACGTCGATCAAGCCGGCGAGCGGCACAATGACTTCGGCGCCACCTGGCAACACCGCGTGCGCCGCTGGGCCGCTCGGCGCTTCGCTCGCGACCTTCACCTCGGAGCGCGTCAACCGCCCGATCGTTGCCGACTCGGCGTCGAATGTTGCTCGGCCATCGGAAACGCTCGACGGGCGCACGAACACGTCGATCAACTTGCCCGGTGGCACCGCGTTGTCGCCGCGAATCTGACGGATCGCCAGCACGGCTTCGCGGACGATCTCGAATTCGGTCGCGGCGCTCGACGGCGTTTCGCTGGCTCGCTTCGGCCACGCCGCGCGCACGAGATATTCGCCGTCGACATGGCCGGGCAGTCGCTGCCACAGGGTTTCGGTCACGAACGGCACGATCGGGTGCAGTAAACGAAGGGCATTATCGAACGCATGCACCAACACGGCCCGCGCCGTTTCGCGATCCGCGCCCGGGGTGTCGAGACGTCCTTTGACAGACTCTAAATACCAATCCGCTAGCTCGTTCCACACAAAGCGCCGTGCCGACTCCGCGTACTCGTTGAGTCGAAGCCCGGCGTAGCGCTCCGATTCCTTCCACACGCGACCGTCCGGTGAATCATGAGGTGTAGTCGGCCACAACGGTCCGAGCGCACGATCACACTCGGAGATCGCGGTATCGAGTCGCGCGAGAATCCATTGGTCCGCGCGCGTGAGCGTTTTCTGATCCAATTCCCGAACGCTCGTTACCGGATCCGTGCCGACGCGATCGAGCAGGAAGCGTCCGATGTTCCAGAGCTTCGTTCCGAAGTTGCGGCCGGTCGCGAACGACTTGTCGATGTCGTTCGGATCGAGTATGACGTCGGCACCCATCCCCATGCCGGCAATCAGCGTCCAACGCAGCGCATCGGCGCCGTAGAGCTTCACGACGTCGAGCGGATCGATGCCATTGCCAAGCGACTTGGACATCTTGCGATGCTGCGTGTCGCGCGCCGTGCCGTGGAGATAGACCGTGTGATACGGGGCGCGTCCCATGAACTCGTATCCGGACATCACCATGCGGGCCACCCAGAAGAACAGAATCTCCGGCGCGGTCACGAGCGTGTCAGTCGGATAGAACGCGGCGAGATCGGGCGACTGCTCGTTCGGCCAGCCAAGCGTCGAGATCGGCCAAAGCCACGAAGAGAACCACGTATCGAGCACGTCCTCGTCTTGTCGCACGGGGCTACCGCAGTACGGACACTCGGTGACGTCTTCGCGGCTCACGATGATGTCCTGCGGCGGATCACAGTCCTTGCAATACCAAACTGGAATGCGATGACCCCACCACAGCTGACGCGAAATGTTCCAGTCGCGAATGTTCGTCAGCCAGTTCACGTACACTGCTTCCCAGCGTTCGGGCAGCACGCGAATCGACCCGTCGCGTACGCCCTGAAGCGCGGGGCGTGCAAGCGGCTCCATTCTCACGAACCACTGATCCGAAAGTCGCGGCTCGACCACGGTGTCGCAGCGATAGCAGTGCCGCACCGCGTGGTCGCGCGTTTCCACTTTCTGAAGCGCGCCCGAGGCCTTGAGCATCTCGACGATCTTGTCGCGGGCTTCGAACCGATCGAGACCGCTGATCTCTTTCGGTACGCGACCGTCCGCGTCGGCCACTTCACGAACGACGCCGTGTTCGTCAATGATCACAGGCATCGAGAGCGAATGACGCTTCCCCACGTCGAAGTCGTTCGCGTCGTGCGCGGGGGTAATCTTTACGACCCCGGTCCCGAACGCCGGATCCGCATACGCGTCCGCGATCACCGGAATCGCCCTGTTCACGATCGGCAGCCGCACGTGCTTACCGACGAGATCTCGATAGCGCTCGTCGTCCGGATTCACCGCCACGGCAACATCGCCGAGCATCGTTTCGGGGCGCGTCGTCGCTACGATGAGCGAGCGGCCTTCTGCGCCCTCCACCGGATAGGCGATGTGATAGAGCTTGCCCGGCCCGTCGTTGAACTCCGCTTCCTCATCGCTGAGCGACGTGAGACAACGCGGGCACCAGTGAATCACTCGGTGTCCGCGATAGATCAAGCCGCGCTCGTACAGTCGCACGAACGCTTCACGCACCGCGCGCGACAGTTCCGGCGACAGCGTGTACGCCGTGCGCGACCAATCGGCCGATGCGCCGATCGCGCGGAGTTGTTCGAGGATGACGCCACCCGTCTGTTCGACGAACTGCTCGGTGCGTTTCACGAACGCTTCACGCCCGAGATCGAATCGCGTCGATCCTTCGCCTGCGACGAGCTTCTCGACGACATTTTGCGTCGCGATGCCGGCGTGATCGGTGCCCGGCACCCATAAAGCCTCCGCTCCGTTCATGCGCGCCCAGCGCATGATGACGTCCTGAATCGAGTTGTTCAGTCCGTGGCCAACGTGAAGAATCGCCGTCACGTTCGGCGGCGGCATAACGATCGTGTATGGCTCGCGCGGGCCGCCGACGCGTGAAGAATCTTTCGCGTCGGCGTTGAAACAGCCGGCATCGATCCACGCTTTGTAGATCTCAGGCTCGGCGGTGGCGAAGTCGTAGCGATCGGGAAGGGAATTCATAGCCTATAAAGGTATCCGGGCTGAACCCGAGAAAGCAGAGCGAACCTCAGACAGCAAAGCCCCGTTTATCACGCGGAGACGCGGAGAAAAGAAGAGAACTCGGAGGAGACCGGAACCGATTTCTCTTGGGGAAGTCAAATGACAACCTGTTGTTGCGAAGTCCTCCGCAGTCTCTCTTTGTCTGCGCGTCTCCGCGTGAAAGGTTCTGTAGTTCTGTAGTTCTGTTGCTGCCCTCCAAAAGAAAAAAGGCCGCCACAGTGACGTGGCGGCCTGAATCGGTTTGCAGAGAGGATCGCTGGATCAATCTCCTCGCCCCGGTTCGTCCGCCCCGCTGGGAACGTCGAGCGGGTTTGCAACATGGTCGGCCTTCGGAACGCCCGAAGGAGAAACCGGTGAGCCGCCCGTACGATCGCCGCGCGCGGACCGCTTCGCACGGGTCCGGCGCTCGGCGGCGCCCTCGATGTCGTCGGCCGAGTTGCGCAGCGCTGCATCCGTATCTTGCCAGCGATCCTCGAGCCCCATCTTCGGAGTCGAATGACGATCCGGTTCGTCCGACGTACCCTGACGCCGACGTCCCGTTCCGACACCACCGCCCTCCCAACGGGCTTCGTTCAACGCCGGGTCTCCGTCGCGAAATCGGCGCGCGGTATCCTCGAACCGCTCTTCCTCTTCGCCGAGCGCGATTCGGTTCACGACGGTGTCGACGCCCGGAACGCCGCGCGCAATGGTCACCGCATGGCGCGACTCGTTCTCGTCTTCGACCCAGCCGGCGAGCTCAATGACGCCGTCGCTGATCGAACCGATGTCGATCGCGCGCTCGGAGAGAATCGGATCGTTGCGGAACGCTTCGAGCACGCGGTCCTCGAGCCCCGAGTCATAGCCCTCGGACTCGAGCTCGTCGTCTTCGATATCGTCAAAATCGTCGGCTTCGGCGTAGCGCCCGCGCATCGTGTCTTCATGCGGCGTTGCGGCGCCGGCGCGACGGCGAATCTTCGATCTGAGCCCGCTAAAGCCGCCAACGCGTTGCGCGACGATCATTCCCACCGCGAACCCCGCGACCGCACCGGCCAGGATCCCGAGAACAGTGCCGGTCGACGATGAGTCGTCGTCGCGATAGCGAAGTGGTGACATTGAGTGTGAACCCTGTGGCGGAGGTTGTTGCAGAAGGATAACTTACGCCAACATAGCGCGCGAGTACCGAGCAGACTCGGCGTGCAAAAAGAAGGCCACCTACCAAACATGATCGACAGTCCATCCGAAGCGATGTTGACGCTGACGCTCCCCGACGGATCGCAGCGCAACGTGGCGGCAGGGACTCTGCCGTCTGATGTCGTCAAGTCGATTGGCGAGCGGCTGTTGCAAGCCGCCGTCGCCGTCGAGCTCAATGGCGCTATTCAAGATCTTGTAACGCCGCTGCGCTCCAGCGGAACGTTCAAGGTCTTGACCGAACGTGATGCGCCGGCGCTTGCCGTGCTGCGTCATTCCGCCGCGCACATTCTCGCGACCGCCGTCCGCCGTCTTCGACCCGACGCAAAAATTGGCTTCGGCCCCGCGATCGACGAGGGCTTCTACTACGACTTCGAGGTCGCCGAGCCGTTCACGCCGGACGACATCGCGGCGTTCGAGTCGGAGATGAAGAAGGTCGTCGGCGAGAAGTATCCGTTCGTTCGCGAAGAAGTGAACCGCGGCGAAGCGCAGAAGCGTTTCGTCGACGACCCGCTCAAGCTCGAACGGCTCTCGGAGCTTGGCGACGACGAAGTGATCTCGACGTACACGGACGGCCCGTTCATCGATCTGTGTCGCGGTCCGCACGTGCCTGACACCTCGCGGCTCAAGCACTTCAAGCTGACGCACACGGCCGGCGCGTATTGGCGCGGCGATTCGAAGCGTCAGATGCTGCAGCGCATTTACGGCACGGCCTTCTTCAAGAAGGAAGATCTGGACGCGTACCTCACGCGCATCGAAGAAGCGCGGAAGCGCGACCATCGCGTCGTCGGCCGTCAGCTCGACTTGTTTCTGATGCACCAGTTCTCGCCCGGAGCCGTGTTCTGGACCGAGCGCGGGAACGTGATCTTCAACGCGATCCTCGACTTCATTCGCGAGCGACAGCGCCACGACTTCCTCGAGATCAGAACGCCGCTCCTCTACAACAAGGGGCTGTGGGAGATCTCCGGACACTGGGGCAAGTATCGCGAGAACATGTTCCTCGTGCTCGACAACGAGACGAACGAGCATGACATGTCGCTCAAGCCGATGAACTGTCCGTCGCACTATCTGATGTATCAGGCGAAGAAGCACTCGTACCGCGAGCTGCCGCTTCGCTACGTGACGTTCGACGTGCTGCATCGCAATGAAGTGACGGGCGCGCTGTCGGGGTTGACGCGCGTGCGTCAGTTCCAGCAAGACGACTGTCACGTCTTCATCCGCGAAGACCAGATCGCCGAGGAAGTTCACTTTCTTCTGAAGTTCATCCTCGGCTACTACCAGGCGTTTGGCCTCACGGCAAAGCTGAAGTTCGCGACGCGTCCGGAAACGCGAATCGGTTCGGACGAGCTGTGGGATCGCGCCGAGTCCGCACTCAAGGCGGCGCTCGAAGCAACGGGGATGGAGTATGAGCTCAAGGAAGGCGACGGCGCCTTTTATGGACCAAAGATTGATTTCGATGTCAGCGATTCGATCGGCCGCGCGTGGCAGCTCGGCACGATTCAGCTCGACTACAACGCGCCGGAACGTTTCGACCTGACGTACGTCGGGGACGACAACGCCGCGCACCGTCCGGTTGTGATCCATCGCGCGGTGAGCGGTTCGCTCGAACGCTTCATCGCGATTCTCATCGAGCACTTCGCGGGTGCGTTCCCGGTTTGGCTATCGCCAGAGCAGGTGCGCGTGTTGCCGATCACGGACGACTACCGTGAGTATGCCGAGACCGTCACGAAGCGCTTATATGACGCGGGCCTTCGTGTCCATCTCGACGCCCGTTCGGAAACTCTAAAGTACCGAGTCGCCGACGGCGCGCGCATGAAGGTCCCCTACATGGTCGTCGTCGGGAAACGCGAGGCGGAGCAGGGCACTGTCGCTGTGAACGTGCGCGGCGCCGGCAAGGAGCAGAAGCCGAACTCGATCGCGCTCGATGAATTCGTTTCGCGAGTCGTCACGGAGAATGCGACTCGTTCGCTGACGCTGGC
>Ga0070683_100002323_pt1 | contig 15081 bp, 13 predicted proteins | sample KBSC713LmetaG_FD_64662 | JGI IMG/M metagenome (GOLD analysis project Ga0070683, IMG submission 64662) | Corn rhizosphere microbial communities from Kellogg Biological Station, Michigan, USA - KBS C7.1-3L metaG | ecosystem: Host-associated > Plants > Roots > Rhizosphere ...
CAACAGCTGAAACGTCGAGCGGCGCGTGTCAGCGCCAATGTATGGCTCGACGACGCGCCGCCAATCGGTATTTACTGTCGCGGACCCGCCACTCACTCGACACCCGCGAGGGCCGCGCTATCCATGCCGGCAAGGGCCGCACTGCTGAAGTATTGACCCGCGAGATTCCGCGAGGTGTACGCCGTGCCGACAGTCCCTTCAGCGCGCCAGCACCAGTCGTCCGGTCCCTTGGCTTCGGGACGAAATTGCTGCTCGTGAGTCGGCGACGCCGTTTTCGAGCCACCCATGCCGCGGCCGTGCGTGATGGAGCCGGCCCATTCAATCACGAGCAAGCGTCCGTCGGCGAGATTGCCACTTCGCGCGGCGACCCAGGACAAACTGAGGCCGACCGAACCGAGTTGCACCACGAGACGTTGCGGCGAGCTGTGAAACTCCACGTGACCGTCAGTCCGGTCACCGCCAACCAACTTCACTCGACTCGCGAGCTCCGTGGTGAGCGTGTCGAGCTCGCGACGCAGTGCCGTTTGCGCGCGCGGCTGCGCCATGTACGGCTGCGCCTCGTTCCACACCGGCCCGGTTCGCACCGGCTCGACCGCCGCAGCCGCGGGCGCCGCGGAAACTTTGGCACCAGATGCAGCGACTGCGTCAGCGACCGCGGACACCGTGCCGGCCATGCCAAGATCACTCAACGCGAACCGCGGCGCGCCGGCCAACCATGCGGGAATCGGCTCGCGGTCGAGCGTGACGACGCAGATCGATGCCTGCTGTTTGGCACGAACGCGTTCACGCAGCGCCTCGACGTCGGCGGCCGTCCCGCCGGCGCGTCCCCAAAGGCGCTGGTGCAGCACGACGACGATTCGCGCGGATCGTTCAAAGACGACGGCCGCGGTCGAATCGGTCTGCGGCTCGGCGCCGCCGTCGGCAAGCTCGGTTTGCCAGAAGACCGGCGCGGAGAGCCTGAGCCCAAGCCGCGCAAACAACTCGCCGACGAGCAGGGAATCGTACGAAACCGCGGAAATTGCCACGTCGTGCGTGAACTTCGTCATCATTCCCTCGAGACCAAGGCTGCGGGTAAAACCGCGACGTAAAGCGCGCGGTCGTCAGACGTACGGCATCCTCGGCGGGAACGAGAAAGCTGGGTCGGATGACTTTCGTGAGTCGACACGCCGTCTTAGACGCTGACTGACTCCTGAAAGGAGCAAGTTCGAAGCGACTCACCAGCGTGTGTAAACCTAACTCCTGGACCAGGCGTCTGCTCGCGCCGGTCAATTCGTCTGCCGCTCAGTGAACTCCGCCCATGAGGCCTCGAACCGGTTTGATCAACAAGAACGCAAGAGCAGATGCGCCGAGACAGACGGCCGCCACCACGCCGAACAATTGCGGCAGCGGGGCGGAGGAAATGAATCCCGCGGCAAAGCCCGCGACTTTATTGCCGACTGAGTCGGCGAGAAACCACACGCCGAGCATCATGCCGACGATCTTGACCGGCGCCAGCTTGGTGAACACCGACAAGCCGACCGGCGACAGAGACAACTCGCCAAGCTCCTGAATGAAATAGCAGCCAATGAGCCAGAAGGGACTCACGCGCACGCCGGGCGTGTCCTGAATCACGTTCGCCGGGATGAGAAGAAAGAGAAACGACAGGCCGATCATCAACAGACCAAACGCGAACTTCGCCGGCGTCGATGGTTCGTATTTCCCCAGACGAATCCAGAGCCACGCGAATGCGGGGGCCAGCACGATGACGAAAATGGCCTGCACCGTCAGGAACCAGCTCGACGGAAAGCTCACGCCGAGAATCGACGTCCGCGTGTAGCGATCGCCGAACAGATTCAGCGTTGACCCAGCCTGCTCGTAGGCGCCCCAGAATATCGCCGCGAACACGAAGAACACGGCCATTGCGCCGAGTCGCTTCCATTCGACTTTCGTGAATCCGCCGAACGTCGGCGCCGTGGGCGCGGCGGACGCCGCCGACGCCACGGGCGCGGCGCGTGCCTTCGCTCGTTGTTCCGCGAGCCGATCGATGGCCGGCTGCAGGTTGCGCCGGCCCATGACATACTGGATGAGACCGAGCGTCATGCCGACTCCGGCGCAGGCGAACCCGAGATGCCAATCGACTCGCTGCGCGAGATATCCGGCCACGAAGGGCCCAAGCGCCGCACCGAGGTTGATTCCCATGTAGAAAATCGAGAATCCCGCGTCGCGTCGAGCATCCTTCGCGTCGTACAGCGAGCCGACGATGCCGCTGACGTTCGGCTTGAGGAGACCCGTGCCGACCACGATGAATGCGAGTCCGGCGTAAAAGAACGGCAGCGGGTGAAACGCGAGCGTGAAATGCCCCACGGCGATGATGATGCCGCCAATGAGCACACTCTTATACTGACCCAACCAGCGGTCGGCGATGATGCCGCCAAAGATCGCGGCAGCCCAGGCGCTCGCCGTGTACGTGCCGTAGACCGACCCGGCGCGCTTGTCGTCGAAGCCGAGTACGTGAACCATGTACAGGATGAGAAACGCTCGCATCCCGTAGTAGCTGAACCGCTCCCACATTTCCGTGAAGAAGAGCGTCGACAAACCGCGCGGATGACCGAAGAATCCGACGTCGAGCGTCCCGGGACGAGGGCGATCACCGATCGGATCATCGAAGGGACCTGCGGTTGTGTCGCTCATTGACTCTCTCTGGTCGCGGTTCGACGACGCTGCTGCTCATGGGTCGTACAGGCGGTCGCGATTATATCGCCCGAGTAACCCTCTGAGTCAACCGGCGGCGATGCAGGCTCCGCTCGGCTCGATCGATTGACGTCGCGCCGCCCCGCGCGCATACTCGCCAGGCATCGAGCGGCCTTCCCCTGAATGAACCGAATGATCATGCGCTTGTTCCCGATCGTCGTCGCACTGTGTCCCATCGCGCTCGGCGCCCAGGCGTCGACCGACGCGCTTCACGCCGACATCGACCGCAAGGCGACCGAGCTGGCGCCGCGTGTGGTGCAATGGCGGCGCGATATCCATCAGCATCCCGAGCTGTCGTTTCAGGAAACGCGCACGTCAGCGCTCGTCGCGCGACATCTCCAATCGCTCGGCATCGAGGTCCAGACTGGTGTCGGCGGCAACGGCGTCGTCGGGATTCTGCGCGGAGGAAAGCCGGGCCCCGTCGTGGCGTTGCGCGCGGACATGGACGCGCTTCCGGTCACCGAGCTGGTCGACCTCCCGTTCAAGAGCACCGCTCGCGCGATGTACAACGGACAAGAGGTCGGCGTCATGCACGCGTGCGGTCACGACAACCACGTGGCGATCTTGATGGGCACCGCCGAGTTGCTGGCGGGGATGAAGGATCGCATTCCAGGCACCGTGAAATTCCTGTTCCAACCGGCCGAAGAGGCTCCGCCGCGCGGCGGCGCCGGTCCGATGATCGATGCAGGCGCGCTCGAGAATCCTCAGGTCGACGCCGTCTTCGGACTCCACGTCGGTCCCGGCGCGCTCGGCACCGTGAGCTACGTCTCGGGCCCAACGGCTGCGTCAGCGGACAACTTCAAGGTCATCGTGCACGGTAAGCAGACACATGGCGCAGTGCCGTGGGCGGGTGTCGATCCCATTGTCGTCGGCGCGCAGATCGTGCTCGGGTTTCAGACCATCATGAGCCGGCAGGTCAATCTCTCGTCCGCCCCGGCGATTCTCACCGTTGGCGCGTTCAACGCGGGCAACCGCACCAACATCATTCCCGACAGTGCGGTGCTCATCGGGACCGTGCGCACCTTCGACGAAGCGGTGCGCGGCGAGATCCATGCGAGAATGAAGAAGACCGCCGAGGCGATCGCGCAGAGCGCCGGCGCAACGGCTGAGGTAGAGATTGAAACCGGCTATCCTGTCACCGTCAACGACGGCGCGCTCACCACGCGGATGATCCCGACACTCCAGCGAGCGGCCGGTGCGACGCACGTCGCCAAAGGAACGCCGACTACGGCGGCCGAGGATTTTTCACGCTACGCGCGAAAAGTCCCTGGACTGTTCGTGTCTCTGGGCGTGACGCCGCCGTCCAAGGACTGGCACACGGCCGCGCCGAATCACTCGCCGTTGTTCGAGGCGGATGAAGCGGCGCTTCCGATCGGCGTGCGCGTCATGTCGTCATTGGCGCTCGACTATCTCGCCGGCGCGCCGCGACGATGAGAACGCGCTACGGTACGACGCGTCCCGCCGGCCGCACGAGGTGATACTGCGTTTGGCGGGCAAGCGCCCACCGCACGGCGCCGTCGGGGCCGACGACGGCGTCTTCCTCCTGCGCAGACCGAACGGGTTGGTTGCCCCATTCCGGAACTCGTGACGTCGCCTGAAGCTCGATCGAGAACCACATGTTGGGGATGACCTTCGCATCACCGCGACCCGGCACGCCGTCCTGGTAGTCCCACAGTCCGATGAGCGGGCCCGCGCCGTGGCCGTGCAGACCGATGGGATGCGAGTACACCGTGCCATCGATTCCCGCCGCGGCCATCTTCGCGCGCGACGATTTGAGAATCTCGTTGCCGGTCCGGCCGGGCTTGATCTCGCCGAGCACGATGTCCTGGAGCTTATTTGAGTTCGCTAATGCAAGCTTCAGTCCGGGCGGCGCGTCCGTCTCGCCGTCGAGCAAGACGTACCCCATATGTTGCGTGTCGGTATTGAGACGCATGGCCGTGATGCCGAAATCGCAGTGGAGTACGTCGCCCTTTTGGATGACGGGATTCTCGCCCGGATCTGTCACTCCCTTGCGCTGTACTTCGACCGACGGATGGAACCATGTTCCGAGCCCCAAGTCATTCACTTTCTGCCGCATCCACCACACGACGTCTTCGGTACGCGTCACGCCCGGCGTGATCACGACGTTGGAGAACGCGGTGTCGATGATCCCCCAGACGACTTCTTGCATTTTCTTATAGGTAGCGGCCTCCTCGCTCGATCGCGTCGCGATGAGGTCGAGGGCCAAATCGTCGGCATGTGTGAACCGCGCGGTCCACTTGGGTCCCAACGCCGCCTTCATTCCGTCGAGCTCACCAGCAGATAATCCATCATTGAACGCGAATACTCGCGAGACGTCGATCGCGATCGCCTTGGGATTCCGCTTCTCGATTTCGTGCTTCAGCACCTGCCACTGCTCGTCGCCCCACAGCTCGGCCTGCGCCTGCACTTGACCACCCGCGGGGCCCGCAGCGGCCTTGGTCGATCGGATCGCGGTGAACACTCTGCCTTGCGATGTCCCGCCCATGGCGAGCCGCTCGAATGGCTTGGCACAATCGGCGCGAGCGAACGCGCATGGATCGTAGAACAAATAGATGGTGCGTCGCCGAGCGGACATCGTCGTTGGCGACACAATCGACGAGAAGACGGGATCCTCGTTGTACTCACGCATGGGCACGACCCACATGTCGACGCCATGCTTCTTCATCAGAGCCGGCAGCACGGTCTTCATTCGTTGATCGAGCCAGCGCTGCTCCATGTCCGCCTGCTCGCGGAGCGTGCCGAACGGGCGATACGTCTGAATTTGCTGCGCCGTGAGTGGTGTGGCGGCCAGCGCGAGTATCAGTACGGTGGGTCTCACGGTGATGTCCCGCGTCGAGTGAACTACGTTGTGTCGCGTCGCGGCTGGCGTACGGCGAGCGTGGCTGCGAACGCCGCGGCGGCCACGACGACTCCGGCCAGCGTAGGATCGAGCCACGGCAGACGGGCCGCAAGCATGAATTTGACGACGAGCAGCGTGACGATGCCGCCGGCGATGGCGGCGAGCGCCTCCGGCGATGCGGCGCGACGCGTGTACAGGCCGCCGACGATCGGCACGAACAGCGTGGCGATCAGCAGCGCGTAGAAGATGCGGAGCGCGTCGATCACCGTTGGGAGCCACAGCGCGAACAATACGGCGCCGACTCCGCCCGCCACCGCGGCCAACCGTGCGACACCGAGTAGCTGGCGGTCGGTCGCCGCGGGCCGGAGGAATCTCTTATATAGATCCTGAGACAGCGACGTCGCGAGCATGAACAACAGCGCATCGCACGTACTCACTTCGGCCGAGAACACGGCGGCGAGCGTAAGCGCGCCGAGCGCGGCGGGCAGCTGCTCGATCAGCACCGTGGGCAACACGAGGTTCGGATCGGTGAGACCGGGATGCGCGACGCGTGCGGCCATCCCAAACAGCGGCGGAATGAAGGCGAACAGTGACAGCACCACAGCCTGCACTCCGATCCCGCGCGCGACGCCGCGAGCGCTCGACGCGCCATAGGCCTTCTGCATCAGTCCCGGTGAGATGACGAATGCTGGGCCGAGAACCAACAGCATCCACCCGGACCCCGGTCCGCTCGAGTGAAGAATATTTCCGAAAGTCGGCGGTACGTTGGCGTTCGCGAAGATGCCGGCGAGCCCGCCCACGTGAGAAAGCACCAACGGCAGCGCGACAATGAACCCGACCAGCAACACGGCGAGTTGAATGACGTTCGTCCAGACCGTGCTGATCGCGCCGCCGGAGACGAACACGATCGTGACGACCGAGGCGCTGATGATCGTGCCCGCCCAACGAGGCACGTGCGCGACGACGTTCAGCACCGCGGCGCCGGCGATGAGTTGTCCCGCGAAGATCGACAACGTGCCGAGCCAAAGCAGCGACGATGTAATCGCGCGCACCGACGGACCGTAGCGGAGCTCGAGATAGTCGCCGGTCGTATAGAGGTTGTGCTCCGAGGCAATGCGCCACACGCGCGGTCCGATGAACAGCGCGAGAAAGATCGATCCGATCGCGGCGGATCCGTTCCACCACCATGCGCTGATGCCGTCCCGATAGCCGAGCCCCGTCGCTCCAACGGTCGCGCCGGCGCCGATGTTCGACGCGAGCACCGTCGTGAAGATCAACGGAGCGCTGAGTCGCCGGCCAGCAACGAAGAAATCGGCGCTGCCTCGAACCATTCGCGCCACGACCAATCCGATCACGATCAACGCGACCGAATAGCCAAGAAGGAGCGCGAGGTGAATGTTCAGAGAATTACTTGAACCGCGGAGGAATGGTGTGAAGCTGGCGTGCGGACGGAAGGCCGCCCAGGCTGTCCGCCTGCGTGGCCGCACGCACGATCGCCTCGGCGACGACATCCGCCGCGAGCGCACCGATCGTCGTGAGGTCGGCGGTTCCGTTCCACACGCCGGTCGCCAGCCCGAACACCGTGTCGCCGTCGCCAAGGGTGTGTGACGGATTGATCGCGCGCGCGAGCCCGTCGTCGGCCATGAGCGCCATGCGCCCCGATTGAACCTTGGTCAACTTCGCATTGGTCGCGACGACGACCAAGGTCGTGTTTTCACCAGCGTGCGGTGCTGTGATCGCGGCGCCGGCGCGCAGCAACTTGCGCGCATCAGCGAGCGTTCCGTTTGCGTTGCGCACCCCGGCCACTACTTGCCCCGTGGTCGGATCGATGATGTCGCCCACCGCGTTGACCACCGCGATGGCGCCGACAATGAGTCCGCTCGGCAGCGTGATCGAGGCGGAGCCGACGCCGGATTTCATGGGCGGTTTTCGCGCGGCCGGATTTTGCTCGAATCCGCCGAGTTTCCCGACCGTCGCGCCAGCGCCGGCGCCAACGTTGCCTTCCGCGACGGGACCGTTGGTCGCCGCCATTGCCGCCTTGTAGCCGCAGTCGGCGGTCGGGCGCGTTTTTGGATCGTTGACGAACGGCAGATCGAAGATCACCGCGGCAGGGACGATCGGAACGACGCCCGCCGACGTCTTGAAGCCGACGTTCCTCTCCTCGAGGTAGCGCATCACGCCTTGTGCGGCGTCGAGACCGAATGCGCTGCCGCCAGACAACACGATGGCGTTCACCTTCTCCACCATGTTGAGCGGGTCGAGCAGATCTGTCTCGCGCGTGCCGGGCGCCGCGCCGCGTTGCGAAATGCCGGCCGCTGCGCCGTCGCCGTCGATGAGCACCACGGTGCAGCCGGTGGGCCGACGGGACAACGTGAAGTGGCCGACCTTGATCCCCGGCACGTCCGTCAAGCCTTTGCCATGATCGGCGCGCGTCGTCTGCGCGCCGGCGGCGATGAATGGAAGCGCGCACACCGCAAGGGCAATGCAACCGGCGATCTCGCGCCGGCGTGCGCGCGTCCGATTCCGCGGTGACGTCATGCGATGGCGGCTAGGTTCGCACCAATTTCTTGAATGCCACCCGATGAGGTTGATCCGCATCGGCGCCCTTCCGTTTGTGCAGGTCTTCAACGTACGACTGATAGTTCCCTTCGTGCCATACCACTTCGCTGTTGCCCTCGAACGCGAGTACGTGCGTCGCGATGCGGTCGAGGAACCACCGGTCGTGGGTGATGACGACCGCGCATCCAGCGAAGTCGACCAGTGCGTCCTCGAGCGCGCGCAGCGTGTCGACGTCGAGATCGTTTGTCGGCTCGTCGAGCAAGAGCAGGTTGCCGCCGGACATGAGCGTCTTGGCAAGGTGCAGCCGATTGCGTTCGCCGCCGGACAGCAAGCCGACCTTCTTCTGCTGATCGGTGCCGCGGAAGTTGAAGCTCGACAAATACGCGCGGCTGTTGAGCTCCTTCTTGCCGACCATGATCATCTCTTGGCCGCCGGAGATTTCCTGCCACGCGGTCTTGTTGCCGTCGAGCGTCCGATTCTGATCGGTGTAGGCGATCTGGACCGTCTCGCCGATCTTGAGCGTTCCGCCGTCGGGTTCCTCTTGATCGACGATCATCTTGAAGAGCGTGGTCTTTCCCGCTCCGTTCGCGCCGATGATGCCCACGATGCCGCCGCGCGGCAGTGCGAACGTCAGGCCGTCGAACAGCAGCTTGTCGCCGAACGCCTTCTTCAGATCACGCGCCGTGACGACGTCGTTGCCGAGTCGCGGGGGCGGCGGAATCACGATCTCGTGCTGCAGGATCTTCTCGGCCGTTTCCTGCTCGGCCAGCTCCTCGAACTTCTGAATACGCGCTTTGCTCTTGGCCTGTCGCGCACGCGGTGCGAGGCGAACCCACTCGAGCTCACGGGCGAGCGTCCGCTGGCGCGCCGATTCCGTTTTTTCTTCGACCGCAAGACGCGTTCGCTTCTGCTCGAGCCACGACGAGTAGTTGCCCTCGTACGGGATTCCGTAGCCGCGGTCGAGCTCGAGGATCCAACCCGCGACGTTGTCGAGGAAGTATCGATCGTGCGTTACGGCAACGACCGTCCCCGCGAAATCGTGAAGGTAGCGCTCGAGCCACGCGACGCTCTCGGCGTCGAGATGGTTCGTGGGCTCGTCGAGTAGAAGCATGTCGGGATCCGCAAGCAACACGCGACACAGCGCGACCCGCCGGCGCTCGCCGCCCGAGAGCTTGCTGACATCGGCATCGCCCGGCGGGAGACGCAGTGCGTCCATCGCGATCTCGATCTTGTTATCGAGATTCCAGAGATCGTGCGCGTCGATCTGTTCCTGTACGCGTGCCTGCCGCGCGAGCAGCTTTTCCATCGCGCTGTCGCTCATCGGCTCGGCGAACTGCATCGAGATCGATTGGAATTCGTCGAGCAGCTCGCGCTGCGCCTTGACCGCGAGCTCGACGTTGCCTCGGACGTCGAGACTCGGATCCAGCTCGGGTTCCTGTGACAGATACCCGATCCGCGTGCCCTCGGCCGCCCACGCCTCACCCTGAAAATCGTGATCGACGCCGGCCATGATGCGCAACAGCGACGACTTACCGGCGCCGTTCGCGCCGAGCACGCCGATCTTTGCGCCGTGGTAGAACGACAGCCAGATGCCGCGCAAAATCTCCCGCGACGGCGGGACGACTTTGCGCAAATCCTTCATGACGTAAATGAATGACGGAGGAGCCATTACCAATCAGTGGGGTTCGCGGTTTGTGAGGAATCTAACCGCGGACTCGCCCCTGGAATCAGTGCCCCGCGCTCCGACTCGGTGGCAACGCAAGCTCCCAGGTCTCCGCAACGAGCGACTCGCCGAACATGTCGTGCGGGTCCTCCGCTACGAGCGTGAATCCGGCGGCCGCGTAGATCTTCCGCGCCGAGGTGAGCTCTCGCTGTGTCCACAGCACAATTTTCTTGTAGCCCACGCGGGTCGCGAATTGAATGACCTCGTCGACGAGCCGCCCGCCAAGTCCCAGCCCGCGCGCCGATGGCTCGACGAGGAGCAGCCGCAGCTTGGCGACTGTCTTGGATTTGGCTACCACAAAGATCGATCCGACGATCTCGCCGTCGCGCTCGGCAATCCAGCATCGCTCGCGCGCCGGGTCGAAGTTGTCGATGAAGTCGGCGACCACGCGCGCCACGAGCGCCTCGAACCGCTCGTCCCATCCGTATTCCTCGGAGTAAAGCACGCCGTGCCGGTGGACGACCCAACCCATGTCGCCGGGCTGATGCGAACGGAGCGAATACGGGGCTTCCCGACGCGCGCTCGCCCCGAGGGAAGTTCGGATCGCCCGCATCGCGTCGAGAATGCCGCGTTGCTCGGCGGCAGGCAGCGGCGACAGCATCGCGACGATTTCTTCGCGCGCCCTGGTATCGAGCGGCGAGAAGGCGCGTCGGCCCGCGGGGGTGAGGCGCAGTAGCGCGCGACGCCGGTCGTCGGGGCCCGCCTTCGTGGTGACGAGTCCGCGCTTCTGAAACGATTGCAGCGTTCGACTGAGGTACCCGCGGTCGAGCCCAAGCGTCTCGGCGATCTCGCTTGCCGTTGGCTGCTCGCGGTTGGCGAGCTCGAACAGGACGCGGACTTCGGTGAGCGAGAACGCGCTGTCGAGGTGTCCTTCGCCGAGCGCGCCGATGTGGCGTGTGTAGAAGCGGTTGAATTCGCGCACGGCCTCGGCGCGTTGTTCGATCTGGCGCATGGATCCCCGGAACAAGAGCGACGGGGACCATAGTCGGCAGATTAGTTGACTTTGTCAACCATTACGGGCCGGCGGGACCGTGCGCGTGGCCGGCGGCCGGGTGAGCCCCGTGATCGTCTCCCCAAATCGACGCGAGATCGCGGCCTTCGATGACGTTGGCGTGAACCATCCAGCCGAAGGTGCTCGGATGAAACTCCCCATTCACCGCGTCGCATGCCGTTTTGGTCGCGATCGGACTCTCTGGGCCGAACACCGGATGACCTTCGCGCTGCTCGGTCCAGCGCGCCTGGTCGCCTTTCTTTGGGATGCACCAGTTCACGTGCTTGTGCCACTGTGCGATGCCAAGCGGAACGCGCGCATCGAGACGATCGGGCGTGGCGTTTCTGGGCACGGTGTACATCGCGCCGATGAGATGGAGGGCGCCGTCGTCGCCGCGCTTGTAGAGAATCGACGTCGGCTTGGACGCGTCGAAGTGAAAGGCTGCGAGGACGGCGCGGCGGTAGTTGGTGAAGTGATAGACGCGCTGCTGTTTGACATTCGGCAGGAACATCGTGTAGCCGTCGGCGCGCGCGACCGCCGTGTCCGTGTATTTCGCGATCGCTTGTCGGAGCTCGGCCGCGACTTTCATGGCGCGAACGGTGTCGTCGTGTGTCGCGGTGCGTGGCGGTGTAAGCTCCATGTGTTTCATCATGTTGGCGTCCATGGGGCCGCTCATGGCGTGGTCCGCCATCCCGGCCATCTGGGCGCTATCATTCTCCGGACGGACGGCGGGCTTTCTCGCCGACTGTCCAGCTTGCGAGACGGCCCTCGTTGGGAACCATGCGATCACGGCGAGTATTGGCATCGCCGAGCAGACGAGTGTTCGGAATCGCTCTGTTTTCATAATTTTCTCCCGTCGTTTGACGCCGCGCATGCTCGCCTGTTACGAACCGGTCCGTGGATCTCTCTAGCTTTTTGCCGAGTCTTTCCGGGAGTCCGCTCAAAGCGATTCCCTTTGTGTTTGCTGGGGGAGTGTTGACGAGTCTCACTCCCTGCATCTATCCGATGATTCCGATCACCGCGGCGATCGTCGGAGGTACGTCGGTGGCCGATTCGACGGCTCCGCGTCCACCGCGTTGGCGCCCGCTCGCCCTTACACTCTCGTACGTGTTCGGGCTCGCGCTGGTTTACTCGGCGCTCGGTCTGTTTGCGGGGCTGTCGGGAACGCTCTTCGGATCGGTGAGTACCAACCCATGGCTCTATCTCGCCATGGCGAACCTGTTGCTGCTGGCGTCGCTGGCCATGCTCGACGTTTTGCCGGTGCGCGTGCCGGCGGCGATCATGCACCGGGCGGCCACGGCCGGAACAGCGGGTCGCGTGTCCGGTGCGTTCACCATGGGGGCGATGTCGGGACTCGTCGCGGCGCCGTGTTCGGCGCCGGTCATGGCCGCGGTGCTCACGTGGGTGTCGTCCACGAAGAGCGCGGGTCTCGGGTTCCTCTATCTCTTCGTGTTCTCGCTGGGAATGTGCACGCTGCTCGTCGTCGTGGGACTGTCGTCCGGCGCCATTGCGCGACTACCACGCGCCGGAATGTGGATGGTCTGGATCAAACGGTTCTTCGCGGTGGTGATGATCGTGGTTGCGGAATATTATCTCGTCAAAATGGGTCAGTTGATCATATGAGACGGTGGAATCCCGAAATGGGTCAACGCACGATCGTTCGTGCTACGCTCGCGACGTTCATGGCGATCGGCTTTGTCGCTATGCCGACTGCGGCGCGCAGTCAGGATCTCGGAATCGAAGTCGGCGCGACGGCACCGTCGGCCAAGGTGCACACGCTCGACGGCAAGGAAGCGGATCTCGCACAGTACGTCGGGAAGTCGCCGGTTGTCATGGAGTTTTGGGCGACGTGGTGTCCGAACTGCGCGGAGCTCGAACCGACGCTGGTCGAGGCCGCGAAGAAATTCGGGACGCAAGTCAAGTTCGTCGGCGTCGCCGTGTCGGTGAACGAGACGCCTGCACGCGTCAAGGCGTTCGTCGCCAAGCACGGGCTGCCTGGCGATCAGTACTTCGATACCAAGGGCAACGCCACCGGGGCGTATGACGTGCCCGCGACATCGTACGTCGTCGTGATGAACAAGGCCGGCAAGGTCGTCTACACCGGCCTTGGCGGAAAACAGAATCTCGAGGCGGCAATCAAGAAGGCGCTATAGCACGTTGTTATAGCGTCCGCCCGACGGCCGCGAGTCCGTCGAGAATGTCGCTGACGTCGGCCGTCGTGGTGCGAGGATTCATCATCGTCACGCGAAGCACGCGCCGGCCATCGAGATTGGTCCCGGTGATCCAACCTTCGCCCGACAAGTTGTAGCGTTCGCGCAGCTCGCGATTGAGCACATCGAGCGCGTCGTTGCTGCGCGTGCCGTCGCCGACATAGCGGAAGCAGAGAATGTTGCACTCGGGCTCGTGCATCGCCTCGAAGTCGCGACGCCCGGCGATCGCCTCCCACATCTGGCGCGTGAGCGCGCAGAAGTAGTCGTATAGCTCGGCCATTCCGTTCGCGCCGTAGCGCTGCAAGGCTACCCAGACTTTGAAGACGTCGGCACGACGCGAGCAGATGAAGTTTCGAGGGCCCTGATCCCAGGCCCGCTCGCCTTCCGCCTGATTGAACAGATACGGCGCGCGCTGGGAGAATGCCGAATCGAGATCGCGCTGGTCGCGCACCAGGATCATTCCCGCCTGCGACGGCAGCAGCATCATCTTGTGCGGATCCCACGCCACGGAGCGCGCGCGCTCGATGCCACGCAACCGCGTCCGGTGCATCGCGGAGAGGAGGGCCGAGCCTCCGTGCGCGGCGTCGACGTGGAGCCACACGCCGTATTGATCGCACAACGTGGCAATCGCTTCGAGATCGTCGAACGAGCCCGTCGCGGTTGAGCCGGCGGTGGCGACGACCGCCATCACGCGGCGACCGACGCGTCCCAGCTCGCTCAGCGCTTCGCGAAGCGCGCTCGTGTCCATTCGGAAATTGTGCGAGCGAATGGCCAGAACGTTTCGCATGCCGAGTCCGAGCTCGGCCCCAGCGCGCGTCACGGCGTAGTGCGCGTGCTCGCCGCACAGCAGCACCGGCGGATCGGAGCCCACGCCGTTGGTCCACGCATCGGGCATCGACGCGCCGCGCGCGGCGAGAAGGGCAGTGAACGTCGCTTCGGTCCCGCCACTCGTGAGCGTACCGCCGCTGCCGGTGGGAAGCCCGGCGAGCTGGCACATCCACGCAATGACACGATGCTCGAGCACCGTGGCGACCGGCGACATCTCGAACACCGCGACCGATTGATTCAGCGCGGCGGTGATGGATTCCATCCAGACCGCCGCCGGTAACGGACCGGCGATTTGGTGTCCGACGTATCGCGGATGATAGAGATGATTGCAGTCCGGCAAGACGTCGGAGCGAACGCGCGCGATGATCGAGTCGATCGATTGGCCGTCACGCGGCATCGGCTCGTCGAAGCGTGCAGCGAGGCCCGCCGGAGTATGCTGCGTGGACACACGGCCGGCGCGGCCGCGAGTCTGTGCGAAGTAATCCGCGGCGATACCGACGAACGCGCGACCGACCGCCGCGTCGGCGTCGGCCTCGATCTTGGAGAGGATGGCGGGCGCCGGTAGTGGAGCCACGATGTGGGCGAGATCGGTCATGTCGAAGAAACGCCGGTCAACGGCAGGTCGAGCACTTGCCGCGTTTTCGTCAGATCGATCGAACGATATGCTTGAATCGAGTCGACACGGACGATGTCCGGAATTCGAACCCGCAGCAATTCGCGAAGCTTCTCGCGCGGCAGCTCAGGGTAGAAGCTCAACGTGACGTGCGGAGTGAAGGTGAATCGAGGCTGCTCGAAGGATAACCCACTCGACTTGATCAGCTCGTGCAGCGCGCGGATCGGTCCGTACGGATCGATCGGCATCACCACCACGGTGCTCTGCATGAATTGCATGGGCGGCTCGAGCGACACGCTGAACGGAGCCGTGGACGCGGCGATCGGATCGAGCGCGGCGCGCAGCTCGGCGTCGGTCGTCTCGGGTGAGATGGGGCCCATGCCGGACGAACCCGTGATGGTGATGTGCGGCGGAAGCTCCGCGGCCATTCGCGGATCGTAGCGCCGCTGGATCTCGCGCAGACGATCGGCGATCGCGCCGTGCAGCTCGGCCATCATGACGATGCCGGGCTTCATCGCCGCGATGTCAGCGCGTGAATGACGGCAGAATCGAGAGGGAGATACCGTG
>Ga0070683_100002325_pt1 | contig 15075 bp, 11 predicted proteins | sample KBSC713LmetaG_FD_64662 | JGI IMG/M metagenome (GOLD analysis project Ga0070683, IMG submission 64662) | Corn rhizosphere microbial communities from Kellogg Biological Station, Michigan, USA - KBS C7.1-3L metaG | ecosystem: Host-associated > Plants > Roots > Rhizosphere ...
GGCGGAGGGGGCGGCGGCGGAGGCGGAGGCGGCGGAGGCGGAGGCGGCGGAGGCGGCGGAGGCGGAGGCGGCGGAGGCGGCGGCGGAGGAGGCGGCGGCGGTGGCGGCTGCTCCAGCGGCATCAGCGCGAGCGACTGCCCGATGTTGCTCTTCGCCTTCGAGGACGCCCGCGCAACCTTGTACCCGGTCGGCCCGCGGTCGGGCTGGAAGACCGAGGCGCTCTCCGAGGTGGAGGCGTTGTTCGACTGCGTGTTGGAGACGTCGAAGCTCTCGAGCATGCCGGACGGAGGAGCCACGGCCCCGTCGGCGCTGTTCCCGTACCAGCCGAGCACGAGCGACCCGTCGGCCCACGTCGTCAGCGACGGCGCCGCGATCAGCCTCGTGTTCGCGCTGTACTGGCCGTCGGCGGCCTCGACCGGATTGGACAGGTCGACACCGGCGAAGTCGGTCACGCCTGCGGTTGCGCCGACCGACGACGAGAACCGCCATGTGTACACGGACGGCTCGAATGCGGAGGCGACCTTGACGTAGAGCGCCTGGCTCAGCGCGGCGCCGCCGATGTTGCTGTCGCGACGGATCAGCGACCAGCCGGCCGGTGCGGTGATCGACCCGCCAGGCGAGAGGCGCGCGGTGACGACCCCGACGAGCACGTCGCCCTGGATCGCTCCCGGCTGCGCGACCGTGATCGAGGTTGCCCTCGAAGTCCGCGCCGTGGCGCTCGCCTTGACGGTGATCGTCCCCTCGCCGCCCGACGGAACGAAGCCGGGCTCGTCGGGCATGAAGACGTGGCCGAACGCCGGCGCCGCCGACACGGCGAGGAGCGCGGTGCCGATGACGGCGATGCGAGCGGCGATTCCAGGCCGGGGGCGGCTCCCGAACATGCCGTCTCCATCGGCCGTACTCGATCCGCGCTAAGGCAATTCCCCCCTGTGAGGGTCACTCCAACCAGGCATATCAGGCGGTCGGAGGCGTGACTATGCCGCTCGGAGCGGAATGAGCGCCAGGGCCGCTCTTAGGTGCGTGAGGCGTGGAGCGCCCGCCGCGGCTCTTCCGGGCGCACCGCCGGGCGATGCCGCCCAGTCAAGCTTCCAACCTTCAGCCGGGCGAGCCAGCCCGTCACCCCGGACATGTCGCCGGCCAAGCGGTTGATCGAGGCATTGTCGTTCGTTCCGAGGATTTTCAAGAGGAACGGGTCGGTGGTCGCGGTGTTCCAACCGACATCGACCGTGCGAGCGGATCGGTAGCCGGCCTCCTTGGCCAGCTCGATCTCACGCTCGCCGTAGTCGCCGTTCGGGAAACTGAAGTCGTGACAACGCTGCCCCGTGAGCAGCTCGATTTCGGTCCGTGAGGCCGCGATCTCGAACGCCGCCTCCTCGTGCGAGCAGGATGGCAGGATCGGGTGAAATCGTGTGTGTGCGGCGAAGTCGACGGCGTCCCGCATACGCTCGAGCTCCTCCGCGTTCAGAGCCTGCCGCACCGGGTGCTCCTCGGTCGCCGAGAACCCCGCGTCCTCGAGCACGATCCTCCGCTCGCTGTTCGTCAGCGACTTGAGCTCGTCCGGGTCCGGCGTGTCCAAGAACCAGAAATGCCGGTTCGTGTCGATCACTTGACTACAGACGTACACCGTCGGCTTCACGCCGTAGCGGACGAAGAGGTCGAGCAGCTCCGCGTTTCCGGCGTGTCCGTCGTCGAAGGTCAGGACAAGAGCGCGATCTGGCAAGTTCGACCATGTGTCGTTCGCCATGGCCTCGACCACCTCGCCGAGCGAGACGAAGTTGTAGCGCTTCGAGAGGTATTGCAAATGACGTTCGAAATGCGCGGGCGTTGGGTCGTGGTAGAGGAGGATCGAAACCCTGCGCCTCGCGATCGTGTGTCGAACCGCTTTCCCGATTCCCGACCAGCGAACCCCGGCGGCGATGATCGACGAAATCCCCTTTGCCATCCTCTGATTCTTACTGAAGTTGCTCATTCCGCCTACCCTTTTCGCGGCGAGGTCGGACCGAGTAATCCGCTGGGCTCCATCGATTTCGGAGCCACACGTCGGTCCGGGCTTGGCGTGGCTCGTCGGCCCGGCGCACTACGATTGAACAATGAGCTCTTCGGTCGAGCGCGCCCCCGGCGACGCACCAGGCACGCAGAAAATCCACCGGCTTTCGGTGATCGCGCCGATGCTGAACGAAGCGGCTCACATCGAGGGTTTCGTCGACGACCTCGCGTCGCAGGACTACTCCGGGCCCGTCGAGGTTTTCATCGCCGACGGCGGGTCGACCGACGGCTCGGTCGAGCTTCTGCGGGCGGCGGCCGAACGAGCGGGCCTCGACGTGACGGTCATCCCGAATCCGGTGGGTTGGGTCTCGCATGGGCTAAACGCCTCCATCCCGCTCGCGACCGGAGATCTGCTCGTCCGCCTCGACTGTCACTCGCGCTACCCGCCGGACTACCTGCGCCTCTGCGCCGAGGTCGCCGAGCAGAGCGACGCTCTTGTGGTGGGCGGAATCATGATCCCCACCGGCCGGACACCCACCGAGCGTGCCGTCTCGTGCGCGATGGACAGCGCTTTCGGGGGGGTCGGCTGGATGCGCGAGACGAACGATGCGGTGCAGCGCGAGTCCGACGTCGTCACCTACGGAGCATTCCGCCCCGAGGCCTTCGAGCGCGTCGGCCTGTTCGACGAGTCACTGCTTCGTGATCAGGACGACGAGTTCACGCTCCGCGTTCGCCGCGCCGGCGGCAAGGTTCTCCTCGACACGCGGATCAAGGTCTCGTACACCCCGCGCGGCTCGTTCCGTGGCGTGTTCCGCCAGTATTTCCAGTACGGCTACTGGAAGGTGCGCGTCATGCGCAAGCACCGGCAGGTGCTGAGCGGACGCAGTCTCGTCCCGCCCGCCTTCGTGCTTTCGCTCCTCGTGCTCGTGCCCGCGGCGATCTTCCTGCCCTTCGCGCGCGTGATCCTCGGCCTGGAGCTTGCCGCCTACCTGTTCGGCGCCATCGTCTTCGGCTTCCGGAGCATCCGGCAACGCGGCGAGCCGCTGTGGCTCTTGCCGCGCGTCATGCTCGCGTACCCGGCGTTCCACCTCGCGTACGGCATCGGGTTGCTGTGGGGCTTCCTACGCGCCGGCTCGGCGTGACGTTCTGGCTCTAGACCGCCTGGGGTGACTGGCGCCGAGCCGCTCCGCGAACCTTTCGCCACAACACGCGTGACTGCAGCGTGGCCCACTCCCGCAGATTCGGAAGCGTGTAGAGGCGTCCGAGCTCCTCATCCGGAACGATCTCGGGCTCAAAGTCTTCGCGCTCGAGCAGTAGACAGGCTTGGTGGATCATGCCGACGCTCTCGTCGTATGCCCGTTTCTCGAGTGCGGCCCAGCTGTCGGTCGAGCGAATCGGGATCGATTTCTCGACCACGACTTTCCCGGCGTCGAGCTTGTCGTTCAGGATCTGGACGGTTACGCCCATCCGGCTCTCACCCGCGTAGAGCTCCCAAAAACCAACGGGCGTACCTCGGTACTCCCGGAGATCGCCGTGGTGGAAGGAAATCACGCCCTTTGGCGCCAGCGAGAGAACCGGCTCGTGGATGAACCCGAATCCGAAGCGGAAGATGCAATCGGGCTGTCTTGCTCGGATGAAGTCGATCGTCGCGTCCGAGTACAGGTCGGCGCTCTCCAACAGATCGATGTCCCGATTGCGGAGGTAGCCGGCCGTCTCGAGGCTCCGATCTTTCAGCGGCCTGAAGAGACGCTTCAGCGCCATCACGACCACGTACCCACCACGACCCTTCTTCAGATGCTGCCGGAGCGTCGTGAACACGGACGTGGGCTTCTCGATCTCGACGCAGGCGCCGACGATCGCGATGCGAGGGTCGGTGAACAGCGGTTCGAGCACGTCCGTCCAGAACGCGTCCACCGTTGGGCTGGCTAGCAGGAAAAGTCTCATTACGCCGGGACTGTGTGCCGAATCGGTTGTGGCCGGGATACGACGAACTTCGGCGGAGTACGTTGCCGCAGAGCCACGACCAGGCCGATCGACGATTTCCCCGGATTATAGTCGTGCGCGGCGAAAACCACCGCGCCTCTCGGGGACGTTCCTCACCAGGGCCCAGGCAGTTCTGGCGTCATTTGTGCCCGGTATCAGGTCCCGGCCCGAGCCACCGAGGGAGCGCGTGAAGATCACGACCATGACGACGCCACCGAGGGTGTACGAGACCGTCGACGCAATCGACGCACCGATGCCCCCGTGCGTCGGGATCAAGAGCAGGTCGAGCACTACCGTCGAGACGAATGCGGACGCGATCGCGAGGCTGGCGCGCGTTGGCATTTGCCTCGCTGTCAAGGCATTTCCAAGCTGCTTGAGGGCGACAATCCCGAACGCGCCGCAAGCGAGAATCCGAAGCTCATTGATCGCGCCCCTGAAATCCTCTCCGAAGAGGACGACGATGATCAACGGAGCGACCAGGACCAGGACGACGCCTGTCACGAAGGTCAGAATGAGGGCGTTCCTGAACACGGCGGAAGACCGACGGACCGCGTCGGCCTGCGAGACGCGAACGAGGTCCGGGCGTTGCACCATCGCCAGCGACGTCGGAAGCAAGAAGAGAGCCTCCGCAAGCGCAACCGCGACGCTGTAGAGGCCCAGCTCGGTCGGGCCCGCCATGGCGCCCAGGATCCATTGATCGAGACGGTAGTTCCCGAGGAGCATGACTCTGCCGACGTGGCTCCTCGTGCCGAAGCCAAGCGTGCGGCGCGCGAGCGACATACTCGGCCGCCCGAAGCCTTCTGACCTCCGTGCGATGTGCCAGACCATGATCGCAGTGGCAATGGCTTGACCCGCGATCCAGGTAGCCAGCGCCAGACCGACGGTGAGCTTGCCGACCAGAACCAGCGAGCCGTTCACCGCAACGTTGATGACCGCCGGAAGAGACCAGGTCAGGTTCGAGACGCCAAATGCGTATTCCCCCTGAATCACCGCCCTGAGGTACGTGTTCAGGACGAGGATCGGCACCGAGGACAGCGTCAGGACGATGAGCGAGGTACCGGCGTCGCCTTTGACCCCCGGCGCGACCACCATCAGCACCGCCACGGCAACGATGCCGATCGCGCCGAACAAGGTCGAGAGCACCAGGGAGTTCCCCGCAAGCGCACGTTTCAGGCGCGGCTCCGAGCCCACGAGATTGACGTTCGCCTCGTGAATGCCCATGGTCGCGAGATTCGAAGTCAGCATCGCGATTGCTGTGAGGAAGGCCACGTTGCCCCGCCCCGAGGGGCCGAGGGCTCGCGAAACGATCATCACGTTGACGAGCGACAAGAGGGCGACGCCGACCTGAGCGCCGAACGTCTGCATCGCCGCAGCGAGGAAGCCCGGACGCCTTCCCTCGCCCGAGAGATCGTCGATCGCCGCCATCCACTCAGTATGAGCATGGGCTGAGCGAGCACGGGTGCTGCTGCTACCTTCCGGGCGCGCCGTGGCTCCCCCCAAGACGTCCTATCCGAGCCACGCGTGGCTTGCGGCAATCCTGCCCAAGGACGCACGCAGCTTCCGCGTCCAGGATCCCAAGCTCGCAGCCGCGCTCGCGGAGGCCGGCGGGGTTCTCGTCGACGATGCGCCGGACGTTGAGATCGCGAGCGCATCCGACCTGCGCGGTGACGCCCGTCGCGGCGTGATCGCGGTCGAGCGCAACCCTCGAGACGGCGTCGTCGGGCTCGCTCGAGTCGCTGCTCGCCTGTCGGGCCCGATGGCACTGCGCCGGGACATCAAAGCCGCCCGCGGAGGGCTCGAACGCCGCGGATACGACCGTCTCCAGCTCGCTACCTGGGATCTGGGACGGTCGCTTCGATTCGGCGGGGACGACCAGCGGCGGAACCTCCGCGAGCGACTTCCGCGAAATGCCGCTGTGCTCGGAGACCGCCCCGGCATTGGGCGCCCCGAGACACTGCTGGAGGCGGTCGAGGCTCAGGCCGGCGAGTCGCGTGGAGGCCACATCGGCAAGAGCGTGCCCGGAGTACGCGCCGGAATCCTCGTGAACGTGGCAACCGAGGGAGTGCTTCGGACAGCCGTCGGGCCGGCCCGCCTACAGCTGCTGTCTCAAGTAGCCGCCCTGAAGCAGCTTCGAAGCTCTGCAGCCCGCGCCCTGGACGACTCTTTGATTCCGTGGACGATCGGCAGGGGTCGCGTCGGCCTTGCCGACTGGTCGTTGGAGAAGAAGCTCCCCGGATCGACTCCGGGCTGGGAGCTCGACGTCGGCCTCGTTGGCCCGGCCCTCGACTTCTTGGTCGCGCTCCACTCGTGCAGAGGCCCGGTGAACGAAAGACACAGTCCGGCCGACGACGCCGACGTCGCCGCTTCGTTCATGGACGAAGCGCGCGCCGCTTCTCTGCGCGCGGTTGGCCGCCGAGTCGCGGTTGCCGTAGCCGACCTTCCTCATGGGTTCGGCCACGGTGATTTCTTCACGAGCAACCTGCTGGTCGACCGCGGACGGCTCGTCGGCGTCGTCGATTGGGACGCCGCAGGCCCGAACCGGCCGCCGCTCCTTGACTTCATCCATCTCTGGCTGACCGGGCGACGCAAGGTCGGCGACCTCGATTGGGGACCGACGATCGTCAGCGATCTCTTTCCGTGGGCACGCTCCGGTGGAGACGACGTCCTGCGCTCGCTTGCGGCCCGCACGGGAGTAGACGCATCTCCGGAAACGCTCGAGGCTCTCGTCACCGCCTACTGGCTGTCCAGGGTCGCGTATCAGTTGACGCGCTATGCCGACCGGGTCGAGCGGGACGCCTGGATGAAGCAGAACATCGACCTCGTACTGCAGGAAGTGGCCGCGCGGTCGTAGCTGTCGAGGGCCGCTCTCGACCGGGCACTCAACTCGAGTCACGACGGCCCGGTACGCGCGCGACGAGGTGTCGCCCAGCCGTTGCCAGCGGCGGCACGACGGAGATCGTGGCCAAAGCAGCGTCTCCAAGCACGCTGCATGCCAGTCCGATCGTCTCGAGGCCGGGGTCGCGGTCGGTGAAGCGGTACTTGTAGGACTCCTCCCCTTCGAGGAACCGGTACTCGCGCGCTCCGTCCTCGAGCGCGGCACGGATTGAATGGACGAGGAGGACAAACCCGACGGAGTACCGGTCCCACGCACGATCGCGGCCCGCCTGGTAGTAGTACTCCGCTCCCCCGAAGCGGAAGCCGTACCAGGCAGCGACAGACGAGCCGTCCACCTCGAGCAGCCAGAGTCGCAGCCAGCCGCGATCGAACGCAACGTGCGCGAACTCGCGGTGGAGCGGCTGGCTCTCGCCGCCGAAACGCGTGTGGCGCCCTCCCCATCGCTCGGAGTGCAGCGCGAAGAGCGTGTCGAGGTCAGCGTCGAGCCGCTCCCGGTCGTCAGGGAAGCGAAAGCGCACGTCGTGCTCGCGAGTCAACTTCCGCTCGCGACGACGAATCTGCCCCCGCGTGTTGTGCGAGGTCCTGGCGAGGATGTCGTCCCAGGCTTCGCCGCGCAGGGAAAGGACCGGGCTGCCGTAGCTTCGGAGGGTCCTCCCGCCGAGAAATGCGGCCCAGCCGTCCGCGGCGGGGACCGTCTCGCCCACGAAGAGGTCGACGTTCTCGGACCGAAGAGCCTTGCGAAGCGCGCGCGCCGCGCGACCGCGGTCTGCGGGGCTGCAGATCGGTGCGTGATGGTCCGAGTCGCCGTGCCCGAGAAAGCGAACGAGACGCAATGGTCGTTCGACGGAGACGTACAAGGGCAGGATTGCGACGAGGGCACCGCTGCGGTCGCGACATGCATGGGTAAAGAGTGTCCGGCCGCGACCTTGATGACGCCACCAAATCGAGTTCCACTCCCAGGTTGCGAAGATGTTGTCGCCCCCGTCCGCGAGTCGAGTCCATTCGTCGCGAATGGACTCGAGGGAATCCAGCCGTTCGATCGTCAGCTCCTCGGGGGCCGCCGAAGCGCCCCGCGCGACGCGGGAAATTCGATCGACATCGCTCCGGCGAAGCTCTTGATGGACGGGGAGGCCGACAACTGTTCGGCGAAGCTCAGCCGCCTGCGGAAATCCCTCCGGCAGCCCGGGATGCGGGACGGACCACATGTCCAGCGCATCGATTCCGTTCGCCCTCAGGCGATCCAGCAGCTCGCGCTTCTGCGACGTGACCATCGGGAAGGCGAACGGAGACGATTCGCCCGGCAGGTCGCGAAACGCGGGAAGCACCCACTCCCCGAGATCCGCCGCCAACAGCTGGTAGTGGGCTCGACGGGTCGCTGCTGCGCTTCCATCGACCCCTCGACTGATGAGGAGGTCGAGCGCACGCGAGGGCGGTGACACTTCGCCCAACGAATAACCGTCGCCGTCCGTCGATCCCGGCGCCGTCCAGATTCGCCTCGCGGCCCCCGCCAGAATGCCCGATCGTCCAACTGCCCAGGCCACGTGCCTCATGCCAAGGGCCGACATCCTCCGATCGCTCGGCGTCGCGTCCTCAGCTGGACTCGACGAGACCAGCGCAGCGCCGTCGGGAAAGCCGAACGTCTTGTAGAGGCAGTAGACGGCCAGGTCGCCGAGGGATCCCACCGGCAGTCCGTCCGAGCAGGCAAGCCAGGCTTGAGCAGCGTCCTCGATGAGGAGAAGCCCGCGTGCGTCACACCATTGGCGCCACCGTCTGACGTCTTGCGCCATGCCGAGGTAGTGAATGAGATAGAGGGCCTTCGTTGCTGGTGAAACGAGCGCATCCAATTCGGCTGTGTCCGGCTCGAGGTTGCTCGTGATGTCGTAAAACCGGCACTCCACCCCGGCCTGAATCAGCGCCTCGATCTCCGAGCCGTGATGGAAGGCGGGGACGAGCACCTCATCACCCTGGCCCAGGCCGAGGGCGCGGACGCCATGCCACACTGCGTGGCGCGCCCGCGAGAACAGTCGGCAACGAGGGTCGTCCAGCGGGAACGGCCGCTCGTTCGATCTGCGGCGGATGTAGATGCTCGGAGGAAGCGGCGGCCAGACGCTGAGCCAAGGATTAGTCATCCGCGAGCAAGCGCACGCTTCGCGAGAGGCCGGCCGCACGCGAAGGCCGCACGCTCGAGTCGGCCCGGCCGTGGGACGCGATCGCCGATCCGATCCGACTCGTCCCACTCTTGGGTGACCGCTCTACGGTTTGGTGAACCTCGAAAGCCACACTATGTATTCGTAGCCGCCATCGGAAAAGTTCCCTGCACGTCGCGCGTCCGTTGGCGGCTCGAAAGCACCACCCGACCGGATGTTAAGCCAGATTCCCGGTTCGACGCAAAGAGTTTTCGTCTGACGACCGACGCGGACGCGCCACCTGCGAGCGCTCCCTCGATCAGGGGCGTCTAGCGCTCGTAACTGCCCACGTCCGGGCCGAGGCCTTCGGGACGGGGGGTGCCGTCCAGGTCGTCACGAAGGGCATAGCCGATCTGTGCGCGGTCGATGGCCGGGCTCATGGGTTGGACGTGGAAATCGCCGTTCGCGCGGTCGATGAAGAGGGGGTCGACGATCGTGTTCGCCACGTACGCGATCCCGTCTCCAACCAGCTGGCCGCCGGCGTTGCCCCAGACGACGTTGTCGGTCGCGACGTTTCCGATGCCGACGATGCCACCCCAGAAGGTGCCGATCCCAGGTCCGCCGTTGAACGCGATGACGTTGTCGACAAGCGTTGCGCTGTTCGTCGTCGCCCAACCGTCGCTGCCGATGACGATTCCGCCCATGCTCGCGCCGACGATCGTGCTCTCGGTGACGATGACGTGGTCGCTCGAGGGATAGATCTGCACGCCGAACCCGTTCGGAGCGTTCGCGATCAGGCTGTTCGCGATCAGCTGGTGGCGGCCCTCGACGTAAACGTTGTGGTCGCGATTGGACGGGCCGCTACCGCCGTTGTCGTGGAAGTAGCAGCCGATGATCTGGATCGAGGACGTCGTGTTTTCGCTGAAGAAGCCCTGGCGCTTCGAGTTGCGGTCCTCACAGTCCGAGAGCTCGATGTCGTGCGCTCTGCCCGACGCGTACACATTCGCCGAGGAAGGCCCCGTCGCACCCTCGAACACCAAACCCTGGAAGCGCACATACGCAGCGCCAGTCTCCACCTGCAGCGGATAGTTATCCGTCTGCCCCGTGCCCGCCCGCAGGATCACCGACTCGCGCGGATAGTTACGGATCGTGATCGGCGCCAAAGGGCTACCCGCCCGCGCCATCACGAGGTTCTGGCTGTACGTCCCCGCCCGCACGTACGCGACCTGGCCCGCAATGAGCGTGTCCAACGCCTTCTGGACCGTCCGCCACGGGCTGGTAACGCTGCCGTCGTTCGAGTCGGAGCCGGAGGTGGACACGTAATAAGCCTCGCCCCTGGACGGTGGAAGACGGGCGGGCAGATCGGCGCCGTATCCGGGCGGAACTGGAGGCGACGGTTGCGACCCAGCAGGAAGCTGAGTCGGCTCGCCTGCCACGCGGATCTCGATCGACGCGAGTCGACTTCGATTGCCCGCGCGGCCGATTGACGATCCGGCGAATCCTGCGCTGACCAGCCCCACGGCGGCGACGAGCGTCAGTGTCGTGAACGACCTCACGCGCGACCCCCCGACCGTCCCAATCGCCAGGTGACCGTTCGCGCTGTCGCGGTAGTCGATAACACGCTGTCTGGAGCGATGCCGCAGAGGGAGCCCGGACCATAAACGAGTCTTCGCCGACCACGCGCCCCCTACGAGAGGCGGGGCGCGCTGTCGAAGGTCCTAGGCTCCTGCGCGGGCCTCAGAGCCGCGCACGAGCCGCCGCAGGGCGGCCGCAGCGGCAGGTTCCGAGACCACGATCCCTCCAAGGATGAGCGCGCATCCGCCCCAGCCGAGCGCGCCGAGCCGGTCTCCCGCGAGCAGAAAGCCGAAGAAGCCGGCGAAAACCGGCTCCGCCGCGAACACGAGCGCCGTGCGCGTGGCGCTCAGCTCGCGCTGGGCCCAGGTCTGGATGAGGAAGGCGAATGCGCTCGCGAAGATCCCCGTCACGAGCAGCGCGCCCCAGACTGTCCAGCCGTGCGGCACGCTGAGCTCCCCGCGGGCGAGCGCGATCGCGCTGAACCCGATACAGGCCGCGAGCATCTCGACGAGCGTGAACGCGACGGGGTCGTAGTCGGGCGCATAGCGTTCGAGAAGCACGATCTGCAGCGCATAGGCGACCGCGCCGCCCAGCACGAGGACGTCACCCGTGACCGAGCCCGCCCGGATCCCGAAGAGCATCGCCAGCCCGAAGGTCGAGAGCCCGACGCCGACCCAGACCGCTCCGGGGATGTGGTCGCGGAAGAGCACGTACGCGGTGATCGGCGTCAGCACGACGCAGAGCCCGGTGATGAAGCCGGTGCTCGAGACGGTCGTCCGCGCCAGCCCGGCAGTCTGCAGCGCGTAGCCGAGCGCGAGCAGTCCGCCCAGGCCGAGCCCGGCGATGACTCCGCGACGGTCGAAGCCGCGAAACCGCCCGGCCGTGAACGGAGCGAGCGAGACGCTGGCGATCGCGAACCGAACCGCGAGGAACGCGAACAACGGGTAGATCTCGATCGCGTCCTTGACCTGGACGAACGTGACGCCCCAGATCGCGGTCACGATGAGGAGCGCGACGAGCTGAATCACGTGCGAGCGGCCTCTTGCGCTGCCAGCAGCCAGCGGCGCCGGATGAGCCCCGAGAACTCGCCGATGGCGAGCCAGTAGAGCCGGAAACGGCGCCGCGCGCCCTCGTCGAGCGCGCCGACGCGCGTCTCGGTCGTCAGCCGGGACCCGCCAGGGATGGGCTCGGCCTCGAAGGCGATCGCGATCCTCAAGCGTCTCCCCTCGTGCGCGGCGGCCCACTCGGTCGGCGTGCGGCCCAGATGCTCGAAGTCGAGCGCGCGCAGGAACTCCTCGACGGTCCGGCCGCGCGCAGGCAGCCCGCGCAGCGCGAGGAGCGACCCGACGACCCGATCGGGCGCCACCGGCACGGCAAGAACGAGGTCGACCGCGCGCTCCGGATCCGCGGCCACCGCGGCGTCGTACCGCCTCGCGACCTCGAACTCGGGCAGCCAGTCGTCGATCAGCGACACCGCGCGAGCCTAACCTCAGGCCCCCACGGGTAACCTCAGGAGCGTGGAGCCGCTCACGGATTCCTGGGGACGAGAGATCCGCAGCCTGCGCGTCTCGGTCACCGACAAGTGCAATTTCCGGTGCCGCTACTGCATGCCGGCGGAGGGGCTCGAGTGGCTCCCGCGCGAGGAGGTCCTCACGTTCGAAGAGATCCAGCGGCTCGTCGGCGTGCTCGCCTCGATGGGCGTCGACGAGGTGCGCCTGACCGGCGGCGAGCCGCTCGTCCGCCGAGACCTGCCCGTGCTCGTCGAGTTGCTCGCGAACACCGAGGGCGTGCGCGACCTGTCGCTGACGACGAACGGCGTGTTGCTCGACCGGCTCGCCCGCCCGCTCGTCGAAGCGGGGCTGACGCGGCTCAACGTGTCGCTCGACTCGCTGTCGCACGTCCGGTTCGCGGAGATCACGCGCCGCGATGCGCTCGACCGGGTGCTGGCGGGCCTGGCCGAGGCCGAGCGCTATCCGGAGCTGCGCCCGATCAAGGTCAACTGCGTCGCGATCAAGGGTTTCACGGAGGACGAGGTTCCCGCCCTCGCCGAGCTCGCACGCCGCAAGCCGTACGTCGTCCGCTTCATCGAGTTCATGCCGCTCGACGCGGACCAGGCATGGCGCGACGACGAGGTGCTGACCGGCGCCGAGATCCGCGCGCTGATCGAGGAGCGCTGGCCGCTCGAGGAGCTTCCCGCCAAGGCGTCGTCGACCGCGCGCCGTTTCCGCTTCGTCGACGGCGCGGGCGAGATCGGGTTCGTCAACCCGGTGTCGGAGCCCTTCTGCTCGAGCTGCGACCGGATCCGGCTGACTGCCGACGGGCAGCTCCGCACGTGCCTCTTCTCGCGCCGCGAATGGGACCTGAAGGCCCCGCTCCGCGCAGGCGCGAGCGACGGCGAGCTGCAGGAGCTGCTCCGCTTCGCGGTCCGCCACAAGGAGCTGAAGCACAAGATCAACGAGCCCGGCTTCGTGCGGGCCTCGCGCTCGATGAGCCAGATCGGCGGTTAGCTAGGGCCAGCTGTCGCTGGCCGGATGAAGGTCGAGCGCGCCTCCGTTGCGGCAGTCCGCCGACGAGTACTTCGGCGGGTTGAACCGGTAGAGATCCGTCGCGTACCTGCGCGCGAGCAGATCCGCGTACGACTGCGACGTGCCTAGGAGCCGTGCTAGCCGGCGCATTCGCTGCATGCCGTGGCACTCCGTCGTCGCCTCGTCCGGCCCGAGGTGCCTGATGTGCTCGGACTCGTGCGCGAGGACGGCGACAGCCTCCGACGCGCGGTAGAGCGGCAGCCCGGCGTTCGGCCGCTCGCCGCGGTACGCGAGGCGCGCCAACTGCTTGCAGATCCTCGGCGCGATGCTCGTCCGCGGGCGGGCGCTGTGCACGAAGCCGAGCAGGTCGCCCGCGTCGACGTACGCGCTCCACTCCTTGCGCACGAACTTCCATTCGCGCTTCGACCAGCAGCGCACCTCGATTCCCTCGGGCCCGTGCACCACGAACCGTGAGACAGCCGCACTGAAGCGCGGCTCGATCTTGCTCTCGTCGAGGCTGCCGCGGGCGACGTGGAGGGGCCGGTTCGCGCGGAGCGACGACTCGAGCACGCTGTTTCCGCGGACGAACAGGCGTCGACTCTCACGGCTCTCGCGCCTGATCACGCGAAGCGGCGTCCGGGTCTTCCCGTCGATCCCGCGGATGACCTGCAGCGACAGTGTCTTCAGCATCCGGCACCCGTCGCTCAGGAGGTCGTAGCCTGCCCGATACCTCGTTGCCTGCGGCTCGCGAACCTGGCGCAGCAGGTTCTTCTCGCAGCGCGTCAGCTTGAGCAGGAGCCGCCGCACCTGCGCGTCCGAGCTCGCGCCGCGATCGACGCCGCGGCTCGTCGCCTCGAGCTTTGCGCTGTTGTGCCTGAGGTTGACCTCCCAGCGATGCAGACGACCGAGGAAGGCGAGGTCGCGGCCGCTGGGAGGCGGGTTCTCGGGCCGCTGCTCAGGCATGGAGGTCGACGTCGTGGCACTCGCCGCATCAGCGCCCTCGTCGTCGCCCCCGCCCGAGCAGCCTGCGGCGAGCACGCCGAAGAGCAGGAGCAGGAGCCCGGTCCGCACGTCGAGCGTGGGCGTACCCGAACAGGGCGAAACGAACCGCTAGGGGAAGTCGGGCGTCTCGGGCTGCATGTCGAAGAGACGATTCGGCCCGCACTCCGGCGTCCGGTAATCGGGTGGGCGCGCGGGGTACAGAAACCGCCAGTCGTCTCGGGCGAGACGCTCGGCGTAGGCCTTGGATGCGCCGAGCAGGACCGCGAGCCGACGGACGTCTTGCAGGCCGTGGCACTCCGTCTCCGCCTCGTCCCCGCGGGCGTTGAACAGGTGCTGGCTTTCATGTGCGAGCAGGTCGACGGCGTCGGCCGCGTTGAGAAACGCTTGGCTCTGCTGCTTCGGGCGCCAGCGGTCGTAGACAAGCGGGAGAGGTCTGCGCAGTACGAGGGCTCGATGTTGATGCGGGAGGTGCCGTCGACGAACCCGACGATGTCGCCCGTCGAGCCGGTGTATGCGTTCCACTCATCGAGCGTCGGGCGCCAGTCGGATTTCGACCAGCAACGGACCTCGACCTTCTTGAGCGCCAGAACGCTCGCGGCGCGGCTCAGTCGCGGATCGATATGGCTCCCGAGCGCTGGCGCTTCTCGAACGGGAAGCGAACGGTTCGCTCGGAGGCCGCCGTCGATCATCCGCAGCGCGCTCTCGAAGTCTCGCCGGCCTTTCTGCGACGGGCGTACGCGCGCCGCAGACGCTCGCTCTCAGGTCGCCTGACGTCGCCCTTCAGGCTGTCGGCACAGTCGCGCATCGGAGCGACCGCCTCCCTGAGCGCAGCGATCGGCTGTCGAGACCCGAGGACGTCCCGGAACGTGGCGCTGACCTGCTGGACCTGTCTCGAGTACTCGTCGTCCCAGCCCGCGAACCGCGCCAGCCACACGACGTCTGCGGAGGAGTACGGCCCTTCGGCGGCCTGGTTCGAGTGGGAG
>Ga0070683_100002327_pt1 | contig 15074 bp, 7 predicted proteins | sample KBSC713LmetaG_FD_64662 | JGI IMG/M metagenome (GOLD analysis project Ga0070683, IMG submission 64662) | Corn rhizosphere microbial communities from Kellogg Biological Station, Michigan, USA - KBS C7.1-3L metaG | ecosystem: Host-associated > Plants > Roots > Rhizosphere ...
GTGAGATAGAGATGGCCCTTCAAGTTCTTTGCGGCAGTGACGTTCGAGTTCGCCTCGTAGTGCGGGCCGATCTCACCCATCCACGCTTCGTTCCACCAGATCTTGTCCATCCGGTTGTCGTGACAGCCGGAGTTGGCCACGGCGACTTTATAGAACTCTGGATGGAAGAACACGGCGCCCGCGGCGTTCTGTCCACCGGCCGACGTGCCGTATATGCCAACGCGTGAGATGTCGAACCACGGATACTTCTTGTTGACTGCCTGCATCCAGAGGATGCGATCGGGGAATCCAGCATCGGCGATGTTCTTCCACGCGACGTCGTGGAAGGCCTTCGAGCGATTGCTCGTGCCCATTCCGTCGATCTGCACGAGAACAAAGCCGATTTCCGCGAGCGATTCGAGCGCTTGACCACCGCCCCACGTCTTCGGCACGAATGATCCGTGCGGTCCAGCGTAGATCTGCTCGATCACCGGATACTTCTTTTTCGCGTCGAACGTGACCGGGCGGACGATGATGCCCCAGATGTCCGTCTTGCCGTCGCGTCCCTTGGCGACGAAGACCTCGGGCGCGCGGAAGCCCGCTTTGACCGCCGCGGACATATCACCTTTCTCTAACGGAAGCGTTCCCTTGTCGCTGACGCGTCGCAGCTCGGTGACTGTCGGGAGATCGACGCGCGAATACGAGTCGATGTAGTACTTGTGATCGGGGGACCAGGTGACGGCGTGCGAGCCATCCGCCTCGGTGTAGGCGACCAACCCCGTGCCGTCGAAGTTGATGCGATAGTAGTGAATGAAGTACGGGTCCTGATTCGCGTTCATGCCGCCGGCGCGGAAATAGATCTGCCGGTTCGCGACATCGACGCTGTCGACGCCACGGACGACCCAGTCACCCTTCGTGATCTGATTCTTCACGCGGCCCGTCTTACCGTCATATAGGTAGAGATGATTCCACCCGTCGCGCTCCGACGTCCAGATCAGCTCTCCACCCGAGTACGTGTCGCAGCCACCACCCTGCGTGAGGCGGCAATTCGCGCCGACGTCATAGATGAAGTTGTGGCCGGCGTCGCTGTACATGAAAAAGCTCTTCGTGACTTCGTCGATCATCGGACGCACGGCGCCGGTCGTCGCGTCGACCTCGAGCACGCGGTAGACCATGTGACCGCGCTGATTGAACTGGAACGTGTACGCGCCGTTGTCCTTGCGCCAAACCGGCCGCGAGATCGAATAAGGATTCTCGAATAGCGATCGGTTGATCAGGATCTGCCTCTTGGCTTCGACGTCGAAGATCGCCGGCTGGTTGGATTCGAGGACGTCGCCGGCCTTCCGATAAATGCCACCGCCGAAATTCCCGGGCGCTTGGCCGTACGCAACAAGCTTCGGCTGCACTTGGTCGGGCGGCGATGATTGGATGTAGTATGGGACGCGGTTGTAGCCTGGCTTCTGCCGATACGCGACGAGCTTCTTCGAATCCGGCGACCACTCGATCGAGTTCGCGATATAGGCATCGCCTTCCGATCCATCGGTGCTCAGCATCGTATAACTCTGCGCCGCCACCGCGCCTCGGCCGCCGCCGGCGCCGCGACCACCGCGTCCGCCATCAGCTGCATCGGGCGTCGCAACAGGCGCAGGACGAATCGCGACGTTGTGGTTTTGAATGAAGGCGACCGTGTGGCAGTTGGGCGAGAAGACTTCGGTCCTGGTTTCACCGGTTTGCGTTGCAGTCTGCCCAGCGCAGCGCGGTGCGTCGGCGCGCTGACCACGTCCACCGCCTCCACCACGCCCGCCGCGACCTCCGCTCGCCGTCGCTGCAGCGACACGCGAGCATGACGAGCTTGCAATCAGACAGTGATAGCGCGAGCCGGCTGCGTCAGCTTCGAAGGCTGCGCCATTTTCTACCATCGAGATCGATTGGAAGGGGAGCGTGATCTCGGTGTATTGCTGTCCGGCTGCGCTCGACAGACTCTTTGCGATTGCCGCGTGATCGAACGCCGGCTGCTTGTTCCATTTCTCAGCGTCGATGCGCACGAACCGAGCGCCGCCCGGAACGGTGACTCGGTAGACCGCCTGGTCCGTCTGTCCGATCCAACTCTCTGACGAAACGATCCCGGTGGTGAGATTCGCAAACCGCTGGTTGATCGTAGCAGCTCGCCGATAATCGTCGAGCGTTCCCTGTGCAGTCGCAGCGTGCGGCAAAATGAACAGCACTGCGCCGAGCGACGCGGTCATTCTCCGGTGGTGACTCGCAACCGAAGCAAGGTCGTGGAACTCCATCGGGCCCTCCGTGTGAGGCCGGCGAACGAAATGGAAGATTGAATATTTTATGCAATTCTCGACAATATGATATGAGAAGGGGAGACCGCCAGTAGCGATCTCCCCCGATACCATGGACGGGATTCTTGTCCGCCGAATCGCGAGGTGTTTCGAGGGCGACAGGGCCAAGCTTGCCACGAGAATGCGAACGCTGCGTCTGATGAACGCCTCGCGCAGATTGTCCTTCATGGAACTGTAATAAACTCGCCACTACTCTTTCACGCGAACCGCATGACTGAGTAATTTGGCGATCGTATCGTGGCGTCAACATCAACGGAGATGCTGATGCAGACGTCCGTGATTCGCACGCCCAGCGCGGAGCCGAATGTGACGCCGATGATCGACGTCCTCCTCGTTCTGCTCATCGTGTTCATGACCGTGGTCATGCAGGTCCACCACACGATGGATGTGCAGCTGCCGATGCCGTGTACCGGGAACTGCGACGGCGATACGCCGATTGTGCTAGAGATCGCGCCTGGACCGAGCTATCGGATCAACAGTGCCGAGGTTGCGCGTTCAGACCTCGCCGCACGACTGCGAGCCATTTACTTCGCTAGGCCCGAGAAGGTCATTCAGATCGCCGGCCGTCGCGGAGTTCGGTACGACGACGTCATGAACGCGATGGACGTCGCAAAGGGCGCCGGCGTCAAAGTCATTGAAATTGCGCCGGCGGCAGCGACGGTGGAAGGATCGCAGGCTCCCACTGATGACTCACACCGACTCGAACACAATGTCTTGAGCTCCATGATAGAGCACGTGGCGCCCCATCTCCTCGAGCCGCTCCTTGCCCTCGAACACGTCGAGAAAATGATTACCGGCGAGCACGCCGACCTTGCTGGCGAAATGTGACGAGCCATACGCGAAGAGCAGCTCGGTCTCACTGATCCCACCTGGATACCAAAGCAAATCGCCGCGCGACGGATGGCTCGTGTGATTCTCATAGCCGACGCCGAGCTGATAGTCGCCGAGCGGAACCCAGCACGCCTCGCCGCTCCAGCGGGCGTGAATCACCCGCTGGCGATACGGGAGCAACGCCGAAAAGGCCGCGCAGGTCTTCGGCGCGCGATCGGTCAGCAGTCGCGCCTTGAACACGAACAAGTTCGCGACAGTGATCGTCAAGAAGTCACCCATTCGGCATTATACCGATGCTGAAGAGCTCGCGCGAGTCGGTTTTCGTTCGACGACCGCGGTCTTGACGGTCGGCGGCAAAAATCCTACTCTCTTCCTTTCGACGCTCGAAAGGAAGGCGGCGAGGATCCCATGCAGTGGCTGCGAGAAGGGTGGCACCGCGCTCGATCAGTCTTCCGCCGCAACGCCCTCGAACGGCGTCTCGGCGAAGAGATCCGCTTTCACGTCGATCAGCAAACTCAAAAGAACATCCAAGCGGGCATGCCGGAAAACGAGGCTCGGCGCCGAGCGCTTGCGCAATTCGGCGGCGTCGAGCGCACTCGCGACGATACGCGCGACGAGCTCCGCCCAGTGGTCATCCAAGACTCCGCGCGAGACCTGCGCTTCGCGCTGAGAAGTCTCACGAAGGTTCCCGGGTTCACCATCGCCGTCGTCGCAACGCTCGCGCTGGGAATCGGCGCGAACACCGCGATCTACAGCGTCGTTCACGGCGCATTGCTTCGACCGCTGCCGAATCGCGAAGGCGATCGGCTCGTGTATCTCCGCCAGACGTCGAAGCTCACCGGACGAACCAGCCTGCTGTTTTCAATTCCCGAGATCGACGATTACCGATCGAGCGTGGCGCACCTGCGCGGCTTCGCCGAGTATGCGGAGATTCCGGCGGTCGTGCGCGAGAAGGACGATCCGGAACGCGTCATCGCCGGAGTAGTCAACGGCAACTACTTCGACGTCATGGGGCTCGCGCCCGTCGCGGGACGCCTGTTTGACAATCGTGATGACGGACCAGCCGCGGCACGCGCCATGGTGCTGACGCAGGCTTACTGGCTGCGCCGCTTCGGCGGTGAACGCGATGTCGTCGGCAAACTGATCACGATGGATGGCGCGCCGACACGCATCGTCGGCGTCGTACAAGACGCGCCGCGCTATCCGGGGCAAACCGACGTCTTCGTGAACATGGCGAACTACACGCATCTCTTGAGCGCGGTGCTCAAGACTGGACGCACGCATCGCGACATAGCGCTGTTCGCGCGACTCGCACCGGGCACGACGATCGAACAAGCGCGCGCGGAAATCAATCGCATCTCGTCGAACATCTATCGCGATCACGCCGAGACCTACGACGAAGCCGCCGGCTACGCTGTCAGCGTGACACCGCTGCGAGAGATCTTGAATGAGCGCGCGACGCTCACATTCTGGTTGCTGATGGGCGCCGCGACGTTCGTCTTTCTCATCGCGTGCGCAAACGTCGCGAACCTCACGCTCATTCGCGGGATTCGCCGCGAGCGAGAGCTCATCGTGCGGCGCGCGATGGGCGCCGGAGCCGCGCGCCTCCGACGTTTGTTGCTCGCCGAAAATCTGATCCTCGCACTGTCGGGCGGCGCGATCGGTCTCGTGATCGCGCACTTGGGCCTCAGCTTACTCGTCGCCTTCGCGCGAGGGCTCACGAACCGCAGCGCCGAGATTCGACTCGACGGAATGGTGCTCGCGTTCACGCTCGTCAGTGCGCTCGCCATCGCCATCGTGCTGTCCTTCGTGCCAAACATCGGCGGGCACGGATCGTTGGCGGCGTCGCTCGTCAGCGCGGGCCGACGGACGACGGGCGGACGCGCACGTCAGCGACTGCAACGGTCTCTCGTTGTCCTGCAGGTGGGCGTGTCCGTTGTTCTACTCAGCGGCGCCGGGCTGCTCGTCCGCACTTTGATGAAGCTCGAGGTCGTCGACACCGGCGTGCGCGCCGAGAATGTGTTGTCGATGGAAATCCCGATGGATCGCGCGGGACGCACGAACGCCGAACAGCTCGACATGTACGAGCAGATACGGCGCAAGATCGCGGCGATTCCGGGGGTGAAAGATGTCGGACTTGGCAATGCGGTTCCGCTGCGCGGTGTCGAGCATTTCATTCACGAAGTCAAAGCGGAGACGCGGCCGCTGTCGCCGGGCGAAGCCGCACAGAAGGCGGACGTTCGCACGGCGAGCCCGGGCTACTTCCGCGCCGCGGGAATTCCGCTCATCAAGGGACGCGACTTCGAGTCAACCGACCGGCGTGGAAGCCCTCGCGTCGTCGTGATCAACAAGACGCTCGCGAAGCAGCTGTTCGGCGATAAGGATCCGATCGGTCAGCGTGTCGCGTGGACGGGTGACGACATTCGATCGCTTCCAATTTCCACCGACTGGCGCACCGTCATCGGGGTCGTCGGCGACACGCGCGATTTCGGACTCGACGCCGTCCCGTCGCCGACGATGTTCATGCCGTTTGCACAGGAGGTCTATACCGGAGCGATGATCGTTCGCACCGGAGCTGATCCCGCGGCGCTGACGTCGTCAGTCGTGCAGGCGATTCGCTCAGTGAACCCCCACACCATCATTGAGAGAATTCAGACACTCGAGCAAGTTCGCGACGATCGTGTCGCGCCGAGGAAGGTGAATGCACTGCTCGTGACGTCGTTCGGTGGACTCGCGCTGATCATTGCGGGCGTCGGCATCGCGGGAGTTCTCGCATTCTCGGTGAGCCTGCGCACTGGCGAGATCGGAATCCGCATGAGCCTCGGCGCCGACCCCCTTGATGTGAAGCGCATGATCCTCGGCGAAGGCTGGGTGTTGCTTACTGCCGGTTTGCTGTCCGGTATCGCGGGAGCGCTCGTGGCCGGACGTCTTCTCGGAACCTTGCTCTACGGTGTCACGCCGAACGATCCGGTAACGGTGATCGGTGTCGCGTTCGTGATGACAGCGGTCGGGACGTTGGCGTGCTGGGTTCCCGCGAGCCGCGCCGCGGGCGTCAATCCCGCGACAGCATTGCGGGCGGAGTAACGCGTCCTCGATGCGCAACAACGCGAACTGACGCCGCCAGATCGTTCGCAATAGAATGAACGCGATGAAATACTTAGGTATTGACCTAAGTGTTATCGGGCGATACAATCCGCTTCGTCAGTTCTGGCGACTACTCATCGAATGGTGCCGCAATGGTTCAATCCGCAGTCACTGACGACGTCTTCTACGCCCTTTCCAACTCGACTCGGCGACAAGTCTTGGAGCAGCTGTCAGCCGGACCGGCAACAGTCAGCGAGCTCGCGGCACCGTTCGACATGAAACTCCCGTCGTTCGTGCAGCATTTGTCGGTGCTCGAGCGAAGTCGCCTTGTGAAATCGAAGAAGCGAGGGCGCGTGCGGACCTATGAGATCGCGCCGGAACGGTTCGAGGTCGCCGAAGAGTGGCTGGCCGCACGTCGTCAGCTGTGGGAAGCGCGACTCGATCAGTTCGACAAATACGTCAAACAACTCAAAGAGAAGGAATCGGGATCATGAGCAACGCATTCGCGATCAATCCAAAAACGGATTTCGTCATCGAGCGATTCGTCGACGCTCCGGCACGACTCGTCTGGGAGGCGCTGACGAAACCGGAGCATCTCAAGGAGTGGTACATGCCCAAGGCGTGGGGGCGTGTAGCGAGCTGTGAAATGGATGTGCGACCGGGCGGCGTCTTTCGCATCGACATCGCGACGGGTGACGGTCGCGCGGTCCCGAACGTCGGCTGCTTCCTCGACGTCGTTCCGATGGAGCGACTCGTGTGGACCTCGGTGTTGTTCCCCGGCTATCGGCCGGCCGTCTTCGACGACATTCCGATCACTGCCATCATCACGGTAAAGAGCGAAGGCGCCGGTACTCGTTACGTGTTCACGGCGTTGCACCGCGACGAAGCTGACCTCGAGAAGGACATGGAATCAGGTTGGGCGGAGGGAACCAAGATCGCGCATGATCAGCTCGTCGCACATGTAATGTCGATGAAATAGTTCAGGGAACGCGCGGCCAGCGCGACTCTGCGCGCACAAATTGCCTTCTCGCGCAGAGTGCGCTCCGCGAATGCTTTCATCGGAATTTCCGGATACGACTATCCGCGGTGGCGCGGCGACTTCTACCCGACCGACATCCCGCGCCGCTGGTGGCTCGCGTTCGCGAGCCGAGTGTTCAACTCGATCGAGCTCAACGGAACGTTCTACAGTCTGAAGTCGCCCGACAATTTTGCGCGTTGGAGCGCCGAGTCGCCCGACGACTTCGTCTTTGCGATCAAGGGCGGGCGTTTCATAACGCACAACCTCAAGCTGCGGAATTGCGACCGCGCGCTCGGCAACTTCTTCGCGAGCGGCGTGCTCGCGCTCGGCGCCAAGACCGGACCGTTTCTCTGGCAGCTTCCCGCGAGCTATCAGTTCGACGCCGAGCGGCTGAATTCGTTCATTCGAATGCTGCCGCGGACGTCGACCGACGGTGAAGCGGTCGCGCGCCAGCACGATCACCGCCTTCGGCGTGGTGCGCTCGTCGAGTCATCCGCGATCGTGCAGTATCGACACGCGTTCGAGGTGCGGCACCCATCGTACTTCCATGATGAGTTTTACCAAGTCCTCCGCGAGCATCGCTGCGCGTTCGTGATTGCGGACAGCGCGGGCACATTCGGCTACGCCGAGGAGGTGACGACGGACTTCGTCTACGTTCGGCTGCACGGATCACAAGCGCTGTACGCGAGCGACTACACCGACGACGAGCTATCGATGTGGTCAACTCAAACGCGCAACTGGCTCGCGAACGGTTGCGATGTCTACGTGTACTTCGACAACGATGCGCTGGTACACGCGCCGTACAATGCGATCTGGCTCGAGGCGCTCGTCAATTCGCCGGAACCGTGATCGCCGGCCAAGGAACGCGCGGACTGGGCAGGCTACCTTGCGCGCCACAGACGAATTGTCGCGATCGACGGCTGCGTATAATTGCGCTGGTCACGCGTCCATCCGCGGGTCGCGTTGCGACGGCCTTGAAGTCGTATAAATCCTCGAAGGTTGTCGGCGGCAGACTCGTTCGGCTTTGCTTGCAGTACTCCGTCGGCGCCGCGCGCGAAAGGCGTACCGATCTGGCAATGTAGATCTCCTCCACGCGGTCACTGCCAGAGCGCTGCGCAGCGGCCATCGCAGGTACGAGACAGAGCAACAGAGCGCATGTCGCGGCGAGGTTTTTCATCGGTCGGCCGTTAGGGAGAAAAATGGCGACACCTTCGTGTCGCCATTCTCTCTTCCGATCGTGCTGAAAGAACTAGCTGGCTGGAATCGTGATCGCCGGCTGCCCAGCCGCCTTTCTCTTCGCGTTGAGCGCGGTCAGCCCAGCGCCCTTCAACGCATTCCACTTCTTTAATACCTCGGCGGATTGGGCTCTCGCTTTCGTCACGGCGGCGACCTGACTTGCCGTCGGCGCCATCTCGGAGCTCTGCATCCCCATCGCGGCCGCGATCATCCCCGCGCTCGCGCTCTGGAGATTCGCCGGGCCTTGCGGCGCACCGAATCCTCCGCGTCCGCCGCCGCCACCTCGTCCGCCGCGCCCACCACCGCCGGCGGCCGGAGCAGGCGCCAGCGAATCGACCTTCGCCTTGAACGACGCGATGTCGTCGCCACTCTGCTTGTCGAGCTCACCGACGAGCGCGCGCGCCTGCGTGTAGGCGGCGTGGAGCGCGACTGCACCACCGCGCATCTCCTTGGTCATCGTTGCGATCTGGCTCAGCGCGACGCTCGACGTCTTCACGCGCGGATCGAGCTTGAGCACGAGCGGCTGCGAATACGTCTTTCCGTCCGCAACCAGTCGCACCGTGTAGTTGCCCGGCGGTGCCCACGGCGAGTTCGGGCTCGTGTAGGTCCGATGCGGAACGGCACCGTTTCCGCCGCCGCCGCCACCACCACCGCCGCCCGCTTCGATTGGATCGTAGTGCAGATCCCACGAGAAGCGATGCGCGCCCGCACGGGCCGAGAGTGCCATCTGCGGCGCCGGCCAGTAGAGGGGAAGCGCGCAGTCTTGCGCACCCGGGTTTCGCTTGCAGATCTCGTTGTACGCTGCCGGATCGGTCGCCGGATCAGGCGTTAGAATTCTATCATCGCTCGAGTACGAACGAATGACCTTGCCCGCGGCGTCGAGGATCTCGAGCTTCACGGGGCCGCTCGCGTCCTTCCCGAGATAGTAGTCGATGATCCCGCCCGGCGGCGGGTTCTCACCGGCTGGGAGCTCCGGCGGCCACGGTGTCGGCGAGTTCATGCCGAATCGAACTCGCAGCGCGGTGATCGGCTTGAAGAGGTACGCCGTTCCCCCCAGCTGCGCGGCCATCGCTTCCGCCGACTGACGCAGGGCCGTCACGTCATCCAAAATCCAAAAGCCGCGCCCGTGCGTGCCCGCGACGAGATCCGAGCACATGCACGTGCTGTCGTCCTTGATCTGAATGTCGCGCACCGACACCGCCGGCATATTTCCGCGCAATGAGCGCCAATGATCGCCGTCGTCGAACGAGACCCAGACCTGCACGTCCGTCGCGGCGTATAAGAGTCCTTTCTTTCGAGGATCTTCACGAATCGCGTTCGCGACGGCGCCCGGGGCGATCCCGCTGTTGATCTCCGTCCACGACTTGCCGCCGTCGTGTGTGCGGAAGAAGTGCGGATTCAGATCGTCGAGGCGGAGCGTGTTCACCGCGGCGTAGGCCGTCTGCGTGTCGAAGTGGCCGGCGTCGATGTTGAACACGCGCGCCCACGGCTTCACACTCGGCGGCGTCACGTTCGTCCACTTCGCGCCGCCGTCCATCGTCACTTGAATGACGCCGTCATCACTGCCGGACCAGAGGACTCTCACATCCTTCGGCGACGGAGCGATTGCGGTAAGGCTGCCTGCGGGCCCGGGGCGTACGTTCGCGCCATACTTACCCGTGTTCGCCGGCACATCCCACGTCTGACGCGTGAGATCGCCGCTGATGCGCGTCCAGCTGTGTGCCCGATCAGTCGTCTTCCACACGGCGTTCGATCCATAGAACAACGTGTTGTTATCGGCCGGCGACCAGGCAATCGGCATCGTGCGAACGTTGCGATTGAAATCTGCGCGCTGCTCGGCGCTCGGACCGACGTTTGTCGACTGGCCGGTCTTTCTATTGTAGAGCGAGACGTTCGTTCGACCGCTGCCGTAGACCATGTCCGGATCTTTCGGATCAGGCGCGGCCATCCCGTATTCCTGAATCATCACGGGATGCCAATCGTGGAACGTGATCTCGCCGTCGTTCGAACGGCTGTCGACGCACGCGGAACCCGAATCCTGTTGACCGCTGCACACGCGATACGGGAAGGCGTTATCGGTCGTGACGTGGTACATCGCGGCCGTCGGCTGCGTGTACCAGTTGCTCCATGACTGACCGCGATTCGCCGAGACGACGGCGCCTTGATCGGAGACGACGAAGACGATGTCCGAGTTGTTCGGATTCACCCAGGCTTTCTGATAGTCGTCGCCGCCCGGAGCGCCGCGCACCGCCGACCACGTCTGACCACCGTCTTCGGTTCGCCAGAACACGGTCGACGCGCTGTACACGACGTTCGGATCTTTTCCGTCGACGGCGAGGGTCGGCAAGTCACCGCCGCCGATTCGGGCGAGCGGACGAGGATCGGCACCACCCGCACCGGCGCCGCGTCCGCCCCCGCGTCCACCGCCACGGCCGCCACCCTGCGGTGTGCCTGACGCATCGCCGTTGTCGAACGCGAGGCGCCAATGCTCGCCGGCGTCAGTCGACTTGTAAAAACCAACGACACCGGTCGTATTGCTTCCGCCCTGTCGGCCGCCACCCGCGCCTTCGGGCGGAACACTCGAGACGATCGCGTAGATGAGATTCGGATTGCTCGAAGCGAGGCCCAAGTTCGCCTGAATCAGCGTCGGTAGACCGTCTGTCAACTGCTTCCACGTCGTGCCGCCATCGGTCGACTTGAAGATGCCGTTGCCCGAGCCGCCAAACTCCTGGCCTTCGATGTAGCTCTGCTGCTGCTGCCACAACGTCGCGTAGACGACCTGGGGATTCGTCTGGTCGATGCGAACATCGTTGCCGCTCGTATACTCGTCCTTATATAAGACTTTTGTGAACGTCTGCCCGCCGTCCGTCGACCGGAAGATGCCGCGCTCCGGATTCGGTCCGTACGGGTGGCCGAGGGCCGCGACGAAGAACCGGTTCGGGTCTTTGGGATCGACGTCGATCATCGCGATCATCTGCGTTTGGCGCAGATCGGCGAGGTGCGTCCAGGTTTTACCGGCGTCGGTCGACTTGTAGATGCCGTCACCGACAGAGAGGTCGGGGCGAATGATTCCCGCGCCGGCACCCACATAGATGATGTTCGGATTCGAGGGCGCGACCGCGATCGCCCCGACCGAGCCGGTCGATTGCGAGTCGAAGAGGGGCTCCCATGTCGAGCCGTAGTCCGTCGATCGCCAGACGCCGCCGTTGTCGAAGCCGGCATAAAACACGTTTGGCTGACTCGGGACCCCCGCAATCGCGCGCGCGCGGCCGGCGCGGGTCGGGCCGATTTGGCGCCACTTCATGCCCGACGCGAGATCGCCGGTCTGACCTGAAGTGGTCGACGGTAGGATACTCGCGGCGACGGCCGCCGCGAGCGAAACGCGAAGAGTGTAAGCGCGCACGAAATGCACCTTGTGGTTGACGCGAATTGGTCCGAAGGATCACGCTGAGCGCGTGAGAAACCACGCGTTGTCGGCCGTTGGAAAGTGATTCCGGATCGCGACCAACCTCAAGAGGTGCCCACGCAACTTCTCTAGCCTTCGACGCATCAACGCGACTGAATTTGAATGCTCCCGCCCGCGATTGCCTGGGGCATGCCCGAATCCTCGGCGCCGAGCACGTTGTCGTAAACGATGACGCCAGTCGCCTTTTTCCAGATCTTGATTCGGAACTCGTCGACTCCGCCACCGCCCTGAGCGTCTCCGTCTGTGGCGGTCAGCATGAACGCATAGTCGCCGGTTCCGTTGATGGTGCCGGACCCCTTGTATTGCGCTTTCGCTCCGGCGACGACCAGCCAGTCATAGCTCGTGCTCGTGAAAACGAATCCGCCGGCGTGGTACTGGAACTGAGTGTTGCCCGTCGGGATGTTCGCACCCTTTTGGTATTTCGATACGAATCCGAACGTTGCTTTTCCTTCCGTTGTTGACCCGCACAAGGACACGATCTGACACGCGTTTGCGGGAGAGACAATCCATCCGCCACCGGTCACGAATCCGCCGGTTGGGTCATATACGACGACGTACGATGGCGTATCGATATCGCTCGAGCGGCTGCCGCTTGCACTACCATCGGATACCGTCACACGCACCGTATAAACTCCGGCCGCCGCGTAGGTAAACTGACCCGTGACCACACCGGGGCTGCTGGTCGTTGGCTCCGTGATGCTGCCGGTCGTCGTCGCAGTACCCCAGTTGATGTTCGATGAATGAATGTCGGCGGCATTGACGTCGGTGAATCGAGCAGAAATCGATGCCGCTGATCCGAGCACAACCGGCTGAGTCGGAAGTGCAATCGACGTCACGACCGGCGGCTGGTTCGCTCCAACGACCATGAACGGTGAGAGCGACGGGCTCGTGCCGCAGACGACGTGAGCTTGGGGGTCGACCGTCGTCGTGATATCGTCCCATTGTTGAGTGCTTCGATTGTAGTGAAGCAGTTTGAGTGAAGTGGTATTCCCGTAGCTGACGCTCGCGTAGTTGATGCAGATCGCAACGCTGTTCCCGAAAGTCGCCGTTGTAGAAATGTCGTAATAAGTCGCAGGGGAGCCGACGACGAATTGGAGCGGAGGTGTCGGCGGCGAAAATTGTCCCTGGCCAAGTGTGCCGCTCGAAATCGTCGTCGTGCCAGCGGTGGTGACACTGCTGAATGTCATTTGGATACTGCTTGGCTGGCCAGTCGATTGGTCAACTGGTTGGACGGTCACGTTGGTTCCGCTTTGCGTGGACCCCGGAGCGTTGATCGTCCACTGAATCGAGCCGAACCCGTTCTTGATTCCGACAATATGACCTTCACTGATGGCTGTCGGCTCCGCGCTGATGGTTCCGGGTGTGACTGGCAATGAGCGTTGTCCCTCGTGCGCGGTCCACACAACCGGCATCCCGTTACATCGACCGACGATTACGCCGGTGGTCGAGATGGCCCGCGCCTCGCTCGCTCCCGCACAGCCACCCATCCAGGTGTTGAGGTCGATGACTCCGCCACTCGCGGGCCAGAGCGCGGCATGGTGCACACTGCTTCCCGGATTTACTTCGCTCCAGCCGACGATATCTCCGGCGCCGTTTACTGCCCACGCTAAGCTGTTCGTGCCGCCCAACGATGCGAGCAGGACTGGACGCCGGTTGGCATTCGGCCACGCAAGAGCGCGAGGCTGATTGTCCGCGACGTAAACGTCACCGACGATGATGCCACCCGCGCCGATACCATTCGCATCCATCGAATAGAGGAACGATCCGCGGGCGAGCCAGGTGAAGCTTCCGGTATGCGACTTGAACCACGATGTAGCCGATCCCGTGTAGTCGGTGCCGACAATGTCTCCAGCTTCGTTGATGGCATGGCCATAGGGCCGTCCGGGGACACCAAGATCGACGTAACTACTCGGCGATTGCCGCCATGCGGTGGCGAGCACGTTGTTCCCATCCGCAGAGTGGCTGAAACCAGCTGCTTGGCCCGAGTTGTTCACGGATATCAAAGTGCTACAGCAGGCTGTGTTTCCGTTGTCGAGTCGCCCAACGGAGACAAAGCCCGTCGCTTGCGACCAATACGCGGCAATGTTGTTACCGCCGTAGTCGCCTACGATAAGGCCAGCGTCGTTGACACCGAATGGGCGATTCAATCCGGGGACGTCGCTGGCAAGGATGATCGCCGTCGGGCTGAGACTAGATGCCAGCGCGACGCTCGAACCGGCATTGAGGCCAGGTGTGATTGTCCACTGGATGGCGCCGAATCCATTGATGATGCCGACAGCGTGGCCGTCGGCGATCGACATCGGCTCCGCGCCTTGGGTGCCGTTCGGAACCGGAAGTGAACGCTGCCCCTCTTTCGCGGTCCAAATGACGGGCATTCCATTGCAGCGACCGACGATCACCCCCTGGGCATTGATCGAGCGAGCTTCGCTGGTACCGGAACAGCCGTTGGTCCATGTATTCAAATCGACAACGCCACCACTTGCTGGCCAGAGGGTCGCGTGATGGACAGCGCTGCCTGGTGCAACGTCGGTCCAGCCAACCATGTCGCCAGCTGTATTCACTGCCCACGCGATTCCACGATCTCCGCCAAGGGTTGGAAGCTGGACCGGGTCGGACGAAAACGATTGCCACGCGATCGGGCGCGGATCATTGTCTCCGAGATACACGTCGCCGACGATCCGGCCGCCCACGTTGACTCCGTATGCGTCCATCTGAGTCGTGAATGCTCCGCGGTGGAGCCACGCGAACGTTCCCGTGTGCGACTTGAACCATGATGTGGCGTTGCCAGTGTAGTCCGTGCCAATGACGTCACCGGCGTCATTGATGCCGTGTGCATACGGGCGACCAGGAATATTGAGATTCTGATATCCGTTCGGACTTGCGGACCACGTCGTTGAGATAATGCTCGTCTCGTCGAGCGACAGACCAAAGCCTGCCGCCAGGCCAGCATTGTTGACCGCGGCGAGCGAACTGCAGCACGTCGTCGATCCGGATCCAAGATTTCCCACCGAGACAAATCCGCCGGACGGAGACCAAACGCCCGCGATGTTATTGCCGCCGTAGTCACCGACGATAAAGCCGGCGTCGTTGACGCCAAGTGGTCGGTTCA
>Ga0070683_100002329_pt1 | contig 15071 bp, 21 predicted proteins | sample KBSC713LmetaG_FD_64662 | JGI IMG/M metagenome (GOLD analysis project Ga0070683, IMG submission 64662) | Corn rhizosphere microbial communities from Kellogg Biological Station, Michigan, USA - KBS C7.1-3L metaG | ecosystem: Host-associated > Plants > Roots > Rhizosphere ...
CAGGCGGGAGAAGCGGTTGCGCTGGTCGCGGTCGACGATCCGATCACCTCCGACGTCGCCCGGCAGCTGCACGATCTCCCGGGCGTTCTCGAAGTGGTGCCGCTGAGCTTCTGAGGCCCGCTCCAGTGGTTAAGGCAAGACGCGCCAGTTGCGCCGATCCAGCTCTGGCTTCGTCGGGAATGGGCAGTCGGCGGCCCGCACCGGCGCCTTCGCGCCGAGGAGCGAGAAATTATGCTCTCCATCGTGGAGCAACACGACCGGAGGCGCCGATCCGACGCGGAGGTTGCGGAGCTTGCTCTTAACTACCTCGCCCAGCCAGGCGATGGTCAGGCTGAACGTCCCAACCGGCGGATCTTCCGACCCGTAGGATCTGGATCCGTGATAGTCGATTTCGGGGCGTGCTTTCATTTCGATCTCCTTCAGCAGCGAAGCTTCGGGAACTCGATCGCCTCGCGAGTCTCGATCCTTATCTGCGCTTGCGAAACATCAGGCAAACGAATAGAATTTCACCTTGATATCTGAAATGTTGCATTAAAATGGACATTGTCGCGGCGCGCACCTTCCTTGAGATCGTCAAGACGGGGAGCTTCATCCGCGCCGCGGCCAACCTCAACATCACGCAAACCGCGGTCAGCGCGCGAGTCCGGGTGCTGGAGGAGCAACTCGACCGCCAATTGTTCATCCGCAACAAGGCGGGCGCCAGGCTCACTCCCGCCGGCGATCAGTTCCTCCGCTACGCGACGACGCTCGTCCAGGTGTGGGAGCGCGCTCGTCACGATGTCGCCATGCCGGTCGGCCGCGAGAATGTGATCACCGTCGGCGGCGAGCATAGCGTGTGGGACCCGCTGCTGCGCGACTGGCTGGTGTGGATGAAGAGCGAGTGCTCCGACGTCGCGATCCGCACGCAGATCGACGTGCCGGAGCGGCTGATCGACCAGGTCCAGGAAGGCATCGTCGATCTGGCCGTGCTTTACGCCCCGCCTCCACGCGCCGGGCTGGTCGCCGAGCTTCTGCAGGAGGAAGCGCTCGTCGCGGTGACCACGGACCCCGCGGCGGGTGTCGGGGCCGACGATTATGTCTTCGTCGACTGGGGGCCCGAGTTCCGGGCCAATCACCACCGCGCCTTTCCCGATGCTCCAAGCCCGGTGCTGTCGATCAACCACGGTCCGTTGGCGCTCGACTATATCCTCGCGGTCGGCGGAAGCGGTTATTTCCGGATGGAGGCCGCACGCCCGCATCTCGAGAGCGGGCGGCTGCGGCTCGTCCCCGACAAACCGCGCTTTTCCTACTCCATCTACGCCCTCTATTCGCCGAGGGCCGACGAACGGCTGATGGAGCGCGTCCGGACCGGGCTCAGAGCCGCCTCCGACGCGCAAAAGTCTTCCGGCTAAGTGCTGCAAATAGTTTCATAGAAACGAGCAATTCTATTCGTTTGCTTGGTGGGACGTGAGCGCCCACATGAGGTTCGGAGGCTGCCATGCGCCACATCCCCGAGCTTCTGGACGACACCGACCAGCTGACCTCGGCGCCCGCTGTCCCCGACAAGGACCTGTTCGGGGATATTCCAAGTGGGATCTGGATCGCATTCCTCGCCTGCTGGGCCCTGGTCTTCGCGCTTTTCCTGCTGTTCTTCGCGACCGATGGCCCGGCGGCGCTCGCCGTCGTGACCTCGTGCTTTTTCGCAACGATGATCCTCGGGCTGCCGGCGACGCTCGCGGCGCAGTCGAAATCCGCTCATCGCCCCTGGCCGAAGCTCGTCCACACGCAAAGCGGCCCGCTCCCGGTCCGGGCCGCGGCCACCCAGATCCTCCTCATTCCCGTCGGGGCGGTCATCGGCCTAATCGGCTTCATCATTCTCGCGCTCTAGAAGCCAGCGAAACCCGACTTTCTGGCTTGTGGCCTCCCACGGCAATGCAGTCGAGGGTAGGACAAGGCATGCAGTCTCGCCGCCAAGCTCTTGCCCGGACATTCTCGTTCCGCTCCGTTCGACGCTCGCTGCTTGTCGCGCTGCTGATCGGGACGGTGCTCAACGCAATTAACCAGGGCCCGGAGATCTTTACCGGGAACTGGCCGATCTGGTGGAAGCTGCTGCTGACCTATTCGGTGCCGTTCTGTGTCGCGAGCTACGGCAGCTATGCCGCGTTCCGGGCCTCCGACTAGTGCACACGAAAAGGGCGCCCCGAACGGAGCGCCCTTCCGCCAACCTACCTGCGTGCGAGCGGTTGGTCGTTACGTGTTTTACTTGGACTTGTTCGCGATCGCGTCGGCCGTGTTGTCGGCCGCGTTCTTCATCTGGTCGGACTTGTTGTCCGCCGCGGCCTTCATCGCGTCGGAAGCGTTGTCGGCGTTTGCCGTCATCTGATCGGCCGAGTTGTCGACATTGGCTTCCAGCTGGTCGGCGGAATTGTCGACGTTCGCCTCGTAATTATCGGCCGCCTGCTGCTGCGGGCTCTTGTTGCAAGCCGCGAGCGAACCCAGTCCGAGCGCGATCGCGAGAATGGTGGTGGTGGTCTTCATGCATTTTCCCCTTTTGTTGCTTCTACCGTTTGCATTCGTGCCCCAATTGAGGGTGCAATACGCGCAACGGCCATTTTCTGTTCCGGCCAGTCAACGATTGTCTCGTGCTGGACGGAGCGGCGCTTGCTCCCTAGGAGCCTCGCGGGCCGCTCGTAACAAGGAAGAACCGTGCCGAACGTGACCGTCATCGGCGCCCAGTGGGGCGACGAAGGCAAGGGCAAGATCGTCGACTGGCTGGCAAGCCGCGCCGACATGGTCGTCCGCTTCCAGGGCGGCCACAACGCCGGCCATACGCTGGTCGTCGATGGGAAGACCTACAAGCTGTCGCTGCTCCCCAGCGGCATCGTCACCGGCACGCCGTCCGTCATCGGCAACGGCGTGGTGCTCGATCCGTGGGCGCTCAAGGCGGAGATCGAGCGCGTACGCGACCAGGGAGTCGAGGTGACCCCCGAGCTGCTGATGGTCGCCGACAATTGCCCGCTGATCCTGCCCATCCACCGCGATCTCGATGGGCTTCGCGAAGATGCGTCGGGCGCGGGCAAGATCGGCACCACCCGTCGCGGGATCGGCCCGGCTTATGAGGACAAGGTCGGCCGCCGCGCGATCCGCCTGTGCGACCTCGCCAAGCTCGACGACCTCGATCCCATGCTAGACCGGCTGTGCGCGCACCACGACGCGCTTCGCGCCGGCTTCGGCGAGCCGCCGGTCGACCGCGAACGCCTGAAGAGCGACCTCGCCGACATCGCGGGCTTCGTCCTCCCGTTCGCCCGGCCTGTGTGGCGCGATCTCGACCAGGCTCGGCGCAAGGGCAAGCGCATCCTGTTCGAAGGCGCCCAGGGTGTCCTGCTCGACGTCGACCACGGCACCTATCCGTTCGTGACCTCGTCCAACACCGTCGCCGGCACGATTGCAGCCGGAAGCGGCACCGGCCCGTCCGCGGCGGGGTTCGTGCTCGGCATCACCAAGGCTTACACGACCCGCGTCGGATCCGGCCCGTTTCCGACCGAGCAGGACAATGAGATCGGCAATACGCTCGGCGAGCGCGGGCGCGAGTTCGGAACCGTCACGGGCCGCAAGCGCCGCTGCGGCTGGTTCGACGCGGTGCTGGTGCGCCAGGCGGTCGCCGTGGGCGGAGTCACCGGAATCGCGCTCACCAAGCTCGACGTCCTCGACACGCTCGACACGGTGAAAGTCTGCACCGGCTACAAGCTCGACGGGAAGAAGCTCGATTACCTCCCTGCCCACGCCGCCGACCAGGCGCGGGTCGAGCCCGTCTACGAGGACATCAAGGGCTGGTGCCAGTCGACCGAAGGCGCGCGCAGCTGGGCCGAGCTGCCGGCACGGGCGATCAAGTACGTCCGCCGAATCGAGGAACTGATCCGCTGCCCCGTGGCGCTCGTCAGCACCTCGCCCGAACGCGAGGACACGATCCTCGTGCGCGACCCGTTCGGCGGCTAGTGCCGAACCTCGAAGCGGCCGAGGTCCTCGATTGCTGAGTCGGTGACCCGAACATCCGTTACCTTGGCATGCGGGGGCCCGTGACGCATCCGGCGGATCAGTTCGTCGACCGAGCTCTCGTCACCTTCGATATGCGCTTCGACCGAACCGTCGGTGCAATTGCGCACCCAGCCGTGAACGCCGATCGACCGCGCTTCGTCCTTGGTCCAAGCGCGGAAAAAGACGCCCTGCACCCGTCCGGTGATTCGGACGCGGCGCGCGATCATCAGACCGTCGATATGTCCGGCGCGTCCTCGGCTTTCATGCCGACGACATTGTAGCCCGCATCGACGTGATGGATCTCACCGGTGACGCCCGACGCGAGGTCGCTGAGCAGGTAGAGGCCGGCTCCGCCGACGTCCTCGATCGTTACGTTGCGGCGTAGCGGCGAATTATATTCGTTCCACTTCATGATGTAGCGGAAGTCGCCGATCCCGCTCGCCGCAAGCGTCTTGATCGGCCCTGCGGAAATGGCGTTCACGCGGATGCCCTCTGGACCGAGGTCCGCGGCGAGATATTTGACGCTGGTTTCGAGCGCCGATTTGGCGAGACCCATCACATTATAGTGCGGGATCACCTTCTCCGCGCCGTAATAGGTCAGCGTCAGCAACGCGCCGCCCTCGGTCATCAGCTTCCTCGCACGCTGCGCGACAGCGACGAAGCTGTAGACCGAGATGTTCATGGTCATCAGGAAGTTGTCCATCGTCGTATCGACGAACTTCCCTCTCAGCTCATTCTTGTCCGAATAACCGATCGCGTGGACGACGAAGTCGAGGCGGTCCCAGCGCGAGCGGATCTGGTCGAACGTGACGTCGAGCGCATCCATGCTGCTGACGTCGCAGTCGACCAGCATGTCGGACCCGAGCTCGGCCGCGAGCGGCCTGACCCGCTTCTCGAGCGCTTCACCCTGGTAGGAAAAAGCAAGCTGCGCCCCCTGGCTGGCGAGCGCCCGGGCGATCCCCCAGGCGAGCGAGCGGTCGTTGGCAAGCCCCATGATCAACCCGCGCTTGCCCTCCATCAACTGGCTCAAAGCTGCTGTCCCCCTGTCTGCAATACCGGCTCCACGTCCTCACCGGGCTGCGGCTCTTCGACTTCAAGCTCGTCGCTGTACGGCCCGGTGTAAACCTCGCCCTTTAGCGCGGTGGCGCCGCTCTCCGCCAGCGCGGCGTTCAACTCTGCTCCTATCACCACGCCCAAGCCGACGACGAAGAAAAAGATGAGCGCGATCATCACGCCGGCGAGGCTGCCGTAGGTGCGCGTGTAGCCGCCGAACAGGCTCAGCACCGGCGCGATCAGCTCGACGGTGCCGAGCCACCAGGCCGTGACAAGCAGCGCGCCGGGCCATTTCCTGCAGCCCAGCGTGCGGTAACGCGACGGAGTGAGCGCGTAGAACAGCGCGTAGAAGGTGAAGAAGAGGGTGAAGGCCGGCACCAGCCGGTAGAGCCCGAGCACGTGCCCGACGTCCTGAGCGAGCGGAAACCACTCCATGATCACCTGGTGCAGCAGGGTCATCACCGCGCTCAGCGCGAACGCGATCATCAGCAGCAGCACCGCTCCGAGGATCAGCAGGATCGAGCCCAGCCGATATTCCCAGAAGGGCGCGCAATATTTGACGCCGTAGGCACGGCGAAGGATGTCGCGGATCGTCTCGACGAAGCTCGTCGCTGTCCATAAGCCGACGATCGCGCCCAGCCACAGGAGCGTTCCGGTCCTCACCGTCAACACCTCCTGGACCGGCTCGCGAAGCGTAGTCGCGACGTCGGGCGGAAGCCGCCGCAACACGTTGGTCACAGTCAGCATCGCGTCCTGCCCCTGGCCGAGCAGATGGGCGACGGCGGCGGCGACGATGAAGAACGGGAACAAGGCGACGATCGAGAGATAGGCAAGATTGCCGGCATGGATGAAGCCGTCGTTATAGACGCCGATCGCGACGCGCTTGACCACTTCCCACGGCGTCAGCCGCGGCTTCAGCTTCTCCTCGACCTCCGTGCCGAAGGCCGCGCGCATCGTCGCCAGGCGCTTGCGGCGTTCCTCGGGCGAGAGCGGGCTATGATCTCTCATTGCGGCCTTGTTTACACACCCAGGCTTGCTCGCGGATTGCCGCCGCCGTCCCACTTCTCGACGAACTGCTGAAGCGCTGCGTCGTGCGAAGGGACCTCGATCTCGACCGTGACCAGCTGGTCGCCGCGCTTGCCGTCCTTGGCGGTGAAGCCGCGCCCCTTGAGGCGCAGCACCTTGCCCGAGCTCGTCCCCTTCGGAATGGTCAGCATCACCGGTCCTTCGGGCGTCGGCACCTTAACCTTGGCACCCAGGACCGCCTCCTTGAGAGTCACGGGGAGCGTCACCCGGATGTTGGTTCCCTCGCGAGTGAAGAAGCGGTGCGGCGCGATCTCGATCGTCACGATTGCGTCCCCGCGCCCCGCGGGGCCCTCCTGCCCCTTGCCGGCAAGCCTGATCTTGGTCCCGTCCTCGAGGCCCTGCGGAAGTTTCAAGTCGATCGTCTTGCCGTCGGCTAGGGTGATCCGCTGCGGCTTCAGCGCAACCGCATCGTCGAACGGGATCTTCAAGCGATAGGCGACGTCCGCGCCCTTCTGCGGAGCGGCGCGCTGGCGAAAGCCGCTGAACGGACCGCCGCCGCGGCCCCCGCGCGCAGCACCGGCCGCGCCGAACAAGCCGTCGAAGAGGTCGCTGATGTCGGCGGCATCCGCGCCACCGAAGTTGAAATTCTCGAAACCCTGCGGCCCGGCGCCGGACCCCGAACGCGGCCCGGCGCCCGCGGAATAGCCGCCGAAGCCGCCGCCGAACGGCATCTTCGGATTGCCCTCCTCGTCGATCTCGCCGCGGTCATATTGAGCGCGCTTGTTCTTGTCGGAGAGGAGGTCGTAGGCCGCCGTGACTTCAGAGAAGCGCTTCGCCGCGTCGGGCTTGTCCTTGTTGCGGTCGGGATGGAGCTGCTTGGCGAGGCTTCGATAGGCCTTCTTGATCTCTGCCTCGCTCGCGCCGCGCTTGAGGCCTAGGCGTTGGTAGAGGTCGAGTGCCATTGTGCTCCCATGCCGTAACACTTTCCTGCTGACCAGATGGGTTGCCGTTCCGGCAAGGCCAAGCCTAAGGCCAACGCGCAATGGGGACCGATCCGTTCCAGCTGTTCGACGAATGGTTCGCCGAGGCCTGCGAAAGCGAGCCCAATGATCCAAATGCGATGGCTCTGGCGACGGCGGACCGCGGCGGGCAGCCGCACGTGCGCATGGTCCTCCTGAAGGCGCACGGGCCGGACGGCTTCGTCTTCTACACCAATGAAGATAGCGCCAAGGGCGCGCAGCTACGCGAAAATCCGCGTGCCGCGTTGCTCTTCCACTGGAAATCGCTGCGCCGACAGGTGCGCATCGAAGGATCCGTCGAGCCCGTGGCGGATGCCGAGGCGGACGCCTATTTCGCCACCCGCTCACGCGATTCCCAGCTCGGCGCCTGGGCGTCGGATCAATCGCGGCCGCTCGAGAGCCGCGCGCACTTCGAGGCACGCTATGAAGAAGTGAAGCGGCGCTTCGAGGCCGAGGCGGTGCCCCGGCCGGATTATTGGGGCGGATTCAGGCTCCTCCCGGTTATCTTCGAATTCTGGCAGGATCGGCCGCACCGCCTGCATGAGCGACGCATTTTCGTCGCTCAGAACGACGGTAGCTGGGACGAAGGGCTATTGTACCCGTGACCGACGGCGAGATCGCAACCCCGCAGCGCGGTACGCTAACCACTCGCGCGGCTGTGGCGAGCAGCGCGTTGGCAATCGTCCTTATCGGGCTGAAGACCTATGCCGCCGTCCAGACCTCGTCGATGGCGATGCTCGGCTCGCTGGCCGACAGCACGCTCGACCTGGTCGCCAGCCTGATCGTGCTCCTGGGCGTCCGCATTGCCGCGGCGCCGGCCGACTACGAGCATCGCTTTGGACACGGCAAGGCGGAAGCCGTTGCCGCGCTCGTGCAGGTGATCATCATCACCATCTCCGCCATCTTCATCGGCTTTCGCGCCGTGGAGCGGCTGCTCAGCGGCGCTCAAACGGCGGACGCTGAGCTCGGCATCGGCGTTTCAGTCATTGCGATCGTCCTGACGATCGCCCTGATCAGCTACCAGCGACACGTCGTCCGCAAGACCGGCTCGCTCGCGATCGGCACAGACCGGCTGCATTATTCATCCGACCTGCTGCTCAACGGCTCGGTGATCGTTGCGCTCGGCCTCGAGCAATATGCTCATCTAACCGGCGCCGATGCGGTGTTCGGCCTCCTCATCGCCTTCTGGCTCCTGTGGGGCGCATGGAGCGCGTCGGGGCACGCGCTCGCCCAGCTGATGGACCGCGAATGGCCGGACGAGCTGCGCGAGCGCTTCCTCGCCGCGGCAAGGGAATATCCGGAGCTTGCCGGCCTCCACGACCTGCGCACGCGCAGCAGCGGGACGCATTATTTCGCCCAGTTCCACGTCTGGGTGCCGGGCGACTGGACCGTGAGGGAAGCGCACGACCGCCTCGATGCCGTCGAAGAGGCGCTGCAGCACCGCTTCCCCGGCACCGAGATCCTGATTCACGTCGACCCGGAAGGCCAGATCGACCGCGAGACGCTGCTTCCGCAGGAGATTACGGAGCGCGCGACTTGACCAGCATTCCCTTCTTCCAGGTCGATGCCTTCGCCGAGCGTCCGCTGACCGGCAACCCTGCTGCCGTGATGCCGCTCGAGCGCTGGCTCGACGACGATCTGATGCAGCGCATCGCCGCCGAGAATAACCTCAGCGAGACCGCCTTCACCGTGCCGAGCGACACAGGCGATGCGGATTACGAATTGCGCTGGTTCACGCCGACGACCGAGGTCGACCTTTGCGGCCATGCGACGATCGCCAGCGGTCACGTGCTCATCCACGGCGACGCCGTGCGCTTCTCGACCCGCTCCGGCATATTGACCGTGGCGCGCAACGGCGACCGGCTCGAGCTCGACCTCCCCGCCTACGAGGTGGCGCCCGGAGAGCTTGCCGGCGTGCAGGAAGCGCTCGGCACGTCGGGCGAGCTGTTCATCGGCGAGGGCGGCAACAACAGTGCGATTGTGCTTCTCGAAGATGAGGCCGCGGTCCGCGCCGTGACTCCCGACTTTGCCCGCCTCGTGCAGTTCGACCGCCTGGTCATGATCACTGCGCCGGGAGACCGGCAGGACGTCGCAAGCCGGGTATTCGCTTCCTATCATGGCATCGATGAGGACCCGGTGACGGGCTCGGCGCATGCGGCGCTGGTGCCGTTCTGGGCGAAGCGCCTGGGCCGCAGCGAATTCAGCGCGCTTCAGGCAAGCGCGCGCACCGGCCTGCTGCACTGTCGCCTCGCCGGCGACCGAGTGATCCTCGGCGGCCGCTGCCAGACGGTCATCGTCGGGCAGTTCCAGCTCTAGCGGCGGAGCCGTTCCTCAAGCACATCGAGCAGCGGCAGCTGGCTCGGCAGCATCAATCGCCGCGCCTCGTCGAGATTCATCCAGCGCGCTTCGGCGACTTCGGGGAATTGCTGAAGCTGCGCGCTCCGCGGCGGCCATTCGACCTCGAACCGGTTCGACCTGACCGACGCGGCGTCGAGATCGCCTTCGAGGGCGAACGCCTCGACATATTTGCCACCGGCCTGGCGGATTCGCGCCAACGGGAACGGCACCGAGGTGAGCTGCGTGCCGGTCTCCTCCTCGAATTCGCGAAGCGCTGCTTCGGCAGGGACCTCTCCCGCTTCGACCGCCCCTTTCGGGATCATCCACGCCCCTTCGTGGCGGTTGCGCCAGAAGGGTCCGCCCGGCTTGACCAGCAGCACCTCGATCTGGCCGCCGCGATCGCGGAAGAGCAAAATTCCCGCGCTAAGCGGCGGCGGCATCGAGCGCGCCCTGACCGGCAGGGAGAGTTTCCGCCATGGAGCCGCCGCCGAGCATTCGAGTGCCTTCGTAAAGCACCGCCGCCTGCCCCGGGGCGACTCCATATTCCGCCTGGCGGAAGCGGACCCATTCGCCGTCCATGACCGCCGCGACCGCGGGCGCGAGCGAGCGCACCTTGACGCTCACCTCGCGCTGCTCCTCGCCGATCCAGTTCCATTCGCCGATCCGTGTGGCCGCGACCGCGAGCGCACGCCGCGGCCCAACCACGATTCGCGCCGTCTCCGGCTCGATCCGGATCACGTACAGCGGCTCGGCCTGGCCGCCGATTTCGATCCCCCGGCGCTGGCCGACGGTGAAGTGGACGACCCCGCGGTGCTTGCCGAGCACGCGCCCTTCGAGGTCGACGATCTCGCCCGCCGCTTCGGTTTCCGGACGAAGCCGCTTCACCAGCCCCGCATAATCGCCATCGGGGACGAAGCAGATGTCCTGGCTGTCGGGCTTGGCGGCGACCGGCAGTCCGAGCTCGCTTGCGGTCCGCCGCACGTCGTCCTTGGGCAGGTCGCCGAGCGGGAAGCGCAGGAAGTCGAGCTGGTCGCGCGTGGTCCCGTAAAGGAAATAGCTCTGGTCGCGGCGCGGATCGGCGCCCTTATGCAGCTCCGCCCGCCCTCCATTCACGACGCGCCGGACGTAGTGACCCGTCGCAAGGCAGTCCGCGCCGAGCTCCCGCGCGAACGCGACCAGGTCGACGAACTTCACCCCCTGGTTGCAGCTTGCGCAGGGCACGGGAGTCCGGCCGCGCGCATATTCGTCGACGAAGCGGTCGATCACCCCTTCGCGGAAGCGGGTTTCGTAATCGAGCACATAGTGAGCGATCCCGAGCCGGTCGGCGACTTCCTTCGCGTCGTAGATATCCTGCCCGGCGCAGCAGGCGCCGGAGCGCCGCACAGCTTCGCCATGGTCGTAGAGCTGGAGCGTGACTCCGATCACCTCGGCGCCGGTGCGCGCCGCGAGCGCGGCCGTGACCGAGCTGTCGACGCCGCCGGACATGGCGACGACGATCCGGGCCTGCTCCGCTGGGCGGCCGAGCTGAAAATCGATCCACATTGGAGGACTCTTGCTGTCTTCTTTACCCGAATTTCACTCCTCGCGGCTAGACCGGCGCCAAGGAAGTTGAGCGAGGGGGGCAGGTTTGGCGCGTCACGAGAGGGACTTTCGCGTCGATGCGGAAGAGCCGCTCGGACTGGATGAGCTGCTCGCGCTGCTCGGCAACGGCGCGGACGGCACGGAGCGCTCGAGACAGGACGCAATCGCTTGCTACCTGTCGGCAAGCGACGGCTGGAAGGATGCAGTGAAGGCCCTGGGCGGCACGTTCGCCGAGGAAGAAGCAGGGTTAAAGGAACGTAAGGCTGATTAACCGCCGCATTAACCAGCGCGTTTCAGAATATTTTCAATTGCGGCGGATTAAGCCCCAGGCATTGGCAATGATTAAGCAGGTGTAACGGGAATGCTCGAGAACCAGAAGATTCGTCCGGCCCAGGTCATTGGACCTCTCGGCGAGCCACTGACGCTCGAGTCGTTGCCGCCGCCGAACACGACTCGCTGGGTCGTGCGCCGCAAGGCGGAGGTCGTGGCGGCCGTGGCAGGCGGGCTCCTCACGGTCGATGAAGCGTGCAAGCGCTACACACTCAGCCTCGAGGAGTTCACCAGCTGGCAGCGCGCGGTCGACCGCAGCGGCATGCCCGGCCTTCGCGTGACTCGGATCAAGCAGTACCGCGACCAGTACGAGCGGCAGCAGCGCTACTGAGCTCTGCAGCGTCGTTACGCTGCAGCATCCATCCCGCGTTCGCGCCGTTTCCGCGCCGTCAAGCTGGACAGTCCCTTCCGAATCCGGAACAACCGCAGGGCACCGCGCGTCTGTGGTGCCTGAACGGTCGGACTGTTCTTCAAAAGCCGGCCGGAAAACAGGAGGGAAAGCTCATGGGTATCATTATCTGGCTGATCGTCGGCGGTATCTGCGGCTGGCTTGCCAGCCTTATCATGCGGACCGACGCCCAACAGGGCATCGTCCTCAACATCGTCGTCGGCATTGTCGGTGCGGTGATCGCCGGCCTGCTGTTCGGTGGCAGCATCAACGGCGCGATCACACTCGAAACTTTCCTTTATTCGCTCATCGGCGCGATCATCCTGCTCGCGATCGTCAATCTCATTCGCCGGGGAACGGTTCGCTAGGCGACCGCTTTCCAGCGAGTTGACGGAAGGCCGTGCGGCACAGCGCCGCGCGGCCTTCTTCTTTACTGAAGTTCGAACGTCATCGCGACGTTGACCTGGAGCTTCTGCTCGCCCGGCTCGATCTTCGTCTGGGCGGCTTCAGCGCGCGCCATCATCGGCGGCGCGGGCGGCGGGACGGCATAGCCGCCGCTTTCGGACACCGCGACGACCCGCGCGACACGCAGCCCGAGGGAGCGAGCGTAGAGCTCCGCGCGGGCGCGCCCGCTGGCGATGGCCTTGCCCCGCGCTTCATCGAGCGCGGCTTCCGGATGCTCGATCGTCAAATTGGGTCCGTTGATCTGGTTGGCGCCCTGGGCGACGAGCACATCGAGGATCTTCCCCGAATTGCGGATGTCGTGGAAGCTGATCGTAAGCTGGTTCGACGCCGTATAGCCGGTCAGCTGCGGGGACTGGTTTTCGGGATAGCGATATTCCGGGCTGAGGCTGACGTTGCTCGTCTGGATGTCGCGGTCGGCGATCCCGGCGGCCTTTAACGCGGCGACCACGCGCTGCATGCGGTTCGCGGCGTCCTGCAGCGCGCCGGTCGCTGTCGCCGAACGGGTGATCACGCCGGCGCTGATGATCGCCACGTCCGGAACGCGGGTCACTTCGCCGGTCGCGTTGATGTCGAGCCGCGTCCCGGCAATCGTCTGGGTAATGGAGGCCTGTTGCGCCGCTGCCGGCGCGGTCCACGTCACGGCGCCCAGCATCAGCGCGCAAATCACGGCATGTTTCATGGTCTTGCCCTCTGACTGTTCATTCTCGCGCGCGAGGCTCGCCGGCGCGCCATGGCTGTCGGCTGAACGGCGTTGCCGCCTAGCCCCGGCGCCCGGCCAGGAGCCGATAGATGAGCAGCAGGATGAACGCCCCGACGATCGCCCCGATGAAGCTTGCTCCTTCGCCGGGCTCGTACCAATGGACGAGATGACCAAGCCAACCCGCGACTACCGCGCCCGCGATGCCGAGCAGGATGGTGATGATGCAGCCGCCCGGATCGCGGCCGGGCATCAGCAGCTTGGCGATCGCGCCGGCGATTCCGCCGATGATGATCCACGAGATCCATCCGTGGTTCGGATCGAGCAATGGCATCAACATACCCCGTTCCCCTTGTTTCGCAGTGTCGTTCAACCGACCTTCAGTTATCATGGCGCAACGCGCGCTTGCCAATCTGGTGCCGCAGTTAGTCGAAAAGCAGTGGCGTCACCGAAGCGCTCGCGGTCTGTTGCTTGTGGTGAGTTATTAAGCTAATACAGCTGCCGAAGAAAGCGCGGAGGATTCGCGCTCATGGGGCGCTTTGAGCAGGACACGATGAACCGGGAAACTTCGATCCACTCCTCCGACACCCTCGTCGTGGTCGACCGCTCGCGCGCGCGCCGGCGGATGGTCATCATCGGCGCCATCGCGGCGCTGGCGTTGCTGGTCATCGGCCTTGCCGTCATTTCGGCACGCGGCGGCGGCAAGAGCGGCCCCGGCGCGGCCGGAGGTCCTGCTGCGGGCCAGATCCCGACCGTCACGGTCGTCGTTCCCGGCCAGAGCCAGGTCGCGCGCGTGATCACCGCCAGCGGTCCGCTCGCGGCGCGGCGCGATCAGCCGGTCGGAATCGCCGGCCAGGGCGGGCGCGTCGTTCGAGTGCTCGTCGATGCAGGCAGCTGGGTCCGCGCCGGCCAGGTGCTCGCGGTTATCGACCGTTCGGTCCAAACGCAGCAGGCAGCGCAGCTCGCGGCGCAGATCGATGCCGCCAGGGCGCAGGCCGCGCTTGCGCAGTCGGACTACGACCGCGCTCTTGCGCTGCAGGGCCGAGGCTTCATTTCGAAGGCCGAAATCGATGCGAAGAAGGCCGCCCGCGACGCCGCTTATGCCCAGGTCCGAGTGGCGCAGGCCCAGCTCGGCGCGACGCGGGCGCAGATCGGCCAGCTCAATGTCGTTGCGCCGACCGCCGGCCTGGTCCTCGATCGCAATGTCGAGCTCGGGCAGATTGTCAGCCCCGGCTCCGGCGCGCTGTTCCGGCTGGCCGAGGGCGGGCAGATGGAAATGCGTGCCCAACTCGCGCAGCAGGACCTTGCCGCGGTGCACGTTGGATTGCCGGCGACCGTGACACCGGTCGGTTCGCCCGGCAGCATCGCGGGCAATGTCTGGCTGGTGGCGCCGGTCATCGATCCGCAAAGCCGGCTCGGTGAGGTCCGGATCGCGATTCCCTATACGCCTGCGGTCAAGCCGGGCGGGTTCGCGGAAGCGAAGATCACTGCCGGTTCGACGACCGCGCCGCTGTTGCCGCAAAGCGCGGTGCTGAGCGACGAGAAGGGCAATTACGTCTACATCGTCAACAGCCGCAACGAAGTCGAGCGCCGGCCGATCGTCATCGGCACCGTCGACAACAACGGCGTCACTATTGCCCAAGGCCTCACCGGCAGCGAAGCCGTCGTCCTTTCGGCCGGGCCGTTCCTCAATCCGGGGCAGAAGGTGAATCCGAAGCGCGAAGCCGCGCACTGATCGGTCGTAGAAGAGTCGCAGCTACATGAATTTCCGTAACATATCGTCATGGTGCATCCGCAACCCGGTGCCGCCGATCGTGCTGTTCGTCGCCCTTCTGCTGGCTGGTATCATCGCATTCAGCCGGATGACGGTCACCGACAACCCCGACATCGATTTTCCCGGAGTCACCGTCGGCGTCAGCCAGCCCGGCGCGGCGCCGTCGGAAATGGAAAAGCAGGTCACCCAGAAGATCGAGGCCGCGGTTCGCGGCGTGAACGGCGTCGACGAGATCGATAGCAGTGTCCGCGAAGGCTACAGCAACACCTTCATCCAGTTCGCGATCGGCACCCCGACCGACCGCGCAGTGAACGACGTTCGCAATGCCGTGGCGCAGGCCCGCGCCGATCTTCCCGACGGAATCCTCGAGCCGCAGGTCGAACGGAT
>Ga0070683_100002330_pt1 | contig 15063 bp, 10 predicted proteins | sample KBSC713LmetaG_FD_64662 | JGI IMG/M metagenome (GOLD analysis project Ga0070683, IMG submission 64662) | Corn rhizosphere microbial communities from Kellogg Biological Station, Michigan, USA - KBS C7.1-3L metaG | ecosystem: Host-associated > Plants > Roots > Rhizosphere ...
GCCATCGCCCCGCTCACACGAGCGGGGCGCGGATTGAAACGATTTCATGCCGAGGCGCTATCGCGCGATCGACATCGCCCCGCTCACACGAGCGGGGCGCGGATTGAAACTAATCCATCCGTAACGACCGACGTTATCACCGCATCGCCCCGCTCACACGAGCGGGGCGCGGATTGAAACTGCGTGAGCGGAATGCTTTCGCTTGGTCCTGGTCGATCGCCCCGCTCACACGAGCGGGGCGTGGATTGAAACTGCTATGTCCTGTTTTTGCTGATACGCACGCACAATCGCCCCGGTCACACGAGCGGGGCGCGGATTGAAAGCTGGATGATGTGGGCGAGGTCGCTCACACCCTCAATCGCCCCGCTCGGTCCCCCGCCAAAGCAGGCTCCAACCGGGCGAAAACCTGCTCCAGCCATCGGAGATTTTCCCGGGTTCCCGGATTGACCCATCCGTGGCGTTGCCTGCAGGCCCGCGATCGTTTCGAATCCGGTCGTGCTGTCCCATCCAGCTCGGAGCCTTGTTTAACCCATCAATCCGTGCTTTCGCGGTTATTCTCCCCAAGGTATATCGCAAGTATGGATTTTCGCCCGGTCGCGCTTTATCCACACCTGAACGATTTCTACCGCACCATCTTCGTCGGATTCAGCCGCGCTCTCGACTTCATCCTTCGCCCGCTTCTCAACCCCAACCCGCCGGAACGTCCAGCTCATGTCTGAAATAATCATTCTCCACGGCTACAGCGATGATCGCGATTCGTTTGAACCGCTGGCCAGTTTTCTCGGCCAAAATGGATTCACGACCACGCAGATTTTCCTCGGCGATTATGTTTCCCTCGAAGACACCGTCACCATTCCCGATCTCGCGAAAGCATTCGAGGCGGCGCTCGGTGCGCTCGGGATCGCGACGACGAAAAACAATTTCGATCTCATCGTACACTCGACCGGCAGCCTCGTCGCGCGCGAATGGTTGACGCGTTTTTATCTCGAGGAAGGGAAACCGTGTCCAATTTGGCGATACCTCATGCTCGCGCCGGCAAACTTCGGCTCCCCACTCGGACACATTGGAAAAACGATGCTCGGTCGCGTCGTGAAGGGCTGGCGCACCGGCTTCGAGTCGGGCACCAAGGTTCTCGATTCGCTTGAACTCGCTTCGCCGTACACCTGGCAACTCGCGCGCCGTGATCTCTTCGGGGAAAAATCGTTTTATCAGCCGGGCGTCTGCCTGACCGCGGTGCTGGTCGGGAGCAAACCGTACCAAACCGGCCTGCGCCAGATCGTCGACAAGAACGGCGGCGACGGGACCGTCTACGTCTGCACCGCAAATCTCAACGCGACCGGCATTGCCCTCAACCTCGGTCGCAAAGGCGACAAGCCCGTCGCCCAGGTTTGGGAGCGCGCGGCCGAGCCGATTGCCCTGGGAGTTTTTCCCGATCGCGACCACGGCAGCATCACCCGTCCCGACCAGGGCGACCCGCAGCTCGGGCAGTTCATTCTCGATTTTCTCCACCTCGACTCGACTCCCGATTATCGCGCGTATTCGCAACGCTGCGACGCGCTCACGGCGACGACGCTCCCCACCGCGACGCCGCCCGCCGCCGATATTTTTCACACGTACCAGAATCTTGTCGCCCGCGTCACCGACGATCTCGGCTTTTCCGTCGCGGACTATTTCCTCGAATTTTACGAGCGGCCCGGCAGTGCTCGCGACGAGAAGCGAGTCGACGATCTCATGGTGACGATTCACACCGAGATTCTCGAAAGCGTTCACGTCTACGGAAACGACTCGAGCTACCGGTCGCTTTTGTTCGACCTCACCGATCTCGCAAAAATTCTCGCAAACGACGAGGAGCTCGTCTTCAGCCTTTCGGCCGCGCACCTCAGCGATTTGATCGGCTACTCGGCGGGAGCGGACAACGACATTGGGGAATATCCGGTGGACGATCTCGCGCGTTCGCCGTTCTGGCAGGCGAACTCCACCGTATTGCTCGACGTGTGCATCGAACGCACCCAATCCGCGGATACGTTCAAGCTCGCGCCAGCGTGACTGCGCGGCCGGTGTCTACTTTTTCTCGTTGCTGACCGGCGGCGTTGCCGTGGGTGGCGTCGCCGGTGTCTCGGCCGGCGCCGCGGTTTGCGCCGCGGGCGGCGGAGCGACCTGCGCCGCGGCTGCCTGCTTCGCCATCTCCGCGATGTCGGCGGATGGCAGAACGACAAATCCCGTGCGCCGTCCGTTCGCGAAATGTTGGACCGTGATGCCGAGCGTCCGACCTTGCGGATCAAATAGCGGAGAGCCGAGCGCCTGATCGGTCATCAGATAAAATCGGCGCGGTTTTTCGACGATGCCCGCGATCTCCGTCATGCGAACGAGCGGCACGCGCTGCAGAACTTTCGGCGCCCGCGCCACGTAATAATAGGTATCGAGCACCGCGCCATCCACCTTGTCGTCGAGATCGACGTGCGGAAACTCACGCTTGGCCGCGTCCGCACCTGCTTCCGGCGCCATGAATGCCAGATCGAGGTCGACATCCTTGAGCACAAATCTCCCGGGAACCTCCGTGCCGTCCGCGAGCCGCAATTTCACTTCCTTGAAATCCGCGCCGAGCAGCTCGATGCGCGCCGGATTGGCCTGACTCGCGCGCATCGCCTCGAACGCGACCTGCGGATCGACGTCGGCGAGCGACGTCACGGTCAACCCACTCGCTGAAATCACGGTGCCGTTGACCTCGACTTTTCGTTCGCTCGGCGGCATCTCGCGCTCGCCCATCTTCACTTTCATTGTCACCACCAGTTCCACTCCGACGATCGCGTTGGCGTAACGCTTCATCAACGCCCGGCCGGCCGTCGCCTCGGCTTCGGAAGCGGCGTGCAGGACGGCGATCGACGGCGCGACAAGCGCGACTGCGACGAAATACGAAAGGAAGCGTTTCATGATTTTGACTGCGTTGGTTTGAGGTTGATCTCGACAAAAAGATTCTCGCCGCCGCGCTTGACGAGGAAAACCCACCAGGTCCGACCGGATTTCACGGCCTGTTCCCGCGCTTGTTTTAGCTCCGCCACGTTCGTAACCGGGGTGCCGTCCGCCGTCTTGATGACGTCATCGCTGCGCAGTCCCGCGAGCGCCGCCCAGCCGGCCGGCACGGCGCTTTCCACGAGCACGCCTTTGGCTTCCGGCGCCAGCTGGAGCCGGACGCGATCGTCGAAGGAAATATCGTGTGCTGAAAATTCCAATACCGTGTCCTCCCACCACGGCATTTCGGCCGCCGGCGTCGGCTGCTGTTCGAGGACAACGTTCACGTCGAGTTTCTTGCCGTCGCGCCAGATTGAGAACGTCGCGTTCGTCCCCGCCTTGTACTGCCGGATTTGACGGGCGAGCACATCCGTGTCTTCCGGCCGCCGTGCCGCGACCTCCATGCCATCGATCGCGAGGACGACATCGCCAACTTGCAGGCCCGCCTTCTCGGCTTGCGTGCCGGGATAAATCCGCGTCAGCCGCGCCCCTCCCTCGGCTTTGATCGCCAGTCGCACCCCCAGTTTCGGCGTCAGCGGCTGCGATGCTGCGCCGAGCCAGGCTTTGCGCGCCAATTGCGTCACGTTATGCTCATTGGTTTCGCGCAGCTCGATGACCGAGCTTAAAACCGCGCCGTCGCGTCGAACACTTGCGAGCACCGTGCGGGTTTTAGTTCCGGCTCCGGCCATGAGCTTGTCCGTGAACGCGCGCAGTTCGGCGACATTGTCCACTTTGCGTCCGTCGACCGCGATGATGACATCCTCGCGTCGCAGGATCGGTTCCGCCTGGCCGCACGGTCCCGCGGGGCCGACGTTCTGGAGCCAGACACCGCGTTGATCGGGGAGGCGTTCCTCGCGCACGAGATTCGGCGTGAGGTCGCGCATGACCGCGCCCCAACTGCGCAATTCCACATCGTCGGCCTGGGCCGGTTCGCGCTGCGCGAGCGTCATTCGCGCCGTCCGTTTTTGCCCGCCGCGAAGGTAATCGATCGCAAACTCGTTGCCGGGCAGCCTGCTCGTTTCGAGCCGGTTGAAATGCTCCACGGCTTTTTCCTCCGCGCCTTCAATCGCGTGGCCATCGCAAGCAATCACCAGGTCGCCGGGCAGCATTCCCGCGCCGGCCGCCGGCGAATTTTCCGCCACGTCGCCGACAATGACGCCCGTGCCCGGCCCATCCGCCTCCAGCCGCGGCTGGACGGTCAGGCCCGACCACCCGCGCGTCACGCGACCGTGCTGTATTAGGTTTTCGGCTACGGCGTGACCCAGGTTTCCGGGGATCGCGCCGCTGAGATTGAACACCCCGATTTCGTTGATGCCGACGATTTCTCCGCGAACGTTCACGAGTGGGCCGCCGCTATTTCCGCCGAAGATCCGGGCGTCGTGCAAAATCCAGCGCACGAGCGTGCCGACGTCCTCCCCGCGCAAAATCATCTTTCCCGCCGTCTGCTCGGGCAGCACCAAGGACGGATTGGAAACGATGCCGCGCGTGACCGATTGCGAAAGGAAACCGGGGCTGCCCAACGCGAACACGACATCGCCCGCCGAGAGTTTTTCCGAATCGCCGAAGTTCGCCACCACGAGCGGCGGCGCGTTTTTCTCGCGCTGCGAAAGGTCCAGCTGCAAAACGGCCAAATCCGTCAACGCATCCTGCCCGACACGTTTTGCATCGACATGCGAGCCGTCGAAAAGATAGCACCGAAAATAATCGCCGTCCTCGGTGACGTGGCAATTGGTCAACACGTGACCCTCGGACGAGATGATGACGCCGCTGCCGCCGGTCCATTGCTTGGTGAGGCGGCCGTCGCTCGGGTGAAGGCGAATCGCCTCGATGCGGACGATCGACGGAAACACGCGCGCCAGCATCGGATCTTGCGTTCGCGTTGTGGTGGGAACGACGGCCGGCGGCTCAGTTGATTTTGTCTTTGCGTCGAGCGGCGCGATGACCGCGACGAAGTTTAGCGTCACGATCAGACTCATCAAGGCAGACAACCATCTCCGGCGGAAAAAGAAGTGCATGGGAGCGAAGATTGAGAAGGAGGCCAAGCCGCGGCGTGACGCAAGCGGCAAACCGATATGAAAAATAAGAGGAACGCCGCTACCGAAGGCTTGCGAACCAAGCCGGCCTCCGGCCGGTAATTTTTTCCACGGCATCAGGACTCGGCGCCACTCGCTCACTGCATCGCCGCCACGTAACCGCTGATTATTCCGTCGAAAGATCCGTTCGTGAAAAACACTACCACCCGCTGCGTCGGCCTGACGAGGCGCGTGCGCTCCAGCAGTTTTTCCAACAGCAACGCGTTCGTTGGCGCCGTGTGCGCCTCGAGTCCGAGCGCCTGGAGATGTTGCGCGACGGCAAGGACGTCGAAACGATCCCCGATCCCGAGCTTGTCCGCCCGATTCACCGGACCGAGATAAACCTCGTCCGCCAGTGCGAGCGCACGCATGAATCCGGCTTCGAGCACTTTCGTCCGCGCCGTGTTGCTGCGTGGCTCGAACACCGCCGTCAGCGCCGCTCCGGGAAACCGCGCGCGAAACGAATGCAGTGTTTCCGCGAGCGCCGTCGGATGATGGCCGAAATCTTCGATCACGGTGAGCGGCGGTTTCGCGAAAACGATTTCCTGCCGGCGCTTGACGCCGCGAAATCGCGTGAGCGCATCGAGTTTGAGCGCGGTTGGGTTTGCCGGATCGCGCGCGAGTCCCGCGGCCAGCGCGGCCATCGCGGCGTTGCGCGCATTGAAAAGGCCCGTCTGCGACCATTTCACGCCGGCCCACGGCGCACCCTGCCAGAGTAACGTGAATTCCGATCCCGCCGGCGATTCGGTAAATCCCGCGATCCGCAGATCGTTGCCCGCGCCGGTCCCGACGCGTAACACGCGTGTCCACGACAGTGAGCCGAGTCCGTGGAGATTGGCGTCGTCACCGTTGAGCAGGACAAAACCATTTCGCGGCACGATGCGGGTGAGATGCGAAAAGGTGCGCTGTACGTCCGCGAGATCGCGAAAAATATCCGCGTGATCGAACTCGAGATTGTTCAGCACCGCGATGTGCGGCGCGTAGTGAATGAATTTGCTGCGCTTGTCGAAAAACGCGCTGTCGTACTCGTCGCCCTCGATCACGAACGGCGACGTCGGACGACCCAGGTGATTTCCAACGGGCGGATCTTGCGGCACGCCGCCAATGAGAAATCCCGGATCATCGCCGTTTTCCCGCAGCAAAAATGCCGTCAGCGCCGTCGTGGTCGTCTTGCCGTGCGTCCCGCAAATCACAAGATTTCGCCGGCCCTTCAGCACAAGATCGTGGAGAATCGCCGGCAGCGAATGATACGGAATCGCGCGGTTTTCCAAAAGCCATTCGACTTCGGGATTCCCGCGTGACATCGCGTTGCCGATCACGACCGAGTCAGGCGCCAGCCGTTCGAGGCGCGCCGCGTCGTAGCCTTCATGCAAGGTGATGCCGGCGTCGGCGAGCACCGTACTCATTGGCGGATACACGCCCAGATCGGCTCCTAGAACTTCGTGCCCAGCGGCGCGCGCGAGGAGAGCGGCGTTTCCCATCGCCGTCCCGCAAATGCCCATGAAATAAATCCGCATTGCCAGCCTTTCTTAGTTCACCCGCTCACCGCTCTGAAACACGCGCCTCAATTCATTTTCGGCCGCGCGTCGAATAAAACCGGTGGGACAAAAAGCGGACAAACAGGCACGAAGCCCCGCACGGTCCCTGGCGTGATTTCTCGGCCGCAAACACATCATGCCGCAGCCTGCCGCGAAAAAATGCGAACGTGAAGCACGAACCCTGATCCGGTTCGGAAACGGCACCGTTCGTTCGCTCCCGATCTTGCCGCGTTTCAGCTCGCTCGAGATTCGTCGCGCATTTCGTTCGCCGAAGCATGTCGCGGATCGTGAAGATGACACGCCGCGAATCGTTCATCGCCGCACGCGCGCAAGACCGGAGATTCCGTGCGGCACGGGGCAAAACAGTGCGGACAACGGGGATGAAAGCTGCAGCCCGGCGGCAATTGCGTCGGGTCCGCGACTTCGCCGGGCACGTCAAAACTCATCTTCACATCGGGATCGGGCCACGGCACCGCAGCGAGCAGGGCGCGCGTATAGGGATGCAGCGGATTCGAAAACAGCTCAGCCGTCCGGCCGAGTTCCACAATTCGTCCGGCGTACATCACCGCCACGCGATCGCAAAAATGCCGCACGACGTTCAAATTGTGCGCGACAAAAATATAAGTGAGCCGGAATTCGTGTTGCAGGTCCTTCAGCAGATTTAGCACCTGCGCCTGGACGGAGACGTCGAGTGCCGAGGTCGCCTCATCGGCCACGATCAGCGACGGGCGCAAAATCAGCGCCCGCGCGATCCCGATCCGCTGACGCTGGCCGCCGGAAAAAGCGTGCGGATAACGCGTCCGATGTTCGGGTTTCAACCCCACTTTTGTCAGGATGTCCGCGACGAGCGCATCGATCTCCGCCCGCTTTCGGCCTTGGATGACCAGCGGCTCGCCTACGATTTGCCCGACCGTCATCCGGGGATTGAGCGACGAAAATGGGTCTTGAAAAATCATCTGCATCTCCGGTCGCAACGCTTTCAACGCATGATCGCCCAGCGCGGCGAGATTGACTGTCTCGCCGTTTGCCCTCCGGAAATCGATCGCGCCGCCGGTCGGTTGCATCGCGCGCAAGATGCAGCGTGCGACCGTCGTTTTGCCCGAGCCCGATTCTCCCACCAAACCGAGCGTCTCGCCGGGAAAGACGTCGAAGCTCACATCGTCCACCGCGCGCACCGCACCGACCGTCTTCTTGAAAAAACCCCGGCTGCGAATTTCGAAACGCTTCGTCAATCCGCGCACCGCCAGCAACGGTTTTGGAACGCCGTTTTGTTTTCCGTTGGATCGGGCGGTCTCAGCCATGGCGAACGACCTCCGCCTCCGCCGCGATTTCGTTCGCGCGCACACACGCCGCGAGATGTCCCGGCTCCAGTTCCTCGAGGACCGGCAGTCCGCCCACATCGCAGATTCCCCGACGCGCGTGCGGGCAGCGCGGATGAAACGGACAGCCCGGCGGAATCGCGGTAAGCGCCGGCACGTTGCCGGGAATCGACGCGAGCCGGCCTCCGCTTCCGAGCGACGGCAGGGATTTCAGCAAACCCTGAGTGTACGGATGGCGCGGACGGCGCAGCACATCGCGCACGGAACCGCGTTCCACGATCCGACCAAGGTACATGACGGCAACGTCGTCGGCCGTCTGCGCGACGACGCCAAGATCGTGGGTGATAAGCAACACCGAGCAGCCGATTTCCTTTTGCAGCGCGCGAATCAAACCCAGGATCTGCGCCTGAATCGTGACGTCGAGCGCCGTCGTCGGCTCGTCGGCTATGAGCAGTTCGGGACGGCACACAAGCGCCATCGCGATCATCACGCGCTGCCGCATGCCGCCGGACATTTCGTGCGGAAACTGGTCGAAGCGGCGCTCCGGCGCGGCGATGCCGACTTTGCGGAGCATTTCGGTGGCACGCCGCCGCGCCTCTTCCTTGGAAACGCCCCGGTGCAGAAGGATCACTTCCACGATCTGGCTGCCCACCGAGTGCACCGGCGAGAGCGCGGTCATCGGTTCCTGGAAAATCATGCTGACGAGTCCGCCGCGGACCTGCCGCAGACGGCGCGAATTTTCCGGCAACGCGGTAATGTCGATCTCGCCTTCTCGCGCCGAACGCAGCACCACGCGCCCGCCCACAATCCGGCCCGGGCGCTGGATCAGCCGGAGCAGCGAGTAACTGGTCACGGATTTTCCGCAACCCGACTCCCCCACGAGCGCCAGCGTCCGGCCGCGCTCAATGGCAAAACTCACCCCGTTGACCGCCGGCAAGGTCCGGCCGTCCTCGCCGATAAAATGCGTCCGAAGGTCATCGACCTCGAGCACCATATCCGAATTTTGCGATTTCCCAGTCATGGTCAGCGACCGGAATAGGGATCGGCGGCATCGCGCAGCCCGTCACCGAGAAAGTTGAAACACAGCACCGTGACCACGATCAACACGACCGGAAAAAGCAGCCACGGATAATTCGCGATGGTCTGGACGCTCATGCAGTCCTGGAGCATCACGCCCCAACTCACAATGGGCGGCCGGAGTCCGAGATTGAGGAACGACAACGACGTCTCGCCCAAGATCATTCCGGGCACGCTCATCGTCAGCACAACAATGATATGGCTCGTGAAACCCGGCAGCAAATGACGAAAGAGAATGCGGAAGTGCGATGCGCCGATCAACCGCGCCGCCGTGGCATACTCCTCTTCGCGCAACGAAAGGATTTTCCCACGCACAACCCGCGCGAGCGCGGTCCACCCGAGCAAGCTCAACACGATCGTGATCGCGAAATACACCGCCAACGGCGACCAGTCCGGCGGCAGCACCGCACCGAGTGCGAGCCACAGCGGCAACTGCGGAAACGCGTTCACAATCTCGATCAGCCGCTGGATCACGTTGTCCGTCTTGCCGCCGATGTAGCCCGACACGCCACCGATCGTCACGCCGAGCAGGAACGTCACCGCAATCGCGACCAGCCCGACCGAAAGGCTGATCCGCGCGCCGAAAATCAGCCGGCTGAAGATGTCGTGGCCGTATTTGTCGCTGCCGAGAAAGAAAAACGTCGGCTTCGCTCCATCCGAAAGTTTCGCCGGAGATTTCACGCCGAAGAAATGCCGGTCCCACGGAATCAGGCCCCAGAGTTCGTAGCTCTCGCCTTTCACGAAGAAGCCCAGATGGATCGGCTGCGCCTCGTCCTCGATATAGGATTTTTTGAACGTGACCGGATCGATCTGGCGGCGCATCGCCGGCACATACAGACCATTCGCGAGCGATACGCGCGGCAGTTGCGGCGGACAATACGCGTGCGGCAGATCGCGCCAGTGAGAGCTGTAAGGCGCGAAAAATTCCGCAAACGCAGCCAGCAAATAAAGAACGACCAGCAAAAACAGCGAGGCCAGCGCCAGCCGGTGCCGGGCGAATCGCCGGCGGATCAACGTCCATTGCGAAGCGCTGCCCGCGTCCGACGCGGCCAGCAACGGCGCATTGTCTCGCGGCAGCACCGGCTCGCCCGTGATCGCTCCGATGGTCGCGCCACTCGCTGCCTCGAGCGGCAGCGGCGCGACCGGCCCGGGCAGAGGATTCGAGATTTTTGCGGGTTCCGGCATGCGGTAACGGCGTGAGCGGCGGCGAACGGATTCAGCGATGCTCGCCGGTCAAACCTTCCCCCACCGCTTCAACTGCGCGAACGAAAGCGCCACGCCTTCCAGCGGCGAACCGCTGTAACGCTCCTGCTCGACCACATACCACTCCACCGCTCCAATCTCCTCGGCCACGGCGAACACTTCCGCGAAATCCACCGGTCCGCCGCCGATCTCCTTCTCGTCCTTGAGATGGATCAACGGGCAGCGATCGCCTTTTTCGCGCAGAAACTTCGCCGGCGAATAGCCGCCTTGATGCACCCAGTAGACATCCGGCTGCGCCGCAAGATCACGCGGCGCCGCTGCGGACAATATCCAGTCGAACACCGGCCGGCCATCGATCAACTGAAACTCGCGCGCGTGATTGTGAAAACTGAACCGGATCCCGAAGTCGCGCAGACCCGCGCCGATCGCGGCGAGCTTCTCTCCAATCTTCTGGCACGCCGCCGCGGAGACGAACTGCGTCCACGGCCACCATGAGCAGACGATGTGCTTCGTGCCGAAATCCAGCGCATCGGAGATCATGCTGTTAAGGTCGGTGTTCAAGGCCGCATAGCTCACGTGCATGCCGGACACGCGCAGACCCGCGCCTTCGATCGCGGTCTTGAGCGCTTTCTGGTCAAAGTCGCGATGACTGGCCAACTCGACGCCCGCGAAACCAATCCGGCGGATGTCGGCCAGGGTGCGAACAAAGTCCGCTTTCATGTCATCGCGGACCGAGTAGGTCTGGAGGGAAATAGGAATCGGATGCATAAGAAAAGTTCAGACGCTGGAAGATCCAACTGCGCGGGCGGCACACGTCACGACTTCAGTCGCGCAGCTAACAGGAAAAAGCCGGCGGGGGCAAATCAGCACAACGAGGAGACGAAATCGGCATCGAAACGCGCCCGCGGTATTCACGCCAACGGCAAAGCGTGATGCGAATGAGGAAAAACTTGATTTGTGCGCCGGCCAGCCCGCGCGCTCGATCAATCTCGCTCACTCCGGCCGAAGACCGGCCCGAGATGATGCCGACCGCGGTCTTGTTTTCGCGACGCGCGCCACTCAGCGATTTCCGGTGACGAGACTCGCTTTACGCACCGAGAAACTATCGTTCCCAGAGAAAACAAGATACACGGTTCGCCCATCGTCGCTCATCCACTTCGTCGGGAACCGACTGCTCTCACCCGGACCAACGTCCCAGTCCGTCGTGTAGTAGACCGTCGTCCATGGTCCCCACGGCTCCGGCGCATCGTAGATGCCAAAACCTCCCTGGAACCGTTCGCCCAAGGGGTGCGTGCTGTGCGGCAGGATCTGACACCAAAGATAGCGTTTCAATCCCGCGTCGTAGCTGATGCCGCTGCGAAAACAATTTCCCGGATTCACAAAAACCGCGCCACGGCGCAGCACGTCCTGACTCCACAACGGACGGCCCGACGCATCGAGCGCGACGAAAAACTCGTAGGCGTTGCGCTGCGTGATCCGTTCTTTCGGCACGCGCGCCAGGACCATCCGGTCTGATGGCTCGTAAGCGCTGTCGTTGTCAGACGAGTAAACATAAACGAAACCATCGCGCGCTCCGGCGTAGTTCCGGCCGTAGTTTAGAAAAGTCGGACAACCGAAGCTCGTCTCGAATCGCCAGTCGGCCCACGTCCACGTCGCGCCGTGATCGCGTGACCAGCCGAGCTGGGCGTTGTTGCGATTGCGCGTCAGCACGTACAGCACGCCGTCGACCATCAGCAGGCCGCTCGCCTTGCGGCCAGCATGACCATCACCGGTGAATTCGCCGGTCGGCGTTCGCAGATTCGTGCCGGTGAAATCGCCCGCGCCGCCCACGATTTTTGCGAAACCAAGGCTGAGCTTGTCGGGCACGAACGGTTCGAAGCCGTTGCCATCGCCGTAAGCCGTGTATTGCGCATCGTCATCGCCCCACGTCATCGGCCAGTTGTCGCCGCCGGGCGCGCGGCGCAGGATCGTCTCACGCGGAGCCCACACGATTTGCGTGATGCTCGCGCTCGGCGGATAAGGGGCATGTGCCGGCGCGTCTTTCGCGAGCGCCGTCATCAGTGGTGCGAAAAAATAACGGTCGGCCGCCGCATCATTCTGCATCGACGGATCGAGCGGGCCGCCGTTACGCACTGCGATCAGTTTCAAACTTGGAATCACCAGCGCGAGCTGTCCCTCAGCGCCCGCTCCCCAATAAGCGTCGCGCGGCATCGCAAGGACGTGACCATCATTGTTGCTCCACCAACCGATCGCCCCCATTCCCGGCGTGCCGGAATCCTCCGTCACCGCCCGGACCGCAGACGCCGCGATCAACTGCCTTCCCTGCCAGTTGCCTTCATGCAACATCAGCCGCGCCACGCGCGCCGACGCCCGCGCGGTATATCCACCGCCGCCCCAACTCGCCACCAACGGCCAGCCGTCGACGGTGAACGTCTGCCCATAGCCGACATCCCATTCGTCGTCGCTGACACCGATCGGCCGCATCACGCGCACCCGCAGCAGCGTGCGGAGATCTTTTTCCGGCGCATCCTTCAACGCGACCGTGGTCGCGTAGCCGAGAATCGCGATCCCGGGATTGCTGTAGAGTCGCTTCGTGCCCGGCGGAAATACCACGGGCACGACATCGCGTGACAGGGTGAACGGATCACGCGGCGGCGGCAGTCGCTTCCAAAAATCACCTTTCCAGCCAGTGAGCTCCTTGTGGTTGAGATTGGGATCGTCGGCGTCATCGAGCCCCGAGGTGTGTGATCCGAGCTGGCGCAATGTGATTTGCGATTTCACCGGATCGTCCCGCCATTGCGGGATGTATTTGGCCGCCGTATCGTCGAGCGACATCCGGCCATCGCTGATCGCCACGGCGGCCGCAACTCCGCCGACCACGGCTTTCGCCATCGACGCCGTGTAATGGAGTTTGTTCGCCGAAAAATCCGGCGCATACCACTCGCACACGATGTGGTCGTCGATGATCAGCAAAAACGCCTGCGTGCGATGCGCCGCGAGTTCGTTTCTCAACTTTTCGACCTTCGCGGACGAGAGTCCCATCATCTCCGGCGTCGCCGTCTTCCACTCGAAGCTCGATGCGATGGAGCGTGTCGCGACTGCGGCGATGGCGATCGCCAAAAACAAGACCCATCGCGACAGTCGCTTCGTGAAACTGGAACTGCGGGGAATCGTTGGCATAAAAAAATTCAGCGCCGTCACCAATCGTCCGTCCGAAACGGCACGGCCGGCAGTCCGGCTGCATTGTAGAGATTTGCCTGCGGGTAGCTGCGCCATGCATATCGCACCGCGACCGGTTCGTTGACCGTGTCGCCGGAAACCGTCAGTGCGTCGCCTTCGATCTGCCCCGTCGCCGGGTGAAACATGCGGTCCGCTCCCGCCACCTCGAGCGCCGTTACGCGTCCGCCGCGTGCGACCAACCCATCCGCGGCGTGATCGAAACGCAGTCGCCACGTGCGCCCGTCCCGCCGGGCACTCCGCAACACGGGGCCCGAAAATTCGATCGCTTCACCGTAAGTCTTCGCCCGCGCGATCAGCGCCAGCCGGTGGCCGACCTCCTGCTTGTTCCGCGGATGGATGTCACTCGCATCACCAACATCGATCGCTAGCGCCTGACCCGTGTGGGGCAGCGCAAGCACGAGTGTCTGCGACTCGCGCAGCGTCGGCCAATCGTGCGCAGTCTCGTAGCCCGCAAGTTGCACCCAATAGAACGGCAGGTCGGGCCGTCCAAAGTGCGCGCGCCACGTTTCAATCAACGCAGGAAACTGGCGTCGATAGTCCATCGCCGGATGCAAATCTCCCACCGGCGCCCATGCGTTTGACTCGCCTTGATACCACAGCACGCCGCGCAGCGCATAAGGCGCGAGCGGATTGATCATCCCATTGAACAGCACCGACGGACCCTGTTGCGGACCCATGGGCGCCGATGGTCGTTGGTGCTCCTTCAAAAACGCCCGATGCCGCTCCTCGCCCGCCGCTTTCGCGGCCGCTTCACCGGTCTGCCACGCCGCGAGCGCGAGCTCATATTCGGCCTTTCGTTTTTCGACGGGCACAATGTTGTCTGCGCGCCACCGCTCGATGGTTCGCGCCAAGGCCGAATCGCGGGCGAACGCCGCCGCACTCATCCACGCCTCGATGCGCGTGCCGCCAAACGAGCTGTTTATAATGCCGACCGGCACGCCGATCTTTTGATGAATCTCTCGTGCGAAAAAATATCCCACCGCCGAAAAGCCGCGCGCGTTGTCCGGCGTTGCCGGACGCCAGCCCGTCGTCACGACATCGGCTGCGGGCAGTTGCGCGACGGTGTTCCGGATGGCGATCTCCCGCACTCGCGGAAAATTCGCGGCCGCGAGTTCCTCCTTCGCGTTCATCACCCGTGCAAGCGTGAATCCCATGTTCGACTGCCCCGAACAAAGCCACACGTCGCCCACAATCACATCGTGCAGCGTTACCGTGTTCCGACCCGTCACCACGAGATCAGCGCTCTCGCCGCTCATCGCCAGCGGCCCGAGCATCACGTCCCATCTCCGGTCCGGGCCCGCCGTCGCGCGCACCTGCTGGCCGGCGAAGGAGACCACGATCTCCTCGCCCGGCTCGGCCTTTCCCCAAATCGGCACCGGCTGCTCGCGTTGCAGCACCGCGTGATCGCGAAACAACGGCGCGAGTTTAACGTTCGCGCGCCCGTTGAGCGCCAATCCCGCGATCATCAGTGTGAGCCCGCCACGGATCGCAGATCCCGCGACGCCGCCGGGCCAAGCACGGATGGTTCTCATCGTGCGCGCGCGTGGACGTTCTCGCATGCGGTCAATAAAACGACGCATGACGCTTGGCAGCGCCGCGAAAAAA
>Ga0070683_100002332_pt1 | contig 15053 bp, 16 predicted proteins | sample KBSC713LmetaG_FD_64662 | JGI IMG/M metagenome (GOLD analysis project Ga0070683, IMG submission 64662) | Corn rhizosphere microbial communities from Kellogg Biological Station, Michigan, USA - KBS C7.1-3L metaG | ecosystem: Host-associated > Plants > Roots > Rhizosphere ...
GCATGCGCAAGGAAGGCGAGGCGTCGCTCGAATATGAGACGGTGAACCAGGCGAAGGCCCTCTGGACCCTGCCGCGTACGGAGATCAAGGACGAGGAATACAAGCAGTTTTACCAGCACCTGGCCCATGACTTCACCGACCCGCTCTCCTGGAGCCATAACAAGGTCGAGGGCAAACGCGAGTACACCAGCCTTCTTTACATCCCCGGCCGTGCGCCATTCGATCTGTGGCAGCGGGATGCGGCGCGAGGTCTCAAGCTTTACGTGCGACGCGTCTTCATCATGGATGACGCCGAGCAGTTCCTGCCGCTCTACCTGCGCTTCGTAAAGGGGGTGGTCGATTCGAGCGACCTGCCGCTCAACGTTTCGCGCGAGCTGCTGCAACAGGACCCTGAGGTCGAAGCCATTCGCAACGGCCTGACGAAGCGCGTCCTCGACATGCTCGGCAAGATCGCGAAAGACGAGCCGGAGAAGTACGCGACGTTCTGGAAAGAGTTCGGCAACGTGATCAAGGAGGGCGTTGGTCAGGACTACGCCAACCGTGCGGCATTGCTGTCGTTGCTGCGTTTTGCAAGCACGAATGAGGCCACCAACGAGCCCACCGTGAGCTTCGCGCAATACATCGAGCGCATGAAGCCCGGACAGGATCGGATCTACTTCGTCATTGCCGACAGCATCGATGCCGCCCGCTCGAGCCCCTATATCGAGCGCCTGAAGGATCGGGGCCTGGAGGTACTGCTCCTGGCCGAGCGCATCGACGAGTGGGTGATGGGCCAGATCGATGAGTTCGAAGGCAAGCGCCTGAAAGACGTGTCGCGCGGCGATCTCGAGCTCGGCGGACTCGAGAGCGAGGCCGACAAGAAACAGCACGACGAGGAGCTGAAGGAGAGCAAAGGCCTTCTCAAACGCGTCAAGGACGCCGTAGGAGAGAAGATCGCCGAGGTGCGTGTCAGCTCGCGCCTGAAGGATTCACCGGCCTGCCTGGCCCTCGGAGAGCACGACATGGGGGCCAACATGCGGCGCATTCTCTCGGCCACCGGCCAGAAAGTGCCGGAATCAAAGCCCACGCTCGAGCTCAATGTCAGCCATCCGCTCGTGAAGTATCTCGAGGGCGTTGCCGACGGCGAGCAGTTCAATGAGTTTGCCCAGGTGCTCTACGAGCAGGCGGCATTGGCCGAAGGTAGCCAACTCGCCAACCCCGCGCAGTACGTGCAACGGCTGAACCGGCTGCTGGTACGTCTCGCGGGCGTACAGACGGGCGCTTAGGATCTCCATAAAAACGAAAACCCGACAGGAGTGGTGACACACTCCCTGTCGGGTTGGCTCTCTCCGCTGCCGGCAGGTACGCGCGCGGGCGTGCTCTGCCGGTCGGTATGAGAGGAACGCCTTACGAGTTGACCATCGCCTTCAAGCTCTTCAAAGGCATCACGCGAACCTTCTTGCTCGCGGGCTTGGCCTTGAACATCATCTTCTCGCCGGTGAAGGGGTTGATACCTTCGCGCGCCTTCGTGGCGGGCTTCTTCACGACCTTCATCTTCAGCAGGCCGGGCATGGTGAACAGGCCGTTACCGCGCAGGCTCTTCTTGATCACGCCGCCGAGGGAGTCGAAAACACCTCCGACCTGCTTGCGCGAGAGCCCTGTGTCTTTGGAAATCTGAGTCAGGACTTCCGACTTCGTCGGTGCGCCACCCTTTTTCGCCATATTGCGCTACTCCTCGAATAAAAATATTTGTGAGCGTGAAACGCGTGCCACTGTTGCCGCGTAAAGAGAATCGGCGCGAAAAATAGCACATGCGTGCACATTCGCAAGCGTTTTTTGGCGTGTAGCGACGCTGAAATGCCTTTTTTTTCAGCGTTTTTTGTCTGTGGGATGCGTGCGTGCGCCTCAGCGAGGCCGTCAGCATGCAGTTTTTACGCGGTCAAAACGTCGTTTCGGGTGTAGTCGACACGCGCACGGATGCTGCCATTCTCGTTGCGGAGTGAACGCTAAGAGGGTGTTTCGTATGAAGCAACGCCTCTGGAGGGGCGTTCGTGCATGCTGCGCAGAGGCTTGAAATACAGTCGAAAAACGTCATCCGACGCTTGTCGCGCCCGTTGGGACCTTAGGTCTGCGACACGTGGAACATTCGACCGCACGCGCTACCGCAGTGCGGACGTGGTCCAAACAGGGGAGCCTGTCTGATTAGTGACGCCGTGGCGAGGGCGGCCGCAGCAGGCGAGCGCTAATCAGACAGGCTCCTTCCATCAATGAAGGAGGATCAGAATGGCCTGGATGGCGATGCATGCCCAAAGAGGAGAAAGATCGAGACCGGCCACCGAGGGAATCAAGCGTCGGAACGGACGCAACACCGGCTCGCAGATGGTCGCCAGCACCGATTGCATCGGTGAATACCCGCCCGGGGCGATGAGGCTGAGCAAGGCGTAGAGCACGATAGCGTAAAAATAGGTCCATAACAGCGTGCTCGCGATCTCCAGCGCGACTCTCTGTATCCAGTAGAAGGGAGAGGGAAACACGGCGCCGCGCAGCGCCGAGACGATTGCGACGTTGACTGTCGCTACGACCAGCACCGCCACGACCGAGGCCGTGTCCACCTTCCCAACCGGCGGCAGGATGCGCCGCAGCGGCAGAATCAGCGGATTTGTGAGTCTCACGACCGCCTGACAGAGCGGATTGCGGAAGTCGGCACGCGTCCACTGCAGCAGCAGTCGCGCCAGCACGACAAACAATGCCAGGGACAGCAGTGTGTCGACGATGTAAATGATCGCATTCATGAAGTGTTCGCTCGCCGTCGGCTGCTACTGAAAGGCCCGGCTATGATAATGCCGGCGCGCGACTAATGCCGACGCGAGACACACCACGTTTTGCGCCAATCGCACCTTCCGATGCGACGATTGACCCGTGATGGGCTGAAGCGCTGCGTTCGTTAGGAGCCTGTCTGAGTCATGCTCGCCGTTACGAGGGGCGGCCGCAGTAGGCGCAGCATGACTCAGACAGGCTCCCTAGACCCGAACTGCGCGGCGAGCTCCCGGCTGCGGCGCGTGGCCGCGTCGAGTGCGCGTGAGATGATTCCCCGCAGATCGGCTGCCTCCATTGTACGTAAGGCGGCCTCTGTCGTTCCGCCTTTGGAGGTCACTTCCGCTCGCAGGCGCGCGAGGTCGCCGTCGCTGGAGTTCGCCAGCAGTCCGGCTCCGTGAAGCGTTGCGACGGCCAGGCGGCGTGCGGCCTGCGTTTCGAGGCCGAGGTCCGAGGCCGCTTGCGCCATCAGCTCCGCGAGCAGGAAGAAGTAAGCGGGACCACTTCCCGACAGTGCCGTCACTACGTCGATCGCCTCTTCGGTGGCCACCCAAACAACCTCACCAACAGCCAGCATCACCCGTTCGGCCGCCGCGCGGTGAGTCGCGCTGACATGCGCGGGAGCATAAAGGCCGGTCACGCCGGCACCCACGAGCGCCGGCCTGTTGGGCATCGCGCGCACGACCGGAATTCCCGGCCCACACCAGGATTCGAGTGTGGAGGCGCGGATACCTGCCGCGACGGACAACACTATCGGGCGATTACGCGTGAGCTGCGGTTGCAGGGAAGCGAGCACCGGGGCCGCGTCCTGCGGCTTTACGGCCAGGACGATGAGCTCGGCACCCTCGACGGCCGCGACATTGTCGGCCGTCGCAGTAATCCCGAGATCGCGAGCCAGCGACGTCCGCGCCGCCTCGACGCTCTCACCGACAGAAATCTGCTCCGGGCGGGTTCCCCGGCGCAGAAGGCCGCCGATCAATGCCCGACCCATGTTGCCACCGCCCAAGAATGCCAGCTGCATGTTGTAGCTACCCGTTACTGGAGTTTTGAGCTTATTCGAACCGTTAGAGCCGCGCCGGCTAAACAGTTTTCACCCCTGCGACGGGTCCGAAGCCGGAGCGCTCCATGACGCAATTTGAGTGCTTTGAGAGGGGTTCGAGTGCTTTGACAGGGGCCTTTGGTGTTATTGACGCTTTGGAGCGCTCTCGCCTGAGCGCTCAAGCGCCCGGTGTGCCGCGCTGCGGCCGGGGCCCAAACAGAGCCGTTCCGACACGCACGATCGTTGCACCCTCGGCGATGGCGGCTTCCAGGTCTCCGCTCATTCCCATGGACAGGGTATCCAGCTCCAAACCGGTGCGGTTGAGCTCCTCGAAAGCCTCGCGCACCTTACGAAACCAGGGCCGCTGGCGTTCCTGGTCGTCCGCTTGCGGAGGCAGACACATCAAACCCCTCAATTTCAGCCGCGGCAAGGCCCGGACGGCGGCCGCCAGGGCGGGCAGCTCGGCAAAGCCCACGCCGCCCTTGCTGGCCTCGCCGGCAACATTCACTTGCAAACACACATTCAACGGTGGTGCGTAGTAGGGCCTTTGCTCGGCGAGGCGCTCGGCGATCTTCAGGCGGTCGACCGCGTGCACCCACGCGAAGCTCTCTGCGACCGGGCGTGTCTTGTTGGCCTGCAGACGCCCTATGAAGTGCCACGTCAGATGGTGCACTGCCGCTATTTCAGCCGCCCCGGGGTCGGTCCTGGCGCCTTGGGCGACGGCAGGGCCAGTGAGCGCGGCGATCTTCTCCAGCGCCTCCTGAAGGTAGCTCTCGCCGAAGTCCGTCAGGCCAGCTTCCCTGGCCGCGCGGATGGCCGCGGCCGGCTGCCCCTTCGTGACGCCCAGAAGTGTGATGGAGTCGACACGGCGCCCCGCCTGCAGGGCGGCCTTTTCGATCCGATTACGCACTTGGTCTATGCGTTCCGGCAAATTCTGCGGACCCATTAACATATTGGACGTGGAACCCCTCCGTTATACTCACTAGCGCAGGGAGCCTGTCTGACAAATGATGCGCCTACTGCGGCCGCCCCTCAGCGGCATCTTTCGGCGATCGTTTCGCTTACATAGTCCCCGCTATGCGCGCGAAACGATCGCCGAAATCTGCTCGCTGAGGGTCGACCTCGCTACGGCGATCATTAATCAGACAGGCTCCCAGGGAGCCCGCTGCGCGCTCGCCACTCGAGGTGCGCTCCCGTGAAAACCTTACTCGCCCTCATGGAGCCTTGAATGGCCGTCGACATCGCGCAACTCCTAGCGTTCGCTGTCAAGAACAACGCGTCCGATCTCCACCTGTCTTCAGGCGTGCCGCCGATGATTCGTGTCGACGGTGACATGAAGCGCATCAACATGCCGCCCTTGTCGCACAAAGAAGTGCACAGCATGGTGTACGACATCATGAACGACAAGCAGCGCAAGGCGTACGAGGAGTTCTTCGAGACCGACTTTTCCTTCGAGATTCCCAAGCTCGCACGCTTCCGCGTCAACGCGTTCAACCAGAACCGCGGCGCGGGCGCCGTGTTCCGTAATATTCCCTCGACCATCCTGTCGTTGGATGATCTGAACGCGCCGAAGATTTTCCGCGATCTGTGCATGTTGCCGCGCGGCCTGGTGCTCGTCACCGGCCCCACCGGCTCGGGTAAGTCCACGACGCTGGCCGGCATGGTGAATCACTGTAACGACAACAGGCCGGACCACATCATCACCATCGAGGATCCGATCGAGTTCGTCCACGAGTCCAAGCGCTGCCTGGTGAACCAGCGTGAGGTGCACCGCGACACGCTCGGATTCACTGAAGCCCTGCGCTCGGCGCTACGCGAGGACCCGGACGTCATTCTCGTGGGTGAGATGCGTGACCTGGAGACCATCCGCCTGGCGCTTACCGCCGCCGAAACCGGACACCTCGTCTTCGGCACGCTCCATACGAGCTCGGCCGCGAAAACCATCGACCGCATCGTCGACGTGTTCCCGGCGGCTGAAAAGGACATGGTGCGCTCGATGTTGTCGGAATCGCTGCGCGCGGTCATCTCGCAGACCCTGTTGAAGCGCAACGGCGGTGGCCGTGTCGCCGCGCATGAGATCATGATCGGCACCCCGGCGATCCGTAACCTCATCCGCGAGGGCAAGATCGCACAGATGTATTCGGCTATCCAGACAGGCCAGGCGGCGGGCATGCAGACACTCGACCAGTGCCTCACCGAGCTCGTCTCCAAGGGCCAGGTGAGCAAGGAAGAGGCGCGCTACAAAGCCCAGAACAAGGACGCGATATAGGAGCCTGTGATTTCTATGGATCGCGACCAAGCTATCAAGCTCATGCAGGACCTGCTGCGGCGGGTGACCGAGAAAAAGGCTTCCGACCTGTTCGTCACGGCCGGCTTTCCGCCGGCGATCAAGATCGACGGCGAGATCCGTCCCCAGAGCGAGCGCGCCCTGACATCCGAACAGTCGGCGACGCTCGTCCGCGCGATCATGAACGATCGCCAGACGAAGGAATTCGACGCTTCCAAGGAATGTAACTTCGCGATCGCGCCGCCCGGCATCGGCCGCTTTCGCGTGAGCGCCTTCGTACAGCAGGGCGCGGTCGGCTGTGTCATCCGTCTCATCAACGCGAAGATCCCGACGTTCGAAGAGCTCGACCTGCCGCCGATTCTGAAGGAAGTGGTCCTGACGAAACGCGGCCTGGTCATCATCGTCGGCGGTACCGGCTCCGGTAAGTCCACCTCGCTCGCCGCCATGGTCGGCTACCGGAACGAGAAGACCCGCGGGCATATCGTGACGATCGAAGACCCGGTCGAGTACGTACACCAACACAAGGGCTGCGTCGTCACCCACCGCGAGGTAGGTGTCGATACCGACTCGTGGCAGGCGGCTTTGAAGAACACGCTGCGCCAGGCGCCCGACGTCATCCTCATCGGTGAGATCCGGGACCGCGAGACCATGGAGTACGGAATCCAGTTCTCGGAGACCGGTCACCTCGTGTTGGCCACGCTGCACGCCAACAGCGCCAACCAGGCGTTGGACCGCATCATCAACTTCTTCCCCGACGAGCGGCGCGAGCAGCTCCTCATGGACCTGTCGCTGAACGTGCGCGCACTGATTTCCCAACGCCTCATTCCGCGCGAATCCGGCTCGGGGCGGATTGCCTCGATGGAAATCATGCTCAACTCGCCGCTCATCCAGGACCTCATCTTCAAGGGCGAAGTGGCCAAGATCAAGGAAGTCATGTCGCGCTCCACGCGGCTCGGCATGAAGACCTTCGACCAGTCGCTGTACGAGCTCTACGAGACGGGCTTCATTTCGTACGAGGACGCCCTGCGCAACGCCGACTCCAAGAACGAGCTGCGCCTGCGCATCAAGCTCGAGAGCAAGCGCGAAGCGAAGAACATCGATGACGGCGGCGCTCTGCATATCGTGGACGAGGAAGAGGCGGGACGGAGTCTGTAGCCCATGAGCGCAGTAAAAGAGTCTGCGGACAACACGCTGTCCGCAACCGGTCCCCAGGCTTCCCTGGCTGCCGCCGAAGGCGTGGCCGCGGGCCTGACACTCAACACGAAGCCCCTCTTCAAGCTGATGGTCGAGAAGAAGGCCTCGGACCTGTTTTTCACCTCCAACGCCCCGATCAAGATCAAGATCGAGGGCCAGATCCTGGCGGTCAACAAACAGGTGCTCACGCCCGAGACGGTCAAACAGACCGCCTATGCGCTCATGAGCCCGGAGCAGCGCGAGTACTTCACGCGCGAGTTCGAGTTGGACTTTGCGATTTCCGAGCCCGGCCTGGGTCGCTTTCGCGTCAACGTCTTCCTGCAGCGTGGCTACCCGGCGATGGTGTTGCGCTACATCACCGCGGACATGCCGCGCCTGGACAACCTTGGTCTGCCGGATACGCTAACCGACCTCATCATGCTCAAGCGCGGCCTCGTGCTGATGGTGGGGGCGACCGGATCGGGCAAGTCGACCACGCTCGCGGCGATGATCAACTTCCGCAACGAGAACGCATCCGACCATATCGTCACAATCGAAGACCCGATCGAGTTCCTGCACACCAACAAGCGCTCGATCGTCAACCAGCGCGAAGTAGGGCTCGACACGAAAACCTATGCTCGTGCCTTGCGCGGCGTGGTGCGTGCCGCTCCCGACGTCATTCTCATCGGCGAGATCCGCGATCGCGAGAGTATGGAGGCGGCCATCAACCTCTCGGGTACCGGCCACCTGGTGCTCGCGACCATGCACGCGAACAACTGCGCGGAGTCCCTCGATCGCATCATCAACATGTTCCCGCGCGAGCAACACAACCAGATCTTCCTGGACCTCTCGCAGTACCTGCGCGCCATCCTGGCGCAGCGGCTCGTGATGGGTAAGGACGGGCGGCGCTGCGCGGCGGTGGAAGTCATGTTGAACACTCCGCACATCCAGGAGCTCGTCAAGAAAGGCGACGTCGTCTCCATCAAGGAAGCCATCTCCCTGAGCGGTGAGCGGGGCATCCAAAGCTTCGACAGCGCCCTGCGCGAGCTTTTCAAGCAGAACCGCATCGCCTTGGAAGAGGCGCTCGTCAACGCCGATTCCCGCGCGAACCTCGAGGCTAAGATCAACTTCGGCTGACAGCCCGGGCCAGGCTCCCAGCTCTTGAAGCGACACGTCGTCACGGGCGTGATCAAGCTTGCGACGGGCATGCTGCTGCATGGATGCGTCTCGAGCAGCGGTGCACCCCAGGTCGAAACGATGGTGCGGGCGGAGCCTTCCGGGCTGAGTCTCGTGTTCGCCGACGTGGGTGGGCAGTCCAGGATCGTCATCGAGGTTCACGACTATACTGGCACGGTAGAGAAGCTTTCGTGGCAGATCCCGAACATTCAGCTCACGCCTGCTTATAAACAGCTCGTGAGTTGCATAGGGGATATCCACACGAAGCAGCGGACGCCTGATGAGACCGCTTACGCCCAGCCCTACTTCCTGCGTAGCGCGGCTCTGCGCTGCGTTGAGACTTCGAGCATGCCGCCCCCCGACGTCACCAACGAGGCTCCTGCGACCGAGTATCGGGTGTCTATCACGGTAGGAGTTCTCCGCGCACGCCGGCGCTTGCGCCTGACTTCCACCAACGCGAGACCGGTGGCTACAGACGTCGATGAATGTATGCGGGCCGCCGAGGACAAGGGCATTGATATTCAGTCCTTGCTCGCGCGCTTTGATACGTGCTTGCGAAGCCGGTCGTACCTCGTTGACGAGGCGCCCAATGTGAGGCAGAGGCAGCCAAGGTAGCTTTGAGGCTACTCGAACACCGAATAAGCGTCGAACACCGGCCCGTCCACGCAGACCCGCTTCATAGCCGGTCCCTCCGGGGTACGCACGCGCACAGTGCAGCCGGCGCATCCACCGACCCCGCATGCCATGAACTCCTCGAGAGAAACCTGACAGGCTACTCCGTAGCGCCGCGCCAGCTTCGCAGTCGCCTGCAACATCGGGGTGGGGCCGCAGGCGAAGATTTCCACTTCGGCCAGCTCCGTCGGGCTGAGTGATTTCAGCCAGGTGTCGGCGAGCTCGGTGACGAAACCGTCGAAACAGCCCGGAAAGTCCGACTTTGTCGCGAGGCGGCTCGGCACACCCCATTCCTCGAGGAGCGGCATGCAGGCGATGGCGCCCGCCGGCATGCCCGGCACGATGGTGCTCGAAGGCCGCGTGCGGAAGGGGAAGGGGATCTCCGATCCCATGAGCACCAGGGGCTTCCAATTGCTCTGGGTCCGCAAAGAGTCCGCCAGGAACACCATTGGCGGTATCCCAACACCACCACCGATCAACAACGTGCGCGGCCGCTCCGGGTGGACCACAAACGGCTTTCCGATGGGTCCCAAAACACTGATCGTGTCGCCGGCCTTGCGCGCCGACAGGGCCTGCAACCCAGGCCCTACGATCTTGTAAAGCATCTCGATCCAACCGGCGCTCGCATTCACGCGCATGATGGAGAGAGGCCTGCGCATAGGAATGGAGGGGTCGCAGGTGAGATGCGCAAAGCTTCCAGGCTCTGCGCGCGCGGCGCACTTCGGCGCCTGCACACGCAACACGAACTGGTTGCCTTCGTAAGCGGACTGTTGAAGAACCTTCGCGTCCTCGAGGTGAATAGTGCCCCGATTAGCCACGGGACCCCACAACATCCGCCAACACAGCCATTCTCACCGCCACTCCATTACGCACCTGGTCCCGAATGACGGACTGCTTTCCATCCGCCACTTCCGAGGCAATCTCGATGCCGCGATTCATCGGCTGGGGATGCATCACGATCGCATCGGGCCGGGCCAGCCGCAGCCGCTCGGGCGTCAGACCATACATTGCGAAATAATGATCGGCATTCGGCAAGTCCGCCTGCCCCATGCGCTCTTTCTGAATCCGCAACATCATCACCACGTCGACGCCTTCGATGCCCGCTTCGAAGGTGGTATGTCGGGTGCACCCGGCGAACTCCTGGCTTTCCGGCATCAGCGATCCCGGCGCCACGATGCGCAGATCGGGCACACCAAGCGTCCTGAACACGTGGAAAGCCGATCGGGCCACCCGCGAATGCCGAATGTCGCCGACGATTGCGATCGCCAGGCGGTCGAAGTGCTTTTTGTTCTGTCGAACGGTCAGCGCATCCAACAGACCCTGTGTTGGATGAGACAGGTGGGCCTCTCCGGCGGACAGCACGCTGACGTGCGGTGCGACGTTCGCCGCCACCAACTGCGGGACTCCCGCCTCCGGATCACGGATCACCATCACGTCCACGTGCAGGGATTGCAGCGTGAACACGGTGTCCAACATGCTCTCACCCTTTACTCGGGAGGAGAGTTGCACTTCGAGGTTCACGACGTCGGCTCCGAGTCGCTTGGCCGCCAGCTCGAAGGACACGCGCGTTCGCGTGGAAGGCTCGGTAAACAGGTTCGCTACGGTGACGCCTTGCAGAGCTGTGCTGATCGGGGGCCTCTCGCCCAGGGGCCGGACAAAACCCTGTGCCCGGTCCAGCAGCCGCTCGATATCGCTGCGGGGCAGACCTTCGACAGTCAACAGGTGTCGCAGCGACCCGTTCGCCCTATGTTGGCTCTTACCCACTATCTACTCTCTCCACTCAGCCATCTTTCTAGAATCACTGCCGCTGCCGCGCTGTCGATATCCTCCTTGCGCACGCGCTTCCTGCGCTCGCCGCTCGAGCGCTGTGCTTTGAGCGCCTCCGTCGCCTCGAGGGACGACCAGCGCTCATCGACCATGTTCACGGGAAGACCGAACCGCCGCTCCAGCTCGGTCGCAAAGCGACGAGCAGCCGGCGCGAGCGCTCCGGGACTACCGTCGGCATTATACGGTGCGCCGACGACGAGCAGCCGGGGAGTCAACATCCGCACTTCGCGTGCGATGGCCTCCCAGTCCGGTCCGCTCTGATGAACCGCCACCGCGGGACGCGGCGCGGCCGTCGCCGTGAGGGTATCTCCGGCGGCGATTCCTATGCGTTTGAGTCCGAAATCGAAGGCGAGGACGGTCTGGACTTCAGTCAAGCGTGGCCAGCCACAGGGCTCATGCGCTCGGGGTCTATTCCAAGCAGCCGCCACGCCCCTGCCCATCTCTCCTCGAACGGGAGGTCGAACACGAGCCGTGCGTCGACGGGTACGGTGAGCCATGCGTTCTCACGCATCTCACGCTCGAGTTGACCGGAGTCCCAGTTCGCATAACCCAGAGCGATGAACGCGTCCGATGGGCCTTCACCACGTGCCATGGCGGCGAGTACGTCGCGTGAGGTCGTGACCTGGATGGTGTCCGAAACCTTGTGAGTGTGATCCCACTTTCCCCCCGGACGATGCAGCACGAAGCCACGGTCGGTGTGCACCGGACCGCCGCGCAGGACGGGTTGTGCGGCGATGTATTCCGTCGTGGGCTCCAGTTTCATCTGCGTGAGGACGTCCGACAGCCGCATGGGCAGCGGCTTGTTCAGCACAATGCCGAGCGCGCCCTTTTCGGTGTGCTCACAGATCAGGGAGACCGTCTGGGCGAAGTTAGGGTCCGACAGAGACGGCATCGCAATGAGCAGGTGGTTCGTCAGACTGTTCTGTGCACTTTCCGCGAACGGCGATGCGCCGATTCCGGGAACCCCTGTGACCGTGATGTTCTTGCCGCCCATGCGCCAAGTATGGGGATGTGCAGCGGAAGGCTCAAGGAATGGCTGTGAGGCTCCCACCCCGAGTCCATTGCCATTCGTAGACAAAACGCAACACGTGATGCTCGCGCGCCAATTCCGGTGGGAACGGGTCGAACGGAGCCGCTAGTTTCAGCGTTTGCAACGCCGCATTGTCCAGCTCCGTCGAGCCACTGGTGCGACGGATGATATTGGTCACGAGTGAGCCATCCGAGGCAATACCCACCTCGATCACCGGATTGGCTTTCTTCTGCGCCAGCATCCGCGCCGCGCTCGGGAAGTTGATGGTTCCGATGCGTTCGACTTTGTGGCGCCAGGCATCGAGGTAGGGCGCTAGCGTGGCTGCCTTGGTGTCCGGAGTGGTCCACAGCTCATCCCGCTTCGGGCCACGAAGCTCCGCCGGCCCCTGGTCGTCCTCGGGACCCGGCTGGTCGGAGGTCTGTTGATCGAGCAGCAAGGGTCGATTCTTGGAGTCGCCTCGGGACCCCTCGTCGGCGAGATACTGGACCCTGGCTTTCCAGGCAGTGGTAGTGAGGACGCGGTCCTCCTGGGCTCCGGTGAGATCACCGCCCTTGGGAGCGAGAGAGTTACCCTCCGGCGTGCCTTCCTGCCGCGGTATGGGTATGGACGATGCGCGGTTCCTCGGAGCCACCGCCTCGCGCGTGTTGCCCGATCCGAGCTGCGTCCGCTGTGCGAGGTAGGTTGCCGAGTCGTTACGGTCCGCCTCCGGCACTTCATCCGAGACGAGCAGCACCTCCAGCCCGGGTGCGCCCCCTTTGTCCCCCAGGGCGGAATTGAAGGTCACCCCAAGGATGATGAGGCCGTGGGCCAACGCCGCCAGAAACAGCATGACAAACAGGCGGTCCCGAACGGGGGCCCGACCTTCGCGCAGTCGTAGAGCTCTCGATGCCATCAGCGGATTTTAACTCGTGCCCGGGACCTCAGGCTTTGGGTGACGCCTGCAGGCGACGCTCGACGGCCTGGATGAAAAGATCGCCAATATTGATCCCGAACTGCTTGTCGAGCTCACGGATACCCGTCGGACTCGTGACGTTGATCTCAGTTACGTAGCCGCCGATGACGTCGAGTCCGACGAACAGCATGCCCTTCGCCGCCAGGGTGGGGCCGATCTGCCCGACGAGCCAACGGTCACGATCGTTGAGGGGACGTCCAACGCCCTTGGCTCCAGCCGCCAGGTTGCCGCGGTTGTCGTTGGCTGTCGGAATACGCGCAAGCGCGTATGGCACGGGCTCACCGTCGATCACCAGGACGCGCGAATCCCCGGTCTCGACGATGTCGGGAATGTAACGCTGCACTATGGCAAACCGCTGCCCATAGTCCGTCAGCGTCTCGAACACGACATTCGTGTTCTTGTCATTGAGCTCCAGCACAAAAATCGAACGTCCCCCCATGCCGTGGAGGGGTTTGCAGACGATCCGCCCATGCTCGCGCAGAAAGGCGTCCATTTCGCCCATATCGCGAGTAATCAGAGTAGGCGCACAGCACTGGGGGAACCATGCGGTGTATACCTTCTCATTCATGTCCCGCAGGCCCTGCGGGCGGTTGACGACGAGAGCGCCTTGCTCGGCGGCCCGCTCGAGGATGTAGGTGGAGTAAATGTATTCGGTATCGAATGGGGGGTCCTTTCGCATGAGAATGCAGTCGAGATCCCCTAGACGTTCGGTCCTCGGCTCGCCGAGCGTGAACCACCCTTTTGGGTCGGCGGCCACGGTGAGGGGCCGTACGCGTCCGTGTGCCACCCCATCACGGAGCAACAAGTCATGCATCTCGAGGTAGGCCAACTCGAAGCCGCGCGCTTGCGCCGCGAGGAGCATGGCGAGCGTGGAGTCTTTCGCGTACTTGATGGCTTCGATCGGATCCATCACGACGCCGAGGCGGGGGCGTCCGGTCATTCACAGCTCCTTGGGTCGTTCGAGCCTCTGATTATGCTCCTTGGGCGCGAATATGTTCGACAACGCCTCATACCGGAGGGTTCGTCGCCGCCGGACGTCAAAAACGTGAAGCGCGTTGCATAGCGGGGGGTCTACCGATATGTTAAAACCCGCGCTGCATTTTGCCCTAGTACCGCCACGAAACGAGTGGCCCATTATTACGGCTGTTAAGGAAGGAGTTGCCTGACCGTGACCGGCAGCAACACGAAACTCCAGGGTCTCAAGGTACTGGTCATCGACGACAGTAAGACTATCCGCCGTACGGCGGAAACCCTTCTTGCGAAGGAGGGTTGTGAGGTCTTCACGGCGATTGACGGATTCGATGCGCTGGCCAAGATCGCCGATCACCAGCCTGACATCGTGTTCGTCGACATCATGATGCCGCGCCTCGATGGCTACCAGACCTGTTCCCTCATCAAGCACAACAAGGTATTCCGTTCCATCCCGGTCATCATGCTGTCCTCGAAGGACGGCCTGTTCGATCGGGCACGGGGTCGCATCGTCGGCTCGGAGCACTACCTCACCAAGCCGTTCACCAAGGACGAGCTCCTGAGCGCGATCGAGACGCATATCGGGAGATAAAGGAATGCCGCTGATACTGATCGTCGACGACTCACCCACAGAAGTGCACGTGATGCAGAAGGCACTCGAGAAGCACGGCTACCGCACCGCTGCCGCTGCTGACGGCGCCGAAGGCGTGCGCCTCGCCCGGGAAATGAGCCCCGACCTGATCTTCATGGACATCGTCATGCCCGGGATGAACGGCTACCAGGCGACCCGCGCGCTGGCGAACGACCCGAAGACCCGCACCATCCCGATCATCATGGTGACGTCGAAGGGCCAGGAGACCGACCGTATCTGGGGTCTGCGCCAGGGCGCCGTGGACTACATGGTGAAGCCTGTTTCCCCCGACCAGCTGGTCGCCAAAGCACAGGCGACCCTGTCGTCATGAACGTGAAGGCTGCCCATGGCTGAGGAAGTCCCGCTGAAGTCGTTGCGCGACCGGCCCTTCGAGCTGCTTGCGGAGCTCGAGCGCCGCGGGCGCGCCGTCTCCGCGCAGGTGAGCCAGGAAGGCACGGCTGGCCGCGAGTGGGTAGGTGTTGCCCTACGCATGGCCGGCGATCT
>Ga0070683_100002333_pt1 | contig 15053 bp, 14 predicted proteins | sample KBSC713LmetaG_FD_64662 | JGI IMG/M metagenome (GOLD analysis project Ga0070683, IMG submission 64662) | Corn rhizosphere microbial communities from Kellogg Biological Station, Michigan, USA - KBS C7.1-3L metaG | ecosystem: Host-associated > Plants > Roots > Rhizosphere ...
GACGCAGAGACGCAGAGGACACGCAGAGGACACGCAGAGGACAGAGGAACTACGGAAGAATTGTTTTAAACTTTTCAAAAGGCCGTCGTTCTGCCGTCCTCTGCGCCGCTGCGTAACCTCTGCGCCTCCGCGTGAAAAGCCCGGGTTCCGTCGTTCCGCCCGTTCTGTCGTTCTACGGTCAACTCTCCCTCAACGCAACGCTCGGATCAACCCTAGATGCTCTCCTCGCCGGGAGATATCCCGCGACGAGCGCCACCGCGCCAAGGATGACGAGCGCACTCGCATAGCTCGCCGGATCCGCGGCTCCGACCCCGAACAACACACCTTGCAACAGCCGCGCAAGGAGCAACGCGGCCGCGACGCCGAGCACGAGACCGCTCGCCGCGAGACGCAGCGTCTGCGACATCACGCTCGAACGCACACGACGGGCTGACGCCCCGAGCGCGATTCGAATTCCGATCTCACGCGTTCTCTGGCTCACACTGTACGACACAAGCGCGTAAATCCCCAGCGACGCGAGCAGAAGCGCGAATGCCGCGAAGCCACCAACGAGCAGCATCACGAATCGCCGCGGCGACGCGACGGCGTCGACCAGCTCCTGCAATGATCGCCACTGATTCTTCGGCAGATTCGGTGCGATCGGAAGAATCGCGTCGCGGACAGAGGACGCGACTTGTCCTGTCGGCAGTGTCGTTCGGACAACGAGATTCGCTACAGAGAATCCCGCCTGGCCGATCGGGTAGTACAGCTCGTTGGTGAACGGCTTCTCGAGTTGGCCATGTCGAACATCCCGGACGACCGCGATCACGCGCATCGGAAGCGTGCCGTTCGCGATCAGCTGGCCGACTGGGTTGCGTCCTGGCCACAGAGTTCGCGCGAGCGTCTCGTTGACGATGACGACCGCCGGAGCGTCCCCGATGTCGCCGGGAGTGAAATCGCGACCTCCGATGATTGAAATGCCCATCGTCTTGAAGTAGCCGTCGCTGACGACGCGGATGAACGCCTCCGGCATCTCGCCGCGCTTGTAGACCTGTCCTTCTCCCATGACTGCCCAGCTCCGATCGCCGGCGAACGGCAGCAGGTCCGAGATCGACGCATCCGTAACTCCGGGAAGCGCGCGTACTCGCCGCAACACGTCGTCGTAGTACTGAGCCGCTTCCGCGATCTTCGAGAAACGAGTCGTGCGGTCGACCCGAACCGCGACGAGATGCTCGGGACGATACCCGAGCTCCTGGCTCACGAGATTCTGAAAGCTGCGAATGAGCAACCCGGCACCGACGAGCAGCATGCACGCGGCGGCCATCTCGGCGATGACGAGAACACCGCGCGCGCGCGTTTGACGCCGATTTCCAGCTCCGCCGCGCTGACCTTCCTTCAGCGTGTCGTTCACATCGCTCGGCGCACGCATCGCGGGCAAGATGCCGATCGCAAGACCGACGACGAGTGACAGACCAACAGCAACGGCGACAGCCCAACCGTCGACGGCAACTCGCCCGAGCAGTGGAAGCTTGAACGCGGTGAGTCCGGCAAGCACACGCGTTGCCACGACGCCGATCGCGAGCCCGAGCATCGCTCCCAATCCGGCGATGAGAATGCTCTCGGTGAAGGCTTGGCGAACCAGCCGTCCGCGAGCGGCGCCGAGTGCGAGGCGAACGGCAAGCTCGCGTTGGCGAGAAAGGCTACGAGCATACTGAAGACTCGAGAGATTCGCGCAGACGATTAGCATGACAACGAGCACCGCGCCGGCGAGCGTCCAGAGTGCCGGGCGATACGCGCCGTTGATGCGAGCATCGAGCGCGACAACCTTCGGCCGAAGTGTGTTGCGGTCCGGAAACTCTGCCGTGAGCTGTTTGCCGAGCGATACGAACTCGGTGTTCGCTTGCTCCGCTGTCACGCCCGGCCTCAAACGGCCGACAACCGCAATCGAATTCCCGTTCCGGTTTGTCTCGACGCTGAGCGGGTATGCGCTGAAGAGATCAGCCGGCGTTCCCGGCGCAAAGATCGACGGGAAGTCGAACGAGCGCGGGAGCACGCCGATGACCGTTGCCGGCGCGTCATTGAGAGTGATCGTTTGACCGACGATCGCGCGATTCGAGTTGAATCGCTGTCTCCAAAAATCCTCGGTGAGCACAACGGTCCTTGGCGCGCCCCAAACGCACTCTTCCCTCGTGAAGCTGCGTCCGATGATCGGTGTGACGCCAAGGAAGGGGAGGAAGTTGCAGGTGACGGGAACGTTGGTGAACCGCTGAACGTCGTCGCCGTCCGAGAGCGCTGCACCACCGACGCTGTAGTAGGCGTAATAGCCGGCCATATCGGCGAGCGAACGGTTTCGCGTCTGAACGTCGAGATAGTGAAAGGGTTGGAGTCGCCATTCCGACGCCCCGTCGTCGGAAATGTTCGAGATCCACACGAGGCGTGACGCGTCGCGAAACGGCAATGGTCGAAGGAGCAGGCCGTTGACGAGGCTGAACACCGTGACACTGGCCGCGATCCCCAGGGCGATGGTTGGAATCGCGAAGGCGGAAAAGCCGGCGTCGCGTCGCAGCGTGCGGAAAGCGTAGCGAACGTCCTGTCGCACGCTCTCGAGCCAACCGCGCGTTCCCTCGCCGAATGCGCGCCGTGCATTGGCCTGACGAAACTCTTCTCGCTCTTCGTCGATGCGACCGAATCGACGTTCGGCTTCCGCACGGGCGTCGTCCGGCGTCATGCCTTCGTCGATGAATTGCTTCGTCCGAAGCTCGAGATGGAGGCGAATCTCGTCATCGGCTTCACGCCGCGGATCGCGTGAGCCCGGGAGTCGTAACTGGCGTCGTATGCCGGGGCGGATCTGTGGAGTGCGCATGAGCGTTTCCTCAACCCTTGTTCGGCGACGAGGTGAGGATGTCAGTCACCGCGCCGGCATAGCGGACCCACTGCGCGGTTTCGTCCGCGAGCCATTTCTTGCCGGCCTTTGTGATCTTGTAGTAGCGGGCACGCTGGCTGTTTTCGGTGACGCCCCAGTCGCTCGAGACGAGTCCGCGTTCTTCCATGCGATGAAGCGCCTGGTAGAGCGCGCTGTCGCGAACGCCGACGGCGCCGCCGGACCTCGCCTCGAGCCACTGGGTGATCTCGAATCCGTGCATCGGCGTCCAGGTGAGCGCCTTGAGCAGAAGGACGTCGAGGGTGCCTTTGACGATCGGCGGCGAATCGGGCATGCGGGGCCTCAGAGTAAGAGTACAGACTCTGGAGCCAATGTGGCGGCAGGCGATGTCGTGGTCAAGTCCGGCCTGCCGTCTTGCGACCCGATAATATCTGACTAAAGTCAGATAAATGGATCCGGCAGTCGACCAAGTCCGCCGCTTCAACCGAACCGTCGCCGAGGGCATCGGCGCGCTCGAGGACCACTTCCTCGGTCGCTCACGACCACTCGGCGAAGCGCGATTGCTGTGGGAGATCGGCCCGGACGGCGCCGACGTTCGCGATCTGCGCGGACGACTCGGCCTCGATTCGGGATATGTAAGCCGGCTGCTCCGGTCACTCGAGAAGCAGCGACTCGTGACCGTGCGAGTCAGCCCTCAAGACCGCCGCATTCGGCGCGCCGTCCTCACGAAGCGCGGGATCACCGAGCGTCGCGAGCTCGACGACCGCTCGGACGCCGTCGCGCTTCGGATGCTCGAGCCGCTCGGCGACAAGCAGCGTAAGACATTTCTCTCCGCGATCGCCGACGTCGAGCGGCTCTTGCAGGCGTCGATGGTGCGTTTCGACGTCGAGGATCCCGCGACGGCGACATCACGGTGGTGTCTCGCCCAATATTTCGCCGAGTTGAACGAGCGCTTCGAGATTGGATTCGATCCAGCGAGAAGCCTCTACTCTGACACGCGCGTGTTCGCGAAGCCGAGTGGCGCGTTCGTCGTCGCGCGGATTCGTGGACGGCCCGTCGGGTGCGGCGCCGTGAAGTTCAAAGGAACCAAGCCCGCCGAGTTCAAGCGGATGTGGATCGCGAAAGAGGCGCGCGGGCTCGGCCTTGGGAGGCGGCTGTTGGTCGAGCTCGAGAATCACGCGAGGGATGCGGGCGCGCCGGCTGTGCGTCTCGAGACGAATCGCACGCTGAAAGAAGCGATCGCTATGTATAGGAAGGCGGGATACGCCGAGATCGAGCCTTTCAACGACGAGCTCTACGCGCATCACTGGTTCGAGCGAGAGCTCTGACACGGGGAGGGAGCGGAGGGGCTTCCGTCCGGCGTCGCTTCGGCTGACAATGAAATGGGGACGCGTCTCCGATCAAACAGAAACTCAGAAGTCGACGACGGAATGTCAGCCGAACTAGAGAACTTTGAAGATCAGCACGCGTGGACGTTCACCGACCATCGCGTGACGATGTTGTGCGTCGAAACGACGTCGTGCCGCTTGCAGTCATGGTCGATGCAGGACTCTGTCGAGGTTCGTTTCGCGTCCTCGTTCGAGCTCACGCTCGCCGATGGCTCGACGCGGCGCATCGACCCGACGGCGCACGAGCAGCTTGCACCACTGCTGACGCTCGTCGGACGCGCATTGCTGCAACTCGTGGTCTCGCGCTCGGGCGATCTCGAGATCCGATTGAGCGACGGCTCCGTAATCGAGATGCGGACGCGTGCCACGCGTGCGTCGTTCGAGGTCAACGGCGCCGGGGCGCTCGAGGGGATGAGCTATGTCTCTGGCGGAGCGAGCGGGCCGCTCTGGTAGCGTGCCTCCGTAGATTTGCGATGGACGTGAACGAGACTTATCGAGGGGATGACGATGGCAGACCAGACTGAACGAGCCGTACTCGCGGGCGGATGCTTTTGGGGGGTGCAGGATCTTCTTCGCAAACAACCGGGCGTCATCTCGACGCGTGTCGGCTATTCCGGCGGCGATGTGCCGAATGCGACGTATCGCAATCACGGCACCCACGCCGAGGCGGTCGAGATCATTTTCGATCCGGAGAAGATGACGTTCCGAAAGTTGCTGGAATTCTTCTTCCAGATTCATGATCCGACGACGAAGAACCGCCAGGGGAACGACCTCGGCATGAGCTATCGGTCGGCGATCTTCTATACGAACGACGAGCAGCGCCGCGTGGCCATCGACACGATCGCGGACGTCGATGCGTCGGGGCTATGGCCTGGAAAAGTCGTGACCGAGGTCAAGCCGGTCGGGCCGTTTTGGGAAGCGGAGCCGGAGCATCAGGATTATCTCGTGAAGTATCCTGACGGATATACGTGTCACTTCGTGCGGCCTGGCTGGGTGTTGCCGAAGCGAGAAGCCGCGCGCGCGAGCTGAGCAACTCATCGTTCGAACAATCGATGGTTACAGTCGCGACGGCGGTCCCCGGCAGCGACAGTGTCGCTCTTGGACGATGGATGGCATCTTGAAGTGCCCGACTGACGCCAAGGTCGAATGGACTACACGCGGCTGTCACTATCTGAACTGAAGAGCGCGTTGCTCGACGCCGCGCGTGATACGCAGTCGACGTTCGGCGATCTCGATGGTCGTCGACTAAACTGGCGCCCAGACGCAAAGCGCTGGAGCGTTGCCCGGTGCTTCGAGCATCTCTATACCGCGAATGGCTCCATGCTCAGCAGCGCGAGACCGCGGCGTGGGCCGGGACGCTCGACGCGCACGACGCCGCGCAACGCATCATGATCTCGGCGTTCATCAGGATCGTGACGTACAGCATATTGGACGGCCTTCGTCTCTGGGTCGCGCGCGACCACCGGCACTTTCAGCAGGCGCGTCGGGTACTGCTTTCGAGCGACTCTCCGAAATCATGATCTTCTTCGATCTCGACAACACGCTTCTCGACGACGACCTGGCAACGGCTGACGGACTCGACGCTCTGCATTCTCGGTTCGCGTCGCGAATCAGCCGCAGCCGCGCCGATCTCACCAGCGAGTGGATGCGGCTGATCGATCACTACTTTCCGCGATATCTCTCCGGCGAGATGTCGATGCAGGAGCAGCGCCGCGCGCGAATCCGGCAAGTCTTCGATGCCATCGATTCGCCGATCAGCGATGATGACGCCGACGCGGCGCATCGTGTTTATATCGACGGATACGAGCAAGGGTGGCGGTGTTATCCGGATGTCGTACCAACGCTGGGCAAGCTCTCACACTTTTCGTTCGGCGTCATCACGAACGGAAACAACGAGCAGCAGCGCAAGAAGCTCGAGCGAACCGGCCTCGCCCGATTCTTCAAGACTGTCATCACATCCGACGAATTCGGCGTCGCCAAGCCAAACCCGCGTATCTTCGCCGAAGCGTGTCGTCGCGGCGGAGTGAAGCCGTCGAAGGCGATTTTCGTTGGCGATAGCTGGAGCGCTGACGTCGAAGGAAGCCGCTCGGCCGGCCTCTATCCGATTTGGATCAGGCGCGGCGGCGCCGCCGCACTGCCGTTGACGCACCAACCGAATGTCCCGACGATACAGTCGCTCGACGAGCTGCCCGGGACGATCGACGCGCTGACGTCGCTCGCTACCTACAGCCTTTGAGTTAGCATCGCGATGGGATTACTCGACGAGTGGAGCCGCCGCGCCATGGAGCGCCGCGAGGGCCGAGTAGAGTTCCTCGGCGAGCAAAGCGGGTCGGTTGAGGATTTGCTCAAGCGCGATCTCATCTTCGAGTTCGCTACGCGTCCAGACATTCGGCGCGTGTATCTCGCTCGCGTCGGCTTTCAGCCGGACGCTGAGACGTCAGCAGCGGTGTGCATCGTCTCGCGACGCCCTGACGACCGGTCGCTCGTCATTCGAGTCGGCGACATCTTTCGTCGCCGCTTCGGAAAGGACGCGGTCCTCGACGTTCTGTTTCTCACGGCAGAGCAGGAGATGGACATCGCGAGAGTGTGTCGGCCGTTCTATTCGGCTCCGGAATAGAAATGCGGGCCGTGACGCGGCGACAAGCCCAGGTCGTTCGAGCTGCCATCGCGATGCTCGCGATGATCGTCCTGCCGGCGGTCGTGGCGGCGCAGGGTTCGTCGCCGACTGATTCCGCTGCCGTCTCCGGCGCATTGAAGCGATTCCTCACCGCGTTCGAGAATCTCGAATGGGAACCGTTCCGCGCTGCGTTCTCCGACTCCGCGACCGTGTTTCAACCAGCGCCGAACATGCCTGGACGATTCACCGGCCGTGCGGCGATCGACTCGACCTTCCGATTGGTCTTTGCCGACATTCGTTCGCATGCCAGCAGCGGTCCACCGTATCACCGCCTGACGCCCGTTGATCTCAGGATTCAGCCGCTCGCGCCGGGCGTCGTGCTCGCGACGTTCATGCTCGACAACAGCCAGCGGCTCGCTCGGCGAACGGTTGTGTTTCGCCGAGAGGCTGGAGGGTGGCGGATCTTCCATCTCCACGCGTCGAACATGGGTCGGTAGACTCATCTCACCCATGCACGATGTCGACGTTGCTCGTATGACCTTAGCATTCATCGGCTCTCCGGACGTCGAGATCGTCGCGCTCGAGGCGAGAATTCGCGCTGCGCAACTCAGCGCCGACGTCGAAGCGCTCGACACGCTGATCTCCGACGACCTGCTGTTCGCGGGCCCGGACGGGCAACTCGGCACCAAGGCCCAGGATCTCGAAGCGCATCGGTCTGGCCTGGTCCGTTTCGTCGAGCACGAGCCCGAGGAGCTACGCGTACGGCGCGTCGGGAACGATGCTGCGCTCGTCTCACTCAAAGCACGCCTTGCCGTTGAAGTCGCGGGAACGCTGATCCGCGGAACGCACCGGTACACGCGCCTGTGGGCGCGCGAAGGCAGCGAGTGGCGCGTTGTCGGCGGGAGCGTAAGCGCCGTGCCGTCTTTGTGACGAAGCGTCCTTCGCGACGGCGGGTGCCGCTTTTGCGAGCAGATGTGACCAACCGTTCGCCGGGCTGATGTTGCCGGGTCTTGCGCCCCGCCACAAGAATTCAAGCATGAGCGAGCGGCGATATAACGAAGAGGAAACGGCGGCAATCTTCCGGGCCGCCGCTGAAGATCAACAGCTTCCGCGCGAGCAGGCGCGAGGTGTGACGCGGTCTGACGGTTCATTGCTTCAGTGGACGAACGGCAATCTCCACGTCCTTCTCGAGCCGACGGAAAACGGACAGCGCCTTCGCTTCGGAACGTTCAACGCCGCGGCACGCGCTTCGATGACGTCGGGACTGATGGCGCTCGGAATGGCGGGCGTCGTCGCGATTTCGTGGACGTCAAATGGACGCGTTAGCCGCCCGCCTGGTTGCCCCAGAACGCTAACGCATCGCTCGCCGAGTCTTATCTTCTCGGACTCCCCTCCAAAGCCGCTCAGACGAGGAAGCTCGAATGACTCGCTCGATCCCCACTGTTGCGCTCGCTGTGGCGTGCGCTTCTTCGATTCCTGCTGCACTCGCCGCGCAGGGTAAACCGCTCATCACCCCGAAGGATTTCGGAAAGTGGGAAACGATGGGTGCTTCGCGATTGTCGCCAAAGGGCGATTGGATCGCGGTTCCCATCGCTCGAGTGAGCGAGGAGAACGAGCTGCGAATACGCTCCGTCGCGCGCGACACGACGATCGTCGTTCCATTCGGGACCGGCGCCTCGTTTTCTCCCGATGACAAGTGGGTCGCGTACGCTATCGGCGTCGCGCCGAAGGAACGTGAGCGACTGACGAAGGAGAAAAAGCCCGTCCACAACTCGTTCGAGGCACGGAGTCTCACGAGCGGAACGACGATTTCCATAAGCGACATCAGCGCTTTCTCCTTCAGCCCGGATGGACGGTACATCGTGTTGACGCGATATCCGAACGAAGGCAAGAAGACGAGCGAACTCTTATTGCAGGATTTATCGAACAATGTGCGTCTCACGTTCTCGAACGTGAGCGATCAGGCGTGGGCTGACGCGGGTGCGCTGCTCGCGCTGACGATCGACACGGACGGCGGCGCCGGCAACGCGGTGCAAGTGTACGACGCGCACTCCGGCACGACGCGCGTTCTGGAGTCGTCGACATCCCAGTACCGAGGTCTCGCGTGGCGTCCGAAGTCGACCGATCTTGCCGCGCTGCGATCGAATGTCGATAAGGCATTCAAAGACACCGCGAATGTGTTGATCGCCTGGAAGAACGTCAGCGGCGGAACGCCGGCGATGGTGCGCCTCGATCCGTCCATGTCGAGTACCGGCTTCCCGGCCGGAATGCGCATCGCCGACTATCGTCGCCCGTCGTGGTCGAAGGACGGCGCGGTCATCTATTTCGGAACGCAAAAGCGGCGCGCCGTGGCGGACGCGATCAAGAAGAGCGAGGAGAAAGTCTCGGACGTCGAGATCTGGCACACGAACGACGTTCGCATGTTCCCGCTGCAGAAAACGCTCGAGTCGCAGGACATGCGCGCGACCTTACTCGCGGCGTGGCGCGTCGCGGACAACAAAGTTGTTCCGATCGGGACTGACGCGGAATCACCGACGTCGATTCTCGAGGGCGGCCGCTACGCGACGGAGATCGACACGAAGCCATATGCGTGGGGGCAGAAGTTCGGCCGAGATGACGAAGATGTGTACGTCGTCGATCTCAACTCCGGAGAGCGCAAGAAGATTCTCGAGAAAGTGCGCCACTACTACGGTGCTGATCCGACGGGATCGAAGCTCGCGTGGAACGACGGCAAGGATTTCTGGATCGTCGACTTGGCGAGTGGAAAGAAGACGAACCTCACGTCGAGTTTGACGTCGAGCAAGAAGGCGGATTTCGTCGATCACGAGGACGATCATCCGAACAATGTCGCGTCGATTTTGAATCCCGCGGGCTGGACGAAGGGTGGCGACGCGTTCCTCGTCTACGATACCTACGATCTGTGGCGTCTCGCGGTCGATGGGTCTGGCGGAAAGCGCATCACGGACGGCGCGAAGGAAGGCGTCGTTTATCGTCTTGTGAACTTCGCGCCGTTCAATGCGTCGGCCGACGATCGCGCGTTCGATCTCTCGAAGACGCAATACCTCTCGGCGCGCGGGAAGAAGACGAAGCAGGGCGGCTACGCCTTCCTCGACGTGAACGCGGGCGTCAAAGGCCGAATCCTCGGCGACACCGCGTTTGGCGCGCTCGCCAGGGCGGACAGCGCGCAAGTGATCGCCTTCTCTCGTCAGCGCTACGACACGCCTCCGGCGCTCCGCGTCGGAAGTGATTTCGCGTCGGCGAAGACCCTCATCGAGACGAACCCGCAGGCCAAGGACTATGCCTGGGGTAGAGTCGAGATGTTCGACTTCAAGAGCACGATCGGCGTGCCGCTGCAATCATTGCTCTACTATCCGGCGAACTACGATCCGTCGAAGAAGTATCCGATGATCGTCTACACGTACGAGTTGCTGACGCAGGGACTTCACAACTACATCGCGCCGCGTGAGAACGACTACTACAACGCGACGGTCTTCACGCAGAATGGCTACTTCGTGCTCATGCCGGACATCGTCTTCCGTCCACGCGAGCCCGGACTCGGCACGCAGCAGTCTGTCGAAGCCGCTGTTAAGAGTGTACTAAACAGAGGCCTCGTCGATCCGGCGCGCGTGGGCCACGTCGGCCACTCGCAGGGCGGATACGAAGCCGCGTTCCTCGGCACCCACAGCAAGATGTTCGCGACGACGATCGTCGGTTCCGGCATCACGGACATGACGAGCTTCGCGGGACAGCTGCATTGGCAGCCGGGCATCGCGGAGTTCGACCACTGGGAGACCGGCCAGTTCCGCATGCAGGTCGCGCCGTGGGAAGACACGAAGGCGATGCTCGACAACTCGCCGCTCGCAATGGTCGACAAGATGTCGGTGAAAGCGATGCTGCTCGAAGCCGGCTCGGACGACGGCACGGTCGATCCGCGGCAGGCTTCACTGTTCTATAATTATGCGCGACGAGCGGGGAAGGATGTCGTGCTGCTCATGTATCCTGGCGAGGGACACGGGCTCGCGAAGAAGGAGAATCAGGTCGACTACGAGCGTCGCATCCTTCAATGGTTCGGCCACTACCTGAAGGGCGATCCGGCCGCGCCGTGGATCGTGAATGGCGAGACAGCGCTCGAGCGTCGCGCGATTCTCGATGCGAACAAGGACGGTCCGGCCGCGCCGGCCACACCGATCAGGCCGTGAGTCGTCGCGTCTTACGGCCGACGTGAACCTGAAGCTTTGCGCCACTCGACCGTCCATTCCACAACGCCAGCCGGCAACGGCGCCGGGTAGAGAATGAGACGGTCGCCGTCGAGCGTGAAGCGGCGCCGGCGTTCCGCACCGATCAGATTCGGCGACATGTTCGCTCCGAGCTGATAGACAAACTCGCGGCCGGTGCTATCGATTCCCCATGTGGCGCAATAGCTCACGGTTTGCGCCCAGATGCCTTGCGCTTCTGCGTCCGTCGGATGCGCCGCGTTCGACCACTTCGCTGCGATTTGATTGCGCCGCCCGATGCTCGTGGTCGGCGCCTGTGACGACGCTGCGTGGCTTGATATCGCGATGGACACCGCGATCAGGGCGTGTCTCCCAGGTCTTCCCGTCAAATCACTCCTCGCTTGCCGGCGGCCCACCACTTCGCGCGACTTGATCCGCGCGAATCTTCGACGAATCGAAACGCCGAGCGCTCGCGATCATCTTTCCAATCGTCTCATCGAAATCCGCCGTCGGCTTTCGTTGAAATCTCAGCGGATTGATTCGCGCCACGACGAACGCTTTGAGATACGGACTCTCGAGTCCGCGGCCCTTCATCGCCTTCACCGCCTCATTCACCAGCTCATTGAGCTCGAGCAGCTGCTCGGCGCGACCGCGACGCGTCTCGAGCGCGTTCGGCAGCTTCGACGCGAGGAACTTGTCGCACCGCTTGAGAATCGGGTGATATGCGCCCCCCGAGAATCTTCCGTTCTGCTGATAACAGAGGCCGAGCGTCACGAACGCTGCTTCTTCGAATTCCGTCTCGAACTCGCGCTCCGGACGATCGTCGAGCACGGCGAGCGCCTCGGCGAGACGAGCGACTTCGAGTGCCTTTTCACGGAGGTTGTGCGCTTTCTCCGTATTCAATAAGAGAATCCTATGCGCGACCTCGGGCTCCGGAATGACGAGTGCCACGATCGACTTCGCTCCGAGCTGCCGCATCGCGCCGAGTCGATGATAGCCGTTCGGCGACCAGTACTTTCCCTCGCCCGCGGGAACCGCGATGACCGGATCGAGATATCGATCGAGTTTGTCGATCGCCTTCGCGAGACGGGCGACGTGCGTCTCGGAGAGATCGCGTTGATACGGCGTCGGCTCGACGGCATCAAGGGGAAGCGCGGCGAGAATCTGCCAGCTCGATCCGAGTGGATCGCGATAGATCGCCAGCGCGGATCCGCCATCACCCTCGATCGCTCGGGCAAGCGTTTCGACAGATGCAGGCGGCTGCGTGCTTGCAAGCCGGCGCGCATCGAGTCCGCGCGACGCGGCGGGAACCGCCTCTTTCGCTCTCTTCTTTCTCGCAGCCATCGATGGTCCTCCCTCGTGAGAACATAAGCGGCCACTGATCATCCGAAGTACCTACCGACCTCGTCAAGAACCCATCTTCCATGCTGGGCTGAACAGCCTGATGTTAGGGCTCGAGTCCAACACGGAGGTCGCATGAAACAGCTCGCTCGAATCGCGACGACCGGTTGTTTGGGTTTGCTCATCACGACCGGCGCGTTCGCCCAGGATCATCCGTCGAGCCACGCCGCCGGCAAGCTCGGATCGGTTCACTTCGCGACGTCGTGCACTCCCACGGTTGCGCCGACGTTCGATCGATCGGTCGCGCTACTGCATTCGTTCGAGTTCGGCGCAGCCGTTCGCGGCTTTCAGGACGTCATTGCCGCGGATCCATCGTGCGCAATCGCCTGGTGGGGCATCGCCGTCAGCACGTGGACCAATCCGATGACGCCGAATCTCCGTCCGCCGGCGCTTCTCGCTCGCGGACTCGAGGCCGTGCAAAGCGCGTCGCGCGCGACGACCGCGAGCGATCGCGAACGCGGTTACATCGCCGCGGCGTCGCAGCTCTACACCGATTATCAAACGCGCGACCAACGGACGCGCGTCGTCGCATATGAAAAAGCAATGGAAGCGCTGTCGGCGAAATTCCCCGCTGACACCGAGGCGAAGGTCTTCTACGCGATCTCGCTCGTCGCGTCCGCGCAGCCGACCGACAAAACATACGCGAACCAACTGAAAGCCGGCGCGATGCTCGAGACGCTGTTCGCCGCGAAGCCCGAACATCCAGGACTCGCGCACTACATCATCCACAGCTACGACGTTCCTGCCCTCGCCGATCGCGCCGAGTCGGCGGCGAAGCGATATGCGGACATCGCGCCGGCGGCGGCGCACGCCCTTCACATGCCGTCACACACGTTCACGCGTGTCGGAATGTGGAACCAATCGGTCGAGACAAATATTCGCTCACGGGAAGTTGCTCTCCGCGATTCATCCATCGCCGAGGCGCTCCACGCGTCCGACTATATGACCTATGCTTACTTGCAGATGAGGCGTGATTCAGCGGCGCGGGAGGTTGTACGCGGACTTCCGGCGATCGCCGCGCGATTCAATCCAAACGTCGTGTCCGGAGCCGCCCCCGGCTCCGCCGGTGTGTTCGCGCTCGCCGCCATTCCCGCCCGCTACGCGCTCGAGCGCCGTGCATGGAAAGAAGCGGCAGCCCTTCAGCCGAAAACGAGCGTCTTTCCCTACACCGAAGCGTTGACGCACTTCGCGCGCGCGCTGGGCGCCGCGCACATCGGTGACTCCACGACAGCCCGTACATCTATAGATTCGCTCGACGCATTTCGCGTTCGACTCTCCGCGAGCGGAGAAGCCTACTGGGCGGAGCAGGTCGCGATTCAGCGACTCGGTGCGATGGCGTGGCTCGATCTCTCACTCGGACGACGCGATCGAGCCATCGCCGAAATGCGCGAGGCCGTCACCCGCGAAGATGCCACCGAGAAGTCCGCCGTCACCCCCGGACCACTCGCGCCGGCGCACGAACTACTCGGCGACATGCTCCTCGAGCTCAAACGACCAGCCGAAGCGCTAGCCGAGTACCGCGAGTCGCTGAAGCGGGAGCCGAACCGGTATCGATCACTGTACGGCGCATCGCGCGCGGCTGCCGCCGCCGGCGATCGCGCCGCCGAGTCGAAGTATTCGCGCGACCTCGCTCTGTTGACGAAGGCCGAGTGACGAGTCCGCGAGTCGTTTCCGTGAACGTGGGACTGGTTCGGCAAGTCGAGTGGGAAGGCGAGATCGTCTCGACCGGGATTTGGAAGAATCCGGCTCAGGGACGCGTGGCGCTCCGCGGTGTGAATTTCGTCGGCGACGATCAGGCGGATCGCACCGTTCACGGCGGCCCGGACAAGGCAGTGTACGCCTACGCGGTCGAAGACTATGACTTCTGGCGCGGTGAACAGGGCGTCGAGGCGCAGCCCGGACTCTTCGGCGAGAATCTCACCGTCGAAGGCATCGACCTCTCGAGCGCCGTGATCGGCGAGCGCTGGCGCGTCGGATCATGTCTTCTCGAGATCGCACAGCCTCGACTCCCCTGTTACAAGCTTGGAATGCGCATGCACGACCCGTATTTCCCGCGCCGGTTTCAGGCCGCGATGCGGATGGGTGCGTATCTGCGAATCATCGAAGAAGGCGATATCGGCGCGAACGACGCGATCGCCGTCATCGAACGCCCGAGCCATGGGCTGACACTCGACACGATGGTCGGTGCTCTGCTCGATCCGTCGAAAGCGCGTGCTCTGCGAGCCGCCGGGTATCTCCCGGCATTTTGGCGCAGGGTTGCCGCTCGTGCGGCCGAGGATTGATTGGGCGATCGCGAGAGTGAAAGCGACCATTGGCCGGCTACGCGCGGGGGATGACTCGCCAGGCGGGCCGCTTTCGGATACAATATACCGAAAGCAATCGTAGTTCGCCGATCGATGCCACTCGCGAATAAATCCCGTTGACGGTTCCCGACAAACTCACGACGGCGCGGACTGTCTTGCGCCGCTGGCAACCGAGCGACGCAGCACAGCTCGAGCCGATTCTCGCCGCGAATTGGGAGCACCTCGGGCCGTGGATCCCGATTCACGTCGCGACGCCCGCGCCGAAGGCCG
>Ga0070683_100002334_pt1 | contig 15051 bp, 14 predicted proteins | sample KBSC713LmetaG_FD_64662 | JGI IMG/M metagenome (GOLD analysis project Ga0070683, IMG submission 64662) | Corn rhizosphere microbial communities from Kellogg Biological Station, Michigan, USA - KBS C7.1-3L metaG | ecosystem: Host-associated > Plants > Roots > Rhizosphere ...
CGCGTGCGCAAGGCCTTGCCCCACCCGGTCGACCCCAGACAGGCCGTCGTCGTGGAGGTCGGGCCGCCTCCAGACGGCTACACCGGGGTCGCGCTGGCGGTCTTTGCCGAGACCGAGCTGTCGGCGGCCGAGGCGGCCCAGGTCGAGCTGGCCGTCGACCGCTGGCTCGGGCTGAGCGAGGATCGCACCGGGTTCCTGGCCACCGCCGAGGCCGATCCGGCCATGCGCCGGGTGCTCGCCATCGGGCGCGGTCTGCATCAAGTGCGCTTCTCCTCGCTGGCCGAGGGCACCGTCTACTTCACCCTCACGCAGCGCTCGACACAGTGGTTCGCGGCCGCACGCAAACGCCGCCTGGCCGAGGACCAGGGCCCGCGGTTGACCGTGGACGGCGTGGACTATGTCGCGTTCCCGGCCATGCCGACCGTCCTCGGCCTGGACCTCGCCGACCTGACGCGCTATGCCGGCAGCCGGTCGCGGGCCGAGCGGCTCCGCGAGGTGCTCGAGGGCGTGGCCGCGCTCGACGAGCAGTGGCTGCGGACGGCCGACTACGAGTCGGTCCGTTCGGCGCTGCTGGCGATCAAGGGGGTCGGCATGTTCACGGCCCACGCGATCCTGCTGCGGGTGCTCGGCCGGCCCGACGACACCCCGCTGGAGATGGCCCAGTTCACGCGGGTGGCCACCATGCTCTATGGCGAGCCGACTCCCCAGCCGGCCGAGATTCGCGAGCGCTACGGGCCGTGGGTCGGCTGGTGGGCCTATCTGTCGCGCACGGCGATGTCGTGGACCGAGGACGATCCGCCGCCCGGCGAGCGCCGCAAGCGGCCCGGCCGGCAGCGGGCCAAGTCGGCCGGCGGCGAGCCCAATCCGGAGGGCGCTCAGGCGGCGACCGATTCGAGCCAGCGCAGCAGCGTGCGCACGCCCCATCCGGTCGCGCCCTTGACCGTCTCGCCGTCGTTGGTCTCCGACCAGGCGGGCGATGACATGTCGATGTGCGCCCAGCTGTCGCGCATGGAGCCGGTGAACTCGCGCAGATAGAGCGCGGCCAGCACGGCGCCGGCCCCGATGTCGGTGGCGTTGACCCGGTCGGCCACGTCGCTGCTCAGCGCCTCGAGGTAGTCGTCGGGCAGCGGCATCCGCCAGATCGACTCGCCGATCGCCTCGCCGGCGTCCTGCAAGTCCTTGGCGAGCGCATCGCTGTCGCTGAAGATCGCGGCGGTGCGCTTGCCGAGGGCGACGCCCTGGGCCCCGGTCAGGGTCGCCATGTCGACGATCAGGTCGGGGCGCAGGCGCCGCACGGCGTAGGCGATCGCGTCGGCGAGCACGACCCGGCCTTCGGCGTCGGTGTTGGTGATCTCGCTCGTCTGCCCGCCGTAGTGCCGGATGACGTCCCCGGGTCGATACGAGTCGGCGCCGAGAGAGTTCTCGGCGAGCGGTGCGAGTGCGGTGATCCTTATCGGGAGGCGTAGGGTGCCCGCGGCGAGGGTCGCGGCCAGCACGGCGGCGGCGCCGCCCATGTCCTTGCGCATGAGTTTCATGCCAGGGCGGGTCTTGATGCACACACCACCGGTGTCGAAGGTGATGCCCTTGCCGATGAGCACGACGTGTCGCCGGGCGCCGCGCGGCCGCCACGACAGCTCGACCAGCCGGGGCGGATTAGCCGAGCCGCTGCCGACGGCGAGAATGCCGTTGAACCCTTCGGTGGCGAGGGCGGCGGGCTCGCGCACCGAAACGGAAAGGTTGGTGATGCCGGATGCGGCCTTCTGGATCTGACGACCCATCCAGGCCGGCGTCTTTCGAGCACTCGGTGTGTTGGTCAGGTCGCGGGCCAAGGCGGTCGCTTCGACGACCACGCGCGCCTTGGCCAGCGCCGCCTCGAACTCCTGTCGTCCCGCGCCGGCGCCGGCCGCGCCGCCACTGGCATCCGCCGCGCCTCTGACGGTCGCTCTGACGGTCACCGCATCCTTGGCGGGCGTCGCGGCGGCGGCCAGGACGGTCGCCGCGCCTTTGCCGGACGTCCCGGTGGCGCCCAGGACGGTCGCCGCGCCTTTGCCGGACGTCCCGGTGGCGCCCAGGTCGGCCGCCACCCCCGTCGCGGGCGTCGCGGTGGCGGCCAGGACGGTCGCCGCGCCTTTGCCGGACGTCCCGGTGGCGGCCAGGTCGGCCGCCACCCCCCTCGCGGGCGTCGCGGCCGCGTGGGCTGCGCCGCCCGCAGAGGACGCGGCGTCGTAAATGGCGCGGCCAGCAGGCGTTCCAGCGCGGCGTGCCGCGCCGCCGGGGGCCGACCCGGCGCCGCCGGCTGATCCGCCGTGGGTCGCGCCGTCAGCGACGGTCCCGGCGCCCCCGGCTGATCCGCCGTGGGTCGCGCCGTCAGCGAGCGTCCCGGCGCCGCCGATCGCGCCGCCGGCGGGTGCGTCCGTCGCGTCGGCAGCCGGTGATCCGGCGGCTGCGTGGGTCGCGCCGCCGGCGTGATCCGTGGTGCCGATGGGTGTGGCGCCGGCCGCGGACTTCGCCCCACCGGCTGGCGCCGGCGTGGCGGCGGGCGGTCCGGCGGCCGCCGGACCGCCGAGGGGACTCCCGGCGGCGGGCGTGATGCCGGGGCTGGGATCGACCGACACGACCAACGCGACCCGGCGCAGCTTGGGGGCCGAGTCGGGGTCATCGGCGCCGAGGCGGTAGCGGTAGGAGGCCAGCCACAAGCCCTCGGCGAGCGCACCAACCTCGTCGGGCTGGATCGTGGCGGGCAGGAGGATCGTGAGGGCGGGCTGCTTGCTCGCCTTGCGGGCCAGCGCGGCCCCGGCCGAGCGCCAGCCGGCGTCGTCACCGTCGCCGATGCCGACGAAGAGCCAGCGCTGCGGGCGCCGGGCCGGCCGGGGCAACTCATGGACCTTGCCCGCCTTGCCCTTGTGCTTAACGTCCTCGAGGAACGCCGCAGCCTCGGCCCGATCGGCTTCCGGGAGCAGGTCGAGGGCGGCCTCCGGGCCGGTGCCGGCCGCGACGGCGGCCTCCGGGCCGGTGCCGGCCGCGAGCCGGGAGTCGTCGATGGCGCCATCGAAAATGGCCGCAGCTGGCGTGGAGGGGGCCGGGGTGGCCCGGGCCGCCGCGCGCCGAGGCGCCGTGGAAGCGGCCGCCGTGGCCCCCGGCCACGACGCGGCCCCGGCCGCCGCGCGCCGAGCCGGCGTTGAAGCGGCCGCCGTGGTCCTCCGCGTTGAAGCGGCCGCCGTGGTCCCCGGCGTGGAAGCGGCCGCCGTGGTCCCCGGCGTGGAAGCGGCCGCCGCGTCGTCCGCTGCGCCCGAGGCCGCCGCCGGGACCGGGATCGCCAACACCGCGGGGACGCCTCGCGCGCTCCCCAACCGCACGTCCAACACCAGCGTCACCTCAACTGCCAACGGAACCGGGAGACCGCCGACGACCGGACCCGGAGCGCGGACTGCGCCGCACCCCGGGTCCACCGTCCATCAATCAGCCCCATACGGGCAAAAAACAGCGTATGTGCAAGAACGTGCGTGCCGGTCCGGCTTTGGCTGGTCTGGCCGGGCCGGCATTTGGCGTGACGCGCGCGGTGTTCGCGGCTCGGACACCACACCCGACGCGGGGAAGCGTGGTGGCACCGGGCTCGCCGTCGCGCGCCCTGCCCGCTCAGCCGGTGGCGCCCTTGAGTGCCTCGCTCAGGTCATTCGCCTCGTCCTTGGTCATCTCGACCACGAGCCGACCACCGCCCTCCAGCGGCACCCGCATGACGATGCCGCGGCCCTCTTTGGTGACCTCCAGCGGACCGTCGCCCGTCCGCGGCTTCATGGCCGCCATCTTGTCTCCCTTCGCTTCCTGGTGTCCCAGACATCCAGGTGCAGAGCCGTCCCCGCATGCGGCGCGCCGTGTCGCGATCAGATCGCCGGCTGTGATCCGACAAACATTCCTCGACAGGTGCGCCAACAGATGATTTTCCCTGATGATGGCCCCAAGACCCAAACCGGGACGCGATTGGTGTGACAACATCTGGCCAGAATCGCCCCGGTACTGTCACAATTCTCCATCATGGAGGCTCGGTCCGCCCTGTTCGACCTCTACGGCGATCACCTCCGTCCACGCGGTGGCCGCTCCGCCATCGCCGCGCTCGTCCGGTTGCTGGCGCCGATCGGGATCGCCGCCCCGGCCGTTCGCACCGCCGTCTCCCGCATGGTGCGGCAGGGCTGGCTGCACCCGGTCCGCATGCCGACCGGGCCCGGCTACGGGCTCACCGGCAAGGCCACCCGGCGCCTCGACGAGGCCGCCGCTCGCATCTACCGCACCGGCCGGCGCGAGTGGGACGGCCACTTCGACCTCATCGTGCTCGATCTTCCCCAGCACCGCGCCGAGCGCAGTCGCCTCACGGCCAACCTGAGCTTCCTCGGATACGGAGCGATCGACGCTTCGACCTGGGTCGCCCCCCGTCCGGCCGAAGAGATCGACGCGCTGCTGACCGAGGCCGGGGTGCGCTACGAACGGTTCAAAGCGCACCACGAAGGCGACGCCGCCGCGCTCGTCCGGCGGGCCTGGGACCTCGGCGAGATCGGCGCCGCCTACGACGAGTTCGTCCAGCGGCTCGCCCCGGTCGTCGCTGCGGTCGGACCGGAGACGTCCGACGAGCAGGCTTACGCCGCCCGGTTCACGCTCGTCCACTCCTGGCGCACGTTCCTCTTCCGCGACCCGCAGTTGCCGGGCCCGCTCCTGCCCGAACGGTGGCCGGGGACCAGCGCCGCCGCGTTCTTCGACCGGCACGCCGCGCGGCTGCGGCCAGCCGCCGACCGGTTCGTCGACCGCAGCCTGGGCCGCCCAACAGAAAAGCCCGCAGCCTGGGCCGTCCAACAGAAAAGCTCGCTCCGCTGAGGATGACCTACTCGAAAGGCGCAGTGCCGTGACCGATGCTCTCCTCGTCGACCGCGCCGACGGCGTGGCCACGCTGACCCTCAACCGTCCGGACTCGCTCAACTCGCTCGACACGCCGACCAAGGAGGCCCTGCGCGACACCCTGGCCGACGTCGGCGCCGACCCGGCCATCCGGGCCGTCGTGCTGACCGGGGCCGGCCGGGCCTTCTGCGTGGGGCAGGATCTGCGCGAGCACGTCCAGAGCCTGGACACGGCCGAGCAGGGCGAGTCCCTGTCGACCGTCCGCGAGCACTACAACCCGATTGTCCGCACGATCACCGAGATGCCGAAGCCGGTTGTCGCCGCCGTCCGGGGCATGGCCGCCGGGGCCGGCGCCTCGCTCGCCTTCGTCTGCGACTTCCGGATCGGCGGGCCGAAGACCGCGTTCCTTCTCGCGTTCGCCAACGTCGGCCTGGCCGCCGACACCGGCGCATCCTGGACGCTGCCCCACCTCGTCGGCCGGGCCAAGGCGCTCGAACTGCTCATGCTGGCCCAGCCGATCGACGCGGCCACCAGCGAACGCATCGGCCTGCTGACCGAGCTCGTCGACGACGACGAACGGGTCCTGCCGGCCGCCCAGGAGTTCGCCGCACGTCTGGCAAAAGGGCCCACGTTCGCCTACGGCCAGATCAAGCGCCAGCTGCTGGCCACCGGTACGCTGGCCGACTCGCTCGAGGTCGAGGCCGTCACCCAGGCGTTGTGCGGGGACACCGCCGACCACAAGAACGCCACGGCCGCCTTCGTCAAGAAGCAGAAGCCCGTCTTTGAAGGGCGTTGAACATCGCCCTTACATTCCTCGTACACGGCGGGCATAGCTTCTGACCTATGGCTGACCGGAAAGCGGTAGCGCACCTCCTGCGCCGGGCGACCTTCGGGCCGACCGCGGAGGAGGTCGACGCGGCCGAGAAAGCCGGCTACGAGGCAACGCTGACCGCGTTGTTCGACACAAGTAAGCCCGATGCCGGAGCGGCGCGAGCGCCGGTCCCCCGGCTGGGAAGCGACAAAAAGGAGCGCCAACAAGCCGTCGCTTGGTGGCTGGACCGCATGGCGCTGGCCGACCACCAGCTGCACGAGAAGCTGACGTTCTTCTGGCACGGCCACTGGGCGACCTCGGTCCAGAAGGTCAAGTCGGCCGCGCTGATGCTCCAGTACCAGCAGACGCTCTTCACCACCGCGCTCGGCGACCGCGCCGTGCAGGTGAAGGCGATGCTGCGCGACCCCGCGCTCATCATCTGGCTGGACGGGGAGAAGAACACCGCCAAGGCGCCCAACGAGAACCTCGGGCGCGAGCTCATGGAGCTCTTCACGCTCGGCATCGGCCACTACACGGAGGACGACGTCAAGGCGGCCGCGCGGGCGCTCACCGGCTGGCAGGTCGACCGTACGACCGGCACGGCCCGGTTCAACCCCAAGCGGCACGACGCCAAGCCCAAGACGATCCTCGGCCGCACCGGCAACTTCGACGCCGACGGGCTGGCCGACATCCTGCTGGCCCAGCCGGCCAACGCGGAGTTCATCGCCGCCCGCCTGTGGTTCCGCTACGCGGGCAACAACAACGCACCAGCCGAAGCCACGCAACACAACGACACCGCCGGCATGCTCAAGGCGATCCTCGCCAGCGAGGAGTTCAAGCAGACCCAAGGGCAGCTGGTGAAGCAGCCCGTGGAGTGGCTCGTCGGCGCGCACCGCCAGCTCAAAACCCGGCCCAGCGACCTGCCGAACCAGCCCAACGTGCTCAACCAGCTCGGCCAGCTCCCGCTGCAGCCGCCCAGCGTCGGCGGCTGGCCGGCCGACGCGGCCTGGCTCACCACGTCGGCGACCCAGGTCCGGCTGCGGGCCGCGCAACAGCTCGCCGGCAAGGCCAATGTCGACCGGCTGACGGCCGTACCAGCGGCCCAGCGCATCGACGCACTCGCCCGGCTGCTCGTCGTCGACGCCTTCACCGCCCGTACGACGGAGGTGTTGAAAACGGTGGCCAATGACCCTCGGAAGCTGCTGGCGCTCGGCTTGGCCAGCCCGGAATACGCGGTGATGTGATGGATGCGGTGACCCGGCGGAAGTTCCTGATCACCAGCGGCGTGGTCGGCGGTGTGGCGCTGGCCGGCGGCGCGACGGCGTTCACGCTCAAGGACATCCTCGACACGGCCGGCTGGGACGACCGACCAAAGGACGCCAAGACGCTGGTCATCGTCACGCTGTACGGCGGCAACGACGGCCTCAACACCGTGATCCCGTACGCGGACAGCGCCTACCAGTCGGCCCGCCCGGAACTCGCGTACCGGCCGGACGAGGTGCTGAAGCTCGACGACCAGCTCGGCCTGAGCCCGGCGCTCAAGGGCCTCAAGGCGCTGTACGACCAGAAGAAGCTCGCGATCGTCCGCGGCGTCGGCTACCCCAAGCCGGACCGCAGCCACTTCCGGTCCATGGACATCTGGCAGACCGCCCAGCCGGACCGCCCGGGCAACACCGGCTGGCTCGGCCGCTGGCTCGACGCGGTCGGCGGCGACCCGCGCCACGCGGTCTCCTTCGAGCCGGTGCTGCCGCCGCTGCTGGCCGGGGAAAAAACGGCTGGCGCGGCTGTGCCGCTGACCGGCCTCAAGCTGCCCGGCGGCATCAAGCCGGCCATGCTCACCGGCCTCGGGAAGCCATCACCCGGTGAGCCGGCTCTCCAGGCCCGCGCCGCCCGCGCGTTCGCCGACCTGCTCGCGGTCGACGAGATGGTGAAACAGGTCAAGGGTGCCGAGCAAACGCCGGAAAACCCCGGCACTGTGCTGCACGACCAGCTCGACCTCGTCGCGCAGTGCATCGAGGCGAAGGTGGCCACGCGCGTGTTCTCGGTGTCGCTCGGCGGCTTCGACACGCACGCCGACGAGAAGACGCCGCAGCTGGGCCAGCTGACCAAACTGGACGGCGCGCTCAGCTCGTTTGCCCAGCGCGTCGCCGGCAAGGGCGTGGTCACCGCGGTGTACTCCGAGTTCGGCCGCCGGGTGCGGGCCAACGCCTCCAACGGCACCGACCACGGCACGGCCGGGCCGATGTTCGTGTTCGGCGACGGCGTGCACGGCGGGATGCACGGTCAGCAGCCCAGCCTGACCGACCTTGACCAGGGCGACCTGAAGTACCACGTGGACTTCCGGAGCGTCTACGCCGCGCTCCTAGCAAAAATCCTGCAGGAAGATCCCGCCAAGATCCTCAACGGCTACAGCCAGCAATTCGAAGGATTGATCTAGGCGCTAGTCCTCTTCCGGGTCCTGACTCGCCTCCGCGCCGAGGACGAACGCCTGCATGGCCAGTTCGTCCCCGGCCGGCGCCACATACGTCGGCAACTCGACCGGGCCGAGCTCGCGCACATAACTCCAGAAGCGCCGGACCGCCTCGCCCGACGTCGGCGCCTCGATCGGCAGATCCAGGCTGACCATCCAAACGCGGTCGCGCCCGGGTCGCAGCCGCTCCGCAAACGTGGCGAAGACACCCGACGAGATCTCGCCGCCCTCGAGCAGACCGGCATCGGCCGGCACTGGGGCGTCGAAGTTTCGCTCCGTGTACTTGATGAAGCCGGCCTTCTCGAACCGTCCCACCCCGAACACGACCGGTGGCTCGATCGCGGCGACGAGCAGAACCTGGTCGCCAGCGTCGACGTCCGCCACGGCGAGGAGCGGCTCGTCGTACATGCGCTCCTGCGCGTACTGCTCGGGGGTCAGCACGATGGACCGGTAGGCCATCAGAACCTCACCCAGCACTTCGCGAGGTGGTCGTCGACCATGCCGGCGGCCTGCATCAGCGCGTACGCGGTGGTCGGCCCGACGAAGCGGAAACCGCGCTTCTTCAAATCCTTGGCCATCGCCGTCGACTCGGGGGTGAGTGCGGGCACCTCGGCAAAGCTCTTCGGGCGCCGCCGCGGCTTCGGCGCATGCGACCAGAGCAGCGCCGCCAGCCCGTCCGGCAGCTCGGCGGCCGCGCGGGCGTTGGCGATCGCCGCCTCGATCTTCTGCCGGTTGCGCACGATGCCGGTGTCGTTGAGCAGCCGATTGACGTCGGCCTCGCCGAACGCGGCGACCTTCTCGATCGTGAAGTCGGCGAACGCCGCGCGGAACGCCGGCCGCTTGCGCAGGATGGTCAGCCAGGACAGCCCGGACTGGAACGCCTCGAGCGTGAGCCGCTCGTAGAGCCCGTCGTCGGTCCGGATCGGCCGGCCCCACTCGGTGTCGTGGTAGGCCAGGTAGTCGGGGGTCGACACGCCCCAGGCGCAGCGAGCCAGGCCGTCCTCGCCAACAACCAGATCGGTCACGCGGTCGAGACTAGCCGTGTGTCAACGTGGGCGGCGGAGCGAGGCGAGGCTCGGGCGTTGGCCGGGGCGGCCATCCACGTTGACGCCGGGCCTCAAAGGATGGTCCAGGTGTCGCCGGAGTTGAGCAGGCCGGCCAGGGCGTCCTCGGCCGGCACGGTCAGCTTCGCCCTGTCGAGCTGGTCCTGCACGAGTTCGTCATAGGACGGCCGGGAGACCGAGCGGAACACTCCGATGGGCGTGTTGCGCAGGTCCAGGCCGGGCAGCCGGGACAGCGCGAACGCGTAGGCCGGCTCGGCGACCGTCTCGTCGTGGACCACGATCTCCTCGGCCGGCACCGAACCGGTCGGCACGACCGACAGCCCGAAGCCGCCCGGCGGGTGGGTGACCGCCCACTCGCCGTCCTTGCCAAACGTGATCGGCTGGCCGTGCTCGAGCCGGATGGTGAAGTCGTCCCGGGTGGCCGGCTCCTTCAGCGCCTCGAATGCGTTGTCATTGAAGATGTTGCAGTTCTGGTAGATCTCGATGAACGCCGAACCCTGGTGGGCGGCCGCCTTGCGCAGCACGGACTGCAGGTGCTTGCGGTCGGAGTCGATGGTGCGGGCGACGAATGAGGCCTCGGCACCGAGCGCCAGCGAGATCGGGTTGAACGGCGAGTCGGCCGAGCCGGCCGGGGTCGACTTGGTGATCTTCCCGAGCTCGGAGGTCGGCGAATACTGCCCCTTGGTCAGCCCGTAGATCCGGTTGTTGAACAGCAGGATCTTGAGGTTGACGTTGCGGCGCAGCGCGTGGATGAGGTGGTTGCCGCCGATCGACAGCGCGTCGCCGTCACCGGTCACGACCCACACCGACAGGTCCGGGCGGGACACCGACAGGCCGCTCGCGATCGCCGGCGCGCGGCCGTGGATCGAGTGCATGCCGTAGGTGTTCATGTAGTAGGGGAACCGGGACGAGCACCCGATCCCGGAGACGAAGACGATCCGCTCCCGCGGGATGTTGAGCTCCGGCATGAACTGCTGCACCGCGGCCAGGATGGCGTAGTCACCACAGCCGGGGCACCAGCGCACCTCCTGGTCGGACTTGAAGTCCTTGACGGTGAGCTTCAGTGCCTCAGGCATTCTTGACCACTTCCTCGAACACGGTCTCCAGCTCGGCGGCCGTGAACGGCAGGCCGCGGACCTGGTTGTAAGCGATGGCGTCGACCAGGAACCGGGATCGGATGACCGCGGCCAGCTGGCCCAGGTTCATCTCCGGGATGACCACCTTGTCGTAGGCCTTGAGCACCTCGCCGAGGTTTTTCGGCATCGGGTTGAGGTGGCGCAGGTGCGCCTGCGCGATCGGCATCCCGCGCTGGCGTAGGGCCCGGCAGGCGGCGCCGATCGGGCCGTAGGTCGAGCCCCAGCCGAGGACGAGCACGGAGGCCGTGCCGTCGGGGTCCTCGACCTCGACCAGCGGCACGTCGATGCCCTCGATGCGGGCCGCGCGGGTGCGGACCATGAGGTCGTGGTTGGCCGGGTCGTAGGAGATGTCGCCGGTCTTGTCGGCCTTTTCCAGGCCGCCGATGCGGTGCTCCAGGCCGGGCGTGCCGGGGATCGCCCACGGGCGGGCGAGGGTCTGCGGGTCGCGCAGGTAGGGCAGGTATTCGCCGCTCGGCCCGTTGGGCGCGCTCGCGAACTCGACCTGCAGGTCGGGCAGGTCGGCCACGTCCGGCAGCCGCCACGGCTCGGAGCCGTTGGCGATGTAGCCGTCGGAGAGCAGGATGACCGGCGTCCGGTAGGTCAGGGCGATCCGGGCCGCCTCGAGCGCGGTGTTGAAGCAGTCGGCCGGCGACCGGGGCGCGACGACCGCGACCGGCGCCTCGCCGTGCCGGCCGAACAGGGCCATGTTGAGGTCGGCCTGCTCGGTCTTGGTCGGCATGCCGGTCGACGGGCCGGCCCGCTGCACGTCGATGACGAGCAGCGGCAGCTCGAGCGCGACCGCGAGCGAGATCGTCTCGCCCTTGAGCGCGACGCCCGGCCCCGACGTGGTGGTCACCCCGAGCGCGCCGCCGTAGGACGCGCCGAGCGCGAACCCGGCCGCGGCGATCTCGTCCTCGGCCTGGACCGTGGTAACGCCGAAGCGCTTGTGCTTGCTGAGCTCGTGCAGGATGTCCGACGCCGGCGTGATCGGGTAGGCGCCCAGGAAGACCGGCAGCTTCGCTCGTACACCGGCGGCCACAATGCCCAAGGCGAGGGCGGCGTTGCCGGTGATGTTGCGATAGTTGCCGGGCAGCATCTGGGCCGGCTTGACCTCGTAACGGACGCCGAATTCCTCGGTCGTCTCGCCGAAGTTCCAGCCGGCCTTGAACGCGGCGATGTTGGAGGCGGCCAGCTCCGGGCGGGCGGCGAACTTGCGCTCGAGGAACGTGAGGGTCGAGTCGTAGGGCCGCGAATACATCCAGGACAGGAGCCCGAGGGCGAACATGTTCTTGGCCCGCTCGGCGTCCTTCTTGGAGATGTCGAACGATTCAAGGGCCCGGACGGTCATCGACGTGAGCGCGACCGGGTGCACGACATAGCCGTCGAGCGAATCGTCCTCGAGCGGGTTTGCCGCGTAGCCGACCTTGGTCAGGTTGCGCTTGGTGAACTCGTCGGTGTTCACGATCACCGCGGCGCCCTTGGGGACGTCGGCGAGGTTGGCCTTCAGAGCGGCCGGGTTCATCGCGACCAGCACATTGGGCGCGTCACCCGGGGTGAGGATATCGAAGTCGGCGAAGTGCACCTGGAAACTGGAGACCCCCGGCAGGGTCCCGGCGGGGGCCCTGATCTCGGCGGGGAAGTTGGGCAAGGTCGAGATGTCATTGCCCAGTTGTGCGGTCTCCGAGGTGAAGCGGTCGCCGGTGAGCTGCATGCCGTCGCCGGAGTCGCCAGCGAACCTGATGACCACTCGATCCAGCTGGCGGACCTGCTTGGTCACGTGAGCTGACCTCCTCGTGCTGCCGGCGAACGGGGGTGTGCCGGCGATTCTTCATACACCACGAGCCTACGTCGGGGTGTCACCCGGTCCGGATCCCCCGCCCCGGACTGCGAGGAATTCCACTGGGCCGTCTGCCCAGCGTGCGGCCGCTTTCCCGGGCGGACCGTCGGGAACCCGTCTGAGCAGGTCGCGCACGAATTGTGACCGTCACTCGGGTACCCTGCAGTCTGTGGCCGGATATCTAGGCGGATATGCCACGCTCGGCGTCCTGTTGGTCGTCGGAGGCGCGTTCTTTGTGGTTGCGTTCGCGGCCAACCGGCTGTTGCGCCCCAGCCGAGCCGCCGACAACCCCGGCAAGTATGAAACTTACGAGTGCGGCCTCGACCCGGTCGGCGGCGACTGGGCGCAGGCGCAGATCCGCTACTACGTGTACGCGTTCCTGTATGCCCTGTTCGCGGTCGAGAGCGTGTTCCTGTTCCCGTGGGCGGTCGTGTTCGACCGGCCCGGCTTCGGCGTGACCGCGGTCGTCGAGATGGCCATCTTCGTCGCCGTGCTGGCGCTCGGCCTGCTTTACGCGTGGCGCAAAAAGGTTCTGACCTGGACCTGATTCCCTTCCTCGAGCACCGCGGAACCCGTGGCGCTAGGGGAGCTTGCCGGATTCGACCAGCTTGGCGAAGCGCCGCAGCGCGCCGGTCAAGCCGGCTTTTGAGCCCGGCCACAGCACCGGCCAGGCCACCTTGCCCGCGGTACCGCCGGGCAGGTGGAACCACTCGTGCCACACCACCTGCGTCCGGCTCGGCCCCATCGGGGTACACCGGAACACGCCCGGTCCGCGCAGCACCTTGCCGTAGTGCACGACCCGCACCTCGTACGGCGGGTCCAGCTTGACCACGCGCATCTGGTCGCGCAGCACGGCCGGGCCGAGCTGAGTGACGGCCTCGATCGACGAGCCCTCACCGCCCGTACCGTCGACGATGCGGACCGTGGTGAAGGGGATCCAGTCGCCCTGCCGCTCCCAGGCCGTCAGGGCCTTGAAGACCACCTCGGCGGGGGCCCGGACGATCGTCGTCGCGGTCACTTCACCGGTGCCGGGCTGGTTGGCGTCGCCGAGCCCGGCGGTCGAGCGACCAGTCTCGCTGTCGGTCACTGGGTAACCGTCGACGGCTTGTCGAGGTCGATCGACAGCGGGATCGGGTTGTCCGCGCTCGCGGCGCCGCTCATGGCCGCCTCCCGCGCCTGCTGCAGCGCGTCAGCGTCCTCGATCCGGCCCTCGCGCAGAGCCGTGACCTCGGCTTCGAGCACCTGGATCAGCTCCTCTTTGTAACCGATGTCGTAGGCGGCTCGGCGGAACGCGGCGTCCACCTGAGCCATCCGGTACCCCCTGATAACTGTGTCAAAGCGCACTTGGGTGACGTCCGTCTCGCCGAGTGGACGCGTGGTCGGCAGCGGGATGGACCGCCCGTCCGGCTCGTGGCCCTCGATGCCCTGGTCATCGCCGCTGATGAGGACCGCGACACCGAAGACGATGGCGCCGACGACGAGCGCGGCGATCAGTAGCAGGATCAGCTCACCCATGGGACGAATCGTGGCACGCTGGCTGGGCGCGGGCGACCCCGGTACCACCATCCACCAGGAGGCGACGATGTTTCGGCTGGGCAGCCGCGTGTTCGAGGACTCGGACTACGCGGTCATGGCCATCGTCAACCGGACCCCCGACTCGTTCTTCGACAAGGGCGCCACGTTTGCCGAGGACGCCGCGTTGCGGGCGGTCGAGAAGGCGGTCACCGACGGTGCCGACATCATCGACATCGGCGGCGTCAAGGCCGGCCCCGGCACGACCGTCGACCCGGCGGAAGAGCTGCGCCGCACCGTTCCGACCGTCAAAGCGGTCCGGGACCGGTTCCCCGACGTGGTCATCTCGATCGACACCTGGCGAGCCGCGGTCGCCCGGGAGGCCATCAAAGCCGGCGCCGACCTGATCAACGACACCTGGGCCGGCGCCGATCCGGAGCTGGCCATGGTCGCCGCCGAGACCGGGGCCGCGCTGGTCTGCTCCCACGCGGGCGGGCTGGACCCGCGGACCCGGCCGCATCGGGCCGCGTTCGCCGACCCCGTGGCCGACGTGCTCGACACCGTCAACCGGCTGGTCGAGCGAGCGCTTGAGGTTGGCGTACGGCGGGATGGCATCCTCATCGACCCGGCGCACGACTTCGGCAAGAACACGCGCCACTCGCTCGCGATCACCAAGCGCCTGGACGAGATGGTGGCAACCGGCTGGCCGGTCCTGGTCGCGCTGTCCAACAAGGACTTCATCGGCGAAACCCTCGACGCGCCGGTCGGCGACCGGCTGGCGGGAACCCTCGCGACGACGGCGATCTCGGCCTGGCTGGGCGCGCGCGTGTTCCGGGCGCACCAGGTCAAGGAGACGCGACGAGTGCTCGACATGGTCGCGGCGATCCGCGGCGACCGCCAACCGGCCGTGGCGCGACGGGGGCTGGCCTAGCCCGGCCTAGCCCTGGGTCGGGGAGTCGACCTCGCTGAACCGCGAGGAGCCGGCCGCCAGATCCGGGTGCTCTATGGTCAGCGCCGTCGCCACGGCTTCTTCCAGGCCCATCCCGGCCCCGGCGGCGTAGGCGGCGTCGAACGCGGCGTCCCCGAGCGCGACGCGGACCGCGGTCTGCTGCTCGGACCAGTACGTGCCGAAGGCGCCCGGCGAGCAGCGCAGCCGCACGCGGGCGGCCTGGGCGGCGCCGAAGAGCATGGCCGCGGTGTCGGGGTCGCCGCCGAGCGCGCAGCGCACCGCGAGCGCGTTGAGCGCCTCGCAGACCCGCGAGTGGTAGCCGTAGTTCATCCGCGACCGCAGCGCGACCACCAAGTGGTCGTGGGCGGCGACGAGGTCGCCGCGGGAC
>Ga0070683_100002336_pt1 | contig 15047 bp, 16 predicted proteins | sample KBSC713LmetaG_FD_64662 | JGI IMG/M metagenome (GOLD analysis project Ga0070683, IMG submission 64662) | Corn rhizosphere microbial communities from Kellogg Biological Station, Michigan, USA - KBS C7.1-3L metaG | ecosystem: Host-associated > Plants > Roots > Rhizosphere ...
CAGATTCATAAGCGTTAAGCACATTGATATAGCCGGACCCCAACATCACCGCCGCGAGCGCAAAGACGGCGAGCGCGACCAGAACCTCTAGAAGGGTAAATCCGCGCGCGCGCATTTCAGGGCGACTTTGCGTCCGACAAAACCGCGGCGCACGTCCACGGATCGATCGCGATCACATGGGCCGGACCGCCTGTGACCCGAAACTGGATGCGAAAAGGCGAGCACGTTCCGTCCGGATAGAAAGAAACTGCCGGCAATGTGTGGGTATCGACAAGCTGCCCGCCGATGAGAAGCGAACCCCCGGTGGCTTGGGCCAGCAGGAAATCCACCGTCAAATCGTGCGCTTCGGGAACGGGAAACGCCTGCGTCGCGTCTCCGTCCGCCACAACGAACTTTTTTTCTTTCGCATCGAAGCTGAGCTGCACTTCGTGCTCGGTCTTCAACGCCGTCCGTCGCGCCGCGTGGTTCGCTTCCCAAAATATTTCCTGCGCCGTTCGAGGCCGGTTGTCAGCCAGGTGCACCGCAACGGAAACCAGTGCGGCGCTCAAAAGCCCGATCAATGCGACCGCGAGCATGATTTCAAGCAGCGTGAAACCACGGAGTCGTGTTCCCCAGCGGACCCGTTTCGCCGCAGGCTGCGAACGAGCTTGCGCGTCGATCGCGCCGGCCGGTTGCAATTCAAAACCATTTGCCATCGGAACCTCCCAAATGCGGCCCATCTCGAAACCCAGTGTCGCGTTCGCGTGACATTTCGCGTGCGCGGTTCGCACTCGCGATTTTCCAGGACTCAAGCTGCCCCGTGCGTCATCACACATTCGTCACTCCCGATTGGACTCCTCTTCACTTTTCCTCGGACCAGTTGCCAATGTCGTCTTTCGTGCCCTCGATCTTGTCCGGCCCTTTTGAAAAGACATCGTAGCCGGTTTTATTTTTTGTCCCGGGATAGCGGTAAACGTAAGGTTGTTGCCAGGGATCCAGCGGAAGTTTGCCGTCGGCGAGATACGGGCCGTGCCACTGATCCGCATGACCGGAAGGAGGCGTGATCAACGCCTGCAATCCCTCCGCGGTCGACGGATAATCTCCCATGTGAATGCGATAGCTCGTGAGGGGAAGTTTGATCGATTCGTTCACAAAAAGTTTCGCCGTGGAGATCGACGAGCTGTCCAGAATGCCAGTGAGATTGCTGACCGACAATGCCACCAACATACCGAGGATCGCGAGCGCGATCATGATTTCGAGGAGAGTGAAAGCGCGACGCGACGCGACTCGACGGCAGGAAGAAGAGTGAAAGCAGAACATGTCCAAAAATATTGACCCGGCCCGGGCCGATGTCGAGACGCGCGAAACGCACCTTGAGTTTCCTGAAATAATTTCGGCATGCCTTTGGTTTCTCGATGGCGTCGATCGAACCGGTGCCGACGGATGGTTTGCGGTCTCATCAACATTCGTCGGGCCACCGATCACGGAGTTCTGGTGCCCCCGCCCAGAATCGAACTGGGATCACACGTTTAGGAAACGCGTGCTCTATCCATTTGAGCTACGGGGACATTTCAGACCGAATTTTCGAAACCCGGAGCGCCAAGAACGGGCCATCCCGTCGAAATTTTCCTCTGGCGCGCCATACCAACGAAAGTTTTAGGAAGTCTCGTTACGACTTCAAGAAAGGAGCGCGTGCACGGTCCGCCCAACCGCGGACCACCAACATCAGGGGAATGGGAAGCGTGCCGGCCAGAAAATCCGGTCGGACATAGTCCATGCGGGAAAAATCTTCCACGCCGCATGGCAATATTTGCCGCTGGCATTCGCACGACGCGACTCGGGCCCGGTTTTTTTTCGCTCCGCGAAGAACCTGCCAACCAGAGCTAAAACGGGTTGTAAAAGGCTTCCGAATACCGCGCAACCTCGTGCGATCTCTCGCCGTGGCGCGATAATTGCATAGCACGTCTCAATCTTCTTTCCCCGATGAATTTCGACGAACCCCATTCTGTCCGGTTGAGGACCATCTTCACCAAATCGGCGGAGTTCCAGGCCACGACCGAAGCAAAGCTCAATTGCTTGTGCGAAGCGTACCACGAGATTGCGGCCAAAGGTCTGGCCGCGATCGATGCGATCGAAAATGACTGCGAGCGCGCACGGCTCGCGCAGGATTTTGCCGCGGCCCTCGATCGCCACCTGGCCGTCATGGAGGAATTTACCTGTCTCGGTGCGAGCGAGCCGTTGGTCATTTCAGGACCAGAACCATCGCGCGACCCAAGCGCGCCGTGATCGGGTTTTCCCGCAGCAGCTTTCGCCCGGCGGGCCGGGACGGAGACGAACTTTCTGCGGAGTAAATCCCCGCGTTTTGATCTCGAAAATGCACGTTGACAACCCATCCTCGAAAACCACGCTTTCCCCTCCATTTCTGATATGAGTACCACTGAACAGCCGACGCAGCAGAGCCTCACGCCCGAGCAGATTCCGTTCACCACGCCTCAATTGATGCGGGGTTACGTGACGGATACCGGCAAGATTCTGCCACGCAAATACACCCATCTTTCCGCCAAGCAACAGCGCGCCGTGACCAAAGCGATCAAGAATTCGCGCAACATGCTTCTCGCGCTGTAAGTGTTGCGAACCTAATTTCACCGAGGCCGGTGTCTTTGGCTCCGGCCTTTTTCGTGCCATGACGGCTCAATCTTCCGCCCGCATTTATCGCGGCACCCCGCGCGATCTCGCGCGACTTTCGCGGATCTTGCGCGGCGGCGGACTCGTCGCGGTGCCAACCGAAACGGTTTACGGCCTCGCCGCGAACGCGCTCGATGCCGCGGCCTGCCGGAAAATTTTTCGGGCAAAACGACGACCGTCGCACGATCCGTTGATCGTTCACATCCACTCGTCCGCCCAACTCGAAATGCTCGCCGAGCCAAATGACGCCGCCCGGAAGCTCGCGCAGAAATTCTGGCCCGGCCCGCTGACGATCATTCTCCCAAAACGGGCCATCGTGCCGGCGATCGTCTCCGCAGGTTTGTCCAGCGTTGCGGTCAGAATGCCCCGTCATCCGCTGTTCAGGAAACTGCTCGAGCGCACCGGCATGCCGCTCGCGGCACCGAGCGCCAATCTCTTCGGCTACGTGAGTCCGACGTCGGCGGAGCACGTCGCGAACGGACTCGGCAACAAAATCGCGCACATTCTCGACGGCGGACCATCCGCGATCGGCGTGGAATCGACGATCGTCGACCTTCGCGATCCGCACGCCCCACGTCTCCTCCGACCGGGCGCGGTCACCCGGCGCGAGCTCGAACGCGTGCTCGGGACTCGGATACGCCTTCCGCGCAAAACGAGAAACGACCGAGCGCAAATTTCACCGGGTCGTCTGCCGCGACATTACAGTCCCCGCACGCCGTCGGTGCTCCACGAGCGCATTTCCCCGTCGGCTCCCACGCGCGCGCCCGCGACGGAAGCATGGGTGTTCATCGCAAAACCGCGCGACGTGAGCGGACAAAACATTTTCTGGCTCGACGATCGTGGGCAGCTCAGCGGCGCGGCGCGACGCCTGTTCGACGTTCTGCGGAAATTGGACGACGGCCGGTTCACGCGCATTCATTTCGAACGTGCCCAAGGCGGTGGGCTGGCCGACGCGATCAACGACCGGCTCAAACGGGCGGCGGGAAAAGAGCCTTCGAAACGCTGATCCGATCACGCGCTTCGCGCACACAATCTCAGTTCGCCGGCGCGATGTAGGAGCGGCTTTACGCCGCGATAGGTTTGACGGAGTCGCCGCGTAAAGCCGCTCCTACACCGGGCTCGAACTCGCGTGCGGCCGATCTGGGCGGCCGTCCACGATCCTCAACGCACCTTCGCCAGTTCCGCCAGCAGCCGCTCGTTTTGCTCTCGTGAGCCGACCGTCACGCGCAACCACTCGGGCATTCCATAGCTTCGCATTGGCCGCACAATTACGCCGCGCCGCTGCAACGCATCAAAAATCCGCGCTCCATCGCCGACCCGAACGACAATGAAATTGGCGACGCTCGGCACGAACTCGAGCCCGAGCACGCCGAAACCCGCGCTGAGCTGTGCCAGCCCAGCGCGATTTTCCCGCGCGCATTTCGCGGTGAAATCGAGATCGTCCAGCGCCGCTATCGCCGCCGCCTGGGCGATCGCGTTTACATTGAACGGCTGCCGAAGCCGGTTCAGCAGCAACGCAATTTCCGCGGTGGAGTACCCGTAACCAATTCTCAAGGACGCCAGCCCGTAAATTTTGGAGAATGTGCGCAGACACACGACATTCCTCCGCTCGCGCACGAGTGGCCGCAAATCCGGGGTCGCTTCGACGTACTCGGCGTAGGCCTCGTCAAACACGGCCACGACGTGATCCGGCAAAGCCCGCGCGAATGCCAGCAATTCTGCTTCGCTGTTCGCCGTGCCCGTCGGATTGTTGGGGCTGCACACGTAAACGAGTTTCGTGCGCGGCGTGATCGCGGCCGCGATCGCCGCGAGATCATGCCGGAAATTCCGGAGCGGCACCTCGACCGCCTTGGCGCCGAAGACGAGCGTCACCAATTTATACACGACGAACGCGGGCGAGCCCATCACCGCTTCGTCGCCCGGGCCGAGCAGCGCGTGCCCGAGCAGTTCGATAATTTCGTTCGAGCCGTTGCCAACGATGAATTGCTCCGCACCAAGTTCGCGCACTGCCGCGAGTTTCTGCCGCAACTCGAAACATCCTCCGTCCGGATAAAGCTGGCCGTGATCGAGCGCCGCCTTGGCCGCGACGATCGCGCGCGGCGAAGGGCCAAACGGATTCTCATTCGACGCGAGTTTGATGATTCCATCCGGGTCGAGCCCGAGTTCGCGCGCGACGTACTCGATCGGTTTTCCCGGCTCATATACCGGCTGCGTCAACACCTCGCGCCTGACCAACGACTCGAATTTCATGCGCTCACGCATGGACGCGAACCCGCACGATGGAAAGTTCGTTTCGCAACCATGCCCCTGCCCGCTTCAAATCTGTCCGCGGTTTACGCCGCAAAAAAAAAGCGAAGTCCGAAGACTTCGCTTTTGGTTTGGATCAAACGACTCAACTATTCGCCGAGCGTTTTTCGCAGTTCCATCGCGCGCGTGTGATGCTCCTGCAATGTCGGCAGGGCCTTGCTCGCGACGGACGCGATCTCTGGGTTCTTCGACTTTGAGGCTTTGCCGAATAGTTCGAGCGCGTCCTCATGGTCGCTCGCCATCTGCTTGAGATAAGCTTTGTCGAAATCGGCGCCCGCTTCTTTTTTCTCCCATTTGGACGTCAACTTGTCGTCGTGTTTTTCCATGCTGCTCGAAAGCGTGACGCCTTCCGTGTTCGCGAGCGACGTCAGATCTTTGTTCAGACTCTCGTGATCAGCCACGATTTTCTGCGCAAACGCCTTCACCTCGGGATTGGTCGCGCGTTCCGCCGCCACCCGCGAGATCGCCACTTCCTCCATGCCGGCTTTCTCCGCCTTGGTCAGGAAACGCTTGTCGCCCCAATCGAGTTTGGACGCGTTCATGTTATTGCTCGAGGCGTTGGGGGTCGCGTTCTGCGCGAACGCTGCGACCGTCAACGCGCCGGAAAAAAGAAGCGCTCCTAAAATCGCGCTTCGGGGGATGAGGTTGGTTTTTGTTTTCATAGCCTATATTTCGTCCGCGATCCTCGGTCTCGGTGCCGAAAAAAAGACACCTGACGCAGGTTCTCCCGCGGAAGCCGTCGGGCTTTCTCCTCCGGTAAAAGCCGCAGTCTCGCCGCTTACTTTGCCGCAGCTTTTCGGCTCGGCACCCGCACGACCTGCATGCCCGCAGCGAGCGCACCCTGAATTCCGGGCTCCGCGTCTTCGAACACGAGACAGCGGGCCGGCTCGACGCCCAGCAATTTTGCCGCGAGCAAAAACATTTCCGGCGCCGGCTTGCCGTGGACCACATCATCCGCCGTCACCACCGCACGGAACAGCGACGCGAGTCCGGTCAACTCCAGCGAACGGTTCACGATGTCGCGCGTTCCACCCGACGCGATGGCGAGCGGATGCGACACGACGGCCCTTCTCGCAAACGCCACGACCGGCTCGATCAACTGCGCGTCCGCCTGCAGCTCCATGAACAGCGCTTCCTTTTCGTGAAAAACGCGGCGCGGATCGATTTTCAATCCGTAGTGCTCGCCGATCAATTCCGCGACGCGCAAGGTCGGGACGCCACCGAGCGAATAGAATAAATTTTCATCCAGCTTCACCTGCAAACCGGCCTGACGCATGGCCGCATCCCACGCGCGGTAGTGCAGCGGCATGGTGTCGATGAGTGTGCCATCGAGATCGAAAATATAGCCGGCGAAATCGCCCTCCGGAATGTTGAGATACATGTGAGCCGACCAGCGAATGGCGTTCCTCGCATCACGCAAGCATCGCGCAACGCAGGCCAATGAAATTTTTTCCTCCCGGCATTCGGCGGTTTACGGAACGCGCGCCCGCGTGTGCACCGGCCCCCGCATCGCCAGCTCACGCCGACGCGATCTGCATCCGCCGCCGCCAGCGCAACGCGACGCTCACCAGTCCGATCAACGCCGGCACTTCAACCAGAGGCCCGACGACTGCGGCAAACGCAGCGCCCGAGTGCAGCCCGAATACTCCCACCGCCACAGCGATCGCGAGTTCAAAATTGTTTCCCGATGCAGTGAAGGCGAGCGTCGCCGCCCGCGGATAATCTGCGCCCGCTTTGACTCCACTCCAAAATGTCACGGCGAACATCAGCGCGAAGTAGATGAGCAGGGGCAGCGCGATGCGCACGACGTCGAGCGGAATTCGCAGCACGGCGTCACCTTTCAAACTGAACATCACGACAATCGTGAACAGGAGCGCCGTCAGCGTAAGCGGGCTCACCCACGGCAGGAATTTTCGATCATACCATGCTATGCCCGCCGCTCCACGCCGCAGCCAGCGGCGGCCCAGCCAGCCCGCGAGAAAGGGGATTCCGAGATAAACAAACACGCTCTTCGCCACCGCAGTGATTGTGATGGTCGACAAATCGAGTCCCGCCAAATCCACGCCCACGAACGGAGGCAGTACTTTTAAAAACAACCACGCCAGCGGCGCGTAACAGAAGACTTGAAAAAGCGCGTTGGCCGCCACGAGACCCGCGCAATATTCGCGGCTGCCCTGTGCGAGGTCATTCCACACGATCACCATCGCGATGCAGCGCGCGAGTCCGATCAGGACCAGTCCCGCGAAATACTCCGGCTGGTTGCGCAGGAAAATCGTCGCCAACGCAAACATCAGCACCGGTCCCACGAGCCAGTTTTGCGCCAGCGAAAGTCCCAGCACCCGCCGATCGCGAAATACGTCGCCCAATTCCTCGTAGTGCACCTTCGCCAGCGGCGGATACATCATCACGATGAGGCCGATTGCGATGGGCACGGAAGTCGTTCCCACGCTCCATGCCGTCAGCGCCCGCGGAATTTCCGGGAAAAAACGCCCGGCCAGCAGTCCGGCTCCCATCGCCAGAAATATCCAGACGGTCAGATAGCGGTCGAGAGACGACAGTCGTCCCAACCGCGGGTGCGCATCGCGGTTCATCGCTTCATCCCGGATTCGTTTTCGAGCTTCGCTTGGCCGCCAACGGCACGCACTGCTTGCACGTCGAACAGTTTCTCATCTGGAAACGCACAGAATAAATCGATCCGTCGCGCCATCTGCAAAGCCACGTCCACGAACACGCGGTATTTTTCCTCGTCCGTGCCGTCAGCCAGCGCCGGATCGGGCGAACTCCAGTGCGCGATCACCGGCCGCCCCGGCCAGACCGGACAAGCCTCCCGCGCATGATCGCACACGGTGATCACAAAATCGAATTTCACGCCGTTGAATTCGTCCCACGATTTCGAACGGGCATCGCGCGCGTCGATTCCGAATCGCTCGCGCAGGACGCGCAGCGCGAGCGGATTCACGCGTCCCGATGGCTTGGCGCCGGCGCTAAACGTCGCGAAGCGCCCTTTGCCCTTCACGCGCAACAAGTACTCGCCCAAAATCGAGCGCGCCGAATTTCCGGTGCATAGAACCAATATTTTATACGGGGCTTTCGCGTTCATCGAAAAATCATTCCCCGGCGAAAGCCCGGCTCGATCCGGACTTCGCCTGTTTGCCCGCGCAACCGCACGGGCCCGCCTTCGCTAGTTTCGACGCGAGCCGCTCGAGTCGCGCGAGATCCCGCTGAAATACCGGATTCTCCGGCGCACAATCCTGCAAACATGCGAGATTGGCGCACAACGTCCGTGAACGTTTGGCCGGGAGTTCGTAAATCATCCAGTTCCCTCGCCGCTCGCATTCGACGAGTCCGCGCTGCCGCAGATATGCGAGGTGTTTCGAAATTTTCACCTGCGGTGCGCGCAACACCGCTTGAAAGTGACAGACGCAAAGCGGCCCGCGCGCCAGCACATTCAGCAGCCGCAAGCGCGTTATATCGCACAGACACTCGTAAATTCTGACCAACTCCATTCCTGAATCATATTCCTTCGCAGGAATACGTTTCAAGCTTCGTCTTCGCCGTCACCGAATCGTCACCCGGCTCGCACCCCAGCCCACAAAAGAAAATCCGGGCACCGAATGTCGAATCGCAGCGTGCTCACGCCTCGCGCCGTTCGCGCGACAAACACGCCGCCGCCGGGCACAATCCGCGAAATTCGTCCGTTCCCAAGATAGTCGCCGGCGCCGCGCTTCGCGTCACGACCCGAAAACCGCGTTTGACGAAAAATGTCTCGGCGGTGGTTGTCAGCAGCCACCATCGCTTCACGCCCCAGGCAGCGGCTGCGGCCTCGAGTCGCCGCACCAATTCGCTCCCGAGGCCGACGCCGCGCATCGCCGGCGCCACCACGAACGAGCGCAAGAGTGCGTCCGTTCCATATACTTCCGCGCCGACCACGCCCACGATCTTGCCCGCGGCTCGGGCCACCAGGAAATGCCGGAGGTGCAATGCAAAATCTCGCGACGGTAACCCGGCCTCGCATAGCAGCGCCGCGATGGCGACTTCATCCGCTTTCTCCGCGCGCGTGATGGGAAGCTGATGACGCCGCCCGTTCCCCCGCGCAGATTTTTGCTTCGTTTCCGGACGCATTTTAACCGCTGCGATCTTAGACGCGGTGATCGCCGCACTCACGACAAAATCAAGCCCGTGAGTGGCTGCGCGGCGGGAACGCATCTCGCCGAGAAGGCGCAAACGCGCCGCAGGACGCAGCGAATTTTTGTAACTGAAATCGCGTTGTCCTTCGCCGCGCGCCATGAACAATCCGGTTTCCCCCAATCCACCCATGAAAAAATACGTCGTAGAATTTATCGGCACCTTCTTCCTTGTCTTCACGGTCGGGCTGGCCGTTCGCCAGAATGCGCCGCTCGCGCCGATCGCGATCGGCTCCGTCTTGATGGTGATGATTTTTGCCGGGGGACACATTTCCGGCGGACATTTCAATCCGGCCGTGACGCTCGCCGCCTTCCTGCGCGGCCGCTGCGACAAACGCGACGTCCTGCCCTACTGGATCGCACAATTTCTTGCCGGCGTTGCCGCCGCGTTGCTCGTCAACGCGCTCCTGAACGGCCGGGTCGATCCCGCGGTCGTGGCGCTGCGACCGACCGTGCGTTCCTTTGTGGTCGAATTTCTGTTCACCTTCGCTCTCGCGTGGGTCGTGCTCAACACCGCCACCGCCAAAGCCACGATGGGCAATTCTTTTTACGGACTCGCCATCGGTTTCACGGTGCTCGTCGGCGCGATCACCGTCGGCGGTATTTCCGGCGGCGCGTTCAACCCGGCCGTCGGCCTCGGCGTGTTCACGATGGGCCTCGAATCGTTGAAGCAATTCGGCGTGTATCTGGTTTCTGAATTCGGAGGCGCCGCGGTCGCCGCCTTCGCCTACCGCGCGATCAACGGTCTGGACTGACAGCGCGCCGTGGGCTTCACCAACCGGATGCCGGCGCAACGGTGCTCAGCGCCGGATTCCGCGATGCAGCCGGCTGGCGGGTTTCGCTGGAGCGGCGCTCGATTCCGCGAGCGCCTTTTCGTCGAACAGGGCCGAGTAGATATACGGAAAGCCTTCGATTTTTTTCCGCTCCACCGCCATGCCCATGTAGCGCTCGATCGAGCGCGCATCCCGCACGTCCTCCTCGGTCACAAGCGTGAACGCGTCGCCGGTGTGATGCGCCCGGCCGGTACGCCCGATGCGATGGACATAATCTTCGGCGTTCTCGGGCACGTCGTAATTGATCACATGTGACACCCCGGCGATATCCAGGCCGCGCGCCGCAATATCCGTGGCCACGAGCACCTCGTACTTGCCGCTTTTAAAACCTTCCAGCGCCTCGATCCGCTCCCGCTGATTCCGGTCGGAATGCATCACGCCGACCGTGTGTCCCTTGGCCTGCAGCCGGTGCGCGATGCGATCCGCTCCCATCCGCGTGCGACTGAAAATCAGCACGCTCTTGAAATCGGTTTGCTCGAGGAGCAGTTGTAGCAGCTCGAATTTTTGCGATGCCACCACCGGATAGAACGCATGCGAGACCGTTTCCGCCGGAGAACGCTGGCGGCCGATTTCAATTTTCAACGGATTGTGCAACGCCCAACCGGCGAGTTGCTCCAGCTCCGGCGGCAGTGTCGCCGTGAAAAATAATGTCTGACGCATTTTCGGACATTTCTGCACGATTCGTCTCACGTCCGGCAGAAATCCCATGTCGAGCATGCGATCCACTTCGTCGAGCACGAGAATCTCGATCTGATCCAGCGAGCAGTTCCCCTGCTCGAGATGATCCAGCAGCCGGCCCGGCGTCGCGGCGAGAATGTCCATGCCGCGCCTGAGGTCCTCCGTTTGTTTTCCGTATCCGACTCCACCGTACACGATCGTGACGCGAAGATCGGTGAACTTCGCGAATTTCTGAAACGCCTCCTCAACCTGCAGCGCCAGCTCGCGCGTCGGTTCGAGGATGAGGCAGCGCAACTTCCCGTGCGTACCGAGCCGTTGAATGATCGGCAGCGCGAACGCCGCGGTTTTGCCAGTGCCGGTTTGCGCGGAGCCGATCACATCGCCGCCCCGAAGCACGACGGGAATCGCCTGCGCCTGAATCGGCGTCGGTTCGACATAGCCCATTTGTTCAACTCCAAATGCCAGCGGATCGGAAAGCCCGAGTTTGGTGAACGCGGTGTCCATTTTAGGCACGTCGACATGCGTCACGGGCTTCACCGGTTCGCGCCTGGGATGTTCGAATGTGTCGTCCTTCCTCGGTCGGCCGCCATGCGCCTGACCGGAAGTTTCGCCCCGCGCCGGGCCTCCCCGGCCACGACCACGTCCATGCTCGTCGCGACGCGTCCGGCCGTCGCCGGCATGAGCATCGCGCGACCCATGCCCCTGGCCCTGATTTCTGGAATCACGGCCTCCCGTTGGCTTGCCGCCATGACCGTGACCGCGACCAGAGCGCGGGTCAGAACGAGAAGCAGAGGCGTGCGCCTTGTCTTGAGAGAGTGGTTTCGCCGCCGCAGCGGCTGGTTTCGAAGCGCGCGACGGCGTCATCGATTCGCGAAGCTTCGCAAATATTTTCTTTAACATGAGAACGTAGAGAACGACTAAACTCGCCGGAACCCGGGCGTTTGCAATCCTGGATGTGGCCAAACCGTTTTGCCGTTCCGACGAAGGTCGGCACTATTTTCAAACCGCACGCTCGCGCTTACCACTTAACTGGTTGAGTTTTTCAAACGAAACGCAGCGAACTTCCACCGATGAATTCACCCGCCATTCAGATTCACTCGATTCACCTGCGCGTCTCCAATCTCGAGCGCAGCATCGAGTTTTATTCGAATCGGCTGGGTTTCACCGTTCGCACAAACAACGCCACCTCCGCCGCACTCGACACGCCCGGAGTTTTTAAGGAGCGCGAAGGATTCGCAGCCGCGCCGTCCAGTACGCGGCTTACGCTCACCGAGGATCGATCCGCTGCACGCGCTCCCACCGATGCCGCGGGTTTGTTCCATGCGGCGGTTTTGTTGCCCGCGCGCGAGGCGCTCGGCCGCTGGCTTCAACACGCCGCCACTCGGCGCGTGAAGTTCGATGGTTTTTCCGATCATGGAGTGAGCGAAGCAATTTATCTTTCCGATCCGGACGGAAACGGCCTCGAATTCTACGCCGATCGGCCTCGCGAAAATTGGCCGCGGGAATCGGGTGGCCTCGCGATGTTCACCCGTCCCCTGGCAGTCGCCGATGTGCTTGCCGCCGCTTCGCCGTCCGATGCTCCGGCGCTAAGCGGCGCGCGTTGGGGACACTTGCATCTGCGCGTTTCGAGTTTGGACCGCAGCGAGAAATTCTACCGCGAGATGCTCGGGCTCACGCTGATGCAGCGATTTGGAGACGGCGCGCGATTTCTCGCGGCGGACGGCTATCATCATCACATCGGACTCAACACCTGGGGTGGTGTTCGCGAGCCGCAACCGCAGGATGCGTTGGGACTCGTTGAAACCATTTTTGTGATCCGCGATGCGGCCGGCGAAAAAGCCGCGCGCGATCCCGATAACATCGCCCTGCAAATCACGCCGGCGCGGTAGCCCGGCGCAAACCGACTCGCGGTCGGCGCCGTCAGCGCGTCGCGATCGCGTCACAGATTGGCTTTGATTTTCTCGAGAATCGAAACCGACAAAGCCTGATCGCCAAAAAAATGGCCGACGCGAATGGTGACTTTGGTCAGTCCACGCGCGGCGTTTTCCAAACGGATGTCGATTCGTTTGTCGTCCGCGTTGCGAACCACGAAATTGTCGACCAGCGAATCCTTGCTTTCGCTCACCTTCGCATAACCGAGTTGCTGGATCGCGCGGTTCGTCGCCGTAATCGCGACTTCGTAATCCGCACCCAGATTCGCCTCGAGTTTTCCGCGCACGTAAGCGACGGCGGCGCCCGCTCCAGCGCCAGCGGCAACCGCCAGGCATCCGGAAAAACCGGTGGCGAGCGCCAGCATGGCGGCGGCGTAGAGGGGAAGAGCGAACTGCTTCATCGAATTTGTCTTCATGGTGTTGTGAGTTCTCCGGTAGACCGCCGGGTTCATAATCGGTTCGTTAAATCGCAAATCCGAAGTTTAACAATGCGGTTTTCTAGGCAGGCCGCCGCGATGATTCTTACAAAAGATTATCAATTATGCTCCGGATTTCGACCGATTAAAACTTCGAGTTATAACTTATTCAGCGGCGGCAAGGTCGGCGGATCGTCAGACCGCTTCCTCTGCAGCCATCCACTTCTTCTCGCAAAGTCCATAATGAATCACGACGTCCTGTGGGTTGCCCGGCTCGGCATTGATCAAGGCCTGCTCACTCGCGAGCAATGCATTGGAACGCGCGCCGCGCTCGGGTCCAATGCCGGCTTGATGGATTTCGCGCAAAAATTCATCGATGACGGAATCGTCACCGACGTGGAAACGTTGGAAAAAATCGCGGGGCTCGCCCACGCGAAAAGCCGGCTCGGGCCGCCCGCCAACAATCCGTTTTCCGACGAAATCGAGGACGAAACGTCCAGCGCGCCGCCGGAACCAGCGGCGAATCGGGCGAAAGCGTTTCCTTTCGAATGCATCGCCGCCATGACGGACGAGGCCCTCGCCGCGGCAATGCGCGAACTGCTCAGATCCACCGCCCGCTCCGGCGTGAGCGATTTGCACCTGTCGACCGGCGCGCGACCGTTCGCGCGAAAAAATCGCGCCCTCAATTACCTTTCGGAACACGAACTCACCGCGACCGACGCGCTTCGACTCAACACGGCGCTGCTTTCCGAAGGGCAGAGACAAATTTTCACCGAACGCAAAGATTACGACTACGCTCTGGCACTAAGCGGCACCGATCGTTACCGCGTGAATTTGATGTTTCACAAAAATGGCGCCGCCGGGGCCTATCGCATGGTTCCCGACAAGGTGCGCTCGCTCGCCGATCTCGGTTTCAGCGCACATCTCGGAACCCTGAAAAAACTCCTCTCCTATCACAACGGTCTCATTCTCATCACCGGTCCGGTCGGCTCCGGCAAAACCACCACGCTCGCGTCGATGGTGCACTATTTGAATGAGTCGCGCACCGATCATATCATCACCGTCGAAGATCCGATCGAGGTCGTCCAGCCGGCGCTCGGTTGCAACGTGACCCAGCGCGAAGTCGGTCCGCACACCCGGACATTCGCCACCGCGCTCAAAGGCGCGCTCCGCGAAGATCCCGACATCATCGTGATCGGCGAGCTGCGCGACCTCGAGACCATCGAGATGGCGATCACCGCGAGCGAAACCGGTCACCTCGTGATCGGCACGATGCACACGAGCGATGCCACGACGACGCTCAACCGTTTGCTCGATGTTTTCCCGGCTTCGCAACAACCGCAGATTCGCGCGAGCGTCGCCGAGAGTTTGCGCGGCGTCGTCTGCCAGCGATTGTTACCTGCGCCCGATGGCGGCTTGACCCTCGCATGCGAGATTCTGGTCAACAACGCTGCCGTCGGGAATTTGATCCGCGAGGGAAAATCCGCCGGCCTGCGCAACACGATGGAAACCGGCTCCCGCGAGGGAATGTGCCTGATGGACAATGTCGTTTTCGGACTTCATCAGGAGCACAAGGTCACCGCCGAGACCGCGCTGGCGAACATCAACAACCGCGTCCTGCGGGCAAAAATCTCCCACTGACATGGCGGTGATCGATCAACTCCTCAGCCGCATGCTCGATCGCGGCGGTTCCGATTTGCACCTCACGGTCGGCCTTCCGCCGAAAGCGCGCATCTCCGGATCGCTCACCCCGATCGGCGATCAGGCGCTCGATTCCGCCACGATGCAAAAACTCCTGCAGGAAATCGTGCCCGAACGACGCTGGAATGATTTTCTCGAACGCAAGGATCTGGATCTGGCGCACGAAATTCCCGGTGTCGCGCGCTTTCGCGGTAATTTTCTCTACAATCACTGGGGTCAGGCCGCGGTCTTCCGCCAGATTCCCGCGAAGATCCTCACGTTCGACGAGCTCAAGCTTCCCGAGGCACTGAAGAAACTTTGCCATCTCAACGAAGGCCTCGTCGTCGTCACCGG
>Ga0070683_100002338_pt1 | contig 15039 bp, 15 predicted proteins | sample KBSC713LmetaG_FD_64662 | JGI IMG/M metagenome (GOLD analysis project Ga0070683, IMG submission 64662) | Corn rhizosphere microbial communities from Kellogg Biological Station, Michigan, USA - KBS C7.1-3L metaG | ecosystem: Host-associated > Plants > Roots > Rhizosphere ...
CGATGACCGACGACACGACCTCGAGCGTGCCGGCCGATTGCGGCGGCTGCTCGCTCCACGACGCGCTCACCGCGCCGGCCGCGATGCAGCGGCGGGAGTTCCTCCGCGCCGCGGGGCTCGCCATGGCCTCGCTCGGCCTGCTCGGCATCGGGGCACGTGACGCGGCGGCGATGCCGTCGGTCGCGATCGGCGAGGTGACCGGCCGCGACGGGCCGACGGCGACGACGAAGCAGTACGCCGTGCCCGCCGCGGACGGTGTGGCGATCGACCGCGACAACTCCGTGATGATCGCACGCGCGGCGGGGAAGGTGTACGCCTTCGCGCTCGCCTGCCCGCACCAGAACACGGCGCTCAAGTGGAACGACCACGATCATCAGTTCCAGTGCCCGAAGCACCACTCGCGCTACACCGCCGACGGCACCTTCATCGACGGCCGCGCGACGCGCAACATGGATCGTCTCGCGATCAAGCGCGTCGGCGCAGAGCTGGTGGTGGACGTCGACACGATCTACCAGGCGGACGACAACCCGAAGGAGTGGGCGGCGGCGTTCGTGCCCGCCTGAGCTACGGGCGCTTCTTCGCCGCCGTGTCGATCGGTGCGCGCAGGGTGTCGACTCTGTCGTCGATGCGCTGACAGTCCCTCCCGCCCTGAGAGCCCGCCGCCATGGAATCGCAGGGCGCGAGGATCCTGACGGGCCAGTTCGGCTTCGATTCGTTGGGGACGGTCACGTCCGAGCCCTCGCGCCGGCGCTGGGCCGTTTTCTCCACGCGCGGCCGCGCGATGCGGCTCGGTTGGTCGTCCTGCTTCGACGCCGGGAAGAGCCTGGCGCAAGCGGTGCCCGCGAAGAGCAGCGACAACAGCATAGCGGTCGGGCGACGCACAGTCATGTCCGGGCTCGAAGCTGGTATGCGCTCCACGTTACTGACGGTTCACGGACTCCGCCACGCTTTTCACGTTGCACCGCTGGAGCTGTTGGGACGATTCGACTCAGAACCCGTCGACTTCGATCACCGCGTCGGCGAACGCGTGCGGGGCCTCTTCCGGCAGATTGTGACCGATGCCGGCGAGGGTGCGATGCGCATACTTCCCAGAGAACTTGGCGCGGTACGACGCCGGCTCGGGGTGCGGCGCACCATTGGCGTCCCCTTCCAGCGTGATCGTCGGTACGGTGATCACGGGTGCAGCGGCGAGTCGCTGCTCGAGCGGTGCGAGGCGCGCTTCGCCCTCGGCGAGTCCAAGGCGCCAGCGGTAGTTGTGAATCACGATGGCCACGTGATCCGGGTTGTCGAACGCCGCTGCGCTGCGCTCGAAGGTCGCATCGTCGAATCGCCACGTCGGTGACGCGGTGTGCCAGATGAGGCGCGCGAACTCTCGCCGGTTCGCGTCGTACCCGGCGCGACCGCGCTCGGTGGCGAAGTAGAACTGATACCACCACGCGAGCTCCGCCTTCGGCGGCAGGGGCGTCTTGCCTGCCGCCTGGCTGCCGATCAGATAGCCGCTCACCGACACCATCGCCTTGCAGCGCTCCGGCCAGAGCGCCGCGACGCAGTTCACCGTGCGCGCGCCCCAATCGAAGCCGGCGAGGATCGCTCGATCGATCTTCAGCGCGTCCATCAGCGCGACGAGGTCCACCGCCGTGACGGCCTGCTCGCCGTTGCGCGGAGTGTCGGCCGCGAGAAAGCGCGTGCTGCCGTATCCCCGGAGATACGGCACGATGACGCGATACCCCGCCGACGCGAGCAGGGGCGTCACCTCGGCGAAGCTGTTGATGTCGTACGGCCACCCGTGCAGCAGGAAGATCGGTCGCCCATCGGGGCGGCCCGCCTCGGCGTAGCCGACACTCAGCACGCCCGCGTCGATCTGCTTGATCGGGCCGAGCGGCGGTGCCACGCCGCGCGCGATCGGGTGCGTGATTGCGGAGAGGTCCAGCTTGCCCGATGCGAGAGCCAGGGCCGCCGCGCCAAGCAACTGTCGACGGTCGCGATCGATGTCGTTGGTGCTGTCTGGACGCGGCATTTGCGACGATGCGCTCACGGTCGGGAGACGGGCAGGACTCAAGCTCACGATCCGCGTAACTGGCGTCATGCGACGTTGGTCGCATTGACGGCGGCGGGCCAGCACGCCGACCCGCTCACCCATTTATCCGATGGTACCGGCGTCGCGCGGGAGCGACCGTGCATGCGAAGGGCATTCACTCCCACCTGGTCACTCGCATGCCGACACCGAACGCTGACGCCTCCGCCGCGCTCTCCGATCTCTCGTCCTCCCTCGCTGCCGCCGTTGCGCGCGCCGCCGAGTCGGTCGTCGCGATTCACGCCCGACGGCGCATTCCATCCAGCGGGATCCTCTGGCGCGACGACGTGGTCGTCAGCGCGAGCCACACGGTCAAGCGCGACGGCGACGTTCCCGTCGTCCTGCCGAACGGCGAACGGGTGAACGCCACGGTCGCCGGTCGGGATGCCGCGGCCGATCTCGTCGCGCTCCGTCTCGAGACGAAGGCCGCCGCCGCGCCGCGCGCTTCCGGCGACTCTCTTCGCGTCGGGTCGCTCGTGCTCGCCGTCGGGCGGCCGGGCCAGTCGGCGACCGCCAGCTTCGGAATCATCAGCGCGATCCGCGACGACTGGCGCGCATGGGACGGCACGCGACTCGGGCGCGTCGCTCGACTCGACCTGAACGTCTACGACGGATTCTCCGGCGGCGCGCTCGTGGATGCGTCGGGTGCGCTCCTGGGAGTGAACAACTCGGCGCTGGCGCGAGGCGCCCCGCTCGCCCTGTCGGCCGACGCGGTGGATCGCGTGCTCGCCGAGCTTCTCGAGCGCGGACACGTTCGGCGTCCCTTCCTCGGCATCTCGGCGCAGCCCGTCATGCTCGCGCCCGCGGACGGCGACGATCAACCCGCCTTGCTGATCACCTCGGTCGCGGCCGATTCGGCGGCGCAACGTGCCGGCCTGCTCGTAGGTGACGTGTTGCGCGCCGCCGCCGGCCGGAAGCTCGGCCACCCGGCGGATCTGCTCGACGCGCTCACCCAATCGCGCGCCGGAGAGCCCGTGCAGCTCGACGTGCTCCGCGGCGGGACGCCGACGTCAGTCACCGTGACACCGGCGGACCGGAGGACGGGAGCGTGAGCACCCCACTGCTCACCGCGGCGGAGCCCGCGGCCCTCGGGCTCACCGCGCTCGGTGCGTCGTTGAAGGAGGCCGTCGTCGAAGTGCGCGACGACAGGGGAAGGAGCGGCACCGGAATCATCTGGGGCGACACCGGATTGATCGTCACGAACGCACACTGCGCACCTCGCAACGCCTCGTGCCGAGTCGGGACCGACGACGTATGGCGCGACGCCGGCGTGCTGGCCCACCATCGGCACCATGATCTGGCGCTTCTCGCCGCGCCCCATGCTCGCGGACCACTGCTGGCGATACGCGACCCGGACTCGCTTCGCGTCGGCGAGCTCGTATTCGCGTACGGGCACCCGCTCGGCATCAACGACGCGCTCGCGATGGGCATCCTTCACGGTGTCGCGCGCGACCCGCGCTCCGGATCGCCGCGGTGGGTCGTGGCCGATGTCAGATTGGCGCCGGGCAACTCGGGTGGACCGCTCGTGGACGCCGAGGGGCGCCTCGTCGGCATCAACAGCATGGTGGTCAACGGACTCGGGGCTGCCGTACCGGCGTCGGCGGTCGCGAGGTTCGTCGAGCGCGTGCTGGCTCGGCGCGCTGCGTAGACGACGCCAATCATGCCGGACCGCGTGACACGCGTCGCGATCGTCGCGCCATCCGGCGCGATACGCGAGGCGCTCGAGGAGGCGTTGCGGGCGAGCGACGCGTTCGAGGTCGTCGACGCCGGCGTGGGCGCGTCGGGCGCGAAGGCGGACGTCATCCTGACGGTGCAGGGAGCGGCGAGCGACGCGATGGCTCCGCGCGACGTCGTCGATCACGTGCTCCTCACGAGTCGGGAGCGCGAGATCCTGGGTCTGCTGGCGGACGGAATGGTGAACAAGCAGATCGCCGCGCGACTCGGCATCTCGACCAACACGGTCAAGACGCATCTCGAGCTTCTCTTCGACAAGCTCGATGTCTCGTCGCGCGCCGAGGCGGTCGCGACGGCAGTGCGGCGCGGTCTCCTGCTGCTCTAGCACGGCGGAGCGCCGTTCCGGCGCCCCGAGGCGCGTCGCGTCGAGGCCGACGCACGTTGGCGCTACCAGCGTCGAACGAATTTCGTCGTGAGCGTGCTATTGTGCAGCAATGCTCACGGATCAGGACGCGGTGCCGACGACGGAGGACGCGCTGGACGTCGTCGTGATCGGCGGCGGCCAAGCGGGGCTCGCCGTCGGCTTCTACCTGCGCCGCACCGGGCTGCGCTACGTCATCCTCGACGAGCAGGCCACGCCCGGCGGCGCGTGGCAGCGTACGTGGCCCTCGCTCCGGCTCTTCTCGCCCGCGCAATGGTCGTCGCTGCCCGGCTGGATGATGCCGCGCGACGCGAGCGCCAGCGCTGGTGAGTACCCGACGCGCGATGCGACGATCGCCTACCTGACGGAGTACGAGCGCCGCTACGCGCTCCCGATCGACCGGCCGGTGCGGGTGCACGGCGTGCGCGAAACGCACGAGGGACTCGAGCTCGAGACCACTCGCGGTGCGATGCGCGCGCGAGCCGTGGTGAGTGCGACAGGAAGCTGGGCGAACCCGTACCTGCCGAATCTTCCCGGTCATGAGACGTACCGCGGTGTCGTCGTGCACAGCGCGTTCTATCCCGGTGCCGAGCCATTCGTCGGCCGACGCGTCGTCGTGGTCGGCGGTGGCAACTCCGGCGCGCAGATCGCCGCCGAGCTGATGGACGTCGCCGACGTGACGTGGGCGACGCGCGAGCCGCCGACCTTTCTGCCGGAACACGTCGACGGCCATTATCTCTTCGCGCAGGCGACGGAGCGATACAAGGCGCTCCAGGAAGGGCGCACGCCGGAGCCGGCGCGCAGCCTGGGCGACATCGTGCGCGTCCCGCCGGTGCAGGCGGCGCTCGCGCGTGGCGCGCTCGTCGCCGTGCCGATGTTCGAGCGGCTCACCCCCGATGGCGTGCGCTGGGCCGACGGCCGCGAGGAGCGCGTCGACGCCGTCATCCTCGCGACGGGATTTCGTCCCGCGCTCGCGCACCTCGCGTCGCTCGGCGTCGTCGGCTCGGACGGCCGCGTCGCGATGCGCACGCCACGCGCGACGCGCGTCGCGGCGCCGGCTCCGCTCTGGCTCGTCGGCTACGGCGACTGGACGGGCTTCGCCTCCGCGACGCTCGTCGGCGTCGGACGATCGGCGCGCGCGACCGTGGACGAGATCGTGCGCGAGCTGGCGGACCGAGGCTGACGTAGGACGTACGGCCGATACTCCCGGACCTGGCCACACGGTGAACTTGGCCGGGGTGGTCCACACTGGTCCGCCTTGCAGCGGGATGCTCGCCACAATGCGGACAGCGCCTCGGCGGCGTGACGTGCGCCGAATCTGTCCGAGACTCCACGCCGGCACGAGCCGGGAGGTTGCCGTATGGCCACGCTGATCGATTCCCTCACGAATCTCATCTCACCAGCAGTTGGACAGATTGCCGGAAAGCTCGGTGAGTCCGAGACGGCCGTTTCGAGCGGCGTGACGGGAAGCCTCGGCTCGATGCTCGGAGGGCTCCTCCACAAGACGAACGACACGGCTGCCTTCGGTCAGATCTTCGATGTGATCGGCAGCGCGCCGCCGAGCTCGGACCTCACGGGCGATCTCGCGTCCGCGGTGGGATCACTGGACACCGGTGGAGGTGCGGCCGCGAACACCACGTCGAACTTCCTCGGCATGCTGTTCGGTGGGCAGACCAACGTCATCGCGGACCTGCTCGGGGGGGCGGCGGGATTCAAGAACAAGGCGTCCGCGCTCGCACTCCTCAAGTTCACGGCGCCCATGGTGATCAACTTCCTCGGGAAGACGGTCCGGGACGGGGGCTTGAACGCGGGCGGCCTGACACAGCTCCTGACGAGCGAACGTGAGAGCATCGTCGCCGCGGCTCCGCCGGGCGTGATGAACGCGCTGGAGACTCCTCCGCAGACGCCGCGCATGGAAGAGCGCGAGATCGAGCGGACGGCGGTGCCCGCCGATCGCCCGTACATCGGCGACACGCGCACGGAGCGCGATCAGCGGTGGCTCTGGCCCGCGGTGGGCGTCGCGGCCGTCATCCTGGCGCTGATCGCCGTCACGGTGTCGAGGCCGCATCGGGTCGAGCGGAGGATGAGCGCCAACGTGCCGGCACTGGACACCATGCCGAACCGCACCGGGCCCGCCGTGATCGACACGGCCGGCGGCGAGGTGAGCACGCCACTCAGCGCTCTCGGCGCGCTGGGCAAGCGCCGGCTGCCGAGCGGGGTCATCATCAACGTGCCGGCGTACGGCATGGAGACGCGAGTCATCGACTACATCGAAGGGGCGCACACCGCGAGCGAGCTCGCGACGTTCGACTTCGATCGGTTGACCTTCGACGAGGGCTCGGCGAACCTGCGTCCGGAATCGCAGGAGCAGATCCACAACATCGCCTCGATCATGCGCGCGTATCCGACCGTGACGGTGAAGATCGAGGGGTACAGCGACAACGCCAGCTCGCCGGTGACGAACCTGAAGTTGTCGCAGCAGCGCGCGAACGCCGTCAAGCAGGCGATCGTGGGCGCGGGGATCCCGTCGAGCCGAGTGAGCTCCGAGGCCGGGGGCGTGCGGAACCGGCGCGTCGCGCTCGAGGTCACGCACAAGTAGCTCGCCGTCGACGGAGCCAGCGTGAACGAACGCCCGCCAGGGCTGGCCCTGGCGGGCGTTCACCTGATCGTCACGGAATCCCGCGCGAGCACGATGGCGGAGGCGTTTCCCATCGCCTCGTAGTAGCGCAGGAATCGCGCACCCTCCTCCGACGGCCGCAGGCGGAGGTTCTGCGCCCAGCGGAAGCCGATCGGTTGATACCACAGCTCGGCGTCGACGCGATACGGTCCTTGCGCGCGCGAGACGTCCACGCTGTAGCGCGTGCGGGCCGCGCCACTCCCGAACCCGGGATCGCGCGCGGCGTCGCCGGCGACGGCGATGTCCGCGTCCGCGGTCGCCTTTTCGAAGCCGCGTGGCAGGATGCGGTTGTCCTTGACGTAGCGGAGCCCGAACAGCAGCCCGGTCGTCACGTGGTCGTGCGCGTCGACCATGATGCTCTCGAAGATCTGCACCTGATCGGCGCGCGTGATCGCGCGATAGTGCGGCTCGTACCTCGACCGGTCGTCGTCGTTGTCGTTCCCGACGATCGCGCCGCTCGGCTGGATGGCGCCCGACTCGAACACCGGCTTGCCGGCATTGTCGTGCACGACGACGTGCAGCCAGGCGCGCCGCGACGGGTACGCCGTCGGGAGCTTGTGCCCCGTGCGGTTCGTGACGTCGACGTCGACGACGACGTGGCCGGGTGCGGACGTCGCGGGTGTCAGCGTCACCCGAGCGGCCTCGCCGAGCAGCTCGCGCGTGCGGTCGGCGGCCTCGCTGAGCTCCATCGGCTGCGCTTCGACCGCGAGCTCGGCGCGGTACTTGTTCAGGATGCCGAGCAGGAAGAAGTTGCCACCAGGGAACCAGTGCCGGTGCAGCTCAGGGCGTGGCGGGCCATTGATGCTCGTGATGGGCAGACTGTCGCCACGCGCGTTGGCCGTCGCCATGTGGCACGACTGGCAGCTCCGCACACCGCGATAGGCGCTGTGCTTCCACTCCAGGAAGGGCACCTGCTCGGGCAACGTCCCTACACGAGTGCCGGTGGAATCATAGATCGGCGTGTAGAGCGTGTGACAGGTCGCGCACATCTCGGAGTCGCGGATGTGCTGCGCCGCCGTCGGCACGAATCCGGTCGACGTGTGCATCACGACGAGGTGCCCCTTGTCCACCACGTACGGCCCGAAGATCGGGCGCCGCTCGATCGGCGACGTCGTGTCGATGAGGAAGCCGCCATTGAAGCTCGAGCGCTGGCCGAAGTTGTCGGGTTGGATCTGGTGGCAGGTCGTGCACGACACCGCGTCGGCGGAGAGGCTGTCCAGGATGTCCGTGCCGTTCTTCGTCGGAAGCCGCGAAAACACCTCGCCGCGTCCCCCCGCCGAGTGCACGGCGAACCGCTGCATCGGCATGTGGCAGGTCGAGCACTCGTCCTGGATCTCCGCCGTCAGCGTCGGATGATCCAGCGTCTCGCGGCGCACCGCCGCCTGCCAGTACGGATCGCGCGAGGCGTTCGCCATGACCGACGCGCGCCAGTCGAAGCCGATCGACGCGTCCGCCCCCGTCTCGGTCGTGAGGCTGTTGTGACAGGGCATGCACCGATCGGCGGTGAGGAAGTGCGCCGGACTTACGCGTGGCGCCGAGTCGCTCACCGTGCCGTAGCCCGTCGCCGCGACACCGACCGCCGCCATGACGAGCGCGGCGACGTACCAGCCGAGTCGTGTCAGTGTTGGCATCCCGGACACCATCCATGCCAGAACTGCGTGAGTGGACCGTCGAAGGTGTCCCACAGCAGGTACGCCAGGATCTGAACGTGGTTCTGATCGCGCTCCGTCACCGGGACGTTCACGCCGATGTTCGCGCGCACGTGTTGCAGCGCGCTCAACGTGACCTGCATCTGCGGCACCACGGTCCAGACGGCGCGCGCGCCGCTGACGAGATCGCGCGACCCCGTCACCTCGACCATCGGGGACCAGAGTCGCGTGATCTGCGTGAAGGGCACGCTCGTCCCGAGCGCCGCGCTCCACGAGGCGGCACGTGGCGCGATCGCGAGCTGCGTAGGGATCTCGATCGTGCCCTGATACTGGAGGAAGCTTCGGTGCGGGAGGAGCTGCGCGCCGAGCAACGCGCCCTCGAAGGTCGTCACGCCACTGCCGAGACCGAGCGCCTCGCTGCCGGTGGGAAGGACGATGCCGGCGAGACCGCTGAGGATCGTCCCGCTCCGGAGGCTCGAGAAGAGGACGTACTTGTTCGTGAACGAGATGTCGCCGAGCCCGCCCAGCCAGCTCGAGTCGGGCCGGTTCCTGAATCCGAATGGCGTGTCCAGCTCGATCTGATCGCGTGTGCCGAACCGCTTCTCGTAGATGAGATGGTTCTCGAACGCAGCCGGCCCGCGCGTCTCGGCGAGGCCGGTCAGCACGAGTTCGTCCTCGGGAAACGCCTTCTCGGTGACGAGGGCGAGCGGGAGGTTGAACTCGCCGCGCGGCCATCGCCGGTCCGAGCAGAAGGTGTGGACGTACGCCACCACGTTCTGGATCTGTCGTGGCGTGAGCAGATACCGGAATGCCGGCATGATGCGGCTGAAGCCGCGCACCGGCCCGCCGTCGCGCACGATCGCGTACCAGTCGGCCGCCGTTTCGCGCGACGCGAAGTTGCAGTCGGTGAAGTCGGGGAGCGGGTTGGTGAAGCCGACCGTCGTCTGCGGTGCGCCGGCGCCGTTCACGCCGTGACAGGCGACGCAGGTGGTACGATAGATCTGCTGCCCGCTGTCGAGGGGCGAGAGCCGCGGGGCGCGCGGCACGACCGGCGCCGCATCCGCCGCACGCTCGAACCCGACGGTGAAGGCGAGGATCCAGATCGGGAGGGCGAGCAGAACGACGAGGCGCAACCGCACGCGATGGCTCACGAGCGGTTGCGCACCCGCAAGGCGCACGCCGCTCGTCGTGCGGCGCGCCGATGGCCCTACAGCGCCGAGTAGTCGATGAATCCCTTGTTCACTTCGGCGATCTTGCGCGTGAGGCGATAGACGCCGCCGCCCTCGCGCGTCCTGCTCGCGTCCGTGTTCCCCTCGAGCGTGGTCAGAAGTCCGGCGTCGACCCGCTCGACGAAGCCGGTGTGCCCGAAGCCGCCACCGTGGTCCATGATGAAGATCAGGCCGGGGTGCACGAGATCGTGATTCGCGAGCGCGCGCGCCGTCGTGAATCGCGTCGCGCCCTTCACGACGGCGCGCTGCCAGTGATCGAGGCAGCCCCCCGTCTTCACCATCGGGTTCCGGCGTCCCAGCTCCTTCGCCGCTTCGTTCATGCACCAGTACACGAAGGCGCAGCACCACGAGTTGCCGGGCGGACAGTCGGCGCACTCGAGGTACCGGTCGACCTGCGGGCCACGGTTGGAGTTGCGCGGGATCTCGCGCACGTGCTTCGCCTCCTGCTCGGCGGCGATCCGCAGCGCGGTGGCGAGCAGCGGGCTCGCGGCCTCCGTGCGCGTCGGCACGCTGTCGGCGCCGAGCAGCGCAGCCCAGGTGAGCGGGCCCACCTCGCCGTCCTGCTTCAGCGGCAGCCCGGTGCTGTCGACGTTGCGAGCCTGGAAGAGCAGCACCGCCCGTTTCATCTTCGGCCCGAAGGCGCCATTGCCCGGGTCGAGCCGCAGCGCCGATCCGGTGGCGGCGCCGAGTGCGTCGTTCAGCTTCGGCTTGAGCGCGCGCACGATCGTCGCGTCGCGTTCGCCGACCTTGATGATGCGGCCAGGATAGTCCATCGCGCCCTCGCTCTCCGGGGAGTGATTCGCCAGTGCCGTCCGGCGTCGGGTGGCGGGTCGGAAACTGGCGATCCGGGCGCGTGCCGCCAGAGTGCGAAAGTCGCACTTGCGTGTATCGTCAGTGGCGGCGCCAATCTTCATGACGCGCGTCGACCCGATTCCATGGAGCGTGTGTGAGATCCAACGTGCATGCCGAGCGCCATTTCACCCAGCGCATCGGCTGGCTGCGCGCCGCGGTGCTCGGCGCCAACGATGGGATCGTCTCCACGGCGGCGCTCGTCGTCGGCGTGGCGGCGGCGCAGGCGACGCGCAGCTCGATCCTCGTCGCCGGACTCGCCGGCCTGGTGGCCGGCGCGATGTCGATGGCGGCGGGGGAGTACGTCTCCGTCAGCTCGCAGGCGGACACCGAGAAGGCGGACCTCGCGCGCGAGCGGCGCGAGCTCGCCCAGTCCCCCGACGCCGAGCTGGACGAGCTGCGCGGCATCTACGAGAAGCGCGGACTGGATCCGGAGCTCGCGCGCCGCGTGGCCGAGCAGCTCACGGCGCACGACGTCCTCGCCGCGCACATGCGTGACGAGCTCGGGATCACCGAGGCGCAGGCGGCACGGCCGATCCAGGCGGCGCTCGCCAGCGCGGCGACCTTCTCCGTCGGCGCCGCGCTGCCGCTCCTCATCGCCGTGACGGCGCCGACCCGCCTCATCATCGCGCTCGTATCGGCGGGATCGCTGGCCTGCCTCGCCGTGCTGGGGGCGCTCGCGGCGCACGCCGGTGGCGCGGGCCGGTGGCGCGGTGCGCTCCGCGTGACCTTCTGGAGCGCGCTCGCGCTCGCGTTGACCGCGACGGTGGGGCGACTCTTCGGGACGAGTGTGTAGCGCTGGATCGCGTCCTGCGTTGCACGCGAGCATGAAGCTGCTTCGATTGGACTGCGTGCTCGCCGCGATCGACTACGACGCCGCCGCCCGGGTCGTGCTCGATGCGGCGCAGGCTCTGGGCGCCGCCGGCGGCGCGGACGTGCACGTCGTGCACGTCGTGCACGTCGAGAAGGAGCAGAGCCCGGCGCGGAGTACCGCCCGGCAGGGCGTGGAAGAGCCGGCCGACAGCGCCGTCGCCGTGCTCGAGCAGGCACACGTGCAGATCGACCGGTCGCGCGTGCACGTCATCGCCGGCGAGCCGGCGTCCGTGATGTGCGGACTGGCCGAGCGCCTCGACGCGGACGTGATCGTCCTCGGCCCGCACCGCGAGCATCTCGAGCAGGAGGGACAGCTCGGCGGGACCGCGCTTGCGATCGCCACCCAGGCCTCCGCACCCTGCCTGATCGTGACGCACGGCATTCGCCTCCCACTCAGGCGGGTGCTCGTGCCGATCGATCTCTCGGACACGGCACGCGGCGCGCTGGCCGTCGCGCTGGCGTGGAGCTCGGCGCTGCGCGGCGCGCGGAGTGGTGGCAAAGCGAACTCCCCGACGCGGTTGACGGCGATGTTCGTCGATCGCGCCGAAGGCGCCGGACGTGCGACGCCGAGTGCGCGCCACGCGCTCGAAGGCGAGCTCGATCGCGTGCGCCAGGAGGCGGGAAGCTGGGCGGGCGTGGAGATCCGCGGCGTCACGGTGGCGAGCGCCGACGCGGCTGGCGCCATCGCCGAGCGCGGGAGCGCCGACGACGTCGACCTCATCGTCCTCGGAACGCGCGGCCTCGGCCTCGACGGCGCCGAGCGGCGGCTCGGTTCGGTGTCGGCCGACGTGAGCCGCCGCGTGGACGTGCCCGTGCTCCTCGTGCCACCCGCCGTCTGGAGTGCGATCAGCAGCGGGAGCTAGAGAAGTACGGGACACGCCGTCGGCGGGGAGCGGTCATACGTCGATCACGGCCGCCCGCCACGCGTCGGGGTCGGCATCGGCACGCAGCACGCTGGCGAGATCGACGACGATCGAGCCGTTCTGGCGGGAGAGTCGATAGCGGTCGAGGTCGCGCGAGCCGCGTCCGGAGTCGTGCGTGCCGTGCGCCGTGAAGCGCGCCTTGTGCTTCGGGCAGAAGATGCGCTGCTCGTCCTCGCGCCATTCCAGACGAGCGCCCCGGTGCGGGCACTCGAGCGAGAACGCGTGGACGCGGCCCTGCCACCGGGCGAGGATCACGTCGTTCGCGACGTCGATCGAGATCGAATCGGTCGAGGGAAGCGCATAGGTGCGCAGCGGGCCGGCGGCATTCGTCGGTCCGACGTCGGCGACGGCATTCACGAGTGCGGCGGCGGGGGACGCGACCGCGCCGACCGCGAGCACCGCCGCGACCATCGCCCCGACGTCGCGCAGGAATTTGCGGCGGCTGGCGGCCGCGATCGGGCAGTCGCACGACGCAGCGGGCTGCACGCCGCCGGCGCCGGCGGGTGTCTCGATGTGGTCACTCATTGCCCGCCTCCCGGCCGCGCGTCGCCGCCGCCTGAGTCGAGCCGCCGGCGCTGGTGTAGGCGGACGCGGCGCCGTGCCGATAGACGAGCTGCCCGCCCGTGTGGCCGACTGGGATCACCACGCCGACGAGCGCCAGCGAGCCGACGACCGTCAGCGCGCGAGCGGCTCGACCGACGAGACCGGCGGCCAATCCCGCCGCGGCCACGCCCGCGACGATGGCCGCCATCGCGAGGAAGGTCTCGGCGAGCTCCTCGTGCGATTCCATGGCGCGCTCGCCGACGATGCGCTCGACACGGTCGCCCTGCGACTCACCGGTCTCGACGGAGAGCCAGGCGCTGCCGGCCAGCGCGGCGGCCACGAGGGTCGGGAGGATCCACGCCCGGCGGGCGCCGGTGCCGCGGCGCATCGACCAGAAGGCGCCGCCGACGAAGAGGGGAAACAGGACCGCCAGGACGATGGGAAAGTGCACGACCGCGGGATGCAGTGGATCGGGGATCATCGTGTCGACTCCGGTTCGGGTGTGCGTCGAAGCTGCCCGACCGCACTCCCGCGCCCCATCCGACATTCGTGTACGCAGCATCCGGCATTTGCCCGACGGCCGGGCCGGCCGCGGTGCGATACATATGCTCCGTATGGAGATCACTCATGCCGACATCGTCGAGGAGCGCGGCTTCCGCGCCCTGATCGTCCTCGTGCTCGTCGGGACCAGCGTCGGGGGCGCGATCGACCTCTACCTCGACGCGCCCGAGTCCTGGTGGTCCGTCCACGCCATCTACGAGCTCGTCATGCTCACCGCGGCGATGGCGATGGCGGTGGTCCTGTGGCACGGGTGGCGGCGCTCTCGGCGAGCGCTCGCCGAGACGCGGCAGGCCCTCGAGGCGAACGCCGTGGAGCGCGAGGCGTGGCGCGCCAGCGCGGAAGCCGCCCTGGCCGGATTCGCGCACGCCGTCGACGACCGCCTCTCCGCATGGGGCCTCACCCCGACCGAGCGCGAGATCGCCCTCCGCCTCCTCAAGGGGCACAGCCACAAGCAGATCGCCTTCGAGACGGGGCGGAGCGAGCGCACGGTGCGGCAGCATGCCGTGGTCATCTATCAGAAGTCCGGGCTGCGAGGGCGCGCCGAGCTCTCGGCGTTCTTCCTCGACGACATCCTCTTGCCGGCCCCTCCGGGCGGGCTCGGCACGGAGGTTCCGGTTGCCCATGGGTCGTGACGCTACCCAATGCCCACCGGCTAACCGTTTCCGATGTCGCGACAGCCCTCGGGACTGACGCGCACCGTGGGCTCGGTGCCGCCGAAGCGGCGCGGCGCCTGGCCGAGGTCGGCCGCAACGAGCTGACCCCCGAGCGGCCGGTGCCGGCCTGGCGGCGATTCCTCGCGCAGTTCACCGACGTCCTCGTCGTGCTGCTGCTCATCGCGACCCTCGTGTCGGTGGTGGACTGGTACTTCGAGGGCGCGGGCGGCTTGCCGTACGAGGCGATCGCGATCTTTGCCGTCGTCCTGCTCAACGCGATCATGGGTTTCGTGCAGGAGTCGCGGGCCGCGGCGGCGGTGGCCGCGCTCCGCGCGATGTCGGCCGCCTCGGCGCTCGTCGTCCGCAACGACGAGCGGCACCGGATCGCCGCGGCGGAGCTCGTGCCGGGCGACCTCATCGTCGTCGAGGAAGGCGCCGCCATTCCCGCCGACGCGCGCGTCGTCGAGTCGATGTCGCTCCACACCGCCGAGGCGGCGCTGACCGGAGAGAGCCTCCCCGTCGACAAGGACAGCAAGCCGCTCGCGACCGACGCCATCCTCGGCGAGCGCACGAACATGCTGTACGCCGGCACCGTCGCCACCTTCGGCCATGGCACCGCGATCGTTTCGGCCACGGGGATGCAGACCGAGATGGGACGCATCGCCGGCATGCTGCGCGACGCGCCGACCGAGCCCACGCCGCTGCAGCGGGAGCTCGACCGCACGGGCAAGCGGTTGGGCGTCACCGTCGTCGCGATCGCGATCGTGATGATCCTGACGATCGTGTTCACCGAGGACATCCATGGCACTGGCAAATTGCTCGACGTGGTCATCCTCGGCGTCGCCCTCGCCGTCGCCGCGGTGCCGGAGGGGCTGCCGGCGATCGTCACCGCCGTGCTGTCGCTCGGCGTGCA